>ERZ869936.1736-NODE-1736-length-14565-cov-12.423294_pt1 | contig 14565 bp, 15 predicted proteins | sample MGYA00520876_ERZ869936 | MGnify/ENA primary metagenome ERZ869936 (study PRJEB32218, sample SAMN09650985) | biofilter metagenome | isolation source: enrty point of leading RO module | place: Saudi Arabia: Thuwal, RO plant located on Red Sea | collected 2016-02-17...
ACCGCTGTTATGGGCTGGGCTTTTTCGTCTTTTGTCAGCAACATTTCTTGTCTTGTTGAATTGGCGGACATTTTACACTTCCGTAACTGCAATAAACACAACAGTCGCCTTGATGTGGTTTTAAAACGGTCTTGCAATTATCACATTCGTAAAAATATTGGCAAGCGTCTGTCGGCATTGTTTCTTCCTTTTTATGTCCGCAATTTGGGCAAGTGATTGTTGATTGTAGTATGATTTCCATTTTATTTTTCCTTTTTGTCTGTTACTGAATATCCTGTTCCGTTTATTGCTTTCTCAATTTCGGCAATGTTCGTTTTTGAGTTATCAAATTCTACAATTGCATTTCCGTTTTCGTATGAAACAGTTGATTCTATTATTCCCGAAAGCTTATTCACTTCGTGGTTTACGTGTTCTTCACAACCTGCACAAGTCATACCGCTAATGGAAAACTCAACTGTTTGAACATTTGATTTGTCAACTACTATGATTTGTTTTTCTGTCTTTGGATAAAATATGTGAGCATAGTAAGGAAAGGCAAGCATTACTATTGCAAATGCTGTTACAATTCCTAAAAACATTTTGGATTGAATGAATTTTGGTTTTTCTTCTGTCTCACAATTGCAGTCAATTTGTTTTTTAGGTTTCAACTTTTGATACCAAGCAAAACCAAGAACCAAAATTGTCAAACCTATAAAATAAGGTCGGAAAGGTTCAAGCCAAGAAAAAGTTGAAGCAAGTCCGCTTGTCCCTGCGACAAGAGCCAATACAGGTGTGATGCAACAAAGTGAGGCTGCAATTGCTGTCAAAAGTCCTGCACCGATTAATTTTTTGTCTGTTTTCATATTGTTTCCAAAATTTTGTTTTCGTGAAGTATTTTGAAAAAAGGTTTGAGCATTTTTTCATACTCTTTTGTCAGTGAGTAAAAAATGGTTTGTGCTTGCCTTTCCGTTTCAATTAGTTTTCGGTCTTTGAGTTTTCGCAGATGTTGTGAAATTGCCGAAATGGTCATTCCGAGAATGTCACTAAGGTCGCAAACGCAAAGTTGTTGCTCTTCGTAAAGCAAAAACAGGATTTTCAGTCTTACGTTGTTACCCGCCAATTCAAGTCCGTTGGATAAATAGGCAAACGAACCGTTCAGTTCTAATACTCGGTCTTTACAGCGGTTGATTTGCTTAATGTCCGCTTGTTGTCTTATACACGAAATGTTGTCCATAGTGCAAAGATAGTCAATTTGTTTATTTAAGCAATTACTTAAATACAAAATATCAAAAAGAACCCGATTTTGTCTGTCGGGTTGTGTCGTCATAGCCTTGCCCATAACGTTTTTCAGCTATACGCAGGCAGGGATTTTACCACTGAACCTCCTACGAAGAACTGAACTTTAAATTTACCACTTTCCTGTCCTACGAAGCACAAAATCCCTGCTTGCGTATAGGTGATGTTATGCGGTCGGCTTTCTATTCCCACGTTTTTGTTTTTAGTCGTTCTGCTATCATTTTTATGTCTTCTGGAACTTCATCCAATACGTTTTCAAGATTAAAAAATCGAACTCTGAAGATTCCCCCTGGACTTGTCTTTTTAAAGTCGGTTTTTGTGAACTCGGATAAGAGGAAAAAACGATGGTCTTTTGCCACGCCCCAACCTTCATTAATTGACTCTTTAATTGCTTCAATCAGTTTTTGTTCTTGTTCCTTTGTTACTGGATACTTTGAATTTTTTACTTCAAGTCCATTTACTTCGTCCCAATCAGCTTGAATCATATTTTCAACAAGTCCTATATGTCTAACGGATTTCCATTTGTAAATACCTAGAAATTTGAAGTCACTATATCCCCTAGATGCCAAGTCGAAGTAAAATTGATGTTTTACATTTAAGTCGTAAGATTGTCCACAAGCCATTGCTCTCAAAACATTATTGCTTCGTGGCATTAATCCCATTCCTAAACAGTAACTTTCAAAATGCTCATTGAGTCTTTGCAGATAATGTTCAAACTGATAATTATTTGCAAGTTCCTTTAATTGGTCAACCAAGTCTTGATATGTGACGGATTGAAAATTAATTTTCCCAAGTTCTTTTAACTCGCTCAGTCTATTCTCTATTTTTTCTACTTCGGGCTGAGAATATCTTGTTGAACTTAGATGGATTAGCAATTTATACTCATTCGGGTCAAAGCTTTTGGAATACTTCACAAGTTTGTTAATCCATTCCAAGCCGTGCAGTTTGGTTTCAATAATAATCTTCGAAGCTTTTAGTTGAATATGTCCGTCAATAATTCCATTTCCGCGATTTCCTACTTGCTGCTTGAATGTCGGTATTACTTCGTATTGGTCAGAGTCTTCAGTTAGTCCCTTTATGTATTCTTCGTAATACTTTGGATTTATCTCATACAAATTTGACAGCATCAAAAGGACATTGTTTGTTACTGTGTTTTCCCCTTGAGAATATTGTTGGAATTGATTTAATACTGCCATTCTGATTAATTTTCTTTGGTTACGGTCGTCTTTTTAGCTGCCGCATAACGTTTTGGCGCTTGGCGAAGGTGGCGATTTTCAGCACAAAACTTCATACGAAGCACCGAACTTAAAATTTAGTAAAAACTGTCATACGAAGCACTTAACCGCCACTTTTGCCAAACGCCTGTTACCAGCTGGCGTTCTGTCTGTCGTGTCGTGTAAGTCAGGTTAATGATGGTTTCGCTGTTATTGTCCAGTGAGTATTTTGGTCTTAATGTGTCGGTTGTGCGGTTGCGGTTTTAAAAATTTTTGAAGGGGTGGAAATTTTAAAAAATAATTTTTCTTGGGCAGGAGATGTGGAAGCTCTTTTGCAAACTTTGGTTTGCGGGTGGGCTTGGAGCGGTTTGCAAATGTGCTTACACATGTGCGTTGCTTTATTGCTGAAATGTTAAAAGGGTAATTCCTCCGAAGTCACCAAGTTTCACGGTCTGTTCCAGACCTAAAAAATCTTTTGATGTGCCCTGCATTATGGTTGAAAACCATCTTGAAAGTGGTGTTGCAGTTTCAAGATAATCAGAACCACTACTGTCAATTATTTCAAATTGTCCTTTGATGTAATCAGAATCAAAGCGGATTGGCAAATGAAAGTTTTTCAAGCCAGTCATTTCGGTGAAAGATTTTGAACACCATGCGTAATGAAATGTGTGGTCTGCTCTCCACTTAATCATTACGGTTGCTGATATATTTTGGTTGACATAATGTTTAGTTGTGCTTTCAATGGAAGTATCATACTGGCTTTTTAAAACAAAAATACCTGCCAGTCCCGGTTCCAACTTACTTGCAAGTTTAAGAAAATGAGTTTTAGGCATCAGCAAATTTGCCGCGAAATGATTTGCAGCATTTTCAATTTTCTTGCATTCCTGCTCACTTAAATCACCACTAAATGACAACGAAATTCCTTTTGCAAGTTTGCTTCTATGTCCATCGATAAAATAGTGACCAAGTTCATGTGCAATTGTAAATCTAATTCTCCCTGATTCACTTTTTGTGAGTTGGTCGGTATTTAAAAGAATGTAGAACTTTCGTGAGTAATGGACTAACTGCCCTAAGAAGTGATTGCCATAATTGCTTTCAATAAAGCGAATGCGTTTCCCTTTCGCAATCTTTTCAAGGTTTACTTTTCCTCTGAAAAGAAAGCGATTGCCGAGGTCTTCTGCCAATTCTGCAATATCGTCTAAGCTTTGTTGCATTTATTTCTTTTTCTTCTTTACTTTTCTTTCAACATCTTTAATGTCCTTGATGATTTTCTGTTGAATCTCTTTTGGGAGGTCAGACTTACCTTCTCTTGCTGCCATAGCAAAATTTGCAGAAGGAAACTTTACAACCTTAGAGCTATTTCCACTTCCCGATTTTGAATAGAGAAAGGTTGGCTCATGCAATTCTGCTGGCAGAATTACATCAGTTGTTCCGTAAATGCGTTCAAACTCCTTTACTTCTTCAACAGTTTCAGGAAAGAGAAAGCCGCTTGTCTTTAGTGCTTGTTCAATCATTTTTTCCTGCTGATTGCTTTTGGATTTGTCGCTGATTCTTTTTTTCATAACTATTTTTATTTGCTCGTTTGAAAACAGTATTTTTTGATTTTATCAAGTGCTCTTTTTTTGATTTGACGGATATTGTCAGAACTGGTATCGTGCGTTTTGCATAGGATTTTCATTGCCTCTTTACTCAACTTTTTCTTATCATCATGGATACAACCTTCACCTGCATAAACCTCAATGACATGTTTTTGAATTTCTGTTAGTCCCTTCATTGCTTCTCTGAGTTTTGAACGAAACATATTTGGAACTTCAATCGGTTCACCACCATACAAACTTTCAAACATATCGTATTCTCCTTCTTCGGGTCTTGATTTTAAATCGTCCAGATATACATGGTCTTTTCTTTTAGCATACTCTTTATTGAAGCAGTTGTTTGCAATCGTTCCAAGCCATGCTTTGATTAAATACTCATGTTTAGAATTATCCGGCTCTCTTGATAAATCAAAATCCTTAATTTTTCTGAAGGCATTGATAAAGGTTTGCTGCGTAATATCAGTTGCCATTTCCTGTGAGTCATGAAAGCTGATGCATCGTTGTATGGCAATCTTGTAGATATAACCTTTAAACTTGTGAAAGAATTGGTGTTGAAATAACCGTAATCTTTTAAAGTCATCGTCATCTTTAAGCCCCTCAACAATTTGTTGGTCGGTAAAGTTAATTTTCATTGGCTTAGCTTGAGTAATTACCTGCATTATAGAAACATGTTTATATCATATAATCCGAAACCGTGACAAAGGTAGAATGTATTCGAAAAAATTGCAGTGTCACGGTTTGGTATTTTATCTGTAAACAAAATTTCAAAAAATGGAATCAAACAACAAATCAGAATCAGGGGTAATAGTTATTGACGTTGCCTTGTATGCCAAAGAAGGCAAAATCGTTCCTCCCGGTCAACATTACATCATTATGGTTGACAGACAGCAATTTACAGTAAGGCAAGAGTGTATGACTGGCAAAGAGATACTGGTTCTTGCAGGTAAAACCCCACCTGAAAGATTCCAACTTAACCAACGCTTCAAAGGCGGTAAAGTGGTTAAATTTGGGTATGACCAAAAAGTGTGCTTCACCGAACCGGGTATTGAAAAATTCATGACCATTCCTTTAGACCAAACCGAAGGATAATGAGAAAGGATTTTCAACTGCCACAAGAAGATGTAATCTTTCTTGACGGGTTGGGCTTGCCTTGGGAAGCAATCAATGACCAAGGTATGCAATGGGTAATCGTGCACGATTACCCCGTTGTATCGGGCTACAACCTTGAAAAGGTTTCTGTTGCCGTCAAAATTGAAACGGGCTATCCACGAACGCAACTTGATATGGCGTATTTCTATCCGGCACTGCAACGGCTTGATGGCAAAGCCATCAATGCAATAAGCGGTCAGCCGATTGACGGTAAACAATTTCAGCGTTGGTCTCGGCATAGAACAGGAGCAAACCCATGGAGAGAAGGTGTTGACGACCTCTCTACTCATTTGGCTTTAGTTAGTTTTTGGTTTGAACAAGAATTCATAAAACAAGCAAATGGAATTGCAGCTTAGAATATCAGGGTTTCATCACGAAGTGCTGAAACAACACTTACTTCCTGCTGATGGCAAAGAAGCGGTTGCTGTTGCCTTGTGTGGAAGATACAGCGATGATGAATCAGAAATTCTTCTTGTGCATGATTTAACTCTGATTCCTCATGATGAATGTTACTGTCGTGAACCCGATTTATTACACTGGTCAACCGAAAAGATTCAACATTACTTTGAAAGAATTGGAAAAACAGATTTTGCTCTGCTGAAAATCCATAGTCACCCAGGTGGTTACGATAAGTTTTCAAGAACAGATGATATTTCCGACAATGAGTTTTTTGATTCAGCATTTGGTTGGGCAATGAATGACAAACCGCACTCAAGTGCAGTGATGTTGCCGGATGGGAAAATTTTCGGACGATTTTTTTTCAATGACTTGCACCATGAACCGATTGATAAAATTTTGATTGCCGGTGATACGATTCAGCAATTTGTAAACAGAGGGAAAATTAGTAAAGCAGATTTTGCTCTCAGAACTATTCAGGCATTCGGAGAAAGGACATACCAAAGCTTAAGCGAATTGACCGTTGGTGTTGTCGGTTGTTCCGGCACAGGAAGTCCTGTGATTGAACAACTTGTGAGGTTAGGAATCGGAAAACTTGTTCTTGTTGACCCTGACACAGTTGAAAGGAAAAACCTTAACCGGATATTGAACACAACAAATGCAGATGCAAAAAAAGGAAAGCCAAAAGTTCTTGCTCTTGCAGATGCGATAAAAAAAATCGGATTGGGAACCGTTGTTGATGCACGGCAGGTAAACTTATATGATGATGTTGAAACTCTCAAAGCACTTATCAAATGCGATGTCGTTTTTGGTTGTATGGACAGCGTTGATGGTCGCCACCTGTTGAATCAACTTTCTTCATTTTATTTGCTTCCTTATTTTGACTTGGGTGTAAAACTTGAAGCAAATGGTTTTGGTGGCATTGACAAAATCTGTGGCTCTGTTCATTATCTCCAACCTTGTAAGTCCTCCCTGATTACTCGTGGCGTTTACACAACAGAAGATTTGAGGGCATCAAGTCAATACCGGAAGAATCCGGAAGAATTTGAGAACCTGCGAAAAGAGGCATACATTAAAAATATCAATGTCAATAATCCGGCTGTGATAAGTGTCAATATGCAAATTGCCAGTCACGCAGTGAACGAGTTTCTCAATCGCATTCACCCTTTCAAAACAGAGCATCCTTCTTCTTATGCTGCAAGCACTATTGATATTACTGAAGGATATATGGTTAACTCCGCTGAATCGGATTTTGAGCAAGATAACTACCTGAAAAAGAAGTCTGGTCGTGGAGACATGCTCCCTTTCATTGAAATGTCAGAACTTGTGTCATGATGTTCTTTCGGAAAATAGTTGCTAAGTTTGCAGAGTGGCTTCAACCGGAACATAAGCTTGTCTATGTTGATGAATTGCCTAGAAATGTAAAAGATAAAACCATTTACATTGTTGGCGATGTAAAGCAACCTTGGCTTTTGGCTTTCAACTGCCCTTGTGGTTGTCAGAATTTAATTCAGCTCAATTTACTAAAAGACGCTGCCCCCTGTTGGGGGTTTAAGGTCAACAAAAAAAATAAAATCAATATTTATCCGTCTGTATGGAGAACTACTGGTTGCGAAAGTCATTTTTTTGTTCGTAAAGGCAAGATTGATTGGGTTAGAGGTTATGAATCTTATAGAAAGACAAAGGGTTTCTTAAGTTTTTGGAAGTAACTAAGTAAAATGGCATCCTTCTTACTTTAAGATAAACTCTTACATTTGTGAAAAATGAAGCTATCATACCGATAAATGGCAAGACGAAAGACCAAAAATAAAACAGGGTTATCAAGAATTGAAGGAATTCCCTACCATGATGCTTGGGTTGGCTTCATCTGTCTGAACTGTAAGGAATTGAATAATATCCGAATCGGAAGCGAATTATTAGACCCGAAAACGGCTTATGAAACATGCGAATGGGAATGCTCTAAATGCGAGTATGTCCATTCTAAAGATTCCGACTTACCCTTTGAGCATTGGGATGAAGATTTTGTTTTGGCTGAAACTATCAAAGCCCAACGATTTTGGGAAGCCTTTTTCAGAATTGCAACTGAAAATTCAGATGCATATTGGAAGCAATGTAATACTTGTGGAAGGGTTCTTCCCTTTGCTGCTTTCAGTAAGCACTCAGGTTGGGGTCCACTTGAAAGGCAAATGGAATGCAGAAGCTGTAAAGGAGCAATAAATGCCGTTCTTAATCCAAAAAGAACCAAACAACAACTTCACGAATCGTCTGTAAGAAGAAGAATTGCGGATTTATTGGTTGAAGGTGAAAACCAATTTATTGATATTGAGGAGTTGTTTCATAAATTTGAAAGTAAGTGTTTTAAGACTGGAATAAAACTTGACATTAAGAAGCGGTCGTCATACGAGATTGACCATATTCTACCTTCAAAATGGTTGTATCCTTTGAAAAAAGAAAACGCTTGCCTGTTGTCGGCTGATGCAAATGCCAACAAGAAAGGAAAGTGGCCGAGTGAATTTTATACAAATAACGAACTGATTGAGCTTGCTAAAATTACCGGAGCAGACTTGACTTTGATTTCTAGCAAAACGCCAATAATCAATACAAATATTAATGTCAACAAATGTGTTGAACGATACCTTCAAGTCAGGGAAAAATCCCATTTGCCAAAGCGAATTACGGAGCTAAAGAAAATACTCACCGACTATAATTTGGCTGGCAAATTATCGGCAGCCAATAAGAAACTTTTGGGTTTTAAATAAAGCTACACCAAAACCAAATACTGGTGCGATGTAACAGTTCCTTTATCTCTAATTCCATGAGATTCGCAATGTTCAACGCTTTCATCAAATAAATCTGCTGTTTTAAACCAACGTTTACTGATTTTCTGTAATTCTTCTGCCATATCACATTTTACGCTTTTGCCTAAATGTAAAACACAAACTCCGTCTTTTTTTAGTCGTTCTTTTGATTGGCGAAAAATGCTCTCATAAATGGCAAAATCTTTTTTCTGTCTTTCATCAACGAAAGAATTAGGCTGATGTTTAAAATCTTTGTCAGACCAGCCCGAAAACCAAATACGAATCCAATTTGCTAAGTAAAATCTTGTGCTGTCAAAAAATGGTGGCGATGTAATAACAGCGTCCAAATTATTTATTTCTTGTGGCCAAATTATGGTCGTATCTTGATTAAAGATTTTTCCATTTTTGAAGTTCAAAGTCAATTCTTCATTAATTACCCTATCAACTTTTTCGGTTAATTTATCAATTAAACTTTTGTAGATAAACTCTCCTGTTGGTGCATAAGGAACAATCGGGTGTGACCTGCGACTAAGTGCATACGGTCTGTTTCCGTGCAAAATGTGAAGTAGTGAAGCTACAACTAACATTTCACTTGCTGTTTTCGGATAATTTTCTTTTACAAATCTACGGGCAAGTAAAATTTCTTTCAAAGTTTTTTCTTCATAGTATTCAGAAAGTGTTTTATTAAAACCAAAGTTTTGGGCTTCCTTCAATTCGTCTTTTGTGCATTTACCATTTCCTATGAATTGTTTCAAAGCATTGATATAGCTATAGCTTTCTTCGGTAATAGGTGATGAAACTTTTGCTTGCGAAATGTAATACGCTGGCAAACTAATATCAATTCCGTAAGACATTTTTCCTGCTAATGCGGCTTCAAATGGTATTGTTCCAACTCCAGAAAATGGGTCAAGAATTGAGCCGTTTTCGGGGACAAAGGTTTTTACCAAATGATGAGCTATTGCGGGTTTTAACTTGCCTTGGTATGAGCAAAGCGAATGATTATTGTGTCCCCAATTTCTGCTTGAAAATGGCACTTGCTGATGTGGAATAATTGTTTTGAATTGCTGCCAATTAGCATTCCAAAAAGCAGGTTCAAAGCCGTTGATGTGTTTGCCGTTTTTGTAGCTGTATTGAAAAACAAGCAATGATTGAGTAAGGATTTCCTTATTCTTTGATCGTCTTTTACGAAGTATTTTGTTGTCAATAAGTTTATAACCAAGTCCAGTAAGCAACTCAATTAAGATTTCATCTGTTTTAATGTGAACACCGCAAAAAATGGAATCGCCAATGTCAATCAAAAGTTTTGCATTGTTTTTTAAATGAGGTTTACAATCGCTGAAAATCGAATACATTTCTTCAAAATAGCTTTTTGCCATTATCGGAATTCTTGAATCATAAGCATTTTCGTTAAGCTCTTTTAGAGTTGATTTTAGAATTTTGCTTTTTGCGGAAATGTCTAATTCCTTTACATTGGCGTATTCTTTTTTAACATCATTGATTCCACTTGTTAATGCTTGGTCTCTGAAGAAGCGTAAATCGTTTTCGTATTGCAAATAGCGAAGAAACCACAACTCGACTTTTGTATTTCTGAAATAATTGGTTCCATTTAAATATGGCGGACTTGTAATAATTGCACCGATTTTTAATTCATTTACTCTACTAATGTTTTTTGCGTTTGAGAGAATTAACTCGTGTTTGTTTTTCAGTGAATAGTTGAAGTTCAAAACATCTTCGGCTATATCTGCTATTTTTTGAGGTAGAATTTCGTCAAAGGTTTTTAATTCCTTTTCTATTTCTTTTTGAGTTTTAAAGCGAACATCGCCTACCTTTTTTAAATAAGAAACAGGCAATAAACACGACAAAACCGCAATAGTTAAAGCGTCTGCCAATAGTTCATCTTCTAATCTTACAATGTCAATGTAAGAACGAAGTTTCAGAATTTGAGACAATGTTTCGTCAGAAAAGTATTTGCTGTTGGCAAACAATGATGTGTAGGCTTCTTTTAGTGCTTTATCTTCTTCAAACTTGTCTATGTTTTTTAGTATAGAGTTTGAAATATCCGTCAAGTCGCTTGATAGTTTTTTTCGTTGCTGTTCTTTTGCTTTTAGAACTGTCAGTTTTGTTTGTATCAGATATTGAAGTAAAGGATTTACTTCTGAATAAACAGTTGATATGCCAATTTCATCAGAAGCAAAAAGGGTAGTGCCTGTTCCTGCAAATGGTTCGTAAATTAAAGAGTCTTTGATGTCAAAGTTTTCTATCAACGATTTCACAAAGTCAGTTGAGTAACCTTCAATATACGGATACCAACGTTGAAAAGGCGTGTCTTTGCTCTTTACAAAGGTTACGTCCTTTTTTGTCATACCATTTACTTGGTCAACGTCTGACAAGTTTTGTTTTATCAAGCGTTTTACTGCTTGATTGATTGAACGTTCTTGTTTGTCGGCATACAACGCAAGTTGTTTGTATGTCTTGATGCCAATAAGCTCCTTTATTTCTTGGGTTGACATATCCTTGACTTTTGAGTAGTAAGGAACTTCTGGCTCACTAAAGGCCAATGTTACAGATTTGTCTTTTGTGTCGTCAGACGGATAGTCGCTGAAATAGATTGCTTTGTAAAATTGTTTTGCCATATTATGAAGTAAGTATCAGTTTATGATAGTTACTTCGCAAATGTATAAATTTTCTTTTTCTAAAAGTCAACAGTGAAAAAATTTTTTTAACACTCAAGTTGCGGGTCGGCAAAATTGGCTCTTTTGGGGTTTGCTGCGGGTCGGGTCGTGCGGTGGGGCAAACCCCAAATGTGCCAATGTGGGCAGGGATAAAATTATTTTTTAAAATGTGCGGTGGGAAAATTTTTAAAACCTTTTGGGTCGGCTTGAGTGTCGGCAAAGTCAGGTCGGTTTGTGTCAAGGAACAGCGAAATTATCTGTCATTTTTGGTCGTCTGTTGGTGGTCGGGTTGGTCTTCTACGCTTGCTGGTAACGGTCAAGTATAAGAGCAGTAGCGGATTTCAAAGGCGATTTCCTGTCCGCCACCACAAAAGTTTATTAAATGCAATGACCTTGATATTAGCACTTCACCCGCTATTGCTCTTATACAATGTTGTGTGTTCGTGCTTTTTCTTCAGCGTTGGCAAAGTCATACTCTTTGGCAAGTTTTGGCTCGTGTGTTAGGCTTGAGCGACTTGCCAATGTGTATGACTTAGCGTTGGCAATTTTATCTACAATTGAATCATTATTTTCTATCAGGTCAGTTATCAATGCTTGAATTACAGGTACGGAAACTGCATTTCCCATTTGCTTATAAACTGCATTGTCATTGTCCAAAAGTTTGTAAGTGTCTGGAAAACCTTGGAGCCTAGCACATTCTCTAGGTGTCAATCTTCTTGCTTTTCCATTTTGTACAATCCCAAGTCTGTTCGTGTCGGAAGCAGTTAATGTAATAGAAATGCTTTCAGGGTCTAAAAACTTGAATACTTCAAATGACATATTCCCGCAAACTGGATTATACTTTTCATCATAGTTGCTCAAATAACCTTTTTGAATCAATGAAGTTGTAACTGCGCCAAAATTGTCTTTGGTGTAAAAAGTTTGAATTTGCTCCTTTGTCAAGGCTTTGCCGTCTTGATGAGTTCCAAATATCTTTTTTCTTCTATTTGCGATTAAAAGATTCAAAAATTCAATTTCATCATTAGTGCATTCTCCTTTTATTCCAAGTTCCCAAGAATGTATTGAATTTCCATTTCGAGTGTCGATAAGTCTGTAGCCGTGAAGTTTTGATAAATCATTCCCAATTACTTTCTTTAATTGATTGCTAAAAGTCTCACTACAGAAATATTTTTTGTCTGGCTTAGTTTCTAAAATGTCCTTAACTACAGTATAGTCTTTTTCAGTATCAAAAAGGCTTCTTTGACCATTTCTCTGAATAAAGTTATGAGAGTCAACTGCTCCTGTATCTGATTGGATTTTAATCTCAAAATCATCTTCCAAAATGCCAAGTATATAAATCCGAACTCTGTTTTGAGCTACATTAAAATTACTTGAATTTAATAATCTATACTCTACTTTATATCCAAGAGAGTGTAGGGAATTTATGATGGTTTCAAAAGTTCTTCCTTTGTCATGGCTGGTTAAACCCCTAACGTTTTCAAGGAGAAATCCTTTTGGACGGTGTTTTTTAAGTAGTCGCTCTACGTCAAAAAATAAGGTTCCCCTTGTATCTCCAAATCCCCTTCGTTTTCCTGCGTATGAAAATGATTGGCAAGGAAATCCTGCAAGCATAAAATCAAACTCTGGAAGTTCATTAACTTGGGTAATGTCTGAAAATGGATTATGACCAAAGTTCAACTCGTATGATTCGCAAGCATTTTTGTCAATTTCTGACGAATAAACACACTCTGATTTTACTCCGAAATTTTTCAGAGCTTGTTCAAATCCAAGCCTAATTCCGCCTGTACCTGCAAATAAGTCTATAAATTTTATCATGACAGTTCGGATTTAATCCAATCAGCAAGAACCTTGAACTCGCTTACGGTATAAGCGACAGTACAATCACTGAATTGGCAAATTGTTGAAATTGCAGAAGACCGCTGAAAATTACCCGCTCCGTCAAGAACGTAGGCAATTTTGAAGCCGTCCTTATGCATTAAATTGTATCGGTCCGCAGCTTGACCCGATTTTCTTTCTATCGTACTATTTGTGGTAACTTGAAAGCTAACTTCAATTCCTACGGCTTTATCGTTCCGTTTCACAACTATATCAAATGGCATTCCGCCACCTTTGTCATAGCCTTTCAGATTGATGGAGCCGTTTCTTACTATTTCATAGTCTTCGTCTAATACGTTTGATAAAAACTCTACTATTTCAGTTTGAGCTAATTGTCCTAAACTATTTGCTGTAGCACCACCTGTAATTCGGCTAACGATTATGTATCGTTGTTTCACAAAATTTGCAAGTTCTTCTTCATTTCCTAGCAAAGTTCCTATTTCACAAGAATCTAAAGCTGCTTGGTCTGCTGCATCAGAAGTGGATGCAAAAAGTAGAATTGCAATCATGTCTTTCATTAAACCGTTTAGCTCGGTTTCAGTTGAAAGATTATCTCCGTCAATGCAAAGTTTTTTATTATTTAGTCCTTTTACTGGAAGTTCTTCAAACTTGTATTTGAATTTTTCTCCTTTCCAAAGAAACTCCATAAAGTAATTCCCCTTTTTATCTTTTGGGAAAATGTCTTTGAAGGAGCGACCAAGTCGCTGAATTGGTTCGCCACCATAATCAGATAGAACAACTAAGTGCTTTAAAAATAAGTTGCCTGGGAATTTTGCAACGTCAATTAATTTGAAGACCTGAAAAGGTTCTTTTTTACTCAAATTTAAAATGCTTAAAAAATCGTCTTGAGTTTTCAAGAGAAGTGGAAGAACATTTGCCAAAGAATTTTTCTTTTTCAATTCTTCTGGCCACCACAAAGCGGCATTTTCTTTTAGTTCATCAATGTTTCTGTTATACTTTGGCATGTGCTTTTCCGTATTTTATTTGTTCTTCTGCAACTTTCAGTGCGTTAAGTGCAGATTGCTCGTCTTTGACTAATTCATAAATTCTTGTTGCTATCCATAAAGATTCGAGTTCTTCCAATGGATAATCAAAGATTTTACTGATGGATTTGAGATGTTCACGCTTTAAGGCCTTTTGGTCATGTTCGACCTTGCTTAAATAACCGTCACCGATTTCAAGCTTGGCAGCTAGTTGTCTCTGCAACATGCCATTTGATTCTCTCAATTCCTTTATTTTTTGTCCTAACGTCATTTTACCAAAATTAGACTTGACTTAAAAAGGTCAAATTTAGAAGGAATTATTCAATTGTCAATGGAGCGAAGGGAGAAAATAGCTCTTTTGCAATTTTGGCTTGTGAGTCGGCTTGTGCGAATTGCAAATGTGCTATTTGTGCAGTGGGTTTTCTGCATGACACACAACGTTTTGCGGCTTGGCGTAGTGGCGGATTTTTAGCACAAATGCTCAATCGAAGAACTGCACTTGAACCTACCACAAAACTGTCATACGAAGCACTGAACCCGCCATTACGCCAAGCCGCTGTGCTTGTTGCACAACTCATAACAATGTTAAAAATAAAAATTGAACTGAA
>ERZ869936.1737-NODE-1737-length-14564-cov-7.705149_pt1 | contig 14564 bp, 24 predicted proteins | sample MGYA00520876_ERZ869936 | MGnify/ENA primary metagenome ERZ869936 (study PRJEB32218, sample SAMN09650985) | biofilter metagenome | isolation source: enrty point of leading RO module | place: Saudi Arabia: Thuwal, RO plant located on Red Sea | collected 2016-02-17 ...
ACTCACCCTAACAAACGAAAGTACAAGTTTGTGTATATCTTAAAATGCGAGGTAGTACTCATCTCGCCTTTTTTATTTTTCCTATTCTTAATTTAGGTTTTTTTATTTTTATCTTTCCGAATGAAAGTTTTTTGAAAGTTCTACCCTTACTACCAATTATTCTTGGCTTAATTAAAACTGATAGTGATGAGGTAGTGGTTATCACTTAGTGCAATACCCAATGATGTAAAAGAACAACAAGTATTACTACTGCTAATACTTTTACCCATGATTTAAGTTTCATAAAATCCTCAAACCAATCTTTAATCATATCTATCATTTGCTACTCCTTACTTCTTACCAAAAAATTTGGTGGCACCTTTTATACCAAAACTTGCTGATACAATCACCCCTAAAGTATATTTATACCAATCTGGAGTTTTGCTTAATGCTTCAAATCCTCTTTCTACATAATCAACTGTGAAAGGTAAAAAACATAATAATAATGGAATAGAAAATAAAATAGTTAAATATTCATCTTTCCAACTACCTTTAGTATTTTTTATACCTTCTATATCCCAATCCATTTCACCTTTGATTTGTTTTTCTAATACAGAAGTTTCTGCTTTTATCTGGGCTAGTTTTTGTTCTTTTTTTAATTTCTTAGTTTCAACAAAATTTTTGACACCATCAATAGCTACACCCATAAGTGGTTTTAAAATCATTCCCCACATTATATCTCACCCATCTTATCTGATAAATTTTTTGCTCTTGCAGGAACTTGTCTAGCCCATTTGCTATCAAGCATCTCAGATTTTGCTAATAAAAAATTATTGTCTTTTAGAGCAGCTTGGAATTTTTTAAAGCCTGATAATCTTGGATAGCCTAATTGAAAACTCATCTCAACTACTATCTCAAATGCTTCTTCTGGAATACTATCTTCATCAATAAATCTTCTAGCATCCTTTACAGCGACTTCAATATCCCCATCTAATATTTCCATCACTTCATTCATAGTTAATTCTTTCTCAAGCAGTTCTTCTTCTTGAGGTAATCTTATTAAATGTCCTACTCCTGTTGTCATAGCAGTTTCACCAAGAATAGGGTCGGCATAGGCTTTATAGCGAATACCTTCATGGGCGATTATACTTTCTCTTAATCTACTAATGTCCATATTTCTTAATCAACCTTTCTAAGTACCATTTTGCTTTCTGCAAATCTTCTAGTCCATTCTTAGATTTATGTCTTATCACATATTTGATTACATTTCCCTCAAAATAATTTAAGTCATATTCTTCAATAAAATCTGATACTTCTATGCTTTTTCTATAATAGGTTGGGTTTATTTTATCTGTCATTTTGCCTCCTTAATATAATACTTCATTGAGTATTTTAGAGTTAGCAGTGTCACCATCAAAGCTAACTAATTCGCACATTTTATTCTCATAAACATAGAGAAAATTAACACCTAGTTTTTTTTGTTCTTCTGATAATACTCTGCGGATAGTTGAACCTTTTTGACCGCCTGTCATTCTAATACTAGCTGTTTTCACATCTACTAAAAGAATTTCCCCTGTATCTGGATTGATGGCAACTAAGTCCACAGGTGATTGAACTGATTTTTTGGTATAAACAAAATATCCTGCTTTGGTTAAATAGTATTCAGCAATAAGTTCGGATGCTACGCCCTTTTGCTGTTTCTCATCCATTTAGAACCTCTAGTAAGTGGGGAAATTAGCATCAATACAAACAAAGAAATATTTGCGAATATTTTGTTCATCTAGCATGGACTTTAAATACATTCCGTTCAATTTGCAATCCTCTACGGATTTGTGTTTTTCATTTATGGAAATGCACTCCCCTGCTATGCACATATATCCCAAAAGGAATATTGCAGGGATGTTCAAATAATAATATCTCGGAGTAAGATAATGAGATTAGATAATACTAAAATACCAACTGACCAGAGAACATAATTTATTTTTTTAATATCAGTTTCAATATGCTTTAGATGATTGTTTTTGATAACATGGATATCCTTTTGTATTAAGGCTATCTCTTTATCTAGCTTGTTGATTTTCTCTGATTGTGTCGCCATCGTTAATCCCTGCGGTATCTAACTTCACTTCTACTTGTTTGTCAAATGTTTCAAGCAACTCTTTATCTTTAGCTACTTTCTCTTGATATTCTGCTAATTCTTTCTGTGTTTTAATAACATCATCAAATGTCATAGTCATCATTTGCTTTCTTATTTCAGCATTTCTTTCGTGTGCCTTCTCTAATCTATCTAATAGGAACTGATTATGGGTTCTGAGTTCTCTTACTTCTTTTTTTAATCTTCTATTTTCTTTTAATGTTTCTTCTGGTGTCGCCATTATTTTACTCCTGCTAGTGGGTTTCCTAGTGCTTTTTTAATATCTAATTCTAATTTTTCCTCTAATAGTTTCAAGTCTTGATGAAGTTGCCTATCTATGTCTTTCACCATAGTTTCTACATCTTTTATTATTCTATCTTGTAATCTAATATCAGATTTCATGGTTTTAATGTCATCTCGTAAATCATTCTTTAATGAAGTAGCTACATCATTAACTAGGCTTACTTCTTCTAATACCATTGAAACTTCTGATTTTAATACTGCTATTTGTTCATCAATATGGCTTAAATCTGGTGCAGTATAGGATTGTATTTTGGCTTTCATGTCTAAATAGTCATCATAGAACTTATAGCCTGTCCAACCACCACCTATAATTGCACCTATTAAAGACAAAATAATAAAGAACTTACCACCAGAAAATTTTATCCCTTGATATTCAACCTGCATATTTTACTCCCATTGACTATCTACCATTTCGTTTATTTTTCCGTAATCAATATACCCCAATATACCTGCTTGATAATCTATTATCACATTTTGGTCTTTTAAACCAATGTCTTTATAGAATTGCCCATCTTTAATCTGTTTATCAGTATAACTTTCAAAATTAATATCTGATAATACTACCATTAATGCTAATTGAGTTGTTTGAGATTGTGAACTCATCTTATCCTTTTGCTTTGCCATTAGCTTTTTAGCTATCTTTTGTTTTATTTCTTTAGGTTTGATTGGCTCTGGTTTGGTTTCTTCTTTAGTTTCTTCTTCTATTTCTTCTACTTCTTCAACTTCCATTTCTTCCATGATTTCCATTTCAATATCCATTTCAGCTTCTTTGACTTCTGTCACTTCTATCTCTTTGATTTCTTCAATCGCTTCTACTTTAAATTCTTCGGTAAACATATCTACTTCAAAACTAATACTTTCTTCTGGCATATCATTAAATTCTATTTCAATAATCTCTTGGGGTGGAGGTGCAATATAATCGGATTTATAAATATATTCTTCAGTCTTTAAAGCAATTTTAATTTCTATTTTATTAATAATCTCATTAATGATTTCATTGATTTGATTATAAGTAATATTAAAAAACATATCGCTAAAACCTACTCCGTAATATCCAGAGTAGTAACCTTTATCTATTCCGTAGAGTTCAAGTTCAGCTTCATTAAAACCTATCTGAGAAACATCTTGTGTGTATAAATAATCTTGTGAGCCAGTCCAATTAATACCTTGATAATTATGAGTATATTGTTCTTGCAGTTCCCCATCTTTAAATAATCTAACAGTTATTTTAAATTCATCTTTACAGTCACCAGATGTATTTCCACATAAAGGAACATTAGCATTTGAGATATGAGAATAAACTGTACTGCCATATTCTATATCTTGGATATTATCTTGGGTTAATTCAATATCATAAATACGACTACCACCACCCATTCCCTCATGTCCTGTGGTTATTTCAGCACCTGTCATTCCATAGCTATTGCCAACCACATTAACATTGGTATCGGTATATTCGTCTAAAAGATTATCTGTTTTAACTTCTGTAGTAGTTGTGACTGTTTCATAAGTAATCTGTTCTACTTCTTCAATGACTGTTTCTGTATAAGTATAGATTTCTGTGGTTTCTAAAAAGTCGCCAATTATTTCTGTTTGAACATCTGTTAATTCTTCAACAACAACAACGGATATGATTGTTCCACCATTCTCACCTATGTCACCAACTTGATATTGTTGTTCGTATGCCTTAGAAGATGAGCAAACCAGTGCTAAGAATAAACAAAGTTTTAAAAAACAGTGCATCATCTACCCCCTCTGTTTTTGCTTCTATAATTGGTATTTGTGAAAATACTTTTGAGCCTTCTGGTATTAAATGTCTATTCTCTGGCTTGAGCCATTCTTCTTTGGCTTCCATACCAATTAATCCGTCAATAGGTGGGTATGTTCCTGCTAACCAAAGACTGTCAAAAACTCTTGCATCATTCTGGGCTAGGATAGACACAGAAGCGACCTTTAAGCCCAACCTAGCCAACTTATCACTTGCCAAAAGAACCTCACAGTTAGTATCTCTTACTGTGACTCCACTACTAATACCAAATATTTGTGTTTGAACACTTGAAGCAACAGCAGTTTTACAAATTTGAGAATTATTAATTACGACTGAGGGTGATATAGCTGAAGGTGGGGTTTTATCTACTGTAACTGTAGAACTGACTGTGTTTTGCTCTGCTTGAAGATTTTTATTATATCCAATGATTAGAACTATGGTTATGAGAATAACTGAGCATAACCAAGTAAACCAATCATTTTTCATTAGGGTTTATTTGGAAAGACTACTGCGTTCACTTCTTCAACAGTAGTAATATTTTCTGTAATATCTCTTAGTGCTTGTCTATATGTTTTCCAAGCAGTGGGGATTGTTGTACCTGTTTCTTTTGCTTTGATAATTATGTAATCTGTTTCATTAAGAAGTGCGTTTCTTTTGGCTCTAAGGTCTGCCATAGCGTTATCAAATTCTACAAAAGGTAATTCTGTTTGTATTTGTGACCATGTATAAGGTTTCGTATCAGAAAAGATAGCAGTACCATTAACATCTGCACCAGAAACATAATAAACATTACTGTTATATTCTGCTTCAGTTGTTGGCTCACCTCTCACAACAAATTCGTGGTTTACATTACCCTTTTTGTTGAGAGATTGTATTACACTTACTATATCTGTCATTATGCTAATACCTCCATAGCTGTAATAGTGTAATTTGAAGCATCTTCACCCATTTTTACTGATTGACTACTACTAGCACTTCTAACATATAAAGAATATTGAGTTGATGAAGTTGTATTAGGTGAGTCAAGAAAAGTTATAGATGCAAAAGTTCCTACATTATCTGGATTATAAAATTTACCAAAACCAGGATTACCGGCTGCTGCTAAATTAGTAGTGTCATTTCTATATATTGTAAAAAACGCTTGATAACCACTGCCACCATTCGAACCGCCGCCACTAAATTGAATTAAAACTTTTGATGATGTGGATGTCGGTGTTATATCTACTGACAAAAATTCTGTAAAAGATGTCGATGATGTAGTAGTTGTTCCTGTTCCTACAGTTTGAACTACTTGACCAATCTTACCAAATCCACTAGCAGTTCCATTATTAGAAATAGTAGCACCACTTGGAATAGTGATTGTATCCCCACTTGCACCAATGGTTATTGTATTAGAACTTTCATTAATGATGTTTGCACCACTTGTGTTTTGAATGTCATTAACTTTAATAATACTAGCCATTAATCCCCTCCATTATCTGTAATTGTGTTTCCTTCTGCTACCCATTCTAGTATTTCTTGGTAGTGTCGGTTATCTTCTGAATGTGGCACATCAAAATAACTACCATCAGAATAAACTACTCTATAATTCATAAAATCATTTAAGATAGGGTCATATTGTTTTGTTACAGTTTCTATCATTTATAACTCCGCATCAAATAAAGCATAGTTGCTTGTTGAATTTCCTATTAATTGACCACAGTCACCACTTGTTAGTCCACTACTTACTGTAGCTAAAAAGTTAAATACTTGATTAGTTCCGTGTGTTTCAAAAGTTAAATTTGTTGTTGTAGCAGTAGTTCCTCTGTGAAAAATTCTCCAATCAGTTGTAGAATTTAATGTTAATGATGGTTTAGTTCTCATTTCAACAGATGGAAAAGCTACAAAATACATATTTTGAGTATCCATAATAGCACCATTACCTAATCTCATGGCAACACTACCAGAATTTGGTTTCCATTTTTGAAAGTATCTTAAACACCTCTGTAAATTCACATCATGTGGCAAGAACTCAAACGGAGTAGCACTATCCCCTACTTCTAGTTGTACTCCTGTGATGTACCATTCGTTAGATGTATTGTCAGTAATATCAACTTGACCAGTTGGTGCTATAGTTGTTGTTGCTGTGTGCCAAGAGTCAGTTGTTGCACCTACTAAACTACTTCCTGCTGATAATGTCCAATTTATCCAAAAACCAATACCATTATCATTAGCAATCGTATCAGCAGTATTTCCACTAATTGAAATTGATTTCTTTTCCCAAGTATCAGCAGAACTTATTGTGTACGAAGCAACATAGTTTTTTCCTGCATCATGTTGTCTTAAATAAATTCCGTATGTTCCTGTTTTATTGCTTCTAACCCAAAAACTTAAAGTTAATGTTTCTGCACTTGATGTGCCAAATTTTAAAGACTGTAAATTTTGTGCTTCAAGTCTTGTTTGTAAAGCTACTTCTTCATCAGAATCTAAAGTTGTTTCAGCAGTTGTCACATCTAATTTCCAAGAACTAGCAAAACCTTGTCCTGTTGGAACAGTAGTAGATTGTGAATGTGTATATGCAAATTGGTCGGTATTAGATACTCTAAAATTAAATCTATCTGCAACATATCCTGTTGATGTACTAGAAGTACCCCTCTGTGCAATAGACATATCACCATTAATAATTAAATTTCTAAAAGGTGGATAGTTATTAACGTCTGGTAAGACTACTCTGTTGCCAGAAGTTCTTGCTTGGATTTCATCTGTTTTAATTATGCTCATAATTACCTATTAATCATCTTGTGAGGCTCTAAAAGTATTCCACGCAGATTTTACTTCATTAGTCCAAACAGCATTACACACTGCCTGTACTTCTGCATCTTCGCCTGTAATATCTTGGTCTGGGTGAACTACTTTTCTGCTTCTGCTTCTTGATAACTCTACACCATCTTCTTTGATGACTGTATCAGTAGCAATTTGCACAGCTTTGTATTGACCAATCACTTCTATTTTAGCGATTTCGGTTTCTTTAGTTATTGCCATGTTGCTTTCCTTTCTTTGTCATTTTTTAACTCCTTAACTATCAGTCTGATAAAAACCTGTTAATGTTATTCTCTCATTACCACTAGCATCACTTGAACTTACAGCAGTCACCATATTATCTCTAGCATCAGAACTTGCTTTTTTAACTAATTTTATTGTTGTTGCTGATGATGCAATTCTACCACCAGATGGAGCACCAGTAGATGTAAAACCACTCACCCTAGATATTGCTATGGCACTTTGATAATTAGAGCCAGATGAAGTAAATGGTAATGTTGATATTATTAAATTACCAGATGGTCCAGAACTCCAACTTGATATTTCTAAATCTACTGAGATAAAAACTAAATTTCCAATTTTTGTGTAGAAGCCTACTCTTGTAGCAAAACTAACACCACTAGCACCACCACTTTCACCAGAAAAAGTAGGCGACCAAGTACCTTCCTCATAATCATCTAAGGCATTGGCACTTCCTGTTCCACCAAGATGTAATCCTGCAGAAGTAAATCTTGCTCTTTCAACATTGTTTGTTTGAAAGACTAAAGGAATATCTGTTGCAGTATATAAAAATCCACCATTACTATTAGATATTAATGCAGTTCTTAAAGTATCAGCAGTTGATAATTCAAGACCAGAATAATTTGTAGCAACAGGGGAATTAATAGTTAATGCTTTTGTAATTCCGTCTTTATTAGGTGAGGTTGTTCCAATACCAATTTGTTTTGATGTATTAATCGTCATGGCAGTAGTATCATTCTGCTTAATTGTTAAAGCAGTATTATCTACTGTATCAATGGTATTTACTTCAATCTTACTCATACAATCACCAATGTTCCATCTACAGTCATAGTTCCACTAATAGTCACTGTGCCTACTAATAAGGCATTACTATCGGAGGGAATGACAAAAGATTTAGTTATTTCTGCTTTGTGTAGAACATCAACATCATCTGTTCCTGCTCTACTACCTACATAATAGATATCGTTAGTATCGGTACTCATTAGGCAACATCAGTTAGTAGGGAAACGATAATATCGCAATCACCACCAGATGCACTTGATTGAGCAGTCATTGAATATCCACTTCCTAATACTAACTTCCCTTTGATGATTTCTACTTTTGAATTAACAGGGATTGATACGTCTTTAACTACGTTAAAATTGTTTGAGCCATCATTCACAACCACATCTACATCAATAGATGATGAACCTGTATTGGCTATATTCAAACCTACCACAATCTGTTTATTAGATGTTGTAGATACAATAGTTGTAGATGTTGCGTCTGAAAGAGATGTTTCTATTACTGAAAAGTTATTTGCCATGTTTTTATCCTAATGCTATTGCAAACGGAATTGCAGTTGGGTCGCTTTCAGTAATACTTACAGTTGCAGGTAAGGTGACTGCATTTGTAGATGTATTTACAGAAAACAATGTTAAATCATCTGCTCCGTCAAATAGTTTCATTGTTATAGTATTTGTGACCGAATTGTCTAGCCATATTGTTCCTGCCGCCGCAGAACTTGGTCTTGAACTGCCAATATGACCTGTATTTAAAGCACCTAAAGAATTATTTAATGCACTACGAAATGTACTAAAGGCTTGGTTATCTAATGTTATTTGTGATACTTGGCTCATGTTATTACTTGTCCACTTCCTTCAGCTATAAAATCAAATGTTCTATTTATACTTGTATCACTAGAATTAAAAAACTCAATGGTAAATCCTGTAGATGATTTAGAACTAATTGTAAAATAATCACCTGTGTCCATGTTCTGAGCCGCAATACCTAAAGCAGGTGTTGTCTTAAACGCATTAGTGAAGGTGACTGCCTTACCGCCTGTTCCACTAGCAATATCATTTCCACTTTCTCGTCTTTTAGCTACTGATACTGATACGGATAAATTACTCACTAAGGCTCTAGCTTTCAAATCATCACTTTCAAATAATATTCTGAATTTAAAATATCTACCTATGTGTTCACCAACGACAAAAGGCTTAAATGCTGAAAAGGTAGAATTATCATCTGAAGTAGCAATCTCTAATATTGTATGAGAATTTGCAGGTGCAACACCATCAAAAGGACTTGGTCGCCCTTCATCAAATAAAGTAGCCGCATCTGGTCGCCCACCATCAAAAAACTCAGATACATCTTCTGTAATTTGAGATATAGAAGCAGTAAATAATCCTTTTAATTTAGCACCTAAATCTATGGTATTGGCAAAGTCATAAGTTCCATTAGCAGGTACTCTTGTGGCACTATCACCAACAGTTCCTGTTGCAGTTAATCCAATAAAATTAGTGCTATCTCTAGTGACTAGAGAAACATTACTTTTTGTTCCTGTAAATCCTGTATGTTCATTAATCGTTTGAACATCTACAAAATTAACACTTTCAATATTAGTAGATATAATAGTTTCATTAATAGATTGATTGCCTAGTTTATCCTGTGCTTTGATAAGATATGAGCCACTTTTGAGCGGAACTGTAACTGAAGTAGCAGGTCTGCCAATACGTTCAATAAAGTCAAAACTATTTAGCCATGTGGGATTGGTGGTATCGGTACTAAAACGAATAATATAAAAATCTAAATCCAAATCTGGAATAGATGACCAACCCAATATGGCTTGGTCGCCTACAACATTAATAGAAAAATTTTCTACATCTGATGGTGAAGCTGTTTGTCCAACAATTTGTCTTGTAGCAGTGACAAAAGTAGATTTGACACCAATACTGTTAATGGCTCTGGCTCTTACTTCATAGGTTGCATTATCAATCGCATTAAGTAGGAAATATTCTAATGCAGTACCTCTACCAATAACTCTAAAATCATCTGTCACCGCTTGTCCTGTCTTATCAAGAGTTTGTTTTGCTTCTACCTCATATTCACTAACAAATTGGTCGGTAGATGCACCAATGGTAGCTGATAATCTTGTTAGCACCGAGCCATCATTATATTCAATCATGGAATCACTTAGAGTTAATGAAGCAGGTGGTTGAATTGTAAATGGGTCTGGAAAATTAGTATCTGGAACAGTCGCTACTTCTGTTTTTTCTGTAAATGTGTACCATGCGTCTTGATGTTCTATTAAAGATAAAGCTACTTCAAAAGACGGATTGATTGCCATACCTACAACTCTAAATGGTTTAGCTGACATACCTGTAATGGTTGAAGTGACTGCAACAATATCACCAATCGCTAAGTTCATAGCTGTATAATTAGCAGTTAATTCTAATCCTAAATTATTTCTGCTTCTTTGTAAGACAATCTCACCAAACTCTAAGGCTTGATAGGGTGATGTAATAGTAGGTAAATCAATAACACCTTCTTGTAAGAAACCACCATCGGCAGTCTTTAATGTGGCATGGTCGGTGTCATAAACAATCGTATCTGATTGATAGTTCTTATCTGGATTGACAAAGTTTACTTGAACTCGGTTGTATTTTTCATTCTTTCTTTCACTTGATACTTTAATTCCACCTATGATATTATCTTCGTTTAGTGTTAAGACACTAGAACCTGTTGTTTCAATAATTAATTTATACTTACCTTGTGTATAAGGTAAAAAACCTCTCATCCCTTTAAGAAGTGTTCTTGTATTATCAATTAGCTTTTGTCCTGTATCTATAACAGCATTACAATCAAATAGGTTAATTGCAGATGCACCAGAGTAAGGTGTCACTTGTGTTATTGCAGTTTGACTAGCTGAATAAAAACTTGGAATATCAATATCACCAACAGCAATTCCTTTTCCATATCTTGTATTCGTTAGATAATCTAATAAACACCAAGCAGGATTAGTAGAAAAGGCTGCAGTTTGTGCTACAGAACTTGAATTATAACTAACTACTTTTCTACCTTGAACTAAGGCTTGAATTTTTGGAATACCAATATATTTGTCAGCATCCCAAGTAATTCTAAATGCAACATAACATAATCCAGATAATTTATGATTTGAAGTCCATGATGTTAATGTTGATAAAAGACTAGATGCTGATTGGCTATCAGTTCCATAAAAAGTCTGAACTTGGATAGTAGTGCCAAATCGACTATCATTAGAGGTGATAGTGCCACCATCACTAAAAGAACCAGAAAAAGTGACTTCTTTATCTTCAACAAGAATTTTTGTAATTCCATTAACTTCACCTTCACATAAGACTAATGCACCATACAGGTATTGATTATCTGTTCCAGATGTTTCTAAAAATACTCTTGTTCCACCAACTAATCGTGTTCCATAAATAACAGGGATATTAGCATTGTTAGATTGTTTATTAACAAGAACACCTGTTGCTTCTGCATCTTGAGTAAATTCTGGTATTTCTGGTTTAGGTGCTAACCAAGATACTGCTTTAGATATAGCAAATCCTGTAATAACAGATTTAATAATTGTTCCAAGAATTGCTGTAAAAAATGCCATTATTTTCTACCCCATAAAATATCTTGAACTGTTAGTGCTGAGAACTCCATTCCTTTGTCTGTGCTAAAAAATAATTGTTGGCTACCTTCATTTGTTTTTCTACCTGCAATTCTACTAAAATCTGCAAAGTGAGAAGTACAACTTAAAATTAATCTTCCTGTGTTTGTATCAATATTAAAACTTTCAATAAATCCTGTATCATAATTGAATGTGTCTATTAATGCATCTGAACTATCTAATAACCCAATATCAATTGTTACCTCATCATTACTAACATTGTTATTCAAAACAATAGATACAAATGCATTATCTACTGCTGATAATTCTATTTGAAAATTACCTACATCTAATTCTGATTTTTCAGCTTTACCACCAATAGATAATAAATGCCCACTAGCAGTATAAGTGTTTGAATTATGTGTAATATTTTTATAGTGATTGGTTATTCTTTGGGGAGTAGGAAATAATATTTCTATTAATACAATAGGCTTGATAGTTTGTTTAGCTATCTCGGTTTGTAGATTACTAGATAATCCTCTAGTCATTACAATGCCTCAATAAAATCTACTTCAAATCTATATAAATCTATATCGTTAGTTGTGAACTCTTGAACATCAGATGTTAGTCTTACTGTAAAAGGAACATTGTCATAAGTGATTGCTTCATCATCAGCTAAATCACTTTGTAATGGTGGCTCAATAGTTAATGTAGATGCATTACTAGAGGGATTGACATCTTCAACAATCATATAAACTTTTGAATGTCCTGCAAATTTAATCAAATCACCTGCATGAAAAGCACCTGCTGAATTATTTTGATGTCCGTTTATTGTAATAGTTGTGTCACCTGCTGTATGTGCACCATTAACTAAAACACTTGCAGTTTCATGTCCTTTCGCACTAGAGATTACAGGCGGAACTATTGTGAATGTTTCTTTCTGACTTCTTTGTTTAATAATAAAAGCATAAACAGGTGCAAAAGTTTGTCTTGTCATAGGTGGATATGAAGCTGAAAACTTCCATCTTTGCCCATCTACTTGAACTGCAAATATCTTTCCACTATCAGTAGTAGAAGTAATTGTTTTTTGTTGTGATGAAAAACCTAATGCCCTAAATACAGGTGATGTTGGATAAGTACCACTCATTAAACTAATGCTTCCTTCCCTTGTCTATTTAAAGCATCATTAATAACATTAATTATAGTGCTTCGTCTATTTGTAAGTAATTCATCTACACCTTGTGCATCTACTGTATTGATAGTGAAATTTATATTAGTTGAACCACTCGCTTGATTGTTAGGTATTATAGTTCCAGAAGATTGAGGTATAAAAATTTCTTTTCCTGTTTCCCCAACTGTGACAGGCATCCCTGCGTTTACTCTACCACCAGATGACCTAGCGGGTAGTAAACCACCAATATTAAATCCAAATAAACTGCCACCAAATAATCCAGATATTTTTTGAATAGCTATTAATGCTTGTTGTTTTGCAATCATTCTAGCAATATCTGCAATAACTGACCTAGCAAAATCTTTAAATGCAAACTTTCCTGTCATAATACTTTTAGCTAAAGTATCTGCAAATCCATTAAAAGTATTTGTAAATAAAATATCAAGTTGCATAGTTTGATTTCCTGCATCTTCTAATGTTTGTGTAAATTGTGGAAACTTTTGTTTTAATAGTTCTGTTTGATTTATAATTCTAGTATTGACTTGGGCAAATGCTGACATTTCTGAATTGAAACCTTGAAGTGTGACTGTGCTTTTTTTCTGTTGAAAAGATAATTCTGATTGTGCCTCAGCACCACTTTCAAGCATATGAGCATAAATTTTGAAAGAATCTTTTGTTTTTGCACCTGTATTTTTTGCTTCTTCACCAATAGAAAACATAGCTTTAGCATTTTCTTCCATAGATTTTGCAAGTTCATTAACATTTTCATTTATTTCATGGATTTCTTGAGGAAAATTTTTATTTAAAAATTCATCTATAGCATCTGCTAATTCTGGGAATTCTTCTCTTATAGAGCCTAATCCAAAACCAAGCGGTATTAAATCTAAAACTAAATCTCTAACTCCTATGTCAAACTTTTCCATAGATGCTTTTGTGGTGGTTATGGATTTACCTAATACAATAACAGAATTAGCTAAAGTAGTTCCTAAAAGAGTAGCAATTTCATTTATTGTTGATTCATTTTCTTCAAGAAATTTATTTAAATCCCCAAGTTCATCTGTAAGAGTACCAATAAATTGACCAGATATATTTTTTTGAAAATTAAATAATTTGTCTTGAAGCATAGATGCAGTACCTGTTAAGGTTTGTGCTAATTCATCAGTGGCATTAGCAAACTTACCATCACCAGAAAATGCTTCTTCAAATGCTTTTACAGTTTCATCAATAGATACTTTTGCACCTTCTTTAAATCCTAGTAATTGTCTTACACCTTTTTCTCTAAATATATCTGCGGCAGCTATACCACCAGAAAAGGCTCTTTGAATCTGTGAACCTGCGGTTGCAAAATCTAATCCTGTGACTGCCGCTACATTGCCTGTTATTTCTAATATTCTAGTTAAATCATTTGCATCTTTTGAAACAACTGCAAGATTTCCAGATGCAGCAGTAATTTCTTCTAATGAGAATGGAACTTGTGATGCAAATTTTGATAAATTATCAAAAGCTAGTGAACCTTCTTCTATTGAACCAAATAAAAATTTAAAACGAACTTGTAGATTTTCTACTTCTTTACCTACATTAATAATAGACCTAGCGGCTATACCTACACCTAATCCTATAAGTGCGTTTTTAACATTTAGAATAGATTTTTTAGTATTATCTAAATTTCCTTGAACTTGTTTTAAGGCTTGACGAGATTTATCCTTTGCAATGATGTCAATATTGAGTTTTCTAGTCATTATCTTCTTTTACCTTGCATCTTTGCTTTATT
>ERZ869936.1738-NODE-1738-length-14563-cov-7.632548_pt1 | contig 14563 bp, 8 predicted proteins | sample MGYA00520876_ERZ869936 | MGnify/ENA primary metagenome ERZ869936 (study PRJEB32218, sample SAMN09650985) | biofilter metagenome | isolation source: enrty point of leading RO module | place: Saudi Arabia: Thuwal, RO plant located on Red Sea | collected 2016-02-17 ...
TCGAGAAGAACGGCACGTCGGCCTCGCCGGCGATCGCGCGGGCGAGCAGCGTCTTACCGGTGCCCGGCGGGCCGACCATCAGCACGCCCTTGGGAATCGAGCCGCCGAGCTTCTGGAACTTTCGCGGGTCACGCAGGAACTCGACGATCTCCCACAGCTCCTCCTTCGCCTCCTGAATGCCGGCGACGTCCTTGAAGGTCACCTTGTTGGTGTCGCGGGTCAGCAGTCGGGCCTTCGATTTTCCGAAGGACATGGCACCGCGACCGGCCGCCTTCATCTGCTGGCGGAAGAGGAAGAAAAGCAGCAGCACGATCAGCAAGACCGGCAGGAAGGTCAGCACGATCTTGCCGAAGATGTCCGAGTTGCGGACGTAGGGGATCTGCTTGTCGGCGAGCAGTTCGCCGAGTTCGCCGCCGAGCAACATCATCGAGGTCTCGACCACGAAGGGCGTCAGCTCCTTCATCTGCTCCTCGCCGATGGGCGGCAGCGAGGCGGCGTCCTGGATCGAGCCGGTCAGCACGGCGTCGTCGGCCGTGGTCTGGAGCTTGAGGGAGCGCGGATCAACGAGATCCCGGGCCACGCCCTGGCGGAATTCGCGCAGCGTGATCGCCTTGGCCGAGCCGGCTTCGGGGAGGGATTCGACGAAGGTGCGCTGCGGCAGGTTTTCGTCCAAGATCTCCAGCACCTCGGCCTCCTGCTCGGTGCGGCGTCCGAAGGTCAGTTGGAAGGTCTGCGAGCCGCCGCTCGAAGAAGCGAAACTTTCCGGCTCGGGCCGGAGCCAGCCGATCACCTTGGCGTCGTAGCTGCCCTCGCCGGTCTCGACACGCAGGGGCTTCTGGTTCTGCATTTCAGTGACGACCAGGCCCTGGTCCCACTTCTGGCGGAATTCGTTGTAGGTCAGCGATTTCGCCTTGGCTGACATCCCGTCCTTGAAAAAGGCGAGACCGAGAATGAACAGCGCCGCGCCAAGGAAAATGGCGAGCCGCCAGTTGAAACCGGGCGAATCGTTCGGGCCACGGGGACCGCGAGGTTCCTGCGGCGGGCGAGGTTCGGGCGAATCGGACATGATGAGGGTTGGGTCGCCCCGTTCGGGGACGCGCCTGTAGTCTAGCACGCCTTGCGCCCGGGGCAAAGGCGCGGGAGCCTAGCGCGGAGCCGGGGAAAAGAAACCCCCTTTTTTCGCGCCGTCCTTGCCCTCCCGCACCGCATCGGGGAGCATCGCGGGGATGCGCGAGGCCGCCCCCGAACCATCCAGCGACCCGCGCCCCACGCGGCGCGGCGGCTGGATTCGTCGGCGATCCGGCGGCGCCACCGGCGGACGGGTGCTGGGGATGATGGTCGACGCCTTCGCCGGCTTCGCGACCCTCGACGGCCGCATCGACACCGACGAGGCCGAGCTGATCCTCGACCTGCTGCGCTCCGCCTTTCCCGAAGCCGACCACAGTTGGCTGGCCCGCCGGGTCCAGCGGGCGGTGCGCGATCCCAAGCCGCTTTCCAACACCGCCGCCGAGCTGCGCGAGGTGCTCGATGAGGCGGAGAAGATGGCGGTGGGCCTCCAGCTCTACACGCTCGTCGATGCCGCCGGCCTCACCGAGCGCAGCCGCTCGGCCTTCGAGGTCTTCATGCGGCGTCTGGGCACGCCGGAGCATGCGCGGCAGATCCTCGATGAAATGGGCGGGCTGCCTGCGACCACCGCGGTGGGCTTCGAACGGGTCATCTTTTCCCGCCGGCACTACTCCGACGTGGTCCTGCCCGAAGCCGCCCGCGACCACGGGTTCCGCGTCTACCGCGCCGCCGACCTGATCCTGGTGCGCAACACCGGCAAGGCGCCGCTGTGGGTGCGCGGCCGCTCGCTCGAACCGGGAAACTTCCTCCGCATGCGCCCGCGCCAGCAGCTCCTCGTGCCGGGCTGGGCGCTCACCTGCGAGGACCTCGTGTTCTTCCTGAACGTCGCCCTCACCGGCAACCCCTCGACCATCTACCTCGCCGCCACGCCGGAGGGGTGGATCAGCGAGCGCAACCGCAGCCGCCAGAGCACCGTGCGCATCCGCTTCGGCCTGCGCGCCGAGGTCGAGGCGCTGAAGCCGACCGCCACGGTGGTCGTCGGACGCGGTCCCCTGAAGCCCGGCCAGCCGCTGCTCTGCGACCACGACGAGAAGCTCAGCGGCGAGAACGGCCTGACCGCTTCGCTCGACGCGCTGCGCCGCCGCGCCGCCGAAGCCGGCGGCCGTTTCCGGCTCGATGCCGACCAGCGCGACTTCCGCGTCTCCAACGACCCCTCCGTCCTCGAACGCGGCGACCTGCTCCTCAGCCCCGGACTCGCGCCGCGGGTCGTGCTGCGCGTGCGCTTCGATCCGGAAACGGGCACCGGCGACGTCTTCGTGCGCGAGGCCGCCGGGCCGGTGCTGGCCGACGGCACGCCCGTCCGCGCCTCGGCGCAGCTCCACGAGGGCTCGGTGATCCGCCTCTCCCGCACCCAGGCGCTGCGCTGCCGCTTCGGCGAGGGGATCATCGACGAGGAAAGGAACCTCATCGAAACGCTGCGCGTCGAGGACCTGATCCACAAGTTCGTCCCCGATGCCCGCGCGCTCGACAACATCTCCTTCGAAGTCCGGCGCGGCGAGATGCTGTGCATCATCGGGCCCAGCGGCTGCGGCAAGAGCACCCTGCTTTCCATCCTCGCCGGACACCGGCAGCCGACGCGCGGCCGCGTCCAGCTCAACGACACCTCGCTCTACGATCATCGCGAGAGCCTCGTCCCCTTCATCACCAACATGCCGCAGGAGGAGGCGCTCAATCCGCAGCTCACCGTGCGCGAGCACCTGCGGCACGCCACCACCATCCGCCGTCCGTCGCTGCCCGGAAACGAGGTCGACCGCCGCGCCGACGGCATCGTCGCCGAACTCGGCCTGCAGTCGATCGCCCGGCGCCGCGTCGGCTCGCCGGGCGAGAAGACGCTTTCCGGGGGCGAACGCAGCCGGCTGAACCTCGGCCTCGACCTCGGCAGTCCGGCGGAGGTCTTCCTTTTCGACGAACCGATCTCCGGGCTTTCCTCGAAGGACTCCGAGCACGTCGCCGAAACCCTCCGCTCGCTGGCCCGCGACAAGATCGTGGTCGCCTCGCTCCACCGTCCCGGTGCCAACGTCCTCCGGCTGTGCGACAAGGTGCTGTTGCTGGACAACGGCGGTCGGCTCGCCTTCTTCGGCACCCCGGCGGGAATGATCGGCTACTTCCACGAGGCCTGCGGCGAACTCGGAATCCCCCACCCCTCGGTCGATGCCAAGCTGCCGCTCGGGGCCGACTTCGTCTTCGACGTTCTGGAAACCCCGCTCGCCCAGTTCGGCGGTGGCGAGCACGCGGGGGCGACGCGGCGCTTTCCGCCGAATTTCTGGCAGGAGCGCTTCGAGAGCCGCGTGCTGCTCCACTCGCTCGGAGCCCCTGCCCCGGCGTCACGCGCCGAGTCGCTGCCCGAGCTGACCCAGCGCGGCATCCCCGGCACCCGCACCGGGCGCCGCCGCATCCACGAGGCCTATCGTACTTTCCAGACGCAGTTCGCCCGCGCCTTCCTCTCGAAGCTGCGCAACCGCGGCACGCTCTACGCCACGCTCATCGAGTCGCCCCTGCTCGCCGCGCTCATCGCCATCACGCTGCGCTCCTCGCCGGAGGGCGCCTACCAGTTCTCCACCGCGCTGCACATCCCGGCCTACCTGTTCCTCTCGGCGACCGTCGCGATGTTCCTCGGCCTCACCAACTCGGCCACCGAGATCCTGCGCGACCGGCCCACGCTGCGCCGCGAACGCAACGCCCGCCCCAGCGCCCTGCTCTACGTCGCGGCGAAGTCCGCCGCCCTCACCCTGGTCGCCGCCGTCCAGTGCTTCATCTACACCGCCGTCGGCCACCACTTCCTCGAAATCGAGGGCACGCTGATCGACCAATGGCAGTGGATGACCCTCACCGCCTGCACCGGCACCTCGCTCGCCCTGCTCGTCTCGGCACTGGTCCGCACCGAGCGGGCCGCGCTCACCGCGGTGCCGCTGCTGCTCGTTCCCCAGATGCTGCTCGCCGGCGCTCTCGTCCCCTATCGCGAGATGAACCGCGGCCTGTTCGAGGATGCCAGCATCGAGCGCGAGCGGGGCGGCATCCCGGTCCCGGCCCGCTTCATGCCGCTGCGATTCGCCTACGAGGGAATGGTCGTCACCCAGGCGACGCGCAATCCCTTCGACCTCAACCGCATCCGCATCCAGCGCCGCGTCGATACCTTCAAGGAAATCGAGGAGCCGCTGGACGAGGCCACCAGCGAGCGCTTCGAGGTGATGAAGATGGCGCTGCAGGCGCTGGTCGGCGCGGACGCCACCAGCACGAGGGACGCCGCCGAGACCGCCGCGGACATCGCGCGGATCGCCCGCGGCGGCACCATGCTCGAGCTCGAGTCGCTCGAGATCCGGCCCGACTCGCCGGACGCCCGCCCGATCTCCGACTACTTCGTCAACAAGCGCATCGAACTGATGGTCGAGGAGGCCAAGACCTGGCGCTCCGACTACCGCAACGAGAAGCTCGGCCGGCGACCCAACATCTTCCTCGCGCTGGAGAAACCCCTCGGCACCGGCGACATCCCCACGCTGCACCTCACGGCCGCGGTCCTCGTCCTCACCAGCTTCGTCACCTGCCTCCTCACCGCCGTCGCACTGATGCTGCAGAACCGGCGGACAAGATAGCGCCTGCCCCGCGCAAATCCCGGCAATCTCTACGCACGCACTGCCCATCCGCGGCTCGTTGCTTGTGAGGGAGTCGCGCAGGGCCGACGATGACCGTTGATGGCCTCCTTCCGGTCATGGATCATCGTACTCGCGACGCCCGGCTCGGTGCTGCTGGCGGCCGGAGCGCTGGTCTTCGTGTTTCGCGGCGGGCCCGACGAAGTGCCGCCGCGCCTGCCGGTCGGGAATCGGGACGGACCGACCGTCCACGCGGGCCCTTCGCCGCTTGCATCCGGTCTGACCGTTCCCGGCCCCGGAGAGCCTTCCATCCTTCCCGGGTCCTGGCCGTCCTTCCGCGGCCCGGAAAGGGATGGCGTCTCGCGCGAGACGACGCCGCTGCTGGAGACCTGGCCTGCGGGCGGCCCACCCGTGCTGTGGTCGGTCGAGGTCGGGGAGGGCTATGCCGGACCGGTGATCGAGGACGGCCGTGTCTATCTGATGGACTACGACCGCGAGGCGCAGGCCGACGCGCTGCGCTGCCTGTCGCTGGACGACGGGCGCGAGATCTGGCGCTTCTCCTATCCGGTCGTGATCAAGCGGAACCACGGCATGTCTCGTACGGTGTCCGCCGTAGCAAAGGGCCTCGTCGTCGCGCTCGGCCCGATGGGCCACGTGAGCTGCGTCGATGCGGAAACCGGCGGGTTCCGCTGGGGCGTCGATCTCGTCCGCGAACACGGCACCGAGATCCCGCCGTGGTATGCCGGCCAGTGCCCGCTCATCGACGGCGACCGCGTGATCCTCGCGCCTGCTGGCACCCCGCCGGAGGACCCGCTGCTCACCGCCCTCGACCTCTCCACCGGCGAACCCCTCTGGAGCACGCCCAACACGCTCGCCTGGAAGATGACCCATGCCTCGATCGCCGTCGCCGAGATCGAGGACGCGCGGACCTACGTCTACTGCGGTCATCGCGGGATCGCCGGGGTTTCCGCCGAGGACGGCACGCTGCTGTGGAGCACTCCGGAGTGGAAGATCAGCATCGCCACCGTGCCCACGCCGCTGCCTCTGCCCGACGGACGGATCTTCCTCTCCGGCGGCTACAAGGCCGGCAGCATGATGCTCCGCGTCCACTCCGGCGGCGAGGGCTGGACGACCGCCGCCGAATACCGCCTCGACGACGGCACCTTCGGCGCGACCCAGCAGACGCCGATCTACGATGATGATCGTATTTTCGGCGTCCGTCCCGATGGCGAGCTGACCTGCCTCGCCCCCGACGGCAGCTTGCGCTGGACCAGCGGCCCCTCACATCGATTCGGCCTCGGGCCCTTCCTTCTCGCCGATGGCAAGCTGCTGGTGATGGACGACGACGGCGAGCTGACGCTGGCCGCCGCCTCGACCGATCGCTTCGAACTACTTGCCCGTGCCAAGGTGCTCGACGGCCACGACTCCTGGGGCCCGATGGCCCTTGCCGGCGGACTCCTGCTGGTGCGCGACCTCACCGAAATGCGCTGCCTCGACCTCCGGAAATGAACTCGTTCCTTACCCGTCGCGAAATCATCCGTCGCAGCCTGCGCTTCGGCGGCCTCGGCGCGATCGGCGGCGTCGCCGCGCTGCTGGCCGCCCGCTCGCGCGACTGCACGACCACCGGCCCCTGCGGCGGGTGCCCGCTTTTCAAAGACTGTGCGCTGCCCAAGGCGGAATCCGCCAAGCAGGCGCACGCCGAGCCCGAGTATCCTTCCCAAGATGACTGAAGACCCGTCATCGCCCGATCCGCAACGCCGCAAGGTGCTGCGCGCCGCCCTGTGGGGCGGCGGGCTCGCCGGCGCCGGCGCGGTCGCCGGGATCACCGCGAAGCGACTCGCCAGCGACCCGCCCGCCCCGAAGCGCCCGCCGCTCGGTCCGGAGTTCACCTACGACGTCACCCGTTTCCAGACCACCGATCCGTCGCTGATCCAGTGGCGTGAGGTGACCCGCTTCCAGACCGGCCTCGAGCGCCCGCGCAACCTCGCCGTGGCGAAGGACGGCAGCATCCTCGTCTGCGGAGACGGCGGCATCCGTCGCTTCGACGCGGAAGGCGGGGAACTCGACGCCAGCAGCATCGAGGGATCCGTCCACGCGGTCACGGAACTGCCCGACGGCCGCATCCTCGCCGCGCTTTCCGGGCGGGTCGTCGTTTTCGGGAACGACGGCAGGCCACTCGCCGAGTGGCCGCTCCCGGACGTCCTGCCCGTCTCGCTTGCCGTCAGCGAAAAGAGGACATACCTCGCCGACGCCAACGGCCGCGTCGTCCGCGTGCTCGATTTCGAAGGGCGCACGCTCGACGTGATCGGACAGCGCGATCCGGAGCAGGGCGTCGAGGGCTTCGTCGTCCCGAGCCCGTATTTCTGCGTCCGCCTCGCGCCCGACGGCCTGCTGCGCATCGCCAATCCCGGCAAGCACCGGATCGAGGCCTGGACCCTCGATGGCTCGTTCGAGCTCGGCTGGGGGCGGCCGTCGTACGCGGTCGATGGCTTCTGCGGCTGCTGCAATCCGGTCAGCTTCGCCCTGCTGCCCGACGGCGGCTTCGTCACCGGCGAGAAGGGGCTGCCGCGGGTGAAGACCTACGATTGTCATGGTACTTTCACCGGCCTCGTCGCCGGCCCCGAGGCCTTTCCCGACTACGTCAAGGCGGCCCAGGCCGGCACGCCGAAGGCGGCGAGCGCCGGGATCTACGTCGCGGTCGATGCCGGCGGCCGCGTGCTCATTCTCGACGCGATCGGCGGCACGGTACGGATCATGAGGCGAAAGGAGGACACCGATGGCTGAGAAGGACGGCATCAGCCGTCGCGAGGTCCTCTCCGGCGGACTGCGAGGACTCGGCCTGCTCGGGATCGGCACCGCCACCGGCGCGCTGGCGACACGCGACAGGAGCGACGACGAGGTCTGGCAGATCGACCCCGACGCCTGCATCCAGTGCGGACTGTGCGCCACCGAGTGCGTGCTCGAGATCTCCGCGGTGAAGACGGTGCACTCGCACGGGATGTGCGGGTACTGCGAGCTCTGCACCGGCTACTTCGAGCCCGACCCGGTGAATCTCGACGAGGGTGCCGAGAACCAGCTCTGCCCGACCGGCGCGATCGAGCGGACCTACGTCGAGCATCCCTACTACGAATACCGTATCATCCCCGACCTCTGCGTCGGCTGCGGCAAATGCGTGAAGGGCTGCAACATGTTCGGCAACGGCTCGCTCTACCTGCAGGTCAATCCCGACCGCTGTGTCGACTGCAACCGCTGCGCCATCGCCAGCGCCTGCCCCGCCGAGGCCTTCCGGCTCGTCCCGCGTCCGACCCCCTATCTGCTGCGAGGAAAGGAGGGGACGTGAGTCCGCAGCACCGAATCACCCGACGCACCCGCCGCAGCGCGCTTCGGTCGAAAAGTCCAAGGTCGGAATGTCTGAAAGTCCGAACTGCGGAGCGGCAGAAGAGGCCGAAAGCGTCCGAATCGAGAGACCTTCGACCTTCGACCTTCCGACCTTCGACGCCCGAAGGGCCTGCCACGGCGATCTGGCTTCTCGTCCTCCTCGCGCTCGCCCTCCCCGCCCTCGGCATCGAGCGCTTCCCGCCACCGGACTTCAGCGGCGGGCATGAGATCCCGGAAACCGTGGTCCCGGCCTCGCAGGCCCGCACTCAGGCGTGGCTGGATGTCGCGATGCTCGCGCTTGGCCTCGGCCTCGCCTCGTGGATCTCGCTCCGGCTGCGCTCGCGCAAGGGGCTCGTGATCCTGTCGATCGCCGCCCTCGCCTACTTCGGCTTCTGGCGCCGGGGCTGCGTGTGCGCGATCGGCTCGGTGCAGAACGTCGCCCTCGGTCTCGCCGACCCCGGCTACGCGGTGCCACTGGCGGTGATCGCATTCTTCAGCCTGCCCTTGATCGTCGCTCTGATGTGGGGACGCGGCTTCTGCGCCGGCGTCTGCCCCCACGGAGCGATTCAGGAGCTGGTGCTGATCAAGCCGCTCAAGGTTCCCCACTGGCTGGACCAGCCGCTGCGCCTGCTTCCGTGGATCTATCTCTCGCTCGCGCTCCTGCTGGCAACGACGGGCGGGCTTTTCATCATCTGCAAGTATGACCCTTTCGTCGGCATCTTCCGCATGGGCGGTCCGCGGGGGATGTTGCTGCTCGGCGGGGGCCTGCTGGTGCTGTCGATGTTCGTCGGCCGCCCCTACTGCCGCTGGCTGTGTCCTTTCGGTGCGCTGCTCGGGCTGCTGTCGCGGGTCTCGCGCTTCCGGCCGTCGGTCACGCCCGACCACTGCTCGCGCTGTCGCCTGTGTGAAAGCGCCTGCCCCTACGGCGCGATCCACACGCCGACCACCGACGATTCGTCCCGCGACGCCGACGCCCGCCCACGGCCCCTGGCGCTCGTCGTGCTGATCCCGCTGGCCGCGTTGCTCTTCGGCTGGCTGGGCGGAAAGGTCGGACTCGCGAGCGTGGCGTGGCATCCGACCGGCGAGCTCGCCTCCCAGGTCGCCATGGCCGAAGCCGGCACGTTGCCGGAACCCGCACCCGACGAGATCACCGCCTGGCGCCAGGCCGGGGCCGACCGCGCCGCGCTCTCTACGGCGATTGCCGTACTTGAGCGGCGATCGCTTTTCCTCGGTCGCCTCTTCGGCGCCGGGTTCGGCGTGGCGGCCGCGCTGCATCTGGTGCGCGTCCGCTTCCCGCGGGCGACCGCCGACTACGTCACCGACCCGGCCGACTGCGTATCCTGCGCCCGCTGCTTCACCGCCTGCCCGTACGAGCGCCTCCGGCGCGGCGAGACCGTCCAACTTCCGGTGGAAGGAGGCGGCCGTGCCTGACGAACCCAGCAGCCTGCTCGTCGCGACCCGTCGCGTCGCGATCGTCGCCGGGTTCTTCTGCGCGGTGCTCGGCGGCCTGCTGTGGTTAAACAGCACCCGGCTCCAGCGCGACGATGAAAGGTTCCGGTTGGTCGAGGCCGAGCAACTGACCCCGCTGAAGGAACAACTGCGCGAGGATCCGACCAACGCCGAGCTCAAGCAGCGGATCCGCGAGCTCGACCAACAACTGCGATTGGATTACTTCCGGCGGGAAAGCCTCGCCGCGCGCGGCGGCTACGTGTTGCTCGGCGGTGCGGTGTTCTTCATCGCCGCCCTCCATCTCGGGCGCCACCTGCGCGGCGCCCGCGAGCCCATGCTTTCGGCGAAGCCGGAGGACCGCCGCAAATCCGCTGCCCTCGCCGGCAGCGCGGTCGGCGGCACGCTCGCCGTGATCATCGGCATGACCGCCGCCATGGTCGGCGGCCGCACCCGCCAGTGGCTGCCACCGGTGGTCGATGAGGTCGTGCCGACTCCCGAGGTGGAGTCTTGGTGGCCGGAGCCCGAAATCTGGGCCGCGAACTGGCCGCGCTTCCGCGGGCCCGAGGGCAGCGGCGTGGTCGAAATGCCCGGAGTACCGGATGGCTGGGACGGCGAGAGCGAAGAGAACGTGCTTTGGAAGACCGCGATCCCGCTGCCCGGCGAAAACTCGCCGCTGGTGTGGGACGGGATGATCTTTCTAACAGGCGCCACGGAGGACGAACGAGCGATCTACGGCATCGACGCCGCCAGCGGCGAAATCCGATGGACCGCCCCGGTGAGCACCCCGCAGGGCAGTCGCGGCGATCCGCCGGAGGTGATGGAGGAAACCGGCTTCGCCGCGCCGACCGCCGTCACCGACGGACGCCGCGTCGTCGCGATGTTCGCCAACGGGGAGATCGGCGCGGTCACGACCGACGGCAGCCCGCTCTGGGCGCGCCACCTCGGCGTGGCCAAGAACCCCTACGGCCACGCCACCTCTCTGGCGATGTGGCGGAACCTCGTCATCGTCGTTTACGACCGCGGCCGCGCCGAGGACGGCTTGTCGCGCATCCTCGCGCTCGACGCCGCCACCGGCGAAACCCGCTGGTCCACCGATCGCCCGGTGCCCGCCTCGTGGGTTTCGCCGATGGTGATCGAGCACGACGGCCAGCCGCAGATCCTCACCGCCGCCAACCCGTGGATCATCGCCTACGACCCGGCCGACGGCTCCGAGCTGTGGAAGGTCGAGGCGATGTCCGGCGATGTCGCGCCCTCGCCTGCATACCGCGACGGTGTCGCCTACTTCGCCAGCGATGGCTCGTGCCTGGTCGCGATCGGCGTCGATGGTCGCGGCGATGTTTCCAACAGCCACGTCCTGTGGAAGCGCGACGAGGACGACTATCCCGACATCTGCAGCCTGCTGTGCGACGGGGAAAGGATCTACACGCTCGTCTTCGGCCGGCTCTTCGCCTACGACGCGAAGACCGGCGAAGCGCTCTGGGAACACGACCTAGAGGACGATTTCCAGGCCTCGCCCTGCCTCGTCAACGGCCGGCTCTGGCTGCTGACGATGGAGGGCGAGATGATCATCGGCGAAGCGGATGCCGAGGGCTTCCGCGAAGTCGCACGCCACCCGCTGGGCGAGGAAATCGGCGCCTCGCCAGCCTTCGCGCCGGGGCGGGTCTATCTGCGGGGACGGGAACACCTTTACGCGATCGGCAGCGATGAAGACTGAGCTCGATCTCGATTACGTGGATGAGGTCGTCGGACGTCTCGGCGGCGGCCACGATCAGGCGCTGCCCATCCTCCAGGAGCTGCAGAGCCACTACCGCTACCTGCCCGAGCCGGCGCTCGAACGCGTCTGCCAGCTCACCGAGATCGACGCCGCCACGCTGGCCGGCGTTTCCACCTTCTACGGGCAGTTCCGCCCCCGGCCGAGGGGCCGGCACCACCTGCGCGTGTGCAACGGCACCGCCTGGCACACCCGCGGCGCCGAAATCGTCCACGAGGTCCTCGCCGATCACCTCGGGCTCGGCCCCGGCGAGGACACCGATGCCGAGCAGCAGTTCACGCTGGAGAAAGTCTTCTGCGTCGGCTGCTGCACCCTGGCCCCGGTCGTCCAGATCGACGACCGGACGCACGGCCAGATCACCCGCGAGGGCGCACCGAAGCTGGTCGAGGATTTCCTCCGGGAGCAGAAACGCCGCCGCCGGCGTCGGCCGTCGCGACCGGTGCCAATCCCCGCCCAGCCGCAGGGGGAAGTCCGCCTGTGCCTCGATTCCTGCTGCATCGCCCGCGGATGCGGAGACACCCGCCAGGCGCTGCAGGACGCCATCCGCCGCCGCCACCTGCCGGTCACCATCAAGCGCGTCGGCTGCGTCGTCATGTGCGACCGCACGCCCATGGTCGAGCTGGCCCTCCCGGAAAAGCCCATCCTCCAGCTTTCCGGCCTCACGCCCCGGCAGGTCGAGCCGACCCTGCTTCGCCACTTCCGGCCCCAGGGGCTGTGGCCGCGCCTCCGCCACGGCGCCGCCCTCGCGCTCGACCGGCTCACCGGCGGCACGGTCGAACCCGCCGAACCGGAACTCGAACCGCCGCCCCCCGTCGCGTCGTTCTTCGGTCGCCAGACGCACATCGCCACCGAGCACTACGGACGGCTCGATCCGCTCGATCTCGACGACTACCTCGCCCACGGCGGCTTCGCCGGGCTGGAGAAATGCCTCGGGGGGATGGCCCCGGAAGAGGTCGTCGACGAGGTCGAAAAGAGCGGCCTGCGCGGACGCGGCGGGGCCGGCTTTCCCACCGCGCGCAAGTGGCGGGTCGTCAGCGAAAGCGTCGCCGACCACTGCTACGTCATCTGCAACGGCGACGAGGGCGACCCCGGGGCCTTCATGGACCGGATGCTGATGGAGTCCTTTCCCTTCCGCATCATCGAGGGCATGGCGATCGCCGCCTACGCGGTCGGCGCCGACCACGGCTGGTTCTACGTCCGCGCCGAGTACCCCGCGGCCATCGAGCGCCTCAAGGAAGCCCTGCGGATCTGCCGCGAGCGCGGCTACCTCGGGGACGACCTGTTAGGCTCCGGCATCACGCTCGACCTCGAGGTCTTCGAGGGCGCGGGCGCCTTCGTCTGCGGCGAGGAAACGGCGATGCTCGAGTCGATGGAAGGCCGCCGCGGCATCCCCCGCCTCAAGCCGCCCTTCCCCGCCGAACAGGGCCTGCACGGCAAGCCGACGCTGATCAACAACGTCGAGACCTACGCCAACCTGCCGTGGATCCTGCGCCACGGCGCACGCGCCTTTTCGATCATCGGCACCGAGAAAAGCAAGGGCACGAAAGTCTTCGCGCTGGCCGGAAAGGTCGCCCGCGGCGGGCTGATCGAGGTGCCGATGGGCCTGACCATCCGCGAGATCGTCGAGGACATCGGCGGCGGCACCCCCGACGGCTCGCCCTTCAAGGCCGTCCTCATCGGCGGCCCCTCCGGCGGCTGCGTGCCGGCCGCCCTCGCCGACACGCCCATCGACTACGAGTCGCTGGACAAAGTCGGCGCGATCATGGGCTCGGGCGGGCTGGTCGTGCTCGACCGGCGCGACTGCATGGTCTCGATCGCCCGCTATTTCCTCGAGTTCTGCCAGTGCGAGTCCTGCGGCAAGTGCACCTTCTGCCGCGTCGGCACCCGCCGCATGCTCGACATCCTCGACCGGCTCGTCGCCGGAAAGGGCAGGCGCAAGGATCTCGACGAACTACTGGAACTCTCGGAGATGGTGAAGCGCGCCTCGCTCTGCGGCCTCGGCAGGACCGCACCGAACCCGGTGCTCACCGCGCTGCGGCATTTCCGCGACGAGTTCGAGGCCCACCTCGAGGGCCGCTGCCCCGCCGGCAAGTGCCGCGGGCTCATACGCTACGCCGTCACCGACGGCTGCATCGGCTGCACCCTCTGCGCCCAGCGCTGCCCGGCCGACGCCATCCCCGCCACCCCCTACCAACGCCACACCATCGACGACACCCTCTGCACCCGCTGCAACGCCTGCCTTGAGGCGTGTCCGGAGGATGCGATCGTGGTGGCGAGCCCATAGACCATAGGTCCTACAGGACCCATAAGACCTATTCCCATGCCCACCCTCACCATCGACGGCCGCACGATCCCTGCCGAGGAAGGCGCCACCATCCTCCAGGCGGCGCGGGCGGCCGGGATCGAGATCCCGACCCTCTGCCACCTCGAAGGCTACGAGGCGGGCGCCTCGTGCATGGTCTGTGCGGTGAAGCTCGCGCACAGCGGCCAGCTCATCCCGTCGTGCGCCTCGCGCGCCGTGGACGGCATGGTGATCGAGTCCGACAGCGCCGACGTCCGTGGCGCCCGCCGCATGGCGCTCGAGCTGCTCTTCAGCGACCACCTCGGCGACTGCCTATCGCCCTGCCAGCGGATCTGCCCGGCGCAGCTCACCATTCCCAAGGTGCTCGAACACCTCCGCCACGAACAACCCGGGCTCGCCGCGGGCATCATCCGCCACGACCTCGGCCTGGCCGGCGTGCTCTGCCGCGCCTGCCACCGCCCCTGCGAATCCGGCTGCCGCCGCGGCACCCACGACGAGCCGGTCGCCATCGCCGGCCTCGTCCTCCACGCCCTCGACACCCAGCGCGCCGCCGAGCCGCCGCCGGTTCCGCCGCGGGCCGAGGCGCGCATCGAACGCGTCGCCATCGTCGGCTCCGGTTTCACCGGCCTCTCGGCCGCCTGGTTCCTCGCCCGCCAGGGATACCGACCGGTCATCTTCGAACGCGACGAACGTCCGGCGCAGAGCATCCGCCGCGAGCATCCCGACATCCCCGAGGAAATCCTCACCAGCGAACTCGACCTGCTCCAGCGCTCCGGCGTCTCGATCCGGCCCGGCCACCCCATCGACGACCCGGCCTCGCTGCTCGACGGCTTTCATGCGGTGCTCATCGCCACCGGCTGCGGCGAGGAAAAGCCGGCGTTCAACAAGGACACGATGCTGGTTGCCGACACGCCCGGCCTGTTCGCCGCCGGCCCCGTGCTGCGCCCGACC
>ERZ869936.1739-NODE-1739-length-14563-cov-6.453060_pt1 | contig 14563 bp, 12 predicted proteins | sample MGYA00520876_ERZ869936 | MGnify/ENA primary metagenome ERZ869936 (study PRJEB32218, sample SAMN09650985) | biofilter metagenome | isolation source: enrty point of leading RO module | place: Saudi Arabia: Thuwal, RO plant located on Red Sea | collected 2016-02-17 ...
ACAACATCGCCGACGAGCTGGACCTGCACGCCACCACGGTTTCGCGGGCGGTGGCCGGAAAATACATCCTCACCCCGCATGGCCTCATGGAGATGCGCGCGTTCTTCGCCGCCGGCTACGAGACCGCCGACGGCTCCACGGTTTCCAACGCCGGCGTCCGCGAGGCGATGCAGGCGCTCATCGCCAACGAGAACCACGCCAAGCCGCTCTCCGACGACGCCATCGCCAAGGCGCTGAAGGCCCAGGGCATCCCGGTCGCGCGGCGCACCGTGGCCAAGTACCGCGACCAGCTCGGCATCCTTCCCTCCCACCTCCGGCGCACGTTTTCCTGACTTCGCTTTTGATCCCCCGGGAAATCCCACTACGTCTGGGGCAGACGCATGAGCACCGACCTGATCAAGCAAGCCCTGGCCCGGGTCCGCTATCCCGGCTTCTCCCGCGACATCGTCTCGTTCGGCCTGGTGAAGGAGATCCGCTCCGGGGACGGCGAGACCCATGTCCGCATCCAGGTCGCCACCAAGGACCCGCAGGTGCCCGAGCAGATCTTCAAGGACTGCCACGCGGTGCTCGACGAGCTTCCCGACCTCGGCACCGTGCGGGTCGAGATCGACGTGCAGGATCCGCCCGATGCCTCCTCCGGAGGCTCGGCGACGGAAGGGCAAAGCTCGATCCCGGGCGTGAAAAGGATCATCGCCGTCGCCTCGGGCAAGGGCGGTGTCGGCAAGTCCACCGTCGCCTCGAATCTCGCCGTCGCCCTCGCCGCCACCGGCGCGAAGGTCGGCCTCTGCGACTGCGACCTCTACGGACCGTCGATCGCGATGATGTTCGGCAGCAGCGAGCGCCCGATGGCCAACGAGCGCGAGGAGATCATTCCGGTCGAGGCCCACGGCCTGAAGCTGATGTCGATGGGCTTCCTGCTCGAGGAGCGCTCACCGGTCATCGTCCGCGGCCCGATGGCCACCCGCTACACCCAGCAGTTCCTGCGGCAGGTGGCCTGGGGGGAACTCGACTACCTCGTCCTCGACCTTCCACCCGGCACCGGCGACATCCAGCTCACCATCGTCCAGACCGTCGCCGTCGATGGCGCGGTCGTCGTCACCACGCCGCAGGAGGTGGCGCTCATCGACGCTCGGAAGGCGGTGTCGATGTTCGCCAAGGTCAACGTCCCCATCCTCGGCCTGATCGAAAACATGGCGTGGTTCGAGTGCGAGCACGGGACGCGTTATCCGATCTTCGGCGAAAACGGCGGCGTCCGCGAAGCCGAGCAGCTCGGCGTTCCCCTGCTCGCCCGGATCCCCATCGAGCCTCCCGTCCGCGAGGGCGGCGACCGCGGCCGCCCCATCGCCCTCGTTCCTCCGGAGCAAAGCCCTGCCTCCGCAGCCCTCCACAACGCCGCCGCGACGATTGCCGGGAGACTGGCTTCCAGTGTCGGTTAGACCACCTCCCCCTGCCCTTCACCATGTCCCGCAAAACCAAGCTCATCGTCACCCTCGGTCCCGCCACCGAGGAGGAGGAAACCATCGGCAAGCTCCTCGACGCCGGCGCCAACATCTTCCGGCTCAACATGAGCCACGCGAAGCACGAGTGGGCGCGCAAGATGGCCAGGCTCGTGCGCCGCCAGGCCGCCGAGCGCCAGCTTCACGCCGCCGTGCTTTTCGACCTCACCGGCCCGTCGATCCGCACCGGAGACCTCGACAAGCCCTACGACCTGAAAATCGGCGACCTCGTCGAGTTCCGCAAGGCCGACACCGAGCCCTCCATCCCGCTGTCCACCACCGTCAACTATCCGGGCATGATGGACGACGTCTCGGAAGGAAAGACCCTGGTCGTCGACAACGGCACCCTCCTGATGGAGATCCGCACCAAGAAGGACGACCGCATCCTCTGTGAATGCCGCAACGCCGGCACACTCGGGCCCCGCCGCCGCATCAACCTCCCCGGCACGCGCCTGAACGTGCCGGCAATGACCGGGCTCCTTCGTCCGCGACGCCGCCCACGTCCACGAACTCCGCTCGGCGGTCGAGGCGCTGGAGGGAACCGCGCAGCTCATCGCCAAGATCGAGGACCGGGAAGCGGTGCGGAACATCGACTCCATCATCAAGGCCTCCGATGGCATCATGATCGCCCGCGGAGACCTCGGCATCGAGGTCGACTTCGAGGACCTCCCCATCCTCCAGCGCCGCATCATCAAGCGCTGCCACCAGCTCAGCACCCGCGTGATCGTCGCCACCCAGCTCCTCGAGTCGATGGTCCAGAACCCGACCCCGACCCGGGCCGAGGTCACGGACTGCTCGAACGCCGTTTACGAAGAGTGCGACGCGCTGATGCTTTCGGGCGAGACCAGCATCGGCAAGCACCCGCTCCGCTGCGTCGAGGCGCTGGTGAAGATCAGCGAGCGCATCGAACGCTCCGGCGGACTCGGCTACGGCCAGGAGGTCCTGCTGCGGGACGAACGCCAGAAGGTCGCCCGGGCGGCCGTCACGCTCGCCGACTCGCTGCCCGACGCCCTGCTCGTCGTGCTCACCCGGCGTGGCGTGCTCGCCAACCAGGTGGCCATGCTGCGGCCGCGGACCGCCGGATTCTACGCCTTCACTCCGCGCGAGACGGTGTGCCGCCAGCTCGCGCTCAACCGCCGGATCGAGCCGTTCCGCCTACCCTTCGCGACCGGCATGGACGAAACCATCGAGCGCGCCACGGCCTTCCTGCTCGAAAACGGACTCGTCCGGCCGGGCGGCCCGCTGATCATCGTCTCCGACCTGCTTTCCGACCACATCGCGGCCAATTCCATCCTCCTCCATCACGCGTAGGGAGTGGCGCTTCCCAAGCGCCATGGCAGGGCATGGCGATCTCCCGATCGCGGGATCGCGTCCGGCTTCGGGTCGAAGGACGTCATCACACTTTCGGCCGCCCCCACGCAGCGGCTTGAAGCCGCCACCCCATCTCATGGCGCTTGCGAAGCGCCACTCCATCCGCTCCACGTCCACAAGGTCGGATCCAGTTCCATCCTGGCGTCGTCGATCAGGGACGCGGCATCGCTTTCCCCGCGAAGTACGGCAAACATCGTGGATCCCGATCCGCTCATCAGCGCGCCGGCCACTTCCGATCTCGCCCGCAGCCACTCCTTCACCTCCGCGAGGAACGGGTACTTCGCGAACACCGGCCGCTCGAGGTCGTTGACCAGCTCCCCCCACTCGAGACACTGCGGTGCGTAGTCCACCCCGTCGAGTTCGGGGGCGTCCCGCCAGGCCCGGTACGCCTCCGGCGTGGAAACCCCGAACGACGGCTTGAGCAACACCACCGGCAGCGCCGGCAACGACGGACCCGCTTCGATCCGCTCGCCGCGCCCGCCCACCTTGGCCACCGGGGGACCGAGGAAGAACGGCACGTCCGAACCGATCGACGCGCCGAGTTCGCCCAGCCTGTCCTCACCAAGCCTTGTCCCGAACCATCGATCCAGCCCCCGCAGGGTGGCCGCCGCATCGCTGCTGCCACCACCGAGACCGGCACCGTGCGGAATCCGCTTCTCAAGACTCAGCCGGACCGGCTCCCCGCACCCGGTCGCCTCGCGGAAGACGTGCAAGGCCTTCACCACCAGATTCGACCCGTCCGCCGGCACCCCGGCATCGTCGCACACGAATCCATCGTCCTCGGCGGACTCGATCTCGATCCGGTCACGGAGCCCCGGCAACGCGACCATCACCGAATCGATTTCATGAAACCCGTCCTCCCGCCGTCGCAGCACGCGGAGCGAAAGATTCAGCTTGGCCGGCGCCTCGATGATCACGCGGCGATCATGCCGACGCGTCCCTCATGATCAACGCCAACATGCGACCGGTCCTCCCCTTCTCCATCCGGTAACTGTACCACCGCTCCAGATCCGAGGCCGTGTCGATCCCGCAATCCACGTACAGACCCACGCCCAGGGACTCGGCCTGGCGTCCGATCTCCGCCGCGAAATCGATCTCGTAGTGCGGTGGCCGGATGCAGGGACCCAGCACCGCCACCACGTCCGCCGCCCGCGTGCCGAAGGCGTCAGCCATCCTTCCGACTCCGGCCCGCAGGATGTTCGCCTCCGTTCCCTTTTTTCCCGAATGCAGCACCCCCACGGCCCCCGTCCGCCGGTCCGCCAACCAGATCGGGCCGCAGTCCGCCACATAGACCCCGAGCGCCTCGCCGGCGGCATCGGCCACCAGACCATCCACCCCGTTCACCAGCATGGGAGCGCCGGCCACGCCCACCACCGCAACCTCTCCCCCATGCACCTGCTCGGCCCGCCACCAATCACCGACACCGAAGACTTCCCGCACCCGCTCCTCATGGTGCGGCCTCAACCGCTCCAGCACCTCGTCCCGCTCACCGTCCACGTCCACCCCCGGCACCCGCTCGATGAAGTCCACCCTCACCCCTGGCAGATCCTGCAGCGGACTCAGAAATGAGAAGTTCTGTGGCATCGAAAGCAGAGTCCGCCACAGCCGAGGCGGATCGTCACGCCGGAAAGAACCCGGTCGCAGTCCTCCACCACGCGGATGCTGAACACGACCGGAACACCGGACGCGACTACCGCATCCATGATGCGCTTTCATATTTTTCATTAAATCGATCTTTGTAAGCTGGTTACCAGATGGTTAAGAGATTCCAAATAATCGTTTCAATGGATCATGGAGAACGGTCTTCCCGTAAAAAGAAGCACCCCCGCCGCGACCAGGTCGCGACGGGGGTGTTTCGTAATTTGCCGTTGGGGGGATTGTCCGTTCAGTAACAGCGGATCACGCCAGCTCACGGCCCCTCAGGGCGCGCTTGGTGTGTTCGACGGATTCCACCTGGTCCGCGTCCATCTCGGAGAGGAGGCTGGCAAGATCCGTCGCGATTTCCTTCCGCATTTTGGAGACCAGTTCGACACCCTTCTGGGTGATGCGAACCATGATCTTGCGGCGGTCTTCGGCGGCGTGAACACGCTCCACATAGCCCAGCTTTTCCAGTCGATCGACGAGGCCCGTGGCCGCGGCGGTCGAGTGACCCATCTTTTTCGCGATATCCGACATCGTCAGATACTCCTCGCTCGAAAGGTAGGCCATCAGGAAGAATTGGGGGAACGATACGTTGCCTTTGTTGGGTTGGGTCGAGAGGTTCAGGATGCAGCTACGCTGCGTGAACAGGACGAAGTCAGCAAGACGATCCGCATCGGCGTGCAGCGATGAGCCTTTGGGGCTCGAGGTGCTCAGTTTCATGGCTGGTTGTAGTGTTCATGTTTCGGGACATGTAAGGGAGCACAGCCTTTGCGGGGAAGAAGCTAGCAACCGACCTCGATTGTAAGCAAGACCAAATTGTAAAAAATATGACGGATATCCGGTTTCCCTATGAAAATCAGGGGTTCGGGACCGAAACTTTTTCGTCAAATTGCTCTCCTTCCCCCTCCTCCGCGACTTTCGGACGGGCAAAAACGGCGTCGCCCACCTCCACCGTGCCCGCCTTCACGTCCGCCGCCGAGTACCGACCCGCCCGCTCGCCGGTGACCAGCAGGCTCGCCGAGCGCTCGTCCTCGCCACGACTCGTCAGCATCGATCCGTCCGCCAGCTTCACGTCGTCGAAGCCCTGCACCAGCACGAATCCGTGATCCGCATGCACCGACGCCACCCGCCCCACCAATCGGGGCCCTTCGGGCTCCGGCTCCGGTTCTTCATCCGAGAACCAGCCGCATGCGGCGATGGACAGAATCAGGGAAACCAGGACGGGACGCTGCATCGATGGAGAAAGCGACACGACCCCCGCCGACGGTGCAAGCGGCTTGCCGGATTTTTGCGTCGCGGGCGATTGACCTCGCCGATCCGCTGTGGCAAACCTCCGCCCGACCCCAACCTACGGATCGGTGGCTGAGTGGTCGAAAGCACACCTTTGCTAAAGGTGCGTACCTCAAAAGGGTACCGTGGGTTCGAATCCCACCCGGTCCGCCACTTCCCACCACTTCCCAAGACTTCCCGCCGCTTCTCACCACTGGGCAGGTCTGAACTTCAAGGTCCCGCCCCCAGCCAGTGCTGAATCGTGTTGAGCGACTCGATGGTTGATGAATGGTCGTGAGAGGCGAAATCGGGGTGACCTTCCTCGGAAGAAAACAACGCGTCCTTTGGCGTGATGCCGTAGCGGATGCGGAAGGCCCGGTGAAAATACGAGGTATCCCTGAAACCCACCGAACGGGAGACCGAAGCGATCGATGTGGAATCGCCACTTTTCCCCGTAGTCAACATCGCGAACGCCTTTGCCAGGCGGCTTTCGGTCAGATAGGTGCGCACGCCACCCGCATCGCGGAACAAGCGGTAGATGGTGGAACGGGAACACCGGAACGCGGTGGACAGATCCTCGATGCCTAACTCGGGATCATCTAGCCGCGCCCGCAGGAAGTCCCGCATCGCTGCGAACGTGGCCTGATCCGAGGTGCTGGGACCGCTGCGTGAGTGGTAGGGATCGAGAATCCCGGCGAGCAGGCCGAGAAACCCGGCGGCCAGGGCCGGGGCGTCCGCGCGGCTGGCTTGCGGCAGGCAACGCCACGTTTCCCGCAGGGCCGATCCCAGGATCCGGCCGGATGGGGAATCGAGATCCCAAGCGACCAGCGGCCGGGAGGCATACAGTCGATCGGCCGCCACCAAACGTTCGCGCGGAATCACCACGCACAATTGCTCGGTGGCCTCAGAAATGCTGGCATAGGGATGGGCCCAGTCGTGCAGCACGATCCGGCCGGGATGCATGTGGATCGGCCCGCCGCCGTCCACCTCGCCGCGTTCGCCGCCCCGCAGCAGCATGTGCAACACCAGCGGGTCGTTGTCCCCGCGCCGGAGGTGGGTCGGTGTGCGCCGGAAGGTCGCTGCCGAATAGCGGGTGCGGTTGAAAAGCAGTCCATCGACCTCGTAAAACTCCAGCGCCGCATCGAAGCGCGCCAGCGGCTCCCGGTTGGAGACGTCAAGCACCGGCCGGCAAGCCGCATGCCACAGATCGAAGCCCTCCTCATCTTGCGCCTCCACGGCAGCCCGTTCCACCCTCGCAGCCGCTGGACTGGGCGGCCCGTTGCCTTCCGGGTAATCTGGCGCGTCGGATGAAGAGTTCATGGAATCTCGGACCGGAGCGACACAAGCGCCTGATAATCAAGGATAGCATCCCGACACCCCCGGATTCAAGGCGCATTCTTCGCTTCGTGGCACGCCAGTCCTATGAAATTTGGCACGCCAGTCCATTGATCTTGGAGCGGATTCTGATCTAGGATCGTCGTTTCCCACGATTCACCATGAAACCTGCCATTGCCATAGGCACCCTACCCAACCGTCCGCAATGGGGTCTCCGGGTCTTTTTCGCCCTGCTTGCCACCGCCCTCCCGGCGCTGGCGGAGACGTTTACGTTCAACGCCGCCAGCGACAACGACTTCCTGAACACCGCGAACTGGAGCGCCGGCTCCGGAGGCACGCCGACGCCGGCCACCATGGGCGCGGCGGATACCTATGTGGTGGCGGCCAATGCCCAACTGAACGGATCGGCCTCGGTGTCCGGCGCCCTCACGGTCAACGCCGGGGTGACGCTGACGGTGGGTGCGGCGGGATCGCTCACGCTCAACGGAGGCGCGGACGTGACGGTGGCCGACACCGGGGTGCTCTCCAACTACGGCACGCTCACCTGCCTGGCGGGCACCAATGGCGATCCCACCACGCTGGTGACCGGCAACGGCAATGGCGGGGTCGTCAACCAGGCCGGGGCCACCTTCACGCGGGCCGGCTCCGGCTCGAACTCGCAAATGGGCGGCCGTTTCCTCAACCACGGGTCCTTCGATGAATCAGGAGGAGAATGGCTGGGTGTTTTCTTTGAGAACTCCGTGACCGGCACGGCTGTGATTCGGGGCAGCCAACCATCCGCAGGCAACTACGATACCAGTTGGACCAATGCGGGGGTCATGACCTCCCACAGGCAGATCGGTAATTTCGCTAGCAGCAACTCCGGGACGTCTACCTTCAGCAACTCCGGGACGCTCAACCTGCTCAGTGGCACGCATTCTGATCAAGCAACCTCGAATTCCAACTCCGGGACGCTCAATGTGAAGGGGAGTCTTGGCGGCCTCAACAATACCGGCACGGTCAACCTGACCGGGCCGACGCTTGTCCAGCCCGCGTGGGATGGGGATTTCGCCAACAACGGCACCCTGAACCAAGGCGCGCATCTGGTGACCGTCGTCGGATTTTCCGGATACTCACAGAAGGTTCGCAACCTCGGGACGTGGACCGGCTCGGGCGGATTCAATTTCAGCAACGATGCGAAGCTGGAGCTGGCAGCGGGCACGCTGACCAGCGACGGGCCGTGGACGTTCACGGCCCTCGGAGGCAATGGCAGCGGAGTGTCGGTCGGGATCAGCGGGACTGGCACGTTGGCGGGAACGGCGGCGCTGACCCTCCCGGCCACCGCCACCGGGCTGACGCTGGGCGGCGGCACCCTCGCGGCTTCCCTCACCACCGCCGCGCCGGTCTCCGTCACCGCCGACAGCATCGTCAGCGGCGCGCTTGTCCTTGATCATCCGACCATGACCATCAACGCCGGGGTGACACTGACGGTGGCGGTCGGGGGAACGCTCACGCTCAACGGAGGCGCGGACGTGACGGTGGCCGACACCGGGGTGCTCTCCAACTACGGCACGCTCACCTGCCTGGCGGGCACCAATGGCGATCCCACCACGCTGGTGACCGGCAACGGCAATGGCGGGGTCGTCAACCAGGCCGGGGCCACCTTCACGCGGGCCGGCTCCGGCTCGAACTCGCAAATGGGCGGCCGTTTCCTCAACCACGGGTCCTTCGATGAATCAGGAGGAGAATGGCTGGGTGTTTTCTTTGAGAACTCCGTGACCGGCACGGCTGTGATTCGGGGCAGCCAACCATCCGCAGGCAACTACGATACCAGTTGGACCAATGCGGGGGTCATGACCTCCCACAGGCAGATCGGTAATTTCGCTAGCAGCAACTCCGGGACGTCTACCTTCAGCAACTCCGGGACGCTCAACCTGCTCAGTGGCACGCATTCTGATCAAGCAACCTCGAATTCCAACTCCGGGACGCTCAATGTGAAGGGGAGTCTTGGCGGCCTCAACAATACCGGCACGGTCAACCTGACCGGGCCGACGCTTGTCCAGCCCGCGTGGGATGGGGATTTCGCCAACAACGGCACCCTGAACCAAGGCGCGCATCTGGTGACCGTCGTCGGATTTTCCGGATACTCACAGAAGGTTCGCAACCTCGGGACGTGGACCGGCTCGGGCGGATTCAATTTCAGCAACGATGCGAAGCTGGAGCTGGCAGCGGGCACGCTGACCAGCGACGGGCCGTGGACGTTCACGGCAAACGGGGGCAACGGCAGCGGGGTATCGGTCGGGATCAGCGGAACCGGCACGCTGGCGGGAACGGCGGCGCTTTCGCTCCCGACCACTGCCACCGGCCTGACGCTGGGCGGAGGCGACCTCGCCGCCTCGCTGACCACCGCTGCTCCTGTTTCCATCACCGCCGACAGCATCGTCAGCGGCGCGCTCACCCTGATGGACACCAATGTGACGGGCGCGAATCTCCTTACCGTCAGCGGCAAGCTCGCCACGGCGGGCAGCGGCACCAGCACGATGGCCTGCAACCTGACCCTCAACCGCGCGACCGGCCGCGTGCTTGAGATCGCCCCCGGCACCACGTTGCAGAATAGCGGCAGTGTGACCTTCACCGCCGGCGAGGCGATGGTGCATGGCATGTGGCAGCACGGGCAATCGCCGCTGCAGGCCCTGCCTGGAACCACGGTGGCGGGTGACGGGACCATCATCGGGAACCTCCGTGTATGGGCGACCCTCAAGCCGGGCCCGGAAGCCGGCACCGGCGATCTGAACGTGCAGGGGAACCTCCAACTGATGCCCGGAAGCACGACAGCGATCCGTGTGGCGGGAGGCGGTGTCTCCGACCGCATCCTCACCACCGGCAACGCCGAGCTGCGCGGCACTCTCGCGGTGGATTTCTCGGCCGCGCCGCTGGCCAGTCCGGGCACGTATGAGTTCATCGTCCCGACGAGTGGATCGGTTCTTTGGTTCGAAAGCACCAGCCCGTCCTCGCTCGCGCCGACACGCGGATTTTCCTACAGCACCGGGTCACCCAGGCAATTCACCATTGCGGTGACCGGCACACCCTATCAGGACTGGAGCTTCGCCAGCGGGCTCACCGCGGGAGTGAATGACGATCCCCTGGATGATGCCAATGGCGACGGGATTCTGAACATCCAGCACTTCGCCTTCGACACTCATCCGATCACCAGTCATGGCGGCGACGAGGGCAAGCGTCGCACGGGTTTCGTGGATGCGGGAGCCGACCCTCATTTCGCGCACACCGTGCCGATCCGCCGCGGGGCTGTGTTCATCGGTTCACCCGGTCTTGTTTCATCAAAAGACGGCGTCGACTACCGCATCGAAGGAAGCGCGAACCTTCAGACGTGGCTGCTCTCCGTCTCCGAGTCAGCTCCCGCCGATTCCGCGGGGCTGCCGCCTCTGCGCGACATCGACGGTGACGGCACGGCGGATTGGGAATATCGCACTTTTATTCTGGACGACCACACCCTGCCTTCAGGTTTTCTGCGAGCCAATGGCCTGATGGCACCTCCATGAAGGCGGGGTTGTAGCCGGACTCCGGTGAACATCGCCCTTGATCTGATCCGCCGATCTGGCAGAGGTGTGACCGATGGAGTCAACCCGCCACCGCAGCCGCCGACCTGAACCGGGTCGCTTGCGCTGGTCAGGATTCGTTTTCCCTCCGAACCGGGACAGATTTCCCGGAATCCATGAGGATTCCAGCACAATGGCCGTGTCGGCGTGCGTCACCGTGCGACACCGGCAAATGCCCGTGACGCACCAATGCCCATGAATACGAAGAAAAGCGCACCATCCGGCGAAGTCCCTGCCGATCCGCCATCGCCCCATCCCGGCTTGCCCGGGATGGGGCGATGGTGTTCCAGGCGGGAGGCAATCCCGACCGAAGCGCAGCGTAGGTGGGTTTGAAAACGGGGAGAGCGCGAGCGGAGCGAGCAAACGACGTCCTCCTGCGAGTATCGCGAGCGAATCCGGTTTGGCGTGAGGAGCGCAGCGACGCGGGCAATCCCACCCGGTCCGCCACGACCCCAATCCAGCTTGCCTGGGTTGGGGTCGTGGCGTTTCCAGATGGACTGAGAACTCCGGCTAGCCCGGCGAGACCGGGTTTGAACTTGGAAAGCCGTCCGTGACGACGACGTTCTTCCGGTGTCCGGCGGGCACCCTAACTGGAATGGCCAGAGCGGAACGGGCTGGGTGCAGATCGCTGACGGGCGCAGGCGAACCAGGGAGCATGATTTCCCTGTCAAGAGGGCCGCTCCAATCCGCCTCGAATTTCGCACTCCCCCATCCCGCGCCGACCGTTAGGATTCGTCCCGACCATGGCGGAAAAGAAGCGCAAGAAGGGCAACGGCATCCTGTTCGGTCTCATCCTGCTGGGGGCGTCCATCGTCGCCATCTGGAAGAACGAACACCGTTTCGACTACCACAAGGCGGCCCGCGACACCACCGCTGTCGATGCGATCGCCCAACTCTCCCCGGGCGACCTGTTCTCCCACACCGGTTCCATGGATCGGGAACTGACGCTGGAAGGACGCTACGTGAGATCCTTCCAGGGCTACCTGGAGGTCCGGAGATCCGCCGAGATCTACGCGTGGGATCGCGACGAGGATGACGACGGCGTCACGTGGTCCAAGAAGTGGATGAGCCATCTCGAGAACAACGAACGGAACGAGGGCCTGAGGAAGAAGCTGCAGTCCGACACGATCGCACCGTCCCGCTACGCTGTCGCCGAGCTTGTCGTCGATTCCTCGAAGATCCAATTCGTCGATCCGAGCGAGTCGATCCCGTCCGCCGATCTCACGCTCACCCGGCAGGGAAGCGACCTCGGGCTGGCTCCTCGGGATGACTACTTCTATCTCATCAAGGGCAATCCCGACCAGTTGGGCGACGAGCGGATCTCCTACCGCGGCATCCCCGTTCCGGAAGTGGCCACCTACTTCGGCAGATGGGAGAACGGCCGCGCCGTCGCCCATCAGGCGGAGGTGAAGGAAGGCTTCATCTCGGACATCATCCAGGACAAGGGCATCCTGCACCATCTGGTCGCGGGCCCGCGCGACACCGCCCTGGCCAGCATCAAGGCTCATCTGGCCCGCGTGAAGACGATCGTCCGGATCATCGCCCTCGTCCTCTGCACCATCGGCGGCGGCATCCTGTTCTCGAGCCTCACCCGGCTGCTCGTCTTCATCCCCATCGTGGGGCCCCTGATGCACCGGGTCACCGGATGGATCGGATTGCTCGTCGGCTTCGGCCTCGGTCTCCTCACGCTGGCCGTCGCCTTCGTCACCAGCAAGCCCGTCATCCTCGCCATCATCGCGGTGGTCATCGCCGCCGGCCTTGTGATGCTCGCGGTGAATGCCGGACGCAGACGCGGGCGGATCCGGGAAAGGATCGCCGGCTCCCTCGGCCACCCGCCCTCGCGCGACGAACTGGCAGAGCTGGAATTCATCCAGCTCCGGCAGCTCGCAGCCTGGAACGGGACGATCACCCCCGACGAGCAGCGTCAACTCGACCGGTGGACCGCCCGCAACGGCTGGAGCCCGGAGAAGGTTTCCGAACTCGTCCATCGCGCCGAGCGGGAGAGTGGCCAAGCCAGCGAACGGGAGAAGCTTGAAGCGCTGATCCGCTACTCGCTCGCCGACGGCCGCATCGACCGCAAGGAACTCAAGACCCTGCAAACCGCCGCAAGCTGGGCCGGTATCGGCAAAAAGGGATTGGGGGCCCTCATGAACCAGGTTCAATCAGGCTAGGGCGAAACTATCCCCCGACCTTCGGCACCTTGGGCGCGCGGATCCGGGCCGGGGTGCGATAGCCGGAGCCGATCAAGGGACGGGCGTAGGCGATGAAGGCGTCGGTCACGTTGTTGCCGGCCTCGTTGATGAACTCGTCCTCCATCGTCCGCGTCTTCGCCGCGACGTTCTCGAAGGGCTGGAGATGGTAGTCGACCGAGTAGTTGCCGGTGCGCTTGATCGCCACCGAGCCGTCGAGGTCGTGCCAGAGGGCGTAATGGACCGCCTTTTCCCCCACCTCGCGGGCCTCCTGCTGGTCGACGTCCGACACGCATTCGGGAAAGCAGCGCTGGACGTAGCCGTAGGTGTCGGCCCGGACGCGCGTGACGCTGGTCTTCTCCTTCACGGTGTTGACCAGCAGGTCGCCGAGGGCCCCGCCCGACAGCAGGACGTTGCCGTGGGCATCGCGCTCCACCTCCTTCTGAAGCTTGGTCACGATCGGTACGCCATCCTCGTCGTGGACGCCTTCGCTGACCGCGACGACGCAGCGGCCGAACTTCTGATAGACCGCCTCCACGTCCTCGGCGAAGCGCTCGATGCTGAAGGTGCGCTCGGGCAGGTAGATGAGGTGGGGACCATCATCGGGATACTTCTTCGCCAGCGAGGAGGCGGCGGTCAGGAATCCGGCATGCCGTCCCATCACCACGCCGATGTAGGCGCCGGGGAGGGCCCGGTTGTCGAGGTTGGCACCGGCGAAGGCGCTGGCCACGAAGCGGGCGGCCGAGCCGTAGCCCGGAGTGTGGTCGTTGCCCGGCAGGTCGTTGTCGATCGTCTTCGGGACGTGGATGCAGCGCATCTCGTAGTTCGACTTGTCCGCCTCGTCGTTGACGATCCGGCAGGCGTCGGCGGAGTCGTTGCCGCCGACGTAGAAGAAGTAACGGATGTTGTGGGCCTGAAGCGTCTTGAACATCCGGCGGCAGTCGTCCTCGGTCGGCTTCATGCGGGTCGAACCGAGCGCCGAGCTGGGCGTGAGCGCCACCTCCTCGAGGTTGTGGGTCGTTTCCTGGGTGAGATCGAGAAAGTCCTCGTGCAGGATGCCGGCCACTCCGTGGTGGGCGCCGTACACGCGGTCGACCTGCGGGAACTTGCGCGCTTCGAGCGCCACGCCGACGATGGATTCGTTGATGACGGCGGTCGGACCTCCGCCCTGGGCAATGAGAACGTTTCCTTCAAGTTTGCTCATGGAACTGGCGTTCCGTCTACGGGGCCGAAGGCGAGCCGTCAACCGTCGGGCGCGGCGGAAATTCCACAAGTAGAGGCCGCTGGAATAGATTCCCGGGGCAAGAACTCCCATTGGAACAAGGATCGTCATCGGGCGGCTTCGCCGACGGAAGCCCTTGCGCCCACCCCGACAACCCGTAATCTTCGACCATGAAAGTCATTGTCCTCCTCGCCGCGCTCAGCCTCTGCGCCTGCGCGGAGAACCGCTCCGACCCACCGATGGAAACCTCCGACCAGGCCCCCGAACAACCGTCCGCCCCCGTCAAGAAGACCGATGCCGAGTGGAAGAAGGAACTGACTCCCGAGCAGTACCACGTCCTCCGCGAGGCCGGCACCGAGCGGCCGAACGGCGAGGTCTACAAGCAGTTCAAGAAGCAGGAGGGCGGCACCTACTACTGCGCCGGATGCGGCGCCGAATTGTTCT
>ERZ869936.1740-NODE-1740-length-14545-cov-5.406349_pt1 | contig 14545 bp, 22 predicted proteins | sample MGYA00520876_ERZ869936 | MGnify/ENA primary metagenome ERZ869936 (study PRJEB32218, sample SAMN09650985) | biofilter metagenome | isolation source: enrty point of leading RO module | place: Saudi Arabia: Thuwal, RO plant located on Red Sea | collected 2016-02-17 ...
AAAGGAAAAACTTTCGCAAACGGTGAGCAACTTACAGCTGGTAAGTTGAATCAAATGCTTGATGCTGCTGTATTTAGTTCAGCTGCGGTAGATAATACTAAGACTACACTATCAGGTGGTGCTATTACAATTGCTCCTAATGCAATTACATCTACAGAGATTGCACAATCATTTTTAGATACTATTTATCCAATTGGTTCAGTTTATACCAATGCTACTGATAGCACAAATCCCGGAACATTATTAGGATTTGGGACTTGGGTATCATTTGGTGCTGGTAGAGTACCAGTAGGTATTGATTCTTCTGATACAGACTTTGATACAGCAGAAGAAACTGGAGGTGCAAAGACTCATACGCTTACTTTAGCAGAAATTCCAGAGCATAATCACCTTAATACTGCTAGTCCCGGAGCAGCAGATAGATTAGTTTGGCACGATAGTCAATCTGGATACGGATCAAATAGAGTTAGTCACTTTGGAAGTGGCAGCTCTTTTGCTGGTAGGTCTACAATGGGTCAGCTAGTAGTTAATAACGGTAGTGGTAATGAGCACAACAATTTACAACCATATGTAGTAGTATATATGTGGAAACGAACAGCTTAGTATTATGGCAATAGAAACAGCATTAGCAATAGGGGGTAATTTACTTGGAGGACTTTTTGGAGCAAGAAAAGCCAGAAAAGCAGCTCGTAGAAGAGCGGCAGCAATCAAAAGTGCTTATGGTCAATTTAGAGACCCGGAAGAAATAATCGGAGAGGCTTATACTACAGGTATTTATGGTGAAGACCCAATGCAAGCTATACTTGGTCGTGAGCTAGAATTAATACCTCAGTTTCAAGAATTACAAAGAGCTAGAGCTTTTGGTGCAGCGGATATAACAAGAGACATCCAAGAGGAATCTAAGTTGCGTCAACTTGGATTGATAGGTCAATACGGTGATGAAATTAGATCAACTTTAGCAGACCCAAGATTAGCTCGAATAGCAGAATCTCAAATGGATATTGCAGAGCAAGCAACTGCAAGAGCAAAAGGGCCTCTAAGTCCTGAGGTTGCTAGAGAAGCAGAGCAGACTGCACTATCAACGGCAGTAAGACAAGGCAGAGGAAGAGGTCAAGGTGCTATTGCACAAACTATTTTAGGTAGAACAACTGCACAGCAACAACAAGAAAGATTTGCACAAGATTCATTATCGAGAGCAATGCAAGCAGCTTTTCAAGCTAAGATTGATCCATATCAGTTTATGTTTGGTACTCCTTCAGCAGAAGAAAGAATGACTACAAGATTTTTAGGTGGAGCACTTGCTCCTCAAGTAACCGATCCAGGGTATGCATTTAACTTAGGACAAATGGCTGATCAAAGAAGAGCACAAGCTATTCTTGGTGAAGGACAAGCTATAGCACAAGGAACTGCTGCTTCTGGACAAATACTAGGAAAAACAATTGCAGGTATAGGAAGCTCACTAGGTAATTTATTTCAACCTCAAGTTCCATCTGCTACAATGAGTTCAATACAACAAACTGCAGCACCAATGCTACAACCAATGAGTTTACAATATAATATGCCTACTACAGGATTTACAGGTGGAGGATTTACATTTGGACCTACTAATTAATTATGCTTAAAGGATCAACACCATTAGACGCAAGATTTAGCTCTTTAGATATATCTCCTGCCATTAAAGCAGGTGCTATGGAGCAACAAGCTATTGTTAATATTAGCTCTAGTATAAATCAAGCCGTGCAAAATATTGAACAAAAACGCATGGATAAAGAAGCACAAGAAATGCGTATGTCTGCACTTTCTCCATTGTTAGAACAAAGTGGACTAGCAGGTTCTAGAGGTACAGAGACATTTAATGCTGCCCTTAAACAGTTATCCAAGAGTGATGACTTATTAGGACAAATGCAAAATTTAAGTACAATTCAATTAGCAAAGCAAGAGCTAGAACAAAAAGCTATTAAAAAAGCGGCTGAAGGAACACCGTTATTAGTAACTGAAGAAGAGCTAGAAGGACTTGGTGCAGCTAATGTTACACCTAGGGTTGTAGATGGAAAAACTTTATACGAAGTAAAGAGTCAAAGTCTTGCTAAAGGAGATGACAAACAGTTCATAGAAGGGCTAGACAAAATAGGTGACTCAGTTACAGTTGATACTGACGGAGATGGTAAAAAAGATACTAAACTTATTAGAACAGGAACAGGTTCTGTTAAAGAAGAATCAATTATACCTGAACCTAAAGGGCCTACTAAGTTTGAAGAGAAGTTCGAGGAAACACTTGGCAAAACAATGGCTGAATACGAAACAAGAGATCGCTTTGTAGCTGAATCAAACATTGATATATATGATGATGTAATTTCAAAACTTATATCAGGTGAAGTGACAACTGCAGGTCTTACAGATTATCTTCCAGGCTTTGCAGGAATACAAGAAACCGTTCAAGCATTTATTGCTCCAACAAAACAAGATGCAGTAAATAATGTTATGGGAGTTGTCTTCCAATCATTGAGAGCTACATTAGGTGCTCAGTTTACTCAAAGAGAAGCTGAAAGATTAGTAGCAGCGGCTTACAATCCTAAATTACCTGAAGAGATGAATATCGCTAGACTTGCTAGAGCTAGAGATGTTCTTATAAGAACCAAGGAAGCTAAAGACAAATTACTAGCTCATCTGAAAGAAGGAAAATCTGCTCTTTCATATGAGGGACCTGATCCATTGGATGTTTATAATTCAGAGATTTCTAACTTGAAAAACGAATTAGATGCTCCTACTGTAGGAGATGATGATAAAAAACCTTTAGTTATCAAAGAAAGAGGATAATATAATGCCAATCTATGAAATTAATGACCCAAATACTGGGCTAGTAGTGGAAGTAGAGGCAGATCGTGCTCCTACTCAAGAAGAAGCAGAAGCATTTCTTAAAAACAGACAAGCTAATTCAATTGAATTACTAGCTGAAGGTCCTGGATTTAAAGAAGAAAGAACAGAGCGAGGCAGAAGAGTAAAGGTTGATCCTAAGAAGTTTTACTCAAAAGAAATTCCTAAGTATTTAGGTATACCTGAAGGAGAATTTTAACATTATCAAAGTGCATAACTATGTATGATATTTAAGATATATTTCTTAAGAAACAAAAATAACCGAGAACATGTTCTTAGCAGAAAATTCGGAGAAAAAAATGTTGTATCACTAAATTTAGGTGGTCAACAAAAGATTTTATTTAAGAATCCTGAAACAAATAAGTGGGGATTCTACGATTCCTTTGATGCAGACTTAGCTGACTTTACTGCAGATTTAGCAGGGGATGTTGCTCCTATTGGAAGTGGTATTGCCGCAGGTCTCGGTACATTATTTGCTGCTCCATTCACAGGTGGAACTTCAGTTCTAGCATCTAGTGCCGCAGCTGCAGGTGCTGAAGCCGTAGTAGGTGGTGCACAGGATGTAGCAGCTAGAGCCGCATTTGGTTTAGATGTAGAACTAGGTGAAATAGCACAGTACAGAGCTACAGAGAGTGCTTTGAACTTTACTATAAACGCATTAACTATGGGAACAGGTAAAGCTCCTGTAAAGATGTTCATAGGGAAAGAAGGATCAGATATAGCTAGACAGCAGGCTTTAGCAGTACTAGATAATACATCTGCAAAAATACCAATCTTTGTTCAAGAAGGTGGAGAAAGATTAGTTCATGCTCAAGATATTGCTTCTAAGTATCCAAATAGTGCAGTTGCTAAAATGTTTGCCGAATCTAGAGAATTAGCCGCAACTAGAATACAAGGTCAATTTGCAGGTCAAGAAATTACACAAGAGCAAGCTGATCAAATACTTCGTGAATCATTTGAAACATTATCTGCACAATATGGGGATGATATAACAAGGATTACAAATACCCTTGATACTTTAGCTGCTGAAAAAATAGCACTAAAAGAGGGTGTTCCTACCGGTCTTGATTCTAAAGCTCGCCAAGAAGCGAAGAAAGTATTTAACGCAGAGCTAAACAACAAGGCAAAGACTGTATTAACTCCTGAAAAACTTTCACCTGAGAAAACAGGTCTTGCATTGCAGGACAACATAGCTAGAAACTATGTACAAACCGAAGCTGCAAGTAGAAATGCTTTTGAAGGCGTATATGATAATTTAGTAGATGTATCTACAGATGCTAATCGAATAGCTAGAATATTTACAAAAAGAAGAAATGAAGCTCTTACAAATATGGAGGGTGAGATTATTTCTGTGCTTGCTCCAAATGCTAGAACAACTGCAGGAAGAGCCGCTGCATCATTGAAGGAATTAGCTGAAGCAGGAGAACCTGTTACATTCAAGCAACTTAACGAAATCATACAAGTTATTGAAGAAAGTACAAAGCGTGGATCGGCAACTCCTGGATTCAATGCAACTGAATATAGAAACATTGCAAAATCTTTAAGAAATCTTAGAACTAAGTTGCTTCAGCAAGCTGACCCTGCAACAAGAAAAGCATTCAATGATGCTAATAAGAATTTCCAAGATGTTGTGTTGCCTTTCAGGACAAGTGATATTTTCAATTCAGTAAAAGCAGAGATAGGTGATAGTTATTCAACTGCTATTGCTAGAGCACAACAAGGGCAGTCATTCAGATTGCCTAGGCTTGAAAGTGGAGGTACTGCAGTACTAGACAGAGCGTTACTTAATCCAAAGAGCGTACAGGACTTTTTAAGAGCTACAGGAGGCGATCCTGCTATGCGTCAGTTACTTAGAGATTATTGGTTGAGTTCTAAGAATCTAGTAGGAGGTAAACCATTACTGAAGAAGGACTTAAACTTAACTGAAAAAGATTTTGATATAGCGAACATTCTATTCCCTGGACAAGGTAAGAATAGCTTTAGTGCAAAAGTTCAAACTCTAAGGGGCCTACAGAGATTTACAGATAGTGCAGATGAATACATCGAGGGATTAACTGCAGAGACATTTGATAGACTTATGCGAGAAGGAGTAGAGGGTACTCAGCTTCAACTCAAAGAGGTTGCTAAGAATGAGGTCATAAACAAACAAAAGCTAAATAAGCTCACTTCTGAAAAATTAGTGAAACTCATGAATGATGGTGCATTGCCATTGCCTTCTAACCAGACAACGATGGAATCCCTAGTGGGCGGCATACTGAAAGCAAAGCCAGTAGAGATAGAAAGATTCATGAAAACATTGCAGGATAATAATCCTCAAAGCGTACCTGCATTTAAACAAGCCCTGTATCATCACTTGGTTGAAAAGTCAGGTAGTAGAATAAAGGATACTACCCAAAAGAATATTATTGGAGAGCCATTGTGGGACCCTCTTCAAATGGATTCTCAACTGATTAACAACAAAGAAGCTATCATTAAGATACTAGGAAAGGAAAAATATGATAGTATCAAGTTGATGAACGAGGGTATGCAAAGATTTTCTATCGTACCTAAAGAAGCTCCAGGCAAGTATTCAGGTGCAGGTAATGAAAGAGGTATTAAGTTATTCTTTAGTAATATCACTGGAGCCGTGAAAGATCGCTATGGTGCTTTGATGCTCGCTAAAGAAATCAAAGACCCTACGCACTTCAAAAAGATGCTTACTCAAGAGAATTACGATAAGACTATGACTGCACTCAATGCTAGTCTATTCTTTGGATTGAACTCGATTAGAGCTATCCAAGATAACGCTGATGCTGATCCTAGATTTAGAAAAGATATTACAGAGCAATACAAAGCTATCTTTGAACAAGCCCAAGAGCTTGACGCTCAAATAGAGCGAGAGTTATCTAGATAAACAAAAAGGGTAACCCCTATGACGAGAGTTACCCTTTGGTAGATAACGGAAAATTACTTTTATCTATTGAAGAAAAAGTAAGGATTTAAATAGGAGGGGGAGAAATATCAAAAACCCCACCCCATAGGTGTTACCACTCTATGTTACCTTATTCTTTTTCTTCGGAATTGATAATTAACTTTTCCTCGGCAGAACGCAACTTTTGTTTCAAATTATTTATATCTTTATTAAGTTGGTTGTTTTGCTTTGTTAATGTTTCACAAGCAATTGTCATTGCTGAGAGTCCACCTTTTAGTACATCTTCGGCTGAAGTGTTGAACATATCGGTGGTTGGTTTATTTAATACTGCAGTAGTCATAATTATCTGAATCTTCCTATGTTGTTAATGAATTTGAATTTACCCATGAGGTCTCTTTCGCCCTCACGGTTTTTAGCTATTTTGTAATCTAATTCGAGGTAAGTGGTTTGTCCATCATAAACCTTGCAGTTATTGATGTCGCCACCCCTTGCCCACATTAGCAGGATTACATCTGCGTCATTCTCTATGTCTCCGGAATCTCTAAGGTCATGTATACTTAATCCTGAGTCTCTTTTCGCTCCTTCTCGATTCACTTGTGCCAAGAGTATAATAGGTATATTAAGCTCTATGGCAAGTTGCTTGATAGCGTGAGAAATGAAAGAAACTCCGTCATTCTTCGACATTTTGGTATCATATGGTATAAGTTGCAGATAATCAATGACTAACGCTTCTATACCATATTTTCTTTTCATTGATCTAGCTTTAGATCGTAGCTCATCTACATTCCGAACATAGTGCTCGGTATATATTGGAGCTTGTTGTATTTTTTCTAAAGAAGAATAAACTTTCTGCTTATCCTCCTCGGATGCGACTTGATCTCTGAATCTCCTAAGATTAACGGCACTAGCAGTTTGAGCCATCCGTTTGGTTAACTGCTCAGTAGGCATCTCAAATGAGAATATTCCTATAGGCTTGTTATCCTGGACTGCTGCCCTCAGTACAATGTTAAGGGCCAACTGAGATTTACCACAGGATGTAGGTGCAGATATAACAAAGACTTCGCCTTTGCCTATGCCTCCTTCATCTAGTTTTGCATCCAAGTGATCTATACCTGTCTGCAATGCAGTAAACTCATAAGTACCATCAGCTTGAGCTTCTAGTTTATCTTTGAGACTATCTGATGCTTTTTTGATGTCATCTTTGTCATTTTTAGCATCTGTGATCTCTCTTAATGATTTATCTAGTACAATAGCAACAGAATCAGCCGTAGAACCCCCTAGAAGCGATTCTATGGATGCCCTTGATGCTAAGAGTAAGGCACGAGCTTGCGACCTCTCCTTGACGATTTTAGAGGCATTTAAGGACATCAGTCCAGTTTGAACTTTACCCTGTATTTCGTACAAAGCATTTATGCCACCTATATCATCTCCGAGATTCTTTCTTCGTATCTTATCCCATACTGTTATTTCATCAATACCTTTATTGTCCTTAGCAAGCTCTTCCATGCATTTATAGATGATCTTGCACTTGGGGTCATAAAAATCTTCTGAGGTAACTATTTGGGATACTATATCAAAGGTATCTGCACCATCTGTTAGTAGACAAGAAGATACTACCACTTCCTCTGCATCTTGAGCAAATGGTTGTTCTATATTATTTTCTAGCATCTAGACCCCTGCTTCTTTTCTTACCTGGGCTACATAGAATACCGAGCAGCCTACATCTATGGCTACCTCTTCCTTAGTCTTAGGGGAGTTAATCATATAATCTTTATCTGCTTGGGTAATTCTTTTTCTCTTAGTTGCTTCGATAATAGAATGAATATCATCTCCGTACTCTTTTATATCCCCTCGGATAATAGCACGACCAACATCCATTCTAGCTTGCTTATAAAAATCCTCACGAATCTTGCCATCAGTATCATCGCAAAATCCTTTTATGTGTGAGCTTTTGTATTTCTCTATGTAATCCATTTTATTAATTTTGAATATCGTCTAATTCAGCAGGTAACTCTCCTGCATCTATTTTATTTAGTGTCCATAGCCAACAAGCCATGTTCCACATTACTGCTCCAAAATGATCTTCTGAAAAATCATTGTCCCTGCATTGCATTAAATGCCGATAGGCAGCATCGCAATAGCGAGATAGGGGTATACCTTTTCTCCAATTATCGGGGCCATACTTAGTCGCTCCATCTTCAAAGCGTCTAGCCATAGCCATAATTGCACAGGTAGGAATCATACTTGGGATTCCTTTTCCTTTCATGGCATCTCGTACTGCCCCTGTATCAAAGGCAGTACGGCTACCACTATCAGGAAGAGTTTTATTTTCTTCCTGGACTTTCATTAGAACGGCACTTCTTGGCTTGCAGGTGCAGATTTAGCTTCTTCCTTTTTTTGGAACTCACTAAACTTACCACTTAGGCGAGTATTGCCCTTTGCGTCTTTATTGACCCAAACTGCAGCTCGCATCTCTTTGCCATCCATATTGGCAGTACCAGTAAACAAAGGCTTCTTAGAGCCTTCTTCAACATCCTGTTTGAATAAAACGAATGTGTTAGTGTTATCGTATTCTTTTGACATAATTATTTTTGATTAGAATAAGTCTTCGTCAGCATTGTTAATAATAGTTGTACCCTTTGGTGCTGATTTTCCGTGGGTATTAGTTGCATCTGCATCTTGCTCATCATCCAAGGCTAGTAGTCCTGATAATGCGTACTTACGACTATAAGAGGAGCTACTTCCTGAAATTTGTGCCTCTGCTTGTCCTTTGACTTGCAATGGCTCTCTAGCAAAAGCAGATACGCTGATCACATCATCTGAATCGTTATCTACGATTGAGGCAGTTGCCTTGATGTAAAATCTATCTCCTATTACTTGAACTTCATCATTTAATAGGATACTTACATTAAGCTCTTCGGATTCTTTTTTGATTCCGTTGAGGATGTCGCTACAATTCCAATACTTGTAGCCACCGAATTTGTTGAGTCTGTTTTTTGGTATGGAGACTCTCTGTTGTAAAGCAGATAGTTTCTGCCTGATATTTAGTTTTTCACTCATATTTATTTTGTGTTAAAAATTGACGATACAGTTTTACTCTTTCCCTTGTATTATTGCAAGCATTAATTTCACTAGTTTTGTATTTAAATAATTTTAATGCGAACACTTGTTTATCCTTAGTAAGTCTACCGAATCTCTTGCATAAATCGGTTACCCCTTTTGGATGCAGCAACTCATATGGGTCACCCTTTATGTATTTAGATAAATTCATAAGTCCTTGTGCATAAGATACTTCTGCTCTGCCTTCGCAGTATCTGATCCAGGCATTCCGGCACTTACCTTCCCAGGCGTTAGCTTGTCTATCAATGCAACCTCTAATTTGTCCGTTGTCGTGATCGTGATCCACTACGACATCTTCTAGTTTGTTTTCTAATATCGGACAGATTGGCCCCTTGTTTTCCTCTCGGAACTTCTTCAGTTTACTTGCAGTTATGTACTTCATTCTAGTCTATGGCAGTTAGCACAGAGAAGCTCGCACTTCTCTAGCTCTTTGATTATTGTTGATTTCTTTAGCCCTCTTAGTGTAGCTACATTCATTGATTTATTTTTAGGATTCGTATGATGGCAATCGAATTGACTTGGCTCTCCTTTGAATGCACAACGAGAACAAATAAAGCCACCGAAGAAATCCTCGATGACTTTATTGTAAGCTCTAGTTTTCATTACCTCTACGCAAGGTCTGCAGTAAGGTTTGTAATATTGAGTCCCTGACACTTTGCCCTTTCCTGCAGTAGCAAACTGACTGATAGGGAACTCGTGATTACAATTCTTACAGGTCTTTAATCTCATTTACTTCGATGATTTTAATGATTGCACCTTTCTTAGTAAGGCATACGCCATCTTTATTAGGCTTGCTACGGCACAGGAAAGATAACGCTTTCTTTTCGTCATTCGCCCATTTAGTTGTCTTGCCCACATATTCTGACGGCATATCGTAGTGTTTGTATCTGATTTCATATCTACTAGCCATTCAATCGGTTTAACAATGTATAAAATGCTTTAGCTGCACACATTGGTACAACCCCATTCCCAAGTAGACGCAAGCGATTTACTCGATTTCTATCTGAGTTACTCCCACTTCTAGACCCATCAACTGCTCCACCCAATTCGGATTTAGTCTGTATGGAATCGCTAACTTCGTCAGAGATGTTTGATTCTCCCCTCCTGTTATCTTCCATCCCTCCTCTGCCATTGGTGTCGGATAGTTGTACATCCCCTGTACTTGCTCGCCTAGGTTGCTCTTGCCCCTGTCCCTTAGACAAGCTCTTGAGTCCTGCTCCTTGGGTGTCCCCCAGTACTCTTGGTTCTTCCCATGGGTATTGCTCTTGGTTTGGTCTAGCGATTGCTTGGCATCTGAATACGCTTTGATCATCAAAGGATCGACCTGCTCTCTCAAGTTGCTCGGCATAGCTCTCCCCTTGCGAGTTGTCGTTGCTTGACGAACTGCTGATTCGTAGCTCCGACTCGGTAGGGAATCCATTGTATTCGGTGTCGCCCAATTTGCCATATGCACTACGGCATCTCTCAATTTTGCTCCGTACTCTGTTCCATTCTCTCTTGTCGCTTTGAACCCACCTTTCGTCAGTTTCACATTCTTCGCTACTCCCCCCTCTACGCAACCTGCTACTGATGGAGTTGGAAATGCCAAGGATGAACACTCTTTTTCTTTGGTGTGGCAAGCCGACTTCACTCGCTGAGAATATTCCTGCCGTTGCTCGGTAACCCAATTGTTCCAATGTTCGGAGGACATATTTGAGAACAGGTTCTCCGTCTCCTGTTTTTTGGCTGATGATTCCTTCAACATTTTCGAGGAAAACAATTCTAGGTTGGCACTCTCTAATTCCCTCTGCGATGTATGGGAAGAGGTGTCTTGGGTCTTCAGTAGCTTTCTTAGCCCCTGCAACAGAGAAAGGCTGGCAAGGGAATCCTCCTGAAAGAATGTCCACTTGTCCACAAAACTTTCCGAATGGCAGGGTTTTAAGGTTCGTGTAAATAGGTGCTTTATGTAATCGCCCTTTTTCAATCTTCTCAACCAAGTTGAGGATTGCGTAGTCTTCGATTTCCGAGTAAGCGATTTCTCTGACATTTGGCAAAAGGATTCGTAATCCTTGTCCGATTCCCTCATAACCTGTACAGAGGGAAAGGTGTGTAATTTTTTTGGTATTATCCACATTGTGCATTATATTTTGATTATTTTTGTTTTATTTATAGGAACATCATAAAAGTATTCTCCTGCTGCGATAGCTCTATTTGGAACTTCTACAATAGGGGATTGCTTTATGACATCTGAATGTATGCTAACTGCATACTCGTAATTTGAATCCCAAGCGTGATAGACGCAAGGAAAATCTAATTCTAAAAATTTCTTCTTACGATAAGGTATATGAATAGTATCGTAGGGAAACTTGCCACCTGACCATATGTTTCTTCTTTCGCATTCAACATAGATTGTGCGTCCATCAGGTGCAGTTACAACTAAGTCAACTGCGAACTGATCCAAATGGTCTTCTACCTTGTAGCCCTTTGAGGCGATGTAACGCTTGCTTGCCCTACGGCTTTCAGCATCAACTGCATCAAAGCACTCCTTGTTAAATGGATGATGTTTAGACTTAATCATTTACGCATCCAATCCATCCAATAGAGTTTAGCTAGGTACTTGAATCTCTGCACTCCTTTTTTAATTTGTGCTTCGCTCCAATTTTTGTGATAATGGTTTCTGCTTTCTGTGCATATGCAGACGCTTGTGCATTTTGGCTGATAGTCCAGGGACAAGTCCTTTTGTAACCACTTGGATTCAATAGCCAACTGAGTACAATCTTTTATTTCGTAGAACTTACCACCTGTACCTTTTGTATCTCTGCACTTGTAATCAAACAAATGATACTTGCCGTTTACCTTTGCAATGAAATCAACAGACCCTGCTGCCTTGTCTCTGTTGCAAAAAAGTATAGTTTCACAAGCGATAGGCTTGATGTCCTCATCAAAAATAAAATCAATGAAAGGATCAGCCCAAGGATCAAAGGGAGATAAACTAGGCTTTGGATTACTTTCATCTATAATGTAATTAATCCTATCCTCTAGTCTTGCGTGAACTGCACTACCAAAAGTAGAAGACTTAATCGGTAACCCATCTTCAGGGTTAATCCTGTATCCATAACGCATATCCTTTAGCTCTTCAGTAGTAGCCAAGGGATATTCCCTAGATAGCTCTACCAATTTTCGTGGGCCCCAAATATTGTCTAGGAACTCATTCTTTTGAGTAGATAGGATAGTAGTTACAGAGGGGTATGCTTTTAGCTTCTTGGCTTGTGCAGGAGTAGTAGCCTTTGTAAGAAAAGGCTCTCCCTTGCAGTTATAAAAATGTCCGTCACTCATTTCTTATTTTTCTTTTTGGTGAGTTTTTTCTTGGACACTTGATTTGTTAACAGTTTTGTTGTTATCATAGCTTTTTCTAGTTGAACTCCAATCAATAGAGTCGTAGTTAGTTTCGTAGGCTTTTTGGTTGTAGCCTGCTTTTGGTTTCATTCCTTTACCCATAATAATTAATAAGGTTCTATTCCATCGAGTATATCTATTGTTGTATTTATGTTTGGTATAGGTGTTGCAGATTTGCAACGACCCTTTTGCAGATTTGCAATAGGCTTTCGCATTCTGTTTTTCCAATAGGAGTCCTTAATGCACTCCTTGAGTAAAGAGTCCGACAAGGTATGCCAAAGCGTTTTATCGTAGCCCTTTTTGTTGTAAGAACCCTCGATAATCGCCCCTGCTGCCACAAGCTCCTTGAAGCATCTGTATATCTGATGCTTGGACAAGAAAGGAAAGAAGAACTGCCATTTGTTGCTTGAGTTAAAAACCCAATATTTTCCATTGATGTAATTCTTCTTTGACTTTCGGTTGGATAAAACAAAATAGATAATGGTATGCAGAATTACGGCAGAGTTGACTCCGTATTTTTCAGCGTGTTCTCCGATAAAGGTGTAATTCTGTTGCATTGTTTAGCCTCCTGTTCTCTTGATAACATATCTCCTAGCACTTCGTCAAACTTCTTATCAGGAAGAAACTCCATCGGAAGATCGTCATCTGAATGCAGTAGGCTACCATAGCCCTCAGTTGCCCTACAAAGCAACGCACCTGTGCCTCCGTACTCTAGGTACTCAAGCATCCAATCTTTCGCTTCTTGACGATATTTGAATGTTTTATGATAAGTCCTAGACACTCGGTCAGCCTTATATATTACGACCCACATAAGCGAACTCCTTTCTCTTTCTCAACGATTTGGATTGCAGTAGTTATGTGATTCAAAAGGGAAATATCCCCTTGCTTTGCTTCTTCTGCCCCTATGTGCAGAAGCTCTTGTAGTATTTCTTCTGAGTATTCCATATTAATTATCCCATACGAACTCTGAACTTTGGTCAATAACCATCTGTTCAATCTTGTTCCAAGTCTTTTTAGGCATATCTCCTTTGATACGCAACCAGGCATCATTACCTAAGTCGTCAATGCGTGATGCGTACTTATCAAAGGAAACCAATAAGATGTCGGTAACATTGACTTCTTGCCAACTCTGTGTCACTTCTTGTTCGCCACAACTGCTTGTGCAGTCGCAGTCCTCAATGTCGTAGTGAACTTCTACCTGAACATCATAAGAGAACTGATTGTTGTCCTCTTGTACTCTTGCATCTTCTATTTCGATATTTCTTTGCATTTTATTTAGTTTGTATATGTTCCTACACCTATACCTCTAGTAAGATGCAGTAGTATTGCTTGATACACTAAGAACTCATCGCTGATGTAGTCCCTTAGTTTAGTATGGCACTCGTCTTTTATTTCTTGGACTAATGCACTAAGCTCCTCTTCATTAGGAAAGGGAACTTCGCCACCGAATGCTTCTACTATCTCTTTTGCTTGATTGACAGAGAAGTCTGCATTCGCTTGGTAATCATCTATTACCTGTATGTACTTTTGATTTACTGACATAATCAGGGTTGTAGCACTTTTGCCAGCAACTGTCAAGTTTGTTCTGCAGCTTCACCTGATTCCCAGAAGCACAACATCTGGTGACCAATCCCTCGGTGACCCCCATATATTGTGGTCTTGTGCTACTTTCGTATCACTTTCGTATATAAAAAGGGTAACCCATTACAAGTGGTCTTCTCAAAAAGGGTAACCCATTACAAAGTGGTCTTCTTGCATAAACTCTTGATTATCAACGAACTAGACTCCGGCAGCTTCCAGAACCTTCACCTGACAATTCTCTGGTAGAGAGAGGGATTGCGTCCCTCTGTCGTCAAGCATTCTCTCCTGATAAGAAAAACCATAATCGCTATAATAGGCTTTTATTTAGGTTATCTGTACGAATCTGCAAAAAACAAGCCCTCAGAATGCCCTACAAATCGTTTTCTCAAGGTAAGGCATACCTAGATACCCCCCTAAATGCACAAAAAAAGAGAGGCAACCTCTCGGCTACCTCTCCCAATATATCATATGAACTTATTACCCCTAATAAGAAATTACCTTATGAACCTTTCTCCAATAATTGTCAAGTCTCTGCACGACAATCGGATTAGTCTTTTCATAAGCCAATGCACCTCCATTCCATATCTTCGCTAGAACTTCGGCAGTAGGTTGCTTACCTGTCCTTTGGTAGTAAACCTTGCCCCAATGCTTCAAATACTTTCTGCATATCATTTTGGATAGCAT
>ERZ869936.1741-NODE-1741-length-14536-cov-5.424833_pt1 | contig 14536 bp, 14 predicted proteins | sample MGYA00520876_ERZ869936 | MGnify/ENA primary metagenome ERZ869936 (study PRJEB32218, sample SAMN09650985) | biofilter metagenome | isolation source: enrty point of leading RO module | place: Saudi Arabia: Thuwal, RO plant located on Red Sea | collected 2016-02-17 ...
CAATCGTGATCGCGGCGCTGTCATGGTGGGCGCAGGAATCGATCCTGCGGCGCTTGCATGGCTGGGCCACAAGGCCGCCGCATGGCCCGAAGCTGATGGCGGTCTTGTCGCTGTCGCTGATCTGGACGCTGGGGATGATGACGATTGCCGTCTGGGTCTGGGCCTTTGCTCTCTATCTGCTGCGGATCTTCGTCGAGTTCGAGGCCTCGGTCTATTTTGCGCTGGTGGCGTTCACCACCCTGGGTTTCGGCGATATCCTGTTGCCAATCGAATGGCGACTTCTGGGCGGCATGGCCGCAGCGAACGGCCTTCTGATGTTCGGTCTTCTGACCGCAATTTTGGTCGAGATCCTGCGCGAAACGCGATCGCAGCAACGCGGCGGATCGCGCGAGACGCGCCGACCCCGCATCAGGATGTACAGTCCTGAGGCGACGACGATCAGGCTGCCCAGGATCGTCGGCAGATCGGGCCGCTCGCCGAAGACCGCGATCCCCAGACCGATGCCGAACAGAAGCCGCGTGTAGCGAAACGGCGTGACCGACGAGACCTCGCCGGTCCGCATCGCGAAGGTCAATGAGGTATAGCCGGCAAACCCGAACAGGCAGGCAAATCCCAGCACTAGTGACGATTCCGGCCCCGGCGTGATGAACCGACCACCCTGGAAGCTCCAGGTCAGTAGACCTGCGACGACGATCGTGCCAAAGCCGTAGACCCCCAGCGTGAACGTCCCCATCGTCGGCGGCGCGGCCCGCGTGGCCAGATCGCGGAACGCAAAGCCCAACATGCCGAGAACCGCGAAGATCGTGTAAACGGTGAAGTCCTCGGCACCGGGCCGCAGAATCACCATGACCCCTGCCAGGCCCAGCACGATGGCGCACCACCGCCGCCAGCCGACCCGTTCGCCGAAGATCAACGCCGCACCGGCGACCACCACGATGGGCGCGGCCTGAAGGATCGCGGTCGCGGCCGAAAGGGGCGCGAGAATGATCGCAAGCGTGTAGAACAGCCGCCCGCACAACTCGAACCCGTTCCGGATCAGCATCGTTTTCTGCCGGGCCGACGCGGGGATCAGGTTTTCACCTTTCAGAAAGGCGGCGATGGCAAAAAGCGTCATGCCGCCCAATCCGAACCAGATCATCACCTGGCCCGCCGGAAGCTCGCGCCCCGCGCCCTTCAACAGCGCGTCTTCGACCGCGAAACCCGCCATCGCCCCCGTCATCCAGAGGCTGCCGATCAGGTTGGCGCGGTCGGACGGGTCCGGCGCAATGCTCAGTTGATGAGGCCCGCGTGAATCATCGCATCCTTGATCGCAAGCTTGGTGCCGTCGGTGACGCCGGTCAGCGGCAGGCGCACCTCGTCCTTGCAGCGGCCCAAAAGCGACAGGCCGTACTTGGCGCCGGCCAGGCCCGGCTCGAGGAAGATCGCGATGTGCAGGGGCATCAGCCGGTCGGTGATGTCAAGCGCGGTGGCATAGTCGCCCCGAAGCGTCGCCGCCTGCATCTCGGCGCACAGCTTGGGCGCGACATTGGCCGTCACGCTGATGCATCCCTGTCCGCCCTGGGCGTTGAAGCTGATCGCGGTCGCGTCCTCGCCAGACAGCTGGACGAAATCCTTGCCGCAGGTCATGCGCTGCTTGGCGACGCGGCTGATGTCGCCGGTCGCGTCCTTGACGCCGATGATGCGCGGCAGCCTGGCCAGCCGGCCCATCGTGTCGGGCGTCATGTCGACGACCGACCGGCCCGGAATGTTGTAGATGATGATCGGAATGTCCGCGGCGTCGTGCATCGCCTTGAAATGCTGATACAGGCCCTCTTGCGTGGGTTTGTTGTAATAGGGCGTGACGACCAGCGCCGCATCGGCGCCGACCTTGGCGGCGTGCTGGATGAAGCGGATACCTTCGGCGGTGTTGTTCGATCCCGCCCCGGCGATCACCGGCACGCGGCCTGCGGCGGCCTTGACCACTTCCTCGATGACCGTCTCGTGCTCGTCATGGGTCAGCGTGGGGCTTTCGCCCGTCGTTCCCACGGGCACCAGGGCGGTCGAACCCGATTCGATCTGCCACTCGACCAGTTTCTTGAGTGCGTCCAGATCCAGCTGTCCGTCCGAGAACGGAGTGACGAGTGCCGGCATCGAGCCCTGGAACATGGCGCATCTCCTTTGTGTGCTTTATGCCGCCCATCGCGGCGCGCGGACCCTATAGTGCAAGTCGGGAATTGCCAAGATGCGGACGAAATGCGATATTTGGCCTGCTGAGGGGCGGATGACGGACGGACCTGCTGCCATGCTCAAGGCCCTGATCGCCGCTTTCCTGCTTGCCTGGACGCCTATCGTTGCGATTGCGCAAAGCAGTGGAGAAATCGCGGCTTACCAACGCGCTGTCGCAGCGATGCGCAGCGGAGACTGGAACGCTGCCCTGCTGATGGCCGAAAGCGCCAGCCCGGTGGCGCGCGACATCATCGAATGGCACCGGCTTCGGAACGGCGGCGGCGATTTCGACGCGGTGCAGAGGTTTCTTGCCCGCAACCCGGACTGGCCCGGTCTGAAGCTGCTGCGCCGCCGGGGCGAGGCGAAGCTGCCGCTTGGCGCGCGCGCGGACGAGGTCATCGCCTATTTCCGTCCCGAGCCGCCGCAAACCGGCGCTGGCGCGATCAGTCTGATCGCCGCCTACCGCGCGAAGGGCATGACCGCGGATGCCGAAGCCGAGGCGGTGCGCACCTGGCTGACCAAGACGCTGTCGAAGGCCGATGAGGACGCACTTTTGCGCGACTACGGCGCCGCACTGCGGCCGCATCACGAAGATCGGCTGGACATGCTGCTCTGGCGCGGAATCGACAGCGACACAGAGCGGATGCTGCCGCGCGTGAGCTATAGCTGGCAGGCGCTTGCCAGGGCGCGGATGGCCTTGCGCGACAATGCCAAGGGCGTCGATACGCTGATCGAAAAGGTGCCCACCGACCTGGCCGATCACCCGGGTCTGGCGTTCGAGCGGATGCAGTGGCGCGCGCGCAAGGGGCGCAACGACGGCGCCATCGAACTGATGCTGGCCACGGCGCCCGAGGACCTGGGCGAGGCGGAGCGTTGGGCCGGTTGGCGGCGCGGGCTGGCGCGCGCCGAGATGCGCGCCGGACAGATCGACGTGGCCTATCGGCTTGCCGCCGAACACGGGCTGACCGAAGGCTCGCATTTCGCGGATCTCGAGTGGCTTGCGGGGTATATCGCGCTGACCTATCGCAAGGACGGCGATCTGGCGTTGAACCACTTCCTTCGATTCCGTGGATCGGTCGAGACGCCCATCTCGCTTGGCCGCGCCGGGTACTGGGAGGGGCGCGCCCACGAGCTTCGGGGCGACCCCGAGAACGCGCGCCTGGCCTATGCGTTCGGTGCGGAGTATCAGACCAGCTTCTACGGACTTCTGGCCGCCGAGAAGGCGGGTGTTCCGATGGATGCGGAACTGACCGGGTCCGAGGACTTTCCCGACTGGCGCGAAACGACCTTCGGCCACGGCTCGGTCTTTGCAGCAGCGCAGCTGTTCATCGCCACCGGCGACCGCAACCTGGCCGAACAATTCCTGACCCATCTGACCGAATCGCTGCCGCGAGAGGAGATCGGCAGCCTGGGCCGGTATTTGGCCTCGGTGGACGAACCGCATTTGGCCGTCATGGTCGGCAAAGAGGCGGCGCAGCGGGGCATCGTGGTGACCGACGCCTATTACCCCGTCGTCGATTTGCGCGTCCCGGATTTGCCCGTGCCGCGTGAATTGGCGCTGGCCATCGCCCGCCGCGAAAGCGAGTTCGATCCGGTGGTGATGAGCGGGGTCGGCGCGCGCGGCCTGATGCAGCTTATGCCCGGCACCGCCAAGGAGGTCGCGGCCTATCTCGAACTGCCCTACAGCAAGGACCGGCTGGTCACCGATCCATCCTACAATGCGCGATTGGGCACGGCCTATCTGGACGAATTGATGGCGACCTTCGACGGCAACATCGTCATGGTCTCGGCGGGCTACAACGCAGGGCCGGGACGACCGATCCGATGGATGGCGCAACGCGGCGATCCCAGGCGCGGCCAGATCGACATCGTCGACTGGATCGAACACATCCCGTTCGACGAGACGCGGAACTACGTCATGCGCGTCGCCGAAAGCCTTCCGGTCTATCGCGCGCGGATCAGCGGGCAGGTTGAGCCCCTGCGCCTGATGGCCGAACTGACCGCCATGCCCGGCCACAGCAGGCAGGCGCAAAAGGGCGAGATCATTCGCCCCCGCGCCCGGCCCGCGCCGCTGACCGACTGACGCCGGCACCGTTTCGCTGACAATACGCAGCCCGGCGCTGAGCGTCCAAGCGCTTGGCAAAAAGCGTTTTTCCGGCGTCCCGCCGCCAAAATCCCGGCGGCTTCCCGCCGCGCGTGGACGACCCGGACAGCCCCGTGCGTCCTGAAGCCTCCCGAAACGGCAAAGGAACGGAAAGATGTCCATTGCGAATTCACTGGAACTTGGAATGCTGGCCTTGATCAACGGCGCGCGCGGCGCCGCGGGCCTGGAACCCCTGCGCCTGATCACGCTCTTGAATCAGGCCGCCGAGACACACAGCGCCTGGATGCTGAGGGCCGACGATTTCGGCCATGACGGCGAAGACGACACGACGCCTGCCGACAGGATGGCGGCGGCGGGCTATCCCTTCGAGGGGGTCAGCCTGGCCCTGGAGAACATCGGCTGGCAAAACGCGCGCGGCGAGGCGGACCATGAGGATGACGTGGCGCAGATCCATGACAGCCTAATTTCCAGCCCTGGCCACAGGGCCAACATCCTGAACCCCGACGCGCAGGATGTGGGCATCGGGATCGAGATCGGAACATTCACCGGCGACAACGGAGACTACGAGGCGGTGATGGTCACCCAGGTCTTCGGCGCCACGGAGGCCGACGTCAGTGCATGGGTCGATCCGGGCACCGCCGACGAGAGCGAGATGCCAGACGACGACATGATCGAGGATGAGACACCCGACGATGACGAGATGGACGCCCCGGTCGACGACGATCCGACCGCCGACGAGTTGTTAGCCGAAAACGACGGCGGCGGCGATCAGAAGGAGGGCACCGGCAACGACATCGTGACGGAGGATGATCCGCAGAACGACGATGATCCGGCCGAGGGCGACGACCCTGCGGACGACATGGGCGAGGATGATCCCCCTCTGCCCGAGATGCCGGAGATGCCGCTGCCGTGCGGTCTGGAGAACTTCACCGTCGATCTGAGCAGCGCTTTCGCGTTTCGCAAGGACGGCGACCAACTGATCTGGGAAACCTCCGAGGACAAGCTGATCGAAACGTTCCTGGCCGCCTTCGAGGAGTGGGCGGGCGTACCGGAAGAGTCGGATGGCGATGTCATTGACGTGATGGCGGAAGACGGCGACACCTCCCTCGGCGATCTTCTGTCCGAGGACATGCCCAGGCTGCCGGTCGAACCCCAGCCGGCAGAGGATCCAGACCAGCAGAGCGACTGGGACTTCGTGACCTGCGCATGAGCCTCGGGACCGTGCGGCGCCTCTGTCGCCCGGTCTGCCTATCGCAATGCGCGGCCCTTGACGATGGCGTCGGGGCCGAAGCGCTTGCGGATCGCGTCGCTGGCCCTTTCGGCCCCGGCCCGTGCCCCGGCCTGCGGGTCGAGCAGATCGCCCGAGACGTCGGCGCCGCCGGCTTCGGACAGGTGCGAGATGCCGACGCCGATCAGCCGGTAGGGACCCTGATCTCCGACCTGGTCGAACAGCGCCCTTGCGGTCCGGTAGATGCGGTCGGCGATCTGGGTCGGGTCGGTCAGCGACGTGCGTCGCGTCAGTATCGTGTGGTTCGCGCGCTTGAGCTTCAGGGTCACGACACGCCCGGCCTTTTCCTTGGCCTTGGCGCGGTCGGCAACGTTTTCGGCCAGACGCCAGATGTGACCGTCGAGGATGTCGGGGTCGGACGTGTCCGCGCCAAAGGTCGTCTCGTTCGAGATCGACTTGACCGGCGCATTGGCCGACACGCGCCGACGATCCTCGCCCCGCGCCAAATGCCACAAGCGCTCGCCCATTCCGCCAAAGCGCGCGATCAGTTCTTCCTTTTCCCAGCGCAGAAGGTCCGAAAAGGTGCGGATGCCCGCCTTTTCCAGCGCGGTCTGGGTCTGCGCCCCAACGCCCCAGATCATGCGCACAGGCTTGTCCCGAAGAAACGCCATCGTCTCGGCCTTGCCGATCACCGAGAAGCCGCGTGGCTTGTCCAGGTCGGAGGCGACCTTGGCCAGAAATTTGTTATGCGACAGCCCGATGGAGCCTGAAAGGCCCAACTCGGTTTCCATCCGTCTGACCAGGCGGGCCAGCATGACGGCGGGCGGCGCGTGATGAAGCCTCGCCGTGCCGGTCAGGTCCATGAAGGCCTCGTCCAGCGAGAGCGGTTCGACGATCGGTGTCAGGTCGTCCATCATCGCGCGGATCTGGCGGCTGACCTCGACATAGGCGCCCATCCGGCCCTTCACCACCACGGCGTCCGGACAAAGCTTCAGCGCCTGGAACATCGGCATGGCCGAGCGCACACCGCGAATCCGCGCGATATAGCACGCCGTCGAGACCACGCCGCGCCGGCCGCCGCCGATGATCACCGGCTTGTCCCGCAGCGAGGGGTCGTCGCGTTTTTCCACGCTGGCATAGAAGGCGTCGCAATCCATGTGCGCGATGCTCAGATCGAACAGTTCGGGATGCGAGATGACTCGCGGACGCCCGCAGGCCGGGCACCGGCGACCGGCATCGAAGGTGGTCAGGCAATCGCGGCAAAGGGCGGGCATGGTGCGAATATAGCGCCTGGACGGCGGAACCGCGATGGGTCATGCCACGGCATCGCGAAAGGTTTGAATCCCTTCTTTTTTCAACGCGATATCCGCCTGAAGGGCTTTAACCCCTGCGTGTCGAACGGGTGACACAGATCGCGCGCTGTCGGACCGGTATCCTGTAAATCATTGAAAAGACGTCCGGCACTTCCGATGTCTTCTGCGGGGAGCCTTTTGAAGGGACAAGTATGGACGAGATCGTCGACCTGCTTGGTGGAGGCGGTATTGCGACGCTTCTGCTGGCCGCATTCATCATTCTGTGTATCTACAAGGGCGTTCAGATCGTTTCGCAGTCCGAGAAGCATGTGGTCGAACGCTTTGGCCGGTTACGGACGGTCCTTGGCCCCGGCATCAACTTCATTGTGCCGTTTCTGGACCGCGTGGCGCATCGCATCTCGATCTTGGAACGCCAGCTTCCCAATGCCAGCCAGGACGCGATCACCGCGGACAACGTGCTGGTGCAGGTGGAAACCAGCGTCTTCTATCGGATAATCGAGCCGGAAAAGACCGTGTACCGCATTCGCGACGTCGATGCGGCCATCGCCACCACGGTGGCGGGTATCGTCCGGGCCGAGATCGGCAAGATGGAACTGGACGAGGTGCAGTCGAACCGCGCGCAGTTGATCTCGACGATCAAGGCCAGCGTCGAGGACGCGGTCGACAACTGGGGCATCGAAGTGACGCGTGCCGAGATTCTGGACGTGAACCTCGACCAGGCAACCCGCGACGCGATGCTGCAACAGTTGAACGCCGAACGCGAGCGCCGCGCGGCCGTGACCCGCGCCGAGGGCGCGAAGCGTGCGGTCGAACTGAACGCCGATGCGGAACTCTATTCCGCCGAACAGGCCGCGAAGGCCCGCCGGGTGCAGGCCGATGCCGAAGCCTATGCCACGAGCGTCGTGGCCCAGGCGATTGCCGAGAACGGACTTGAGGCGGCGCAGTATCAGGTCGCCCTGAAGCAGGTCGAGGCGCTGAACGCGCTGGGCGCCAGCCCGTCCAGCAACACTGTCGTCGTGCCCGCCAATGCGCTCGAAGCCTTTGGCGACGCCTTCAGGATGCTGCGGGGACGACCGTGATGTGGTGGTCCGTCTGGTGGATCTGGATCGTGGGCGCCTTCGCGGTGGCGTTTCTGGAGGTTCTGGCGCCTGCTCAGATCTTCCTGGGCTTCGCCGTTGGCGCCGCGGTCACGGGCGTCGCCCTGCTGATCGGGGTGCCCGGACTGGCCGGATCCCTGCCCGCCACCCTTCTGGTCTTTGCCACGACGTCACTGATCGCGTGGATCGTGATCCGCCGCGTGGTCGGTGTGCGCGACGGCCAGTTGAAGGTCTGGGACCGCGATATCAACGAGGATTAGGCTCTTGACCCCGCGCATGGCGAAAATCCTGGCCTGGGGTGTCGGCGTTCTTGTCGTCGTCACCCTGGCCATTGTCGTTTTCCTCCCGGACTTCGAAGTCGTCATCGACGAGGACGAGGTGCGCGAGCGGATCGAAGACGCGCTGCCGGTCTCGGCGGGCACGTCCGAGATCGAACTGAAGGTGACGGACGCCGAGGTCGATTTCCTGGCCACGGGCGATAAGGGCCAGGTGGCCCTGTTCGGCGAAGTCAGGATCTCGGGCTTCGGAATGGCTGCGACCAGCGAGGTCGATACGGTCACCGCCATTCGCTACGAGGACGGGTCATTCTACCTGTCCGACCTTCGACTCGATGACCTGAGCCTGACCCCGACGCTGGCGACGCGGGCCAAGATCGCGGCCCTGAAGAAGGCCTGGCAGCCCATCATCGACGAATTCGTTCAGGAATTTGACGCGTCGAACGGCGAAGTGTCCTTCGAAGAGCTGAAAGCCGAATTGCAGAAGTCTTTGATCCCCGTGGTCCGGCAAGCCATGGACGACGCCTTGGGCCAAATCGCGGTCTACCGGCTTGAGGGCGATGCCGCGCAGGGGGCGGCGCGGCTGATCCTGAAGGACATCTCCTTCACCGACACCCAGGCCGTCGCAATTCTTTCGCCGGCGCAGGCGATGATCAAGATCGCGACCGCGATCCTGATCGTCCTGATCCTGTCGCTGCTGGGCTGGGAGGCGTTTCGCGGCAGACATACGTCCCTTGCCGAAGCCGACGAGATCTGAGCCCTACTGAAGGTCCGTGAAGGCCGCCTCGATTCGGTCCAGCGCTTGGTTCAGCATCGGTCGCGACAATGCCAGGTTGAACCGCAGATGCCCTGACCCGCCCTGCCGGAACTGGGTCCCGGGGGTGGGAGCGACGTGGGCCTGCCGCAGCACGCGAGTCAACAATTCGGCGTCTTCCATCCCGGTGGCGGTGAAATCCACCCAGGCAAGGTACGTCGCCTGCATCGGCATCACGGACACGCCGGGCAGCGCGTTCATCCGCCTAGAGAATATTTCGAAGTTGCCGGCGATGTATTCGCGCACCGCGTCCAGCCAGCCGTCCGAATGCTCGAAAGCAGCCCGGATCGCTGCCATGGCCATGCGGTTTGGGCTGGACTCGCGGTCCAGTATAGTCTGATCGAGCTTTCGCCGGACGGCCCGATCGGGCGCCATCAGAAGGCCGGTCTCCAGCCCGGCGATATTGAACGCCTTCGACGCCGCCGTCAGCACCACGAGCCGATCCAGATGGTCCGGTGCGGCGACGGCGGTGGGCGTGAAGGACACACCGGGAAAGGTCAGGTCCATGTGGATCTCATCCGAGATCAGGATCAGGTCCTTCGCCGCGCAGAAATCGGCCAGCGCCCTGATCTCGTCGCCGGTCCAGATGCGTCCCCCGGGATTGTGGGGCGAGCAGAAGGTCAGGACCCTTTCGCGTCCCGTCAACGAAGCGCCCAAAGCATCGAGATCCATGTGATACTGGCCGTCGCGCAGCACCAGAGGGCTTTCCAATGCCACGCGCCCCATCGCCTCGATCTGGCGGAAGAAGGCATGATAGACCGGCGAGAACAGGATCACGCTGTCGCCCGGTTCGGAATAGGTGGCGATCACGTCGCCATAGCCCGAGATCAACCCGTGGGTATACCGCACCCAGCCCGGCTCCATGTCCCATCCGTGCCGGTCCCGGTACCAGCCTGCCACAGCCGCATTTACCTTCTCCGGCTTGCTGAAATAGCCCATGTAGCCATACTCGACCTCGGCCCTCAGCGCCTCCAGGATCGGCGGCGCTGCGGCGAAATCCATGTCGGCCACCCACATCGCGATCATGTCCGGAGCGTCGTAGCCGAAGGCCTTCTCGATGCCATCGTACCGGCTGGTGTGCCTGCCCCGCGGCGTGCGTGGGTTATCGAAGTCGTAACTCATGGGATCGCCTGTCTGCCTCAACGCCAGAACACTAGTTGGATCCCGCGCCTCTGCAAGACCCGGCCGCTTGCGGGGCAACGCACCATGTCTTAGATGAACGCCATGACGATCCGACCGATCCTGATCCACCCCGACCCGCGGCTGAAGGCCGTCGCCGAGCCCGTGCGCGCGATCGACGATGACGTGCGCCGCCTGGCCGACGACATGCTGCAAACCATGTACGAAGCGCCCGGAATCGGCCTGGCCGCGCCGCAGGTCGGCGTATTGCAGCGCCTGCTGGTCATGGACTGTGTCAAGGAAGAGGGCGCCCCGCCGCGCCCCATGGTACTGATCAACCCAGAGGTCACGTGGTCGTCGGAGGACACCAACGTCTACGAGGAAGGCTGTCTATCCATCCCCGAGCAATACGCCGACGTGGAGCGCCCGTCCGAGGTCAAGGTCCGCTGGACGACCCTGGACGGAAGCGAGACGGAAGAGCATTTCGACGGTCTTTGGGCCACGTGCGTCCAGCACGAGATCGACCATCTGAATGGCAGGCTGTTCATCGACTATCTGAAGCCGCTCAAGCGCCAGATGATCACCCGCAAGATGCAGAAGCTGAAGCGGGAACGGGCGCGCGCGTGATCCGCTCCTGTGTGCCCTGGCCCGACAAGCGTCTGCGCACATCCGCCGAGCCTGTGGGCCGGATCACCGACGAACACCGCCGCCTCTGGGACGACATGGTCGAAACCATGGACGCCATGCCCGGCTATGGCCTCGCCGCGCCGCAGATAGGCGTCATGTTGCGCCTGGCCGTCGTCGACTGCTCCGAGGATCGCGGCCGCGCCATCCGGTTGGCCGATCCCGAAATCCTCGCCCTCTCTTCCGAGACCTTCGAATGGGACGAAGCGTCTCCCAACCTGCCGGGCGTATCCGCGCGCGTCACACGGCCCGCGCGCGTCACGGTGGCCTTCACCGACCCGGGCGGCAACCGCATCCGTCAGGATTTCGAAGATCTCTGGGCCACCAGCGTGCAGCACCAGATCGACCATCTGGACGGCCGGATGTACTTCGACCGCCTCAGCCGGACCAGGCGCGACATGCTGTTGAAGAAATGGAAGAAGACGGCACGATGAGACTGATCTTCATGGGAACGCCCGACTTCTCGGTCCCGGCCCTGCAAGCCCTTGTCGAGGCCGGTCACGACATCGCCGCCGTCTACACCCAGCCGCCCCGCCCCGCCGGACGTGGCAAGAAGGACCGGCCCTCGCCGGTCCAGGGCCGCGCCGAAGAACTGGGGCTTGACGTGCGCCACCCAAAAACATTGCGCGACGCCGCTGCCCAGGCCGACTTCAGGGCGCTTGATGCCGATATCGCCGTCGTGGTCGCCTATGGGCTGATCCTTCCGCAAGCGGTGCTGGACGCCCCCCGCCATGGCTGCCTCAACATTCACGCCTCGCTTCTGCCCCGGTGGCGGGGCGCGGCACCGATCCATCGCGCCGTCATGTCGGGCGACGCTGAGACGGGCGTGTGCATCATGCAGATGGAGGCAGGCCTCGACACCGGCCCCGTCCTCCTTCGGGAAGCGACTGCTATCGGGCCTGAGGACACCACCGGCGACCTTCACGACCGTCTGGCCGATATGGGTGCGCGTCTGATCGTGCGGGCGCTCGACCGATTGTCCGATCTGAGCGCGGTGTCTCAACCCGAAACCGGCGCGACCTATGCCGAAAAGATCGACAAGGCCGAGGCGCGCATCGACTGGACCAGGCCCGCCGCCGAGGTCGACCGGCAGATCCGCGGCCTCTCGCCTTTCCCGGGCGCCTGGTGCGACATCGACGGCGAACGGGTGAAGCTGCTGCGCTCTCGCCTGGCCGAGGGCGAGGGTCCCCCCGGCACGCATCTTGGCGGCTTCCGCATCTCCTGCGGCGACGGCGCGGTTCAGATCCTCGAGGCTCAGCGCCAGGGCAAGCGCGCGATGCCTGCCACCGATTTCCTTCGCGGGGCCGATCTTCCGAAGCGGCTCTGATTTTCATCGGCCGGGAAATATCCCCGGGGGTCCGGGGGAAGCGCCCCCGGCATCGCGGCGCCGACAGGCGGCGCAATCCCTCAAACCGAGCGCGTCAGCCCGCCGTCGATCCGCCAGTTCTGGCCCGTGACATAGCCGCCCTCGTCCGAGGCCAGCCAGGCGATCAGCGACGAGACTTCTTCTGCTCGTCCATATCGGCCCATGGGGATGCGGGCGCGCCTGTCGTCGGTCTCAGGCAGGCTGTCGATGAAGCCGGGAAGGATATTGTTCATCCGGATGTTGTCGGCGGCGTATCGGTCGGCGAAAAGTTTGGCGAAGGCGGCAAGGCCCGAGCGGAAGACACCCGAGGTCGGGAACAGGGGATCGGGTTCGAAGGCGGCAAAGGTCGAGATGTTGATGATCGACCCGCCGCCTGCGGCCTGCATATGCGGTGTGACCAGCCGCGTGGGCCGGATCACGTTCATCAGATAGACTTCCATTCCTTGGTGCCAGTCGTCGTCGCTGATATCGAGAATTGGTCCCTTGGGCCCGTGTCCCGCCGAGTTCACAAGTACGTCGATTCGGCCCCAGCGCTCCATCGCGCCATCGACCAGCCGCTTCAGGTCGGCCGCGTCCAGATTGGATCCGGTCACGCCGAACCCGCCCAATTCCTCGCCCAGCGCCTCGCCCTTGCCCGAGGACGACAATACGCCCACGCGAAAACCGTCCGCCGCCAAGCGGCGTGCCGCGTCCGCACCCATCCCGCTGCCGCCTGCGGTGATCAAGGCTACCTTTTCTGACATGACGTCCTCCGTTGTCCGGTCGCACCAGACACGAAATCGGGCGATTATGCACCCATTAATGCGTCATCGAACGGATAGCGGGTGAGGTTCTCGAAGCCCGTCTCGGTCACCAGCACCTGATCCTCGAGCTTGATCGAGAAGTCGCCGCCCTCTTCTCCCACAAGCGCCTCGACACACAAAACCATGCCCGGCTCCAGTTCATAATCGAAGGCCCCGGGCACCATCTTGTCGGGATAGGCCACCAGCGGCCACTCGTCGCACAGCCCGACGCCATGCATCAGGCAGCCGTACTTCCGCACCTGGTACTTGTCTTGCAGCCTGTGACAATTGCGGCTCATGTCCTCGATCCGCGCGCCGGGCCGGATCATTTCCATGTTGGTCATGATGTGCTCGTGCGCATGTTTCATCGCCTCGACCATGTCTGGCCGAGGTTTGCGGTCGCCGATCCACCACGTTCGGCTGATATCCACGCAAATGCCGTAGCTGCCGATCAGGTCGGTGTCGAAGGCGATGATCTCGTTCATCTGCACGATGCGCGGCCCGCATTCCTGAAACCACGGATTGGTGCGCGGTCCCGAGGCCAGAAGCCTGGTTTCAATCCATTCGCCGCCGCGTTTGATGTTCTCGGCATGCAGTACCGCCCAGATGTCGTCCTCGCTGACCGTGCCGCCGGGGACCTGGCCGCGCGCGAAATCCTCCATGGCGCGGACCGCGGTCTCACAGGCATGCGAGGCGCAGCGCATAGCCCTGATTTCGTCCGGCCCCTTGACCGAACGCGCCTTCTCGGTGACCTCTTCGCCCTCCATCAGCGTGAAGCCGACTTCGGTCAGTGCGCGGAAGGCGTGCATCATCGGCTTGTCCACCGCCAGCCGCATGTTGCCCTGCCCGTGCTCTGCAACCAGATCGCGCACCTGGCCTGCGAACGCCTGGGCCGCGTCGAAAGCCTTGTCGCCCCGGTCGAAATAGAAGAAGTCCGCCCCCGAGCGCACCTCGCGCACCAGCGGATTGAACGCGGACAGGAACGGCGAGTTCTTGTAGTCCCAGATCACCATGAACCCGTCGGCGCACAACAGAACCGCGCGGAACGGGTTATGCGTGTTCCAAAGTTGCATGTTGGTACTGTCGGTCGCGTACCGGATGTTCAGCGGATCGAACATCAACAGCCCGCCATAGTCCCGCGCCACCACGTGCGCCGTCAGCCGCGCCCAGCGGTGGCGCCGCATCTCCTGCAAGTCCGGTAACTCCAGCCCCGCGGCCTGCCATTCGCCGAACGCCAGCCGGGTCGGCCCGATCTCTATCCGGTCGGCATCGTTAGGCGTATTGTCCCCCAAAAGCTCTCCCCGCGTCGGGTCGATCTTGCGGCGGTCTCGGTAATGCGTGTTCATGCGGCGACACTCCCTCTGCCAAGAATGCCGCTCGTCCAGACCGGAATCCGATCCGTTTCCGACATCGAACCGGCCCGGCAGCGACCGCAATTTCAACCGGTCAACGCCCATGCTAGCCTGACGGCATGACGCCCCCCGTCCTTCAGAAATCGCTTCCCTTCGCCCCCTGGATGGACCCGGCGGCATGGCGCCTTCCCGGAACC
>ERZ869936.1742-NODE-1742-length-14529-cov-5.070609_pt1 | contig 14529 bp, 11 predicted proteins | sample MGYA00520876_ERZ869936 | MGnify/ENA primary metagenome ERZ869936 (study PRJEB32218, sample SAMN09650985) | biofilter metagenome | isolation source: enrty point of leading RO module | place: Saudi Arabia: Thuwal, RO plant located on Red Sea | collected 2016-02-17 ...
CTCGCGCTGGAGGAAGGTCAGGCCCGCGCCGTCCTCCCTCCACGAGAGCTGACGGCGCTCCGGCTCCTCTTCCGAGCCCCCGACACCCGGCGCCGTAGGCCGATTGCCGTCGATGCCCGTCTGCGTCTCGGTCTCCTCCAACATGACCATGACGGTGCCGTCCCGGTCCCAGACTTCTTCGACGTGACCGAAGCTCCGCACGGGCACCACGTAGCTGAACGGCTTCTGCATGGTCTCCACCCGGGCGTGCCGACCCGTGGGGGAGAAGTCGAAGCTGGTGATCATCTTCGGCTCACCCATCTCGTCGATGTCGCGCCCGTCCACGTCGATGACGGCCAGCTGACCCGTGGCGTGCCACTCGAGGAGCTCTTCGTCGTACGGCGTCGCCATGAGGCTGGCATACGTGCGCAGCATGTTCTTGCCGTCTTCGGTCTGCTTGACCTGGGGGCCCACGGGAATCCTGGGCTCCACCGGCCGGGGCGAACGATCCCGGGGCACCAGGACGGTGGCGATCTCGTCTCCGTCGGACGTCCACTCGAAGCCGGTGACCATGGTGGCCAGGACGGGACGACGGGTGATCTGGCGCACGTCCCCGCTCTCCGGGTCGGCCACGTAGATGTGGGTGGCCTCCTCGGTGTGGCCGTAGAACGCGATACGCGAGCCGTCCGGGGACCAGCTGGCGTTCGACACCCGTACGCCTTCGGGAACGTCGACGGACGTCACCGAACCGTCCTCGGCCGAGATCACGTCGATGCCGACGTTGGTCCGAATGGTGAGGTTGCGGTGCCGGTTCGCCTGGAAGTCGATGAAGACGCCACCCAACTCGTCGAAGGGCTTGGAGAACCGGTCCATGGTCACGGGGCCGTCGCCGATTTCGTGGATGAAGTGGCGGCGGTCCGGGCTGATATCGGACAGCGTGACGTTGAGGTACCGGGGCGCCAGCACCATCTCGGCGATCTCGTTGGGCGGTGTGACGAACTCCTTCTGCGCCAGGATCGTTTGCGAGTCGGTCTGACCGAGGACGGGGCCCCCGTCGACGACCATCAGAGTGGCGGTGAGCAGGCTCGCGGAGAGGAGGCGGGCGAGGGTCTTCATGTGGGGCGTTCTCCCGGATGGGTCCGACGGGTACTGAGACCGGACAAAGTGTGGCCTCGGCCTGGAAGCCGACAGATCCACGGACGTACTTCCTCGACACCCCGCTACCGTTGGGCGTTGTGCCTACTCCCGTTAGCTTCGGGCCTTGGAATCCGCTTCAAAATCGAAGGATGATTCGATGACCGTTCGTAGACTGCCGGCGCTGGCGTGCGCCGTATTGGTACTGGGTGCATGCTCCAACGCGGGAGGGACGGCATACGAGTCTGCTCCCCTGGATTCGGATGATCAGAAGGCCAGCTACGCCATCGGTCTGAACGTGGGCGGCCAGCTGGCCGACACCCGGGACCGACTCGATCGCCAGGCCTTCCTCCGCGGCGTGAACGACGCCCTCGAGTCGAACGACCCCGCGGTGCCGAGGGACGAGCTGCAGACCGTCCTTCAGTCGTTCGGTGAAGAGATCCAGGCCGCCGCCGCCGAGGCCCGCGCCGCGGCCGCCCAGGCCAACATCACCGAGGGCGAGGAGTTCCTGGCAGAGAACGCGGCCCGTGACGAGGTGGCCGTCACCGAGAGCGGACTCCAGTACGAGGTCCTCAGGGAAGGGGATGGAGCCACGCCCACTGCGGAGGACCGTGTTCGCCTCCACTACCGGGGCACGCTCGTGGACGGGACGGAGTTCGACTCGTCCTACGACGGCGATCCCGTGACCTTCAACGCCGGGGGGCTCATCTCGGGCTTCACCGAGGCGCTCCTCCTCATGCAGGAAGGCGCCCATTGGCGGATCGCAATCCCTTCGGATCTGGCGTACGGTCCCTCCGGTTCGGGCCCCGCCATCGGTCCCAACGCGACGCTCATCTTCGAGATCGAGCTCTTCGAGGTCGTCGAGTAAGGAGCCTTACGAACGAATGTCGTTCCTCCAGCGATTGTTCGGTTCGAGTTCCACGGGACGTTCCTCCAAGGACGTCGACGCACAACTTCAGCGGCTCGAGACCGAGGCCGAGAAGGCTCTCCCCGGATATGTGGGGAGCGCCTACAACCGGGCGGGTGACATCGCGTTGAGAGAGGGCCGGGCCGAGAAGGCGGTGGGCTACTACGGTCGCGCCATCGACGCCTTTCTCGAGGACGCCCAGCGCGAGGCCGCGCGGGGCGTGGCGAACAAGATCCTCCGGGTGCGGCCCGACACACTCCGCACGCTCTGCACCCTCACCTGGTTGGATCTGGCCGCGAAGCATGAAGCGACGGCTCTGCTCCACCTGCGCGACTACGTGGAGAAGGCCGCCGAGCGGGACGAGCATGCCCGCGCCGCGACGCAGATCTATCAGATGGCGCGGATCTGTCCCCTGGAGGAGTTCGTGGGCGCGGTGGCCGATTCCCTCGACCGCTTGAACTACCCCAACCGCGCAGGCGAAGTACGCGGGTGGGTCGCCGACGGACCGCCGGACATGATCGCCGACTCGGACGATCTGGCCGACGCATGCCTGCAAGCGGCCATCCAATCCAACGAGCGGGTGGAGGATCTCCTCGACGACGAGCTCGACGCGGCCGAGCAGGAGTCGGATCCGGACGATGCCGAGGTAGCGGCGGCGGAGGCCGATGCCGTCGAGGATGAGGATGGCTCGCCCCCGGAGGAGGCCGACGACGACCTGCGGGACCCGGAGCCCCCGGCCGACGAGGTGGAGGACGACGACTCCGAGGCCGACCGGGACGACGCCGAGGGCGAGCCCGAAGAGGCGGAGGACGACGATTCCGGGGACGCCGGCAGCGAGCACGCCGCCGCCCAGGACGATGACTTCGGGGACGCCGAAGACGACGCCGAGGGGGAGCCCGACGAGCCGGAGGACGAGCACGCTGCGGACGACGGCGACGACGGCGAGGCTGCCGCGAAGACTTCGGGCCCGGGGAGCCGAAAGAGCCGGAAGAAGAGGAAGAAGAAGAAGGGCAAAGGGCGGCGCAAAGGCTGATTCCGCGTTCGCGGCCTTCGCCCCGAAGAAACGTTTTCAGCTCGAATCCCGTCAGATGATGTGAGGGAGCGACCCGACGGCCGCTCCCAGCCGATCAACGACGACGGAGGACAAGCCGGTGTTCAACTTCGCGATCCACCTTCTGGTCAACTCGGTCCTGCTCTTCCTGGTGGGGAGGCTCGTCTCGGGGATCGAGGTGAACGACGGCAAGGCCGCCCTCTTCGGTGCGGTGGCACTCGGGGTGGCCAATTGGCTCGTGCGCCCCATCCTGGTCTTCCTGACCCTCCCGGTGACAGTCCTCACCCTGGGCCTCTTCCTCCTCGTCATCAACGCCCTCATGCTCATGCTGGCGGCCGCGGTGGTGGACGGGTTCGAGGTGGAGGACTTCGGGTCGGCGATCCTCGGCAGCATCGTGCTGTCGATGATGAACTTCCTGGTGGGCCGCTTCATCTTCTAACGCCCGGCGTGGCGACGCCGTCCCCGAGGCGGTGACGACCCCACGGAGAAGAGCAGAACGGCCCCGTTTCCGCCTTCCGTCAGCGCACCCCGCCCGGTGCCTGGCCCGACGCCTCGGCTCGGAAGCCTCGGTAGATGGCCCTCGCCTCCTCGAACTGCGCGTACACGTGGTCCTTCTCGTCTTGAGACCGCCAGTACGCCCACTCTTCGGCCATGGCTTCGAGCTTGTCGATCCAGGCGATGGCGTACTCCGCCGACTCCACCGAGCGGACCGGAGCTCCGTCCACGATGACCCAGACCGGGTTGGTCGCCGCCTGGACCCACGCGATGTCCATGGGGAAGCTCTCCCCTTCGGCTCCGTTCACCCGCACGTGGTACCACCCCGACTCAGAGGGTCGGAACGAGCGCTCGAACGACAGGGAGGTGCGATCGCCGGTAAAGGGGATGGAGGCGATGACTTCTCCGTTGAAGACGATCTCAGCACGCTCCAAGGGCGTGATGGATGTCACCTCCAGGGAGGCGACCACGTCGTCTCCGGACGTGATCCGGACCTCTTCACCCGGGATCCTCCCCCCGACCTCGAACTCGACGAGAGGGCCGTTGGTGAAGAACGCGTGCTGGTTCCTCATCCCGTCCAACCAGCTGTGCATGGTGAAATCCCCGTCGGGGATCTTCACGTAGGTTCGGACCGAGCCCACGAGGGGCGTGGTGTGGAGATTGCTGATGGAGTCTTCGCCTCCCACCAGCGCGGGTCTCAGACCGTTGTTCCATGCGGCATAAAGGGGCGGCCATCCCGTCTGTGACGTGGACCACTCCACGGCGTCGGTGGTGCCCAGGGCCGCGTCGACGAGAAAGCCCTTCGCCCCGCCGAGGTTGCCTTCCAGCGGATCGCCGTTGAAGAAGGAGTGCACGTACCCGGTGTAGGCGCCCTGACGCTTCGCCTTCCTGAACATGTCGGTGTTGGACGGATACAGGCTCTCGATGCCCGTGCCCTCGTACCCCGTCGCGTACGGCGAGATGAGGTGTTCCTCCATGCCGAACATGAAGACGTGGCCGTAGAACGGGGGTCGGTACTCCTGACCCACGACGAGGATGAGGTCATCGGTGGAGAGGGGATGGGCCTGGCCTCCGGGCACGAAGTACTGGTAGTCCAGGATCCGGTTGTCCTTGTTGGCGATCTGCTCGAGGACGATGTCCTGATCTTCCGCCGCCGACATCATCATGAGGTTCTCCAGGGTGTTGTGGAGATTCCCCCCGTAGTTGGCGTGGACGTGGGTCGATCCGTTGTACCAACCCCGCGCCTCCATGTCGATGACGGGCTCCAGGCGGAGCGTCACGTTGGTGACGGTGTTGGCGACCACGTCGACGGTGCGCTCCGCCGGTGCGTGCTCGAAGCCTTTCACAGCGACCATCCGAGTGGGTCCGGCGGGCACCTGGACCTCGAAGGAACCCTCGGTGTGGAAGGCGCCCACGCGGGCGCGTTGGGGAAGTCGGGCGTACTCGTCGGGGGGCGTCCACGACTTCCCGTCGGCGCCGATGAGGTGGATGCGGCTGGCGGTGGGCCGGCCTTCGGGCCCCACGGTGGTGACCCGCAGCGTGCCCATGTCCTCGATCCACCGTCGGTTCGCGATGTCCACGTCCACGAGCCGACCACCGTACGCCTCCAGGAGCTTGAGCGCGGGCACACCGTCGCGGTTGTCGATGTACGCGATCCACTCGCCGTCGGGGGACCAGCGTGGATGGAAGGCATCGTGCTCGAAGAACGTCAGCTTGTAGGGCTCCCCGCCGACGGTGGGCTGCACATAGAGGTTGTTGTACTGGTCGGCGGCGCCTCGGGTCGACGAGAAAATGAAGCGCCTCCCGTCGATGGAGACGTCGGGCCGGGACCGGTACAGGGTCTGCTCCTCCAGGACAGCTACCCGCTCATCGAATCCCCGCGCCCGGGCAGGGACCCGGAAGACGTTCCCGCTTCCCAAGGCCACGTCCCGATTCGACACGAGCAGCAGCTCCTCGCCGCTGGGAAACCAGGCCGGACTGATGTGGATGTCCTCGGAGCCGAAGTACAGGCGGTCCGCGCCATAGCTGTTGTCGTACGTCACCGGCACCGGGTCGCCCGCCCAGGCGCCGTCGGCGAAGGGCCGGATGTAGACGTTGAAGTACCCGGACGGTTCGGTGGAGACGTACGCGACCCTGGTGCCGTCGGGGCTGAAGGAAGGCTCGGCGTACACCTCCTGGTCTGCGGTGAGGGGCGAGGTCTCGCCGGTCTCGAGGTCGAGGAGCTCCAACTGGATGGACCGGCCGTGATCGTCGGCGGTGTAGATCATCCACCGCCCGTCGGGGGAGTAGTCGGGCGACGAGTAGTACTTCGGACCGGTGACGAGCTCGATGGCGCGTCCGCTGTCTACGTCGACGCTCCAGATGGAGCCGTGCATGGAGACGGCGAGGCTCTCGCCGTCGGGGGCCCAGGCCGGGTACCACGGCGTGGAGTTGACGGCAGGGGGGAGGTAGAAGTTGTGCATGTAGTTGCCGCCCATCCGCGTCGCCGGGTACGAGGCGAATCGGTCCTGGGCATCGACGGGTGTCGGCGTGCCCACAAGCAATGGGCCGAGCAAGGCCGCCCCGAAGGCGGCGACCAGGGACGTCGGGTGTCTCACGAACTCCTCCGTGCGCGTCGCGTCTCCGAGGCCCGTTCGCTCCGGGACCCCGAGGGGGTGGGCAAGCTGCGGGAGCGCACCACGGTGAACAAGGTCGGCGAACAAGAGTCCTGACTCCGCGATTCCACAGGACTATCTTGCTGAGCGTCCACCTGATCCAAGACGAGGGACCTCTGATGGCCTCCGTTCGTTCTCGCGCGACGCTCCTCATCGCACTCTTCGTGGCGTCGGCTTGTACGTCGGCCACCGATCGCCTCAACGACGGCATCGCCCTTCAATCCCAGGGCCGATACATCCAGGCCGTGTACTCCTACGCCGACGCCGTCGAGCGCGACCGGGAGCTCCTCGAGGCCCAGGATCGACTGCTCGCCGCCGGGGATTCGGCGGTGGCCATCGGGATGGACGAGGCCGACCGGCTGGAGCGCCGGGGTGACCCCGTGGCAGCCGCTGCCGAGTACGGCCGACTCGACGCCATGCTGCAGCGGGTGAGGCAGGTGGGTCTGCGCATCGACGTCCCGGCGGACTATTCCACCATCCGCAGGGCCATCTTCGACACGGCCATCCAGTGGCAGATGGCCCGGGGCGACGAAGCCGCCGAACAGGGTCGTTGGGAGGAAGCTCGGGCGTTCTACCGGGGCGCGCGAGGGGACTACCTGCCGTCGCGGAACCAGGTCGAAGCTTCGGCGGACGCCGAGACGCGTCTGCTGCTGGACTGGGCCCGGGTGGAGCTGGACGATGGGCGTCCGAGGCTGGCCTTCGAGCTCGCCGAGGAAGCGGAACAGGTGCGGTCGTCGCCGGCACGGGGCACCGTCCTGGCGGTCCGGGAGGTACAGGAAGAGGCCTTGGAGCTGGGCACCATCGTCCTCGCCATCGTTCCCGTCACGGCGGATCCCGGCGTGCGCGAATGGCTGGGCGGTGAGTTCGAGGTGGCCCTGGACGAGGATCTGTCGGTGGACCACTGGACCCGACCCCCGCTCTTCGTGGACGTCGCCGACCCGCTCATCCTCCGACGCGAACTCAGAGGTCTGCTCCGCGGGCAGGCCACCCAGTCACCCCTGCTCGTTGGCCGGGCCCTCGACCTCGTGGGCGCCGACCTGGGTGTCATCATCCAGCTGACGGGCATCGAGGTCGTGGAGGAGGATGTGGAGCAGGACGATCATCAGGCGGTGGTGACGCGCACGGTACGTGAGGGTGTGGCTCGTCGCTCGGTCGCCGACACCGTGACGTACACCACCCTCGACGGCACCTTGAGCTACTACCTCGAGGCCGACGTCACGCTCGTGGACCCCAGTGGACGCGAGGCGGGCCGGTTCACCGCGTCGGCGCGCCAGAGCGGACCCTTCCAGCGCGGCGAGTTCGACGGGGACCCCTCGGCGTTGGATCTGCCGCGAGGCCACGAACCGTTCTTCGATCCCTCCGTGATCGCCAACCAGATGGCGGGCATCGAGGGAGCCCTCATGGAGGAGCTCGCGGTGGCCATCGCGGCGGGGACGTACGACCAGGTGTTGGCGGGCATACGCTGATCCGCCGCCGGCAGCGCGTCACCGATCTCTCGGGGGCCGGACACGCCCGGTACCGCTCATGGTGACGATGTGGACCGCGAGGGCGGCGCCGTTTGCCGGTGTCGCCCTCGCTCTCGTCGTGGTGGCGGCGGTGGTGGGCGTGGTGGACCTCACGCCCAAGGTCGAAGGCGACTTCTTCTTCGCCGAGGACGATCCGCAGATGGAGGCCTCGCGGGAGGTGGCCCGGCGCTTCCCTTCGTCGGACCAGGTCATCCTGCGGGTCGCCGTTGGCGGGGAGGATGGGGCCGATGAGCGGGACGTGGTGCCGGACGCCGTGTCGGACTCGACCTACCGCGCCGGGGTATCGGCGCTCACCGAGGCGCTCCTTGCCACGCCCGGGGTGGAGAGCGGTTTCAGCATCACCACCGACGACCCGTCGACTCCGCTCTTCCGCCGCGTGCTCCTGAACCCCGACCCGGCGTCGACGAACATCATTCTACAGGTCGACGCCACGCCTCCCGATGTCCTCCTCCCGAGGCTGGAGCGTGTCGTCGACGACTTCGACGACGGGTCTCTGGACATCGTCGTATCCGGCGTTCCCGTAATCGTCGAGCTCATCCGACGGAGCCTCTTTCGCGACCTGGTGGTGTTCAGCGCGGCCGCGGTCGCGGTCTTCGCCCTCCTCATGACGTTCATCTACCGGGACGCGGCCGTGGTCGTGGGGACGCTGGCCACGTGCTTCATCTCGGTGGGGGTGACGCTCCTCCTCGTCCAGGCTCTGGACATCGGAATCGGGCTGCTCACCGCGAACCTGGTGACCATCGTCTTCGTCCTGACGCTGTCCCACGTGGTCTTCCTCACGGGGAACTGGCAGCGCCTGCCGGGCCGCCCGGGGTCCGTCGAGGTCGAGGATCGGTCTGCGCGGGTCCGCGCCACCGTCGGCGCCACGCTCGAGGGGTCGTTCTGGAGCATGGCGACGACCCTCCTCGGCTTCGCCAGCCTCCTGGTGGCGTCGGCGCGACCGCTCCGGGAGTTGGGGATCGCCGGAGTGGTGGGGGCCGCGGCGGCCCTCGTCATCGCCTACTTGGTCTATCCGGCCTTCCTGGGTGGGTGGGCGCGCACTCCCGATCCGACTTCGGCGGGCGGGGCCTCGCGGCCTGGCTACGGCGGCGGAGGGGGTGAAGGCGCGAGCGGTGATGAGGGCGGCCACGGGGGCGAACAGGACCGCGGGAGCCATCGGAGCGGGGCGGGCGGAGGGAGCCAGGAGGGACGCGGGTCCCCGGGGCGCTGGGTCCTCCCGGCGGCGGCCCTCGTCGTCGTCGCGGCGGGGCTCGGCATCGTACGTGTCGATACCGACCCGGGGCTCCTTACCTACTTCCAGGAGGGCTCGGACCTCCGGGAGGGTCTCTCTCTCGTCGATGCAGACGGGGGAAGCAGCACCCTGGACCTGGTGGTGGCGGACCCGGAGGGAGTGCGCGTCGACGATCCGGGGGTGTTTCCCCGCCTGGACGTGCTGCAGGGGGCCCTCGAGTCGGATCCGGCGGTAGGCGTGGTGCTCTCGCCGGCGGTACTCATCGAGCACGCGCGCTCCATCCCCCTGGCGGGCTTCCTCCCTGTTCCGACGCTGTTGAACCTGGCCTCGGGGGAGTCGCTTGGAGGGGTGGCCCTGGGGTACGTCCCTCCGGACCGCAGCGTGGCCCGTTTCTCGTTGCGGATGCGCGAGACCAACGACGAACCACGCCAGGCGGTCATGGACCGCCTTCGGGGTCTGGTGGAGGGGGCGGGGCTGGAGCCCGAAGTCGTGGCCGGCCTCTACGACCTCCAGGCCCAGCTCGGGCGGCTCATCGCCTCGAGCTTGAGAGTCGGCATCGGCGGACTCCTCCTCCTCTTCCTGGGAGTGGCCGCCGTCGTGTCGCGGTCGGTGCGGGCGACGGCATCCATGTGGGTCTGCCTGGCCGCCATCCCCGCGGTGACCCTGGGCCTCTTCGGCCACGTGGGCGTGGCGCTCGACCTCATCACGTCGCCCTCGGCCAACATCGCCCTCGCCATCGGCGCCGACGCCATGATCCATCTCACCGTCCGTCAGCGACGCCTGAGGATGGCCGGCGACGACGACGCGTGGGCTTCGGCGGTGGGTCAGATCGGGCCCCCGGTCCTGGGGGCCACCACCATCGTGTGCGCCGGATTCGGTATCTTCGCCCTGTCTTCGTTTCCCCCCACTCAGCGGTTCGGCTTGGCGGTCATCGTCGGCACCCTCACGGCGGCCGTGATGGCGTTGGCGGTGCTTCCTCGTTTGGCCCTGACCATCGGGGCGTCGGACCGCTAGTCTTGCGGGTGCCGCTCCCATTTTTCTGGACAGGACCGTAGACCATGAACCAACGAGGCACCGGACTCGAGCGCCGCCTTGGCCTGATGGGCCTGGCCGCGACGGGCATCTGCTCCATGCTCGGGGCGGCCATCAACATCATTCCGTTCATGATCCAGCGGAACGTGCCGGGGATCGGGCCCTACGTGCTGCCGGCCTACGTCTTCGCCGCGGTGCCGGCCCTCCTGGCGGCCTTGGCCTATGCGTCCCTCGCCTCGGCCATGCCCCGGGCGGGTGGGAGCTACGTCTTCGCCAGCCGCGGGTTGAGCCCCTACCTGGGGTTCGTGGCGAGCTTCTCCCAGTGGTTCGGCCTCTCGGTGGCCATCGGCGTGGTGTCGTACGTGATGATCCCCTTCATCCGTGACGTGGTCGCCGCGGTGGGGTGGGACGGCCTGGCCACGGCGCTGGACACCGGCCCCGTCCGAGTGGGACTCGCGCTCGCCTTCCTCTGGGGATCGGTGTTTCTGAACATGCGAGGGGTGAAGAGCGTCGAGCGCATCCTGGTGCCGCTCATGTTTCTCATGTTCGTGTTGGGCGGCGTCGTCATCGTCACCGGCTTCCTCTTCGATCAGGCCGATTTCGCGGCCGGACTGGCGGCTCGGGAGGGCGCGGTGGTGCCCGTGGTGGAAGCCGAGTTCAGCTGGAGTCGCTTCCTCGCCGCGTCGGCGATTCTCTTCTCGAGCTTCATCGGCTTCGACTCCATCGCCCAGGCCGGAGGTGAGGCCAAGGACCCCGGCCGGACGCTGCCCATGGCCATCGGGATCGCGGTCCTCACGGTGGGCGCCTTCTACATGCTCTTCACGGCCGCCGTCTACAACACGGTGCCGTGGGCGTTCGTCGCGGAGCGCGCCCAGACCCAGGATCTCACGGCGCCGGGCCTGCTCGGATACGTCCTCGAGCCGCAGTGGACGGTGCTCATCGTCGCCGGAGCCGCCATCGCACTCATCAACGATCTCCCCGCCATGCTTCTCGCCGTCTCACGGCTCATGTTCGCCTGGGCCGAAGACGGTGTCTTCCCCAAGGGCGTGGCCGCGGTCAGCGAGCGCTGGCACACGCCCCACGTGGCGCTGATCCTGAGCGGGCTCATGGCCACGGCGTCCATCCTGGGAAGCCACTTCGCCGGGGATTTCTTCCTGGGTGTGGACATCCTGGTGACGTCGATGCTGGTGAACTTCGGGCTCATGTGCCTGACGGTGATCACGCTCCCGGCCCGGAACCCCGAGATCGCCCGGGACATGAAGGTCCTTTCGAATCGGGCCCTCCAGGTGCCGTTGGCGGCTGCCGGCGTGGTCCTCCTGGGGCTCTTCCTGGGCATCCACGTGTGGAAGGATCTCACCGCGGACGTCGGTGCGTGGTACTTCCACTCGACGCCGCTGTGGATCGGCGTCATGACCCTCGCCACGGTCATCTACCTGCGGGAGCTCGGCCAGTTGAGGCGGTCTGGTGTCGACACCGAGGCCCTCTTCGGCGAGCTCCCCCCGGAATGAGCCCCGTGGAGAGAATCGAACTCGTCCCGGGACTGGAGATCGCGCGGGTCCTCACGGGCCTCTGGCAGATCGCCGACATGGAGCGGGACGGAGACACGGTCGATCCCGACGAGGGGGCCGACGCCATGAGCCGGTACGTGGAAGCCGGGCTCACGACCTTCGACATGGCCGACCACTACGGCTCGTCGGAGCTCATCGCCGGCCGGTACGCACAGCGGCATCCGGGGGCCGCGGAGCTTCTCACCAAGTGGGTACCCGATCCTGGGCCGCAAACCGCCGACGACGTTCGGGCCGCCGTGGATCGGGCCCGAACACGCATGCGCGTCGACGCCCTCGACCTCCTGCAATTCCACGCGTGGTCGTACGTCCACCCGGGTTGGCTGGACGCGATGTACCATCTCGAGGAGATGCGGGCGGAGGGCGCCATCCGCGCCGTGGGCGTGACCAACAGCGACACCGCCCATCTGCGGATGCTCCTCGACAGCGGCCTCTCCATCGCGTCGAACCAGGTCTGTTACTCCCTCCTGGACCAACGGGCCTCAGGGCCCATGGCGGAGCTCTGCCAGGAGCGCGACGTGAAGATCCTGGCGTTCGGGACCCTGGCGGGAGGATTCCTGACCGAGCGATGGCTCGGCGTTGCGGAGCCGTCCGACGGTGACCTCGCCACGTGGTCCCAGATGAAGTACAAGCGCTTCATCGACGCGGCGGGGGGGTGGTCTCCCTTCCAACGCGTGTTGGAGGCGGTAGCGAAGGTGGCGCGGCGCCTGGACGTCTCCATGGCGAACGTGGCCACCCGCTACATCCTTGACTCCCCCGGAGTGGGCGCCGTCATCGTCGGCGCTCGTCTCGGCCGAAGCGACCACATCGACGATACGCTGGGCCTCTTCGACGTCCGGCTCGACGAGGCGAGTCGGGCGGAGATCGCCGACGCCGTGGCGGGCCTCGAACCCATCCCCGGGGATTGCGGCGACGAATACCGACGGCCGCCGTACCTCACGGCGGCGGGCGACCTGAGTCATCACTTCGAGGCGATGCCCTCGCCGTACCCCGTCCACGAGGGCCCGGGCCGGGACCGGCGCCGAGCCCTGAGCGGGACGGTGTGGGAGGACCTGGCCGGCTTCGCCAGGGCCGTCCGCCGCGGGGACCGGATCTTCGTGTCGGGCACGACGGCGACCCACGGCGATCGGCTGGTGGGGGGAGACAGCCCGACGTCGCAGGCCCACTTCTGCCTGGACAAGATCGAAGGCGCCATCCAGTCGTTGGGCGGTTCCCTCGACGACATCGTTCGGACCCGGATCTACGTGGCGAACCCGGACGTGGCGGAGGCCGTGTCCCGTGCGCACGGGGCGAGGCTCGGGCACCTTCAGCCTGCCAACACCCTGGTCCAGGCGGGCCTCATCGGCGAGGGGTACCTCGTCGAGATGGAGGCCGAGGCGGTGGTCGAGGGCTAGAAAGCGCTGCCCAGGGTACCTCCTCCGCTGCGGGTTCTGCTGCCTTCCCGGAGGGGGTCAGCGGGCGGCCCGGAGGAAGCGACGGGCCAGCTGGGCCACGCGGTCTTCTCCCTCCGTCTCGGCGCGGCGGAGGATGTCCTCGACCTGGCCCTTCAGTGCCGGATCGCCCCAACGGTAGCCCGTAGCCAGTTCGGCGCTGCGCGAGTCACCTTCGTCGGCCCCCTGGATGAGGGCCCACGCGGCGGCTTCGGCGTAGTAGGGCGAGTCGGGGTCGGGAAGGCGGTACTCGGGCTCCCGTTCGTGATCGTCCTCTTTGACGAAGGCCCGGGACATGTCAGCGCCTCGAGCGGGGGAGCTCGATCTCGGGGTCGTCGGGGTCGGGACGATACAGAACGATGGTCCGGCCGATGGTCTGCACGGGGTGGACGTCGGTGAGCGCTTCACCGATGACCTGGGCGGCCTCCCGCACATCGACGGGGGCCGATTCCTGCAGCTTCACCTTGAGGAGCTCCCGGGTATTGAAGGCCTCGCGGACGGAGTCCAGCAACGACTCGGTAACGCCTTCACTTCCCACCAGCACCAGCGGCTTGAGGTGGTGGGCCAGCGCCCGCAGGTGGGCTCGTTGCTTCGAGGTGAGGGTCATGGCGTTCGTCAAGGTTGTGCCGGGCCCGTCCAGGGCGGAAACGAGAGAGCGAAGCTGGCACGTTGCTTGCCCTTTATCCAGCCACGTGTGCAGTGACAGCGTCCAGCTTCGTCAAACGGGGGTGACGAACCGCGACAGGATTACCGACGGGAGATAGAAAATGCGTGTCCGGGCCGAAACCCTGCTCATCGCCGTCCTGGCGATCTTCGCCACCACCGGCTGGCTGGCGATCCACTTTCTCGAAGCCGATGGGGAGTACATCGACGACCCGGGCCACGTGCTCGTGACCCCCGTCGTGCCTGATGTCCCCGTGACGGCCGACCCTGGTCCCGTGACGGGCAGCGCCTGGTTCCAGCAGAACCGTGGCTTCTGCAACCCGGTGGACGTGGTGACCCGGATGCGATGGCAGCCCGCGCCGAAGACCGACGAGGGACACATGTACGAGGCCGCCTGCTACGCACTGGCCGGCAAGATCGATCTCGCCCGCGCCTCCATCGAGCGGCTACCCCATGCCCAGCGGTACCGGGCGGCAGGGGTGGTCTTCAACGCGGGACATCCCGCGGCCGACGCAGGGGACGAGCTTGCGGCCGGTCCCCTCATGGAGCTGGTGGTGGAGTTCTGGCCCAATCACTACATGGCGCTGTACCACGCCGGTGCTGCAGCCTACGAACGCGGCGACTCCGAACCGGCCCACGGGTATCTGACCCGCTTCCTCGAGCACTACGGTGTGGAAGACGGGTGGCGCTCGAGCGCACTGCGCATGCTGGAGGACATCCGCCGGGGGGGCTGACCCGCCGGATTCACCTCTCCGAGCCGCCTGCCCGGGCCCAGCCCCCCGGCCAGCGGGCGGGCCCCCCCCCCCCTCCCCCCGGGGCAACCGGCCCACCCCCGCCGCGGTTGCGGACCCCCCACCTCGTG
>ERZ869936.1743-NODE-1743-length-14528-cov-5.265805_pt1 | contig 14528 bp, 13 predicted proteins | sample MGYA00520876_ERZ869936 | MGnify/ENA primary metagenome ERZ869936 (study PRJEB32218, sample SAMN09650985) | biofilter metagenome | isolation source: enrty point of leading RO module | place: Saudi Arabia: Thuwal, RO plant located on Red Sea | collected 2016-02-17 ...
CCGCCACCTGTTTCCGGGCGGGGACGTTGAGCGTGGCCTGCAGCTTCAGGCCGATGCCGCCGGCGCTGTCCTTGTCCATCAGAGTCGATTCGCGGATGTTGATGTCCCAGCGGAACACCGCGATGCCGGCGAAGGCGGGCAGGATCTGGGGCACGATGCCGTAGGCCATGACCTGCCAGCGGGACGCGCCCGTGGCGGTGATCGCCTCGACCTGGGTGTGGTCGATTTCCTCGATCGCCTCGTAGAGGAGCTTGGCGCAGAAGCCGATGGAGCGGATCGCGATGGCGACGACGCCCGCGAAGACGCCGGGGCCGATGATCGCGATCAGAAGAAGCGCCCAGATCAGCGAGTTGATCGAGCGGGTCGAGACGATGATGAGCAGCGCGACGGGCCGGATGAAGAGCGCCGACGGCGTGGTGTTGCGCGCGGCGAGGAAGGCGACCGGCACCGCGAGGCACAGCGCGATCAGCGTACCGAGGGTGGCGATATTGATCGTGTCCCAGATCGGGCGGCCGAGTTGGGTGATGTATTCCCAGCGGGGCGGCGTCGCGCGGCTCCAGATGTCGCCCGCGATGCGGGGCGCGTCCCAGACGAAGAACCAGGTGGTGGCCTCGGATATCTGCTGCCAGCAGACGAGGAAGATGGCGACGCCGATCAGCCAGCCGAACCAGCGCACCATCGCCTCGCCCGTGGTGCGACGCCGCCAGATTTGCGTTCCGTTCTGGTCGGTTACCGGCATTACTGCACCCTTGCCCGGATGATGCCCGACAGGTATTCAAGCGCCATGACGATGCCGATGATCAGGATCAGGATGGCGGCGGCGGTGTCGTATTCGTAGCGGTCGAAGGCGGTGTTCAGCGTGGCCCCGATGCCGCCCGCGCCGACGAGGCCAAGGATCGCGCTTTCCCGGAAGTTGATGTCGATGCGGTACATCGAAAGGCCGACAAGCCGTGGCATGACCTGGGGTTGGACGCCGTAGTTGATCCATTGCATCCAGCGCGCGCCGGAGGCCCTGATCGCCTCGGCCTGAACCTTGTCCATCGCTTCTATGTCCTCGGCCAAGAGCTTGGAAAGAAAACCGATTGTGGCGAAGGACAACGTCAGGAACCCTGCCAGCGGGCCAAAGCCGAAGATCGCGACGAGAAGGATCGCGACGATGATTTCCTGCAATGCGCGGCTGATCGCGACGATGCCACGGCAGATCATGTAGACCGGCAGCGGCGCGATGTTCCGCGCCGCGCCGAGGCCGATGGGAATCGAGATCAGGATGCCGACGACCGAGGCGGCGACGGTCATCACGATGCTTTCCAGCAGTCCGCTCCAGATATCGCTCCAGCGTGAGAGGAAATCGGGTTTCGTGAAGGCGAGAATGAACTGCCAGCCCCTGTCCAGCCCTTCGTAGACCCGGCCCCAATCGACCTCGATGGTCATGAAAGCGGCGATCAGGTAGGCGACGAAACCAGCGGTCAGGCCGTAGCGGAGCGCAGGGTTTTTGATGAAATGCGGCTTTCGCCAACCCCTGCCCAACATGTCGTCAAGCTCGCGATGGCTCATTCGGCGGCCTCGATGTCTTCGTCTTCGTCCTCGACCTTCTCGATCGTCGCTTCCCAGTCCTCCTCGCCGTAGATCTCGGTGAGTTTTTCGGATGTGAGCGCGGTGGGCGGGCCGTCGAAGACGATTTCGCCGAAACGCAGCCCGACGATGCGGGGGACGAACATCTGGGCCAGCGCGACGTCGTGGATGTTGATGATCGCGGCGAGGCCGCGTTCGCGGCAGAGTTCCGTGATGAGCCGCATGATCTGGCGGCTGGTCTTGGGGTCGAGCGAGGCGGTGGGTTCGTCGACAAGCAGAAGCTTGGGGTTCTGGATCAATGCGCGGCAGATGCCGACGCGCTGGCGCTGGCCGCCCGAGAGCTCGTCGGCGCGCTTGTCGGCCATGTGGAGAAGGCCCACGCGGTCGAGCAGCCGGAACGCTTCGTCCACGTCGGATTGCGGGTAGCGGCGGAGGAAGCTGCGCCAGAAGCCCACGTATCCGAGGCGGCCGGAAAGGACGTTCTCCATCACGGTAAGACGTTCGACGAGAGCGTATTCCTGAAAGATCATGCCCATCTCGCGGCGGGCGCGGCGCAGCGCGCCGGAGCCGAGCCTGGTCAGGTCGGTGTCGTCCAGCATGACCGCGCCGGCGGTTGGCTCCACCAGCCGATTGATGCAGCGGATCATCGTGGACTTGCCCGCGCCCGAGGGGCCGATGAGGGCCAGGACCTGGCCCTTGGGCACATCGAGGTCGATATCCTTGAGCGCCTGATCGCCGGTTTTATATGTTTTCGTAAGCTCTTGTAGACGCAGCATGAAACGCCCCTTGCGAGGGTGTGGACGGGGCCGGTTGGCCCCGCCGTGTCAGGCGATGATCACTCGCAGGCGTAGGACACCTCGTTCGCCGTGTCGATCTTGCGGATCACTTCCCATTCGTTCTGGTAGGTGATCGGGATGAACTGCGCCTCGCCGTTCTTGGAGAATTCCTCTTCCAGCGAAGTGCCTTCCCATTCGAATTCGAAGAAGGCGTCCTGGATGGCCTGCTGCAACTCGGGCTTGAGGTTGTAGACCACACCGTAGCCAGTCGTCGGGAAGGTCTGGGACTGGTAGATGGTCACCAACTGATCCTCGGACACCACGTCGCGGGCGAGCATCCGGGCCTTGACCGAGTTGGCGATGGAGGCCGCCGGGTAGTCCTGATTGGCCACGCCCAGGATCGAGTTGTCGTGCTTGCCCGAGAAGACGGGTTCGAAGTCGCGCTCGGCCTCCATGCCGAAATCGCCCTTGAGGATCGCCGACGGCGCCTTGAAGCCCGAGTTCGACGTGGGCGAGGTGAAGGCGAGTTGCTTGCCCTTGATGTCCTCGACCTTTTCGATGCCGGAGCCCGGATGCGTGATGATCTCCATCTCGTAGCCGTAGGAGCCGTCCTCGCCCGCCATGATGGTGAAGGGCCGGCAGCCGGCGCAGTTCACGGCCAGCGGGTTGGAGCCGGTGTTGAAGCCCGCGATGTGAAGGCGGCCCGAGCGCATCGCCTCGATCTGTGCGGCATTGTTCTGGACCGGGAAGAAGACGATCTCCTTGCCCGTCTTCTCGCTGAGGAATGCCAGGAAGTCGGCCCACGCGGTCGCGTAGACCGCCGGATCCTCGACCGGCGTATAGGCAAAGATCAGCGTATCGGGGTCGATGAGCTGGCTTTCGTCGGTGGGGATGTCGGCGATCAGGTCGCCGTCGGCGTCGCAGAAGCGTTCGTCCAGATCGCCGCGCGGGCAGTCCTGCGCCGAGGCGGCGGTGCCGAGCGACAGAAGCGCGATGGCGGAAACGCCAAGCAAGTGTTTGATATTCATTTTCATTTTTCCTCCCAGTCTGGCGGCGTTCATTGCCGCGGCAAGTTTTCTTATCCGGTTTCTATGCAACCAATATGTCGGTTTCCACACCCTGAAGCGCGCTGAGCAGGTCGCCCTTGGGACGCGAATCGACGACGACGGAGTCAAGATCGCCCAGTTCACCCACATGAGCGAGGCCCTTGCGGCCGAATTTCTGGGAATCGATCAGAAGGTGCCGCCTGGCGGCGCGGTTCAGCATCATGCGCTTGACGGCGGCGAAGCCGCGCACCGTCTCGGACGGGCCTTCGACGGACAGACCGGAGGCGCCGATGAAACAGCGATCGACGTTGAAGCGGGCCAGGAATTCGAGCGTCTCGGTGCCGATCACGGCGGATTCGGCGGCGAGGTACTCGCCGGGGCAGAGCAGCACCTCGGGCGCGCCGTGGCCGATGGTCATAGCGACGGGGATCGAGTTGGTGATGACGGTGCATTGCGTGCCGCGCCAGGCCAGCGCGCGCGCCATCTGGATCGTGGTCGAGCCGGAATCGATCATCACCGTCTCGCCGTCCATGACCAGTTCGGCGGCGCGGCGGCCGATCCGCTCGCGTTCCTCGATCCGGGCGTTGGCGCGTTCGTCGAGGCTTGGATAATGGCCCTGGGCCGGGGCCGAGGCGCCGCCGTGGGCGCGGGCGATCAGCCCGTCGTCGGCCAGCGCGTCGAAATCGCGGCGCACGGTTTCGGTCGAGACGTTGAAACGCTGCGCGAGGTCGCTGATCCGGACATGAGGGCGCAACTTCAACTCGAGCAGAATCTGGCGCCGCCGGTCGGACTTCTTGAGCCTGTCGCGGGACTTCTCGGGCCTGGTCTTGTGGGTTTCCGTCTTGCTCATCCGGGGTTCCGACTCGCGTTCCGCTGTCAGAATTGTGGTGTTTCGGGCGTATTTGCAATTATTTTTGTTGCATACGCCACCATTGGGTGCTGAGATTTCACGAAAGGCAAAAGAAATCGAGGGGATACCGCAAGGCGCGATGCGCGGGCAGTCCACACAACCGGGCGATGCGACATGATCGTCCTTGCGGCGCATCTGGCGGCGGCGGTCGCGCTTTTGCTGTGGTCGGTGCGGCTGATCCGGACCGGGGTCGAGCGCGCCTTCATGCCGGAGTTGAAGCGTGGACTGAAGGACCTGTCGAAGAACCATGTCTCGGCCGCCGCAGGCGGCGCCGTGGCGGCGATGCTGATGCAAAGTTCGACCGCCGTTGCGCTGATCGGCGCGGGGTTCGCCGTATCGGGGATGCTGGCCGCGCCCGCCGCACTGGCCCTGATCCTGGGGGCGGACCTTGGCTCGGCGATCATGGCGCAGGTCTTGTTGCTGCCGGTCGGCGCGCGGATCCCCTTCATCCTGCTGCTGGGTGTCGTGACCTTCTTCAAGGCGCGCAGCCGGAAGGCGAAACAGGTGGGCCGGATCGTGATCGGTTTCGCGCTGGTCCTGATCTCGCTGGCGATGATCCGCGAGGCGACCGCGCCCATCGCCGAGAACGCGATCGTGCAGAACATCGCGGCGTATTTCCGCGGAGACCTGATCAGCGCCTATGCGATCGGGGCGCTGGCGGCCTGGGCGATGCATTCCAGTCTGGCGACGGTGCTGACCATCGCCACCTTCGCCGCGACGGGCATGATCGCGGGGCATGTCGCCGCCGCGCTGGTGATCGGCGCGAACCTGGGCGGGGCGGTCATTCCATTGGTGCTGTTGTGGTCGGGCGAGCGCCCTGCCCGGCTGGTCGCGTTGGGCAATCTGTTCGCGAGGGGGCTGGTGACGGTGCTGTTCCTGGCGCTGCTGATGGGAAACGTGATCGACCTGGGGCTGCTTGGGGTCAGTGCGGGGCAGCAGGCGGTGACGCTGCACATGGCGCTGAACGCCGTACTGCTGGTCGCGGCGCTGCCGATGGTCGGCGCGATCATGGGCCTGGCCGAACGCGTGATGCCCAGACATCCCGACACGGCGACCGAGGCGGTCTCGGCGCTGGACCCCGGCGCGCTGGACCATGTGCCCCTGGCGCTGGCCTGCGCCCAGCGGGAGTTGTTGCGCATGGCCGAGACGGTGCAGGCGATCCTGGTGCCGGTGATGCGCCTGTTCCGCACCTGGGATCCGGAGCTGGCCCGGGTGATCGAGCGGCGCGAGGACGAGATCGACCGGATGCATTTCGAGACCAAGATCTACGTCTCGCGGATGCGCGAACACGCCATCCAGCCGGCGCAGGAAAAGAAGACGCTGGAGATCGTGGCGATGGCCAACAACCTGGAGGAGGCCGCCGACCGGATCGCGGTCAGCCTTGTGACGCTGGCCAAGAAACTGGCGGATGAGGCGGTGACCTTCTCGGACGAGGGCCTGAAGGACATCGAGGATTTCCACGACCAGGTGGTGACGAACGGTCAGTTGGCCCTGAGCGTGCTGACGACGGGCGATGCCGAAGCCGCGCGGCAGCTGGTCGCCGAGAAGGACCGCATCCGGATCGAGGAACAGAAGTTGCAGGAGCGGCACCTGAAGCGGCTGCAACAGGGCGCGACGGCCAGCATCGAGACGACGAACATCCACCAGGAAACGCTGCGATTGCTGAAACAGATCAATGCCGCGCTGACCTATGTGGCCTATCCCATCGCGGAGGAAACGGGGGATTTGCTGAACAGCCGCCTGGCGCGGCGCCGCAGCGTCGGAGGCCCGGTGTGACGACAGACGAAGATATCGCCCAGCAGATCGCCGCCCTGCCCGTGCACTGGGACAAGACGGGCAAGCTGCGCGTGCTGATGGTCACCTCGCGCGATAGCGGGCGCTGGGTCATGCCGAAGGGTTGGACGATGGACGGCAAGAAGCCCTGGCAGGCCGCCAAGATCGAGGCGCTGGAGGAGGCCGGCGCTGTCGGCTTCATCTCGGACGAGGCGGTCGGCGTCTATCACTATGACAAGCGGCTGGACCGGAAGCGGAAGCTGCGCTGCCGCGTCACCGTCTATCCGATGATGGTCGACAAGCTGAAGCGCCGCTGGAAGGAGCGGAAGGAGCGCCGGCGGCACTGGTTCTCGCTGAAGAAGGCGGCGAAGCTGGTCGACGAGAAGGAGTTGTCGGCGCTTCTGAGGGAGCTTGCCAAGGACCCGGACCCGCTGGCGACGATCGAGGATATCCGCAGGGCCTCGTGAGGTCCTGCCAAACAGAGCCGGGCACACCGGCGTATTCGTACTCACAGGGAGGAGAACATGAAGACACTGACTGCCACATTCGCGGGATCGCTGATTGCGGTCGCCGCTTCGGTCGGCGCGGCGCAGGCCGACAAGCTGACCCTGTATTGTTCGGCGCAGGAGGACTGGTGCCAGTTGATGGCGCGCAGCTTCGAGGATGCGACCGGGATCGACGTGGACATGACACGGAAATCCTCGGGCGAGACCTTTGCGCAGATCCGCGCCGAAGCGTCGAATCCTAAGGGCGATGTCTGGTGGGGCGGCACCGGCGACCCGCACCTTCAGGCGGCCGAGGAACGGCTGACGATGGAATACGTCTCGCCGATGCGGGACCAGTTACATGACTGGGCGATCAGCCAGGCCGAAAGCGCCGGCAACCGCACCATCGGCATCTATTCCGGCGCCTTGGGCTACGGCTACAACACCGAGTTGCTTGCGTCCAACAACCTGCCTGAACCCGCCTGCTGGAAGGACCTGCTGAAGCCCGAATACAAGGGCCACGTGCAGATGGCGAACCCGAATTCCTCGGGCACGGCCTATACGACCTTGGCGTCGATGGTGCAGCTTTTCGGCGAGGAAGAGGGCTTTCAGTACATGAAGGACCTGCACAAGAACATCAACCAGTACACCAAGTCGGGCTCGGCCCCGATCAAGGCGGCGGGCCTGGGCGAGAACACCATCGGCATCGTCTTTTTGCACGACGCGGTGGCGCAGGCCGTCGCGGGCTTCCCGATCGCGGTCGTCGCGCCCTGCGAGGGCACGGGCTATGAGATCGGCTCGATGTCGATCATCGAGGGCGCGCGCAACGTGGACGAGGCCAAGCAGTTCTACGACTGGGCGCTGTCGGCCGAGGCGCAGAACCTCGCGCTTGAGGTGAACGCGTTCCAGGTGCCGTCGAACATGAACGCCGAGACCTCGGACAAGGCGCCGGACATGAGCCAGATCAAGCTGATCGACTACGACTTCGTGAAGTACGGCTCGTCCGACGAGCGGAAGCGGTTGTTGCAGAAGTGGGACGAGGAAGTCTCGACGCTGCCGCAATAAGTGCGCCAAACGACGGCTGAAAAGACCACCCACCCGGTACTGATCTTCTGGATCGTTGCCGGGTGGGTCGGGTTCTGCCTGCTGCCATGGTACATGGTGGAGGACGGTCTGTGGTCGTTCGAATGGCTGGTGGACGGCTATCCGTTCGACGAGGATTACGCGCCGGCTGCCTTTCTGATCGCTCAGGGCGAGAAGCTGTGGCTGGCGCCCCTCATGATCCCTCTGGTCCTGCCGCTTCTGGCACTGGGTCGGGTCAAATCCGATCCCTTCTATGCGCGAACCCTGATCCTGTCCGGCGCCTTCGGCTTTGGCTGGCTGATCGCGCAGGGCTTTGGCATCGGCATCCGCGGGTTCAATTTCGACTGGCTGGAGGCGCTGTTCGGAGAATTGGGCGGCCGGCAGTTCGGCATGGGATACGGCGCGATGATCTGCGCCTCCGCGTTCCTCTTCCTCTTTACCCAGGGCATCGCCGCGAAGTGGGCGGTCAACGGCGACGTCTTTGTCGTCAGCGCCATCGGCGGGGTGATCGCCATCGTCACGGCCTTCGTGTTCTTTCCCATCGCCAAGATGCTGTTCGCCGCCTTCGTGACCGAGGACGGCGCCTATTCGGTCAGCGTGTTCGTCTCGAAGTTCTTCGATGACCGGCTTTGGGGCCTGGGCTGTCTGTGGGGCGCGCGGTGCGGGGCGGCGTGGAATTCGCTGTTCCTGGCGATTGCTGTGGGCTTCATCACTACAGTCCTCGGACTGGCCTTCGCGCTGGTCGTGACGCGCTCGGGTTTCCGCTACAAGCGCGCGCTGCGGGCGCTGACGGTGCTGCCGATCATCACGCCGCCCTTCGTGATCGGCTTGGCTCTGATCCTGCTGTTCGGGCTGTCGGGCAGCGTGACGGTGTTCTTTGCCGAGTTGTTCGGCATCCAGCCGACCCGCTGGCTGTACGGCTTGCCGGGCATCCTGATCGCGCAGGTGCTGGCTTTCACTCCCATCGCGTTTCTTGTGCTGATCGGCGTTGTCGAGGGCGTCTCGCCCTCGATGGAGGAGGCCGCGCAGACGCTCCGGGCCAATCGGTGGCAGACGTTCAAGACCGTCTCGCTGCCCTTGATGCGCCCGGGGCTGGCGAACGCGTTTCTGCTGGGGTTCATCGAGTCGATGGCCGATTTCGGGAACCCGCTGGTGCTGGGCGGCAATTTCGACGTTTTGTCGACCGAGATCTTCTTTGCCATCGTGGGCGCGCAGTACGATCAGGGGCGGGCCGCGGTCCTGGCGATGGTGCTGCTGTTCTTCACGCTGTCGGCCTTTTACGCCCAGCGGCGATGGCTGGGGAAGAAAAGCTATACCACCGTGACCGGCAAGGGTGATGCGGGCGTGCATCCGCTGATGCCGGCGGGGCTGGCGATTCCGGTTCTGGTCACGGCGCTGGCCTGGGCGCTGTTCACCGTGATCGTTTATGGCATGATCCTGTATGGATCGGTTGTGGAATTGTGGGGCATCAACAACTCGCTGACCTTCAAGCATTATCTGACCGCGTTTTCGCTTCGGATCGAGGAGGAAGGCATTCGCTGGACGGGTGCGGCCTGGGACAGTTTCTGGACCACGATCATGATCGCCGCCATCGCCGCGCCGCTGACGGCGGCTGTGGGGCTGGTGACGGCCTATCTGCTGACGCGGCAGAATTTCGCGGGCAAGAACGCCTTCGAGTTCGGCACGATGCTGTCCTTCGCGATCCCCGGCACGGTGATCGGGGTCAGCTATATCCTGGCGTTCAACGTGCCGCCGATCGAGATCACGGGGACCGGTGTGATCCTGGTGATCAGCTTCATCTTCCGGAACATGCCGGTGGGCGTGAGGGCCGGGATCGCGTCGATGAGCCAGCTTGACCGGTCGCTGGACGAGTCCTCGCTGACGCTGGGGGCGAACAGTTGGCAGACCTTCCGTCGCGTGATCCTGCCGCTTCTGAGGCCCGCGATCCTGGCCGCGCTGGTCTACAGCTTCGTCCGCGCGATGACGGCGATCTCGGCGGTGATCTTCCTGGTCTCGGCCGAATACGACATGGCGACGAGCTACATCATCGGGCGCGTCGAGAACAACGACTATGGCCTCGCCATCGCCTATTCCACGACGCTGATCTTCGTGATGCTGGCGGCGGTGGGTCTTTTGCAACTGCTTGTGGGCCGGGTGCAGATCGGGCGACGCACGCAACTGGCCTCGGAGTGGATGAAATGAGCGACGCGACAATCAGTTCCAAGGACGCTCCGGTCCGATTTCAGGGCGTCTCGAAGGTTTTCGGCAGGGACGTCGTGGCGGTCGACAGCATCGATCTGGACGTCGAAGCCGGGAAACTGGTGACGCTTCTCGGGCCGTCGGGCTGCGGCAAGACGACGACGCTTCGGATGATCGCGGGGCTGGAGATGGCCACCTCGGGACGCATCCTGATCGGGGATCGGGATGTGACCAGGCTGCCGGCGACGGACCGGGACGTGTCGATGGTGTTCCAGTCCTATGCGCTGTTCCCGCACATGACGGTTCTGGAAAACGTGATGTACGGCCTGACGTTTTCCGGGTTCGCGAAGGCCGAGGCGCGGGAGCGTGCCCTGACCGGGTTGGACCTGGTGGGGCTGAAGGGGTTCGACACGCGCCTGCCGTCGGAACTGTCGGGCGGGCAGCAGCAGCGGGTCGCGGTGGCGCGCGCGCTGGTGCTGGAGCCGCAGGTGTTGCTGTTCGACGAGCCGCTATCGAACCTCGACGCCAAATTGCGGCGGCAGGTTCGGGAGGACATCCGCGCCATCCAGCAGGACCTGGGCCTGACGGTCGTCTACGTGACGCACGATCAGGAGGAGGCGCTGGCGGTCTCGGACGAGATCGTGGTGATGCGGAACGCCTCCATTGCCCAGATGGGGACGCCGCGCCAGTTGTACGATGCGCCGAACGACCGGTTCGTGGCGGATTTCATTGGCGAGGCGAACTTGCTGGCGTGCCAGATCGTCGAGGTCGAGGGGGACATGGCGATCATCGAGATCGAGGGGTATCGCCATACCCTGCCCGCGCGCGGGCTGCCGCCCGGTCCGGCGACGCTGGCGGTCCGGCCGTCGCGGCTGGTGATCGGCGGGGACAGGGGCGTTCCGGCGACAGTGGCCAAGGCGACCTATGTGGGCGTGCGGATGGAGTACACGCTGACCGGCGGTTTCGGGCAGGTCTTTGCGGTCCATGACGATGTGGACGCGCCGCTTGAGCCGGGGGCGGAGGTGCGCATGGGCTTTGCCGACAAGGGGCCTGTCCTGCTGCCCGAGTGATCTGCCGCATTGTGCGCTTGCGCCCCCTGCCCCTCGGCATCACGATGAAACGGGGAGGAACATCATGAAAGCGATCGTGGCCCATGCGGCGAAGGACCTGCGGATCGAGGAGCGCGATCCGGAGAGGCCTGGGCCGGGCGAGGTTCTGATCCGGATCGAACGGGGCGGGATCTGTGGCTCGGACCTGCATTACTACAATCACGGCGGCTTCGGGACCGTGCGGCTGAAGGAACCGATGATCCTTGGGCACGAGGTTTCTGGGCGCGTGCAAGCCTTGGGCGACGGCGTGGCGGAACTGACCGAGGGCCAGTTGGTGGCAGTGTCGCCGTCGCGGCCCTGTCATGCCTGCGCCTATTGTCTGGAAGGGCGGCAGAACCACTGCTTGAACATGCGGTTCTATGGCTCGGCGATGCCGTTTCCGCATATCCAGGGCGCGTTCCGCGAGGTGCTGGTGGCGGATCAGCGGCAATGCGTGGTCGCTGACGGGCTGAGCGCGGCGGAAGGGGCGATGGCCGAGCCCTTGTCGGTAGTCCTTCATGCGGCGAAGCGGGCGGGCGATCTGATGGGCCGGCGCGTGCTGGTGACGGGCTGCGGACCGATCGGGCAATTGGCGGTCATGGTCGCGCGGGCGGCGGGCGCCGTCGAAATCGTGGCGACGGACGTGGCGGATTTCACGCTGAAGAAGGCCCGAGAGGTGGGCGCGGACAGGGTGCATGACGTGGCTGCGGAACCGGACGCGCTGGACCGCTACGGAGCGGACAAGGGGCGGTTCGACGTCATGTTCGAATGCTCCGGCGTGGCGGCGGCGCTGGCGGCGGCCGTCCCGGCGCTGCGTCCGGGTGCGGTCGTGATGCAGTTGGGACTGGGGGGCGACATGACGCTGCCGGTGCAGACGATGACGGCGAAGGAGATCGAGCTCCGGGGCTCGTTCCGGTTTCATGGCGAATTCTTCACCGCCGTCGAGATGATGCGCGCGGGGCGGCTGGACGTGAAACCGCTGGTGACGCATGCCTTTTCGGTGAACGACGCCGTCCGCGCCTTCGAGACGGCGGCGGATCGAAGCCAGGCCATCAAGGCTCAGATCGCTTTCGTCTGAGGTCAGGCCTCAGTCGCCGGGCGCGTTCGGGAAGAACAATTGCTGGCCGTCGACCCGGAACGCCGCGATGGCCGCCTGCCCTTCGTCCGAGACCAGCCAGTCGGCAAAGGTTCGGGCGGCGGCGGCGTTGACGTTGGGACATCTGGCCGGGTTCACGGGGATCACGCCGTACTGATTGAAGAGGTCGGGGTCGCCTTCGACGGCGATCCGATAGTCCTGTTTGTTGCCGAAGCTGATCCAGGTCGCGCGGTCGGTCATGACGTAGGCGCCCATGCCGATGCCGGTGTTGAGCGTCGCGCCCATGCCGGAGCCGGTTGCGCGGTACCACGCGCCGCTGGCGGCGGTGGGGTCGATTCCGGCCTCGGCCCAGAGCGCCATCTCCTTCTTGTGGGTGCCCGAATCGTCGCCCCGCGAGGCAAAGAGCGCGCCCTTCCCAGCGATGGCGGTCAGCGCGGTCTGGATATCGTCGGTCCCCGCGATGCCGGCCGGATCGTCTGCGGGGCCGACGAGGATGAAGTCGTTGTACATCAGGTCGGTGCGTTCGGTGCCGTAGCCGTCGGCGACGAATTGTTCCTCGGCCGGTTTGGCGTGGACCAGAAGCACGTCGCCGTCACAGTTCTGGGCGTTCTTGATGGCTTGCCCTGTACCGACCGCGACGACGTTGACCTGGATGCCCGTCGTCTCCCGGAAGACGGGCAGCAGGTGATCGTAGAGGCCCGAGTTGGCGGTCGAGGTGGTGGATTGGACAAGGATGGTGTCCTGGGCCGTGGCGGCGCCGGCGGTCAGGATTGCGAAGATGAGGGCGAATGCGCTGGGGCTTTTCATGGCTGTCGGTGGCTGGGGCCGGTCACACGACGATCCTGCCGTTCAGGTAGTCGCGTGCGGCGGTGGAGGACGGATGGGCGAAGAAGGCGGCGGCGGGGCTGTGTTCGGCGACGCGGCCCCGATTGAGGAAGACGACGTCGTCGGCCATGCGGCGGGCCTGGCCGATGTCGTGGGTTACGAAGATCACGCGGACGCCTGCGGGGCGGGCCTTGATGACGATGTCCTCGATCTTGAGGACCGCGACGGGATCGAGGCTGGCGGTGGGTTCGTCGAGGAACAGGATCTCGGGATCGGTGGCCAGCGCGCGCGCCAGCGCCAGGCGCTGCGCCTCGCCGCCCGAGAGTAGGCGCGCGGGCTGACTGGCCTTGTGGGCCAGGCCCACGTGATCGAGAAGCGCGTCGCGGCGGCCTGCGTCCTTGGCGCGGGCGCGGAGGACGAAGTCGAGATTGGCGGCGACCGAGCGGCGCAGGAGGACGGGCTTCTGGAAGACGAGCGCCTGGCGGGCAGTGACTTGTGCCGGCGCGTATTCGCCCCAGGCGATGCGGCCCGAGGTCGGTTCAAGAAGGCCGTGCAACAGTTTGAGAAGCAGGCTTTTCCCTGCACCGTTCGGTCCCATGATCACGGTGCATCCGGTGGTGCCGAGCGTCAGGTCGAGGTTGTCGATCACGGTTGCGCCACCGAGGCGGAGCGTCAGCGCGCCGATCCGAAGCGGCAGAAGCGGGCCGGTGTCCTGCGCCTGGGCCTCGGGGGCGGCGATCATGGCGGCCGCGTCAGACATAGGCCTGCCGTGCCGCCGTCAGGCGGACGCTGTGGACGGCGGCGTTGACGCCGAGCGCGATGACCAGAAGCACGATGCCGAGGGCCAGGGCCAGCGCCAGTTCGCCGCGCGAGGTCTCGAGCGCGATGGCGGTGGTCATGACGCGCGTCAGGTGGTCGATGTTCCCACCGACGATGATGACCGCGCCGACCTCGGCGACGGCGCGTCCGAAGCCCGCCAGTCCCACGGTCAAAAGCGAATAACGCGCGTCCCAGAGAAGCGCCTGCATCGACTGAAGCCGGGTCAGGCAGAGCGAGCGGAACTGGTCGGCGTATTCGGCGTGGAGGTCTTCGAGGACCTGCCGCGAGAGGGCGGCGACGATGGGTGTGATGAGGATCGTCTGGGCGATGATCATCGCTGTGGGGGTGTAGAGGAGGCCGAGGAACCCGAGGGGACCGGACCGCGAGAGGTAGAGATAGACCAGGAGGCCGACGACGACGGGCGGCAGGCCCATCAGGGCGTTCATCAGGATGAGGACGGCGTTCCGCCCCGGGAAGCGCCCGATGGCGACGAGCGCGCCGAGCGGCAGGCCGATGAGACAGGCGAGGATCGTCGCGGACAGGCTGACGTGAAGCGACAGGAGAACGATTTCCACAATGTCGGCGTCGCCTGAGAGGATCAGGGACAGCGCGAGGGATAGGGCCTCTCCAATGCTTTGCAAAATTTCCCCGTTCGACGTCTGAATTGCGCCATTGCGGGAAATTTTGCAGAAAACCGCAAAAGACGCAACATGCGAGTGCGAGCGCCTGTGGCAAGGCGAGCACCCTCGGTCATAGGCGTCGCCGCCTTATTTCTTGCGCTTTTTCCGTTGTTTTCGCTTCTTCTCGGCCTTTGCGACGCTGGCCTTCACCTGAAGGAAGCTGTCGGGGGTGACCG
>ERZ869936.1744-NODE-1744-length-14510-cov-4.715254_pt1 | contig 14510 bp, 12 predicted proteins | sample MGYA00520876_ERZ869936 | MGnify/ENA primary metagenome ERZ869936 (study PRJEB32218, sample SAMN09650985) | biofilter metagenome | isolation source: enrty point of leading RO module | place: Saudi Arabia: Thuwal, RO plant located on Red Sea | collected 2016-02-17 ...
TGCCCGCTCGCACACCCGAAGAGGCGCACCCGCACGACGAGGCGCAAGCCGGTGCTCACCCGGCGAACCGGTTCCCGACTTCCCCCCGACGGTAGCAGCCGCAGCAGCAATTCCTAGTTAGGGTGTGCCCGGCGTCGGACCCGGAGGACCGCCCCCGGAAGCCGTCGACCTCGTGTCTGAGGTCCCCTCCCCTCGCTCCGTGAGACAGACCCGGCGCCGCCCTCAGGTGGCCAGGGCTTCGCCCGCCCCTCGATGCACGCCGCGCCGGAGCCGGATTCCGCGTCTCTTGGAAGGGTGGGAACCGGGGCACCGGCGAAGCCCCAGCCGAGGTCGACGGCGGTGCTCAGCCCTCACCCAACTCCCTCTTGAAACGAACCCCGGAAGGAGGTCTTCGGGGCACAGCCTAACGTTCTGGAATTCTGCTGCGCGGCCCGCCCGTGCACCAGCGAAGCGTACCTACTCGATCCTTCCGTGACAGCAGCAATTCCTTGTTAGCTAGTCTCCGACAAACAAGTACAGCCGCAGATACGGTACGTCGTAATCGTCTCGCCATTGGACCAGTACGGTGTCCCCCACCGCATCTTGAATCATGACGCCGTCTCGGCCCTGAACATCACCGAGCCAACGGCCGTCGGGTGCGAAGACCGTCCATCGATCCGGTGACGTATAGCGCGCGGGCCATGGCCAGTGCGAGACCCACAACCTCCCGTCGGCGTCAACGAACCCAGTCCAGAAAAGGGGACGAGTGGCCGCGTACTCCGACTCGAGGAAAGTGCGCTCAAGCCTGCGAGCTGCATCTTCTCGTCCTTCGGCTCTCAGGCTCTCCAGTGTGGCCGCCGCATACTCACGGTGATCCTCAGACGACAACGGCGCTGGGGTAACCGGTCTCCGCAATAGCGAACGTAGTTGGCCCCGGCTGTCATAGTCGCGGATCTCGTACGCGTCGGTACGCATCCAGTAGAAACCGCTGGGTTGCCCAACAAGCAGCGAGTGAGCGGCGAGGATCTCTCGAGGCGTGCCAGGTGCCGGACCGGCCGGGAGCCGTTGGACTTCTTGCCAGCCACTCCCGAGCCGATCGCTTAGAACGATGCTCGTCGTATCCCAGACGGGGCCCTGAACGCTCGACGGATCGATGGGGATGCGACGGTACGCCACGAAGGATCCATCCTGGAGAGCAGCGAGCAGCGGGGCTCTCGCCCCGTCGACGAGCGCGGACACTGCCCTGGCGTCGCCACCTTCAGTTGGCACGATCAGAGTACGGCTCAGTCCAAAATCGAAGGCCGCAACCGAGTCACCCGGATACCGGGACAGCCTGCCGACATCGCCGAACTCGTTTGGCCCCTCGCCTGGTCCCCCAAACGTGCCCAGCGGCTCCCCCGCCATGTTGAAGAATCGGACCTCATCGGCCCGCGAATCAGTCACGGCGATCAGGCCTGGCCCTGCGAGCTTTGCGTCGCCAATGAGGGCGAAGTTCGTCGGCCCCTCGTCTGCTAGGGATCCGATCTGGACGATTGGGTTCGATTCCAGCGTACGCTCGCCGCCCCAATCTGGCGTTAGGCTCTCGACGATTCGGACCCCGGCCGAGTCACGGACGAGTGCACCTGTGGCGAGTGGGTCTTCGCCGGGGAAGCAGCCCCAGACGACAAGGAGCAACGCTAAGAACAACCGACTCATTGGCCCTACCAGGAGACTAGCTAACGTTCTGGAATTCTGCTGACGCACCCGCACGCTTCGCAAACCAAGGGCGTTAAATGAGGTGGCCTCGTGGCCTTCGCGGACAGCAGCAATTCCTTGTTAGAAGGCGTTCAGCTGGACGGTATTGAGCTGTTCGTGACGTCTCGCACGACGCGCCATGCGCCGACTTCGTCCTGTGCCCACAACAGCATGAAACGCCCCTTGTCTTCGGTTGGCTCGGCATCCGCCGGGTGGAGGACGAAGTGGTAGCTGCCGACTGTCACCGCCATCTCACCGAGGCCGTATACCTCTTCGGTGGAAAACTGTATGCGAACTGGCTTCACAGCCTGCCATGCCTCGGCCATGAGTTCCGCAATTCTTTCCCTTCCTTCAATGGTCGCCATACCGGGAAGCATCATTCGGGCGTCCTCGGCAAACATCTCGGCTGCGGCGGGGACATCGAGGCGCTCGGCTGCGCGACCATGCTCATCGAGGACACGCGTCACCTCCACCCGCACCTCCTCACTGGCCATCGGCCGGCCACTCTTGCTTGGCATCCCACCTCCTGATTCCGAACGCCTTCTAACGTCCCGGAATTCTGCTGCCGCAGCTACCCGCTTCGCAAACCACAGGCGTTACCAGATAGCACCTAGCAGTTTATGCGGACAGCAGCAATTCCATGTTAGAGCGCGGCGGCTGTTACGGTGCGGTGCGAAACCTTCTCAGTTCACGGCTCAACGCCGAAGCGGACCACATACTCCACGTCGAGGTCGTCCCGCCACACACCCACGACGTAGCCCAAGGCCACGACGTGTGGCTCGAACCTGATCGGGAGCCTCACTTCAGCCAGTGCTCTTCCGGTGGAGTCGAAGACTTCCCAGACCTCCTCCTGGGGATCTTCCTCGATCCCGAAGGCCATCTGGAGCTCCCGTGCTACTGGATCTCCCTCCAGATCCCATCTTTCCACCCAAAACGAGCCGTCTACCCCTCCAAGCACCTGACCAACGATCGGTACCGTCGATACGAGAGGGGCTCGGCCGTCCGTCATTCGGACCATTTCCTCATCCTGGCCAGGATGAGAAGGTCGCGAATCGTAGTGCTGCTCAACCGCGCGTCCATACTCATCCACCAGCGTCTCGGTTACGGGTGTAGCGTCGATTTGTCGACGAATCCTCCGGATCACACGCCCGGTCGCGGCCAGCACATCGAGCTCATAATCGAGTCCAGAGCTGTAGAGAAGGGTAGAGTCGGTGAGCTGGACGAGTCGAGGAAACGGATCGAAGAGTGGCCCCACTGAGAACTCACCGGGTCCGCCGGCGATGAATCGCCGCCCCGGCCGGGAGAAGAGTTCGGCCTGAACGCGGCCGTCGGCGAGAGCGAAGTCCACCACTCGCATCGAGTCGGTAAGAACCTGGCCCTGAGCCCAGTCCATCGGACTAGCGACGCGCCTCAATTCACCCAACCACCCTCCGTTGACCGCTCCCAGGGGAGTCAGAAGGCCCCGATCCTCGGAATACTGCGGCCAGGAGTGAAGGAAGTCTCCAGCCAGGGTGAAGAAGAGGGCCCTCGGTGGGCCGGAGCCCCCTCCAACGAGAACGACGGTGTCCCCGACCAGATCTCCCTCGAACAAATTATCGCCTCGCCCGGTCCACCACCCCTGCCGCCGAACTCATGCGAAAAGGTGCCGTCGGGCTCGAAGACTCGAACGGTGGCCGAACCTCCGTTCACTACTACGATGTGACCGCGGGGTCCCACGCTAACTGAGACGACGCGATCGAACAGGTAGGCCGGATCACCATCAATGGCACCGATCCTGATCTGCTCGACAAGCCGTGCGGAGGGCAGTGTGCCGTCGGAGTTCGTGACCAGGGTCACGTCGGCACTGTCCGAAACGACTGTCGACGGAGCCGCTTCGGGTGACGAGCAGGCCGCTGTTGCGACAAGGCCGGACAGCACCAGAAATCTCAGGAATTGAACTCGGTACACTCGGTCCGACACCTCACACTATGCCGCGCTCTAACTCTAATTCTCTAGCGACCTACGCTGCACAGATGAATTGGAGCGGCGTGAAGAGCAAGGTCGCCCTCCACGCCGCCCCATTCTTTGCTGCCTAACTCTCGGGTGTGGCGGGGTCTGGGTCTGAGTGGTCGGAGGTAGGCGCGGGCAGCCGATCCAGTGGGCTCTCCAGGTTGAGCCCGGGACGGTTGATGATGTGGAGGTAGCGGCTGGTGGTCTTCAGGTCCCGGTGGCCCATGAGGCGCTGGAGCATCCGGATGTCACAACCAGCGCGGAGCATCTCCGTCGCGAAACAGTGGCGTAGTACGTGGCATGTGATGGGTGTCGTGACCCCGGAGGCCCGGACGGCTGCCTTCATGGCCCTCTGCACCGTCGTGACGTGCGACGGCCTGCGGCCGAGATGCCCGGTCTTCGGGTCCTTCGACGGTTTGGAGGACGGAAAAAGGAACTGCCACCCAAGCTCCCACCCGGCCCGGGGATCCTTTCGATGAAGGGCGCCGGGCAGTGGGGCCCACCCGCCGCCAGACTCGAGATCCCTGATGTGCTGCTTCTCCACGTGAGCAATCTGGAGCCGGATGGCGGGCATGGCCGCGCGCGCCAACACGGTGGTGCGGTCCTTCCTCCCCTTCCCCGCCCGAACGGTGAGTTCGCCGACCCCGAGGCTGCAGTCCTTGATCCGCAGGTCGAGCGTCTCCGAGATGCGCGTCCCGGACCCGTACATGATCATGGCGGCAGTGCGGTGCGGTTCGGGAAGCGATGCGAGGACGGCCGCGACCTCTTCGGGACTGGCGTATCGGGGAAGTACGGTCGCGGGCTTGGCCCGTGAGAGTCCTCGCTTGCCACCGAGGTCGAGCCCGTAGACCTCGCGGTAGAAGAAAACGAGAGCGGATGCGGCCTGGTTCTGCGATTCGCCACTGAGACCGAGGCCCACGGCGAGATGCTCGATGAACGACTCGAGGTCTGCCCGACCGAGCCCGGCAGGGTTTCGACCGCCGACATGGGCTAGGAGCCTCCGCACCCAACTGACGTACGTCGCACGGGTCCGAGGGCTGAGGTGTCGCGCGGATATGCGATCCTGGAGCCGGCGCTCCATCCCCTCCCGGTCCCAGGCTGCTCTCCCCGGCGCGGCCGTACGGAGTTCGAGGCCAGGCCCGGTTTCGACGCGCTTGCTCTTCACGACCCCCAGAATCGTGGAGACCCATGGGCGCTACGATGGTCCAACGGGACGGGGAGTGGACATTCGGGTTCGGCGAAAGGGGTGACGCATGATGCCTCCTCGATTCGGGTGCACGGGGGCTGGGCCGAGAAGGCCCGCCCCTGCTCCACCGGTCAAGCCGGCAGCAGTGCTCGAATCGAGGGGGGTGCGTCGCTGCGTAGACGGCGAAGGTACTCTCCGTCCCGATCGCTCTCAGGGTACTCGAGGCTGGCGCCGGCATCGAGGAGGAGCCGGACGATCTCTGCGTACGCTTCCACGCGGTCCGCCGCGCCGCCGGAGTAGCGACTTCCGTGAACGGCCCAATGGAGAGGGGAGCTTTCGTGGACGGGGTCGAAGACATCGAGACCGGCTCCGGCCTCGACGAGCATTCGGGCGTTCTGGGGCTGGCCGAACCATGCCGCCTGATGGAGCGGTGTCCCGCCGTCGAGGCCGGCGGCATAGAGGTCGGCACCTTCCTCGATTAGAAAGCCTACGGGTTCGGCCGCATGTCGCCCGGCGGCATCGGCGAGAAGTCGGTCCTCTTCGGGGTTTCCGGTCCTCACCGCGGTGGGATGCGAGCGAAGTAGGTCTCGCGCATCGGTCATCCGTCCCTGGAGCACGGCGATTGCGAAGTGATCCGCGGGAGCGAGGGCTTCGTCCGCACCGTACTGGGTCAATACCGCTACGGCATCGTCGAATCCTCGACGCGCGGCGTGTGCGAACGCGGTCTTGCCTCCGGCCGTCTTCAGGTCCGCCTGCGCACCGTGGTCCAGGAGCACGCGCATCGCCTCGCACCGGCGACGACGGGTAGCGACATGGAGGGGCGTTTCGTCCCGCGGACCCTCCCTTCCATCGACATGGGCACCGTTGTCGAGGAGGCCCTTCACGGTACGAAGGCCGTCAGGCCCGTACTCCCAATCAAGCACCCGATGCAGCGTCACGATCGCCTTCGATCCAGGACCAGGGTGAGGGTGAGATCATCATGGAGACGCACCGCAGAGCCCTCCTCCGCCGGGCTCGAGCCCACGATGCGATCTCTTCGAGTTCGCGTGGGTCCGAACGGGTAGCGGTGATCGAGCCACCCGGGCCCGGTTCTTCGCCTACTGGTTGAATGGAGCGGAGGGGGTGGGATTCGAACCCACGAGGGCTTTCGCCCGCCGGTTTTCAAGACCGGTGCATTGAACCGCTCTGCCACCCCTCCAACAGCCGCTCGTCCGCCGGCCTCGTCCAACCTAAACCGACGGACTCCAAGCTGGAACGACGCCGGCCGGCCAGCTTGGTCGTCCCGACGGGGTGCCGATCACGACGCTCCGCCTGCGACGCCCCGCAAGTCCCTCAGTGCCGGAAGAGCCTCCGGCCGGTGAAGACCATGGCGATCCCGTGCTCGTTGGCCGCCTGGACGACCTCATCGTCGCGCTTGGAGCCACCGGGCTGAACCACCGCCTGCACACCCGCCTCGGCGGCTGCGTCGACGCCGTCCCGGAAGGGGAAGAACGCGTCCGACGCGAGGACCGATCCGGTGAGGTCCAAGCCGGCATCCGCGGCCTTCCGCACCGCGATCTTCGAGGAGTCGACCCGACTCATCTGTCCGGCTCCGATGCCCAGCACGCCACCGTCTCGCGCCAGGAGAATGGCGTTGGACTTCACGCCGAAGATGGCGGCCCATGCAAAGCGCAGATCGTCCCATTCGGCGTCCGTGGGCTGACGATCGGTGGCCACGGACCAGCTGTCGTCGACGGTCCCGTAGAGGGGCGGCACCGGAGGCGTCTGCGCGAGCATCCCCCCGTACACGGAGCGGACGACCCGCGGCGCGGGCACGGTGCCGTGGGCGGCGAGGAACTCCTGGGCGTCCCCTTCCGGGAAGGTCAGGATCCGGATGTTCTTCTTCTGTGTCAGTGTGGCCAGCGCGTCGTCGTCGAATCCGGGCGCCACGAGGCACTCGATGAAGAGCTTCGACATGTGCTCGGCGGCATCCCCGTCCACGACCCGGTTCACGGCTACGACGGAGCCGAAGGCGCTGAGGGGATCGGTGGCCAGCGCGCGCCGGTACGCCTCGCTCAAGGTGTCCCCGACGCCGAGGCCACACGGCGTGGTGTGCTTGATGATGGCCACCGCCGGCCGCGGGGATCGGGCGAAGGGCGCGAGACTCAGCAGCGCGCCGTCGAGATCCAGGATGTTGTTGTACGACAGATCCTTCCCGTGGTGCTTCTCCAGCGCCGAAATCCCCACAGGACGAGCGGGACCGTAGAACGCGGCCTCCTGGTCCGGGTTTTCCCCGTAGCGCAGGGTCTGCACGCGGCTCATGGATACGTCGAGCTGTTCACCGAGGACCGAAGCGGCGTCTCCGAGCTGGGACTCGAGATAGGAGGCCACCGCTGCGTCGTAGCTGCTGATGTGCCGGAAGACCTTCGCGGCCAGGCGTCGTCGGAGGGCCCCTTCGTCCCCGGACGCGGCGCCCCCGGACTCGCCGCTCCCGGACGCGGCATCGCCGGAGGCCCCGTCCAGGGCGGCCACGACGTCGTCGTAATCCGACGGATCGACGACCACCCAGACATCGGCGTGGCTCTTCGCCGCTGCCCGGATCATGGTGGGTCCGCCGATGTCCACCTTCTCCATGGCCTCGGCCATGGTGACGTCGTCGCGGGCCACGGTCTGGCGGAAGGGATAGAGGTTCACGGCCACGAGATCGATGGGGCCGTAGCCGTGCTCGTCCAACGCGGCCATGTCGTCGGCCCGGTCGCGTCGGGCGAGAAGCCCGGCATGGATGGCGGGATGCAATGTCTTTACCCGACCGTCCATCATCTCGGGATGCTGGGTCACGTCGGAGACGGGCGTCACGTCGAGGCCGGCTTCCCGCAGCGCTCGAGCCGTCCCACCGGTGGACACGAGCTGCCATCCGCGGTCGGCCAGGGCCGACGCGAACTCCACGATGCCTGCCTTGTCCGACACGCTGAGTAGCGCGCGCTTCATCCGAGATCCTCGTTGCTGTTTGCGTTCGTCATGGCCTGCGGGTCGTCCGGTGCGGTCACGGGCCGGGCGGGCACGGTGTCGGGCGGCTCGTCGACTCTCACGTCATTCATCCTCTCCGGAGTCCGCCGGTCGAGAAGCGCTCTGCAGAGGTGATCCACGGCGGCAGGGTACAGCCGATGCTCCACCCGGAGCACCCGGGCCGCCAGGGCATCCGGAGTATCGCCGGCACGTACCTCCACCTGCCACTGCCCCAGCACGGCCCCGTCGTCGTATTCGTGATCCACGAAATGAACGGTGGCCCCCGAGACCGTCGCATGCGACGCGACCACGGCCTGGTGGACCTTGGAGCCATACATCCCCGGCCCGCCGAAGTCCGGGAGTAGCGCCGGGTGGATGTTGAGCATCCGGCCCCGGTATCGATCCACAAGCCTCGCCGGAATGCGCCGCAGGTACCCGGCCAGGAGCACGATGTCCACTCCGTGCTCGTCGAGGGCGACCAGGGTCTCGGCCGCCACGTCGTCGTCGCTCCGGTCCTTCGTGGGGATCACACGCACGGGCACACCGGCATTGCGCGCCCGCTCCGCGGCTCCGCCCTCCCGGTTCATGACCAGGAGCGCCACACGCCAGAGGTCCTGCTCGGCCTGGTGGTCCAGGAGCGCCTGGAAGTTCGTCCCACCCCCCGAAGCGAAGACCGCCACGGCGAAAGGAGCCCGCGGGCTCACGCCAGCTCTCCCCCGTAGTGTGGGATGAGAAAGGGGTTGGTCGCCCGCTCTCTACCCACCGTGGTGGCAGGGCCGTGACCGGGATACAGGGTTATCTCGTCGGGGAGGGTCAAGACCTGCTGACGGATGGACTTCATGAGGGTTTGCAGGTCGCCGCCCGGCAGATCGCTGCGCCCGATGGATCCCTGGAAGACCACATCGCCCACGAGGGCGAGGCCTTCGTCCGGAGCCACGAAGACGACGTGCCCGGGGGCATGGCCGGGGGCGAAGCGGACCTCGAAGGCGCACGAGCCGAAGGTCAAGTCCACACCGGGCACGATTTCGTGGGTGGGCTCGGGCTGCGGATCGGCGGACAGGCCGAACATGGCGGCCTGGCGCGGAGCCCCGCGGTAGAGGAGGAGATCGTCGGGGTGCAGCCAGATGGGCACGTCGGGGTGGTGGTCCCGCACCGTCGACACGCCCTCGATGTGGTCGAGGTGCGCGTGGGTGAGGAAGATGGCCTCGAGGTTCAGACCACCCGCGTCCACCGCTCTGCACAGGGCACCCGCGCCGGCCCCGGGATCGATGGCCACACAGCTCCGGGATTCCTCGCAGACGGCCAGGTAGGCGTTCTCGCCGAACCCCTGGCCGGTGAACGTGAGGATCTCCACGCGATCAGGACGTACCGGAGTCGGACGGGGCGCCGATGGGGCGCGTCAAACCGTGAACGAACTCCCGCAGCCGCAGCCGCCCGAAGCGTTGGGGTTCTTGAACGTGAAACCCTGGCCCATCATCGAGCTCACATAATCGATCTCGACGCCCTCGAGGTACTGAGCGCTGAACGGATCGATGAAGACCTTCACACCCCCGACCTCGAGAATCTCGTCGTCGGCCTCGGGGGCATCTTCGATGTTGAGGCCGTACTGGAATCCCGAGCAGCCGCCGGGTAGCACGGCTACGCGGAGCCCGGCTTGCGTCTCGACGCCGTGCTCGGAGATGAAGTCCTGAACTTTTTGGGTTGCCGTGCTCGTCATTCTGACCATGACGCCGACATCCTCCTTGGGTCTGTACGTCTGACCGCTTCTCGAAGGAAGCGGTTCCACAGTGTGCTACACGTGCGGGGCAGCCGTGTTCGGTCGAGCGCGGAGTCCGTGCAACTCCTGCCACCAGAGAGCCGCGGAATGAACTCATTCCCAGCCTCCGATCCCTGGGAAAAAGCTACCCGAGGCCCTCGGGAGGGTCAACGAGCCGGCGAGGACTCCAGGATGCGTCGTGCCGCGGCGTCCAGATCGTCCACCACCCACGTACCCTCGGGCACGGACGCATCCTGCTCGGCACCGTACCCGGTCCGCACCAGGATCCCCTGGCCTCCGAGGGTGACCGCGGGGATTACGTCCGAGGGCTTGTCGCCGACGTAGTACGACGCAGCGAGATCGAGATCGAGCTCCTCCGCGGCCCGCCGGTGCATCCCCGTGTCGGGCTTGCGGCAGTCGCACGGCTCACCGAAGTCGGGATGGTGGGGGCAGTAGTACGTCCCGTCCGGAAGCACATCCAGAGCGGCGAGCACCTCGTCCAGGCGCCGTGCCACGGCATGGTAGTCGGCCTCGGAGTAGAGTCCTCGAGCGATGCCCGATTGATTCGTGACCACGACGAGGGCGAATCCTGCCTCGCGGAGGCGTCGCATACCGTCGGCGCTACCGGGGACGAGCTCCACGCCGGCGGGATCGTCGAGGTACGACTTCTCGGCGATGATGGTCCCGTCCCGGTCCAGGAAGACGGCCGGTCTCATGCGGTACACTCAGCCACCCGCCGGACGAGGACGTCTTCCTGACCGGGGAGCACCGTCCGGACATCGAGGAAGAACCGGTCGTCCACGATGCGCCCGACCACGGGGGGATCGCCGTCCCGCAGCCGGGCAGCCAGCGCGTCGGGACCGTTCTCAGGAGTCAACGCGGCGGCCCACGACGACAGCTCCACCCCCGGAAACGTGCCGCCGCCGACGGCCCCGTGCGTGGCCGACAGGGCGGCCTTGGCCTTCGGCGCCTCGCGGGCGAGCCTCTCGACGAGACCCGTCGCCCGGCCCTGTAGCGTCTCGGCGTCCTCGGAGAGCATGCGAAGCGTCGGGATCTCCTTCATCGCCCGCCCGGGATCGCGGTACAGCCTGAGCGTCGCCTCCAATCCGGCGAGCCCCACTTTGTCCACCCGCAGCGCCCGGCAGAGCGGATTCTTCCGCATGCGAGCCATCCACTCGGCGCTGCCGACCAGGATTCCGGCCTGCGGTCCGCCGAGAAGCTTGTCCCCGGAGACCACCACCACGTCCGCCCCGGCCGCCAGCGACTCGGTGGCGCGTGGCTCCTGGGGTAATCCCATAAGGGCGGCGTCCACCATGAGGCCCGAGCCGAGATCGTGCACCAGTGGAACGCCTGCAGGGCCGGTCAGGGTCGCCAGCTCGGCGATCCCCACGTCTTCGGTGAATCCGGTGATGCGGAAGTTGGAGCGATGCACCTTGAGGACCGCCTTAGCCCCGCTGGAGAGGGCGGCGGCGTAATCGGCGCCACGCGTCCGGTTGGTGCTGCCTACCTCCACCAGTCGGGCTCCGGCCCGCTCCAGCACCTCCGGAATCCGGAAGCCACCGCCGATCTCCACCAGCTCGCCACGAGATACGGCGACGCCCTGCCCCCCTTCGGCCACGGTGTTGAGGGCGAGGACGAGGGCGCCGGCGGCGTTGTTGACGACCAGAGCGTCCTCGGCGCCCGTCAGCTCCGTCAGCAGGGACACGCAGTGGGTGTAGCGCGACCCTCGTTTCCCGGCGTCGAGGTCGAACTCGAGGTTCGAGTACTCGCCGGCGGCCGCCTTCATCGCCTCCACCGCCACGTCGGCCAGGGGCGCCCGCCCGAGGTTGGTGTGAAGCACCACTCCCGTCGCGTTGATGACGCGGCGAAGACTCGGCACGTCGGACGCGGCCAGGGCCTCGGCGGCGTGCCGGAGGTAGTGGTCGGGCTGCTCGACGGTGCGCTCGTGGGCTCCCACCGCGTCGTTCGCGATATCCGTACGCACCTGGCTCACCGCTCCTCGGAGCGCCTCCACGGTACGCTCCCGACCGTACCGATCTACGAGAGCGGCGGCCGCTGACTCCGCCAGCAGGGCGTCGATGGAAGGAATCCGACTGCGCGGGTCGCTCATCGGCGGGGTAACGCAGCACCGGTGTCGGGCACAGCACCGATATCGCTCACCGCGCCGGTATCGACCACCGCGCCCGTATCGGGCACCGCGCCGGTATCGGCCACGGCTGCCGTGTCCAGCGCCGACGGCTCGGGCGGCGGCGGTCGTTCGCGGACGAACTCCGCCTGCCCACCGCCTTCCATCAAGCCCGCGAGGTTCGTCACGCCGTCGATGCTGACCGAGTGCACGATCTCGTAGGCCAGAGGCTCAGCGAGGACGACGACCACGCGCCGGGCGGGCAGCACACGTCGGCCGTCCCGGGTACGTCCGGGGCGTTCACCCTGCAGGGGACGCAACTCGGTGGGTGGCACCCTCACGACCCGCCCCACCTGCCCCGCGGCGACGTCGGTAGGCGGCGCACCGACCACGACGGTGCCCGGCGGAGGGTCCACGGCGCCCGCATCAGGGGGTTGGACTACCACGACGGTGTCCGGGGGTGGGGCGCGCGCGGACGTGTCCGACGGTGGGGCGAGCGCGGAGGTATCCGGTGGCCCTTGCGGCGGCGCGGCGCGGGTGGCGTCGAGGGAATCCAGCCGGGCGAAGGAGTCCGCCACCATCTGCACGTACTCCACGTACCCGGCCTCGTGGAAGACGCGGGCCACGCCCGGGGCCTGCACGCCTACCGCGGCCGGCGTCGTATCGGTAGCGGCGACGTCTACCAGCCACTCGGCCGGGTCGGAATCGGGCATGAGGTAGTCGTCGAAGGTGACCACCACCGTCACCGAATCCAGCACCTCGGCCTCGGTCACCAACACCGCCGACGTATCCGGCTCGAGCACGGCCACGTCCACGAGGATGGTATCCCCGGTCGCCAAAGCCACCGACGTGGCGCCCTGCACTTCGGTGGAGTCGGCCTCTCCGTCGCGATTCCGGTCCTCGAAGGCGGTGATGCGGAAGTCGCCCTCCGGGAGGTACCGGAACGCGTAGATGCCCTGTCGGTCGGAGCGGGCCTGGTGGATCAGCCCGTCGTCGCTCTCCGCCAGGACCACGGCGTCGGACACCGCCCGCCCGGTGATTCGATCCCAGACCTCGCCCGCCAGGGTCGTGGGGACGGGCTCGCCGCCCCCCGTGCTGAAGACGAGCTCGAAGGGGTCGACCATCTGGTTGCCGAAGAGGTCGGACACAGCGGCCTGCAACGTCACCCGATACACCAGGCCGGGTTGGAATCCGCCCTCGGTGCGCACCTCCAGAGAGCGGCTGCCCTTGCTCACCTCCAGCTCTCCGCTCCGCGGCGAGACCACGAAGGCCGAGGCCAACGTCCCTCCGGCCACGCGCTCGCTGATGCGCTCGTCGAAGGTGAACGTGACCGCCCCGTCGAGATCCTCCATGACCCCGAGGGGCTCGGGGACCGTCCGGATCACCACGGGCGGCCGGCGGTCCTCCGGACCCCCGGGCGGGATCTCCTGTTGGGCGCACGAAGCGACGACCGCCAGGGCCGACGCCGCGAGGGCCGCAGGGAGCCGGGGCGTCCGCCCCCGACCCTCGCGTCGAGCCCTCCCGCCCGCCGCCCGGATGATCAGCCCTCCAGTCCCTGGAGCTTGCCCCTGAGCTTCGAAACCTGCTCCTCGAGCTGAGCTGCCTTGTCGCGCTCCTTCTGAACGATCTCGTCGGGCGCGTTGTTCACGAACTTCTCGTTGGCGAGGCGTTTCTGGACGCCGTCCACCAGCCCCTGGATGCGCTCCACCTCGGCGCGCATCCGCTGGCGTTCCCGCTCGACGTCGATGACGCCCTCGAGAGGCACGAACACCTCGGCACCGTTCTCCAGGACGGCATTCGCCCCCACGCCCGTCGGCGCCCCTTCGGCGAGTTCTCCGATGCGGGCCAGCTGCTCCAGGGCCCCGGCCTGAGCCCGGAGCGTATCGGAGAAGCCGTCGGGTCCACCGTGGACATGGACGGCAACCCTGGCCCCCTCACCCACACCGTACTCCTTCCTGAGCTTTCTCACGCCCACCACGAGGCTCTGGACCTCGGCCATCCGACGCTCGGCGTCGGCGTTGATGGGATAGTCGTCGGGGGCGGGCCACTCGGCGATGATCAGGTCGTCGGACCGCTCCTCGCCCTCGGGCCATGGGAGCCGTGCCCACAGCTCCGACGTTACGAAGGGCACGATGGGATGCAGGAGGCGCAACGCCGCGTCGAGGACCACGACGAGAGTGGCCCTCGCGGCCTCCCGGCTCGCGGGGTCCGCATCGTCGCCCAGGCGGCTCTTCACCAGCTCCAGGTACCAGTCGCAGATCTCGCCCCAGAAGTGGTGGTACAGCCCCTCGGCGACCTCGTGGAGGCGGAAGCGCTCGAGACCATCCGTGGCATGGCTCGTGGCGCGAGCCACCCGCGACAGGATCCACCGGTCCTCCAGCGCGAGGTCGTCCGCCACATCGTCCAGGGTCTTCACCGGCGCGTCCCCGACACTCATGAGGGCGAACCGCCCGGCGTTCCAAATCTTGTTGGCGAAGTTGCGCCCCGCGGCGAAGGACGATTCGACGTCCTCGTGGTCGAGGCTGATGTCCGTCCCGATGGCGCACTGGCTGATGATGGTGTACCGCATGGCGTCAGCGCCGTACTCGTCCACCACGCCGAGCGGATCGATGCCGTTGCCGAGGGACTTGGACATCTTCCGACCCTTGATGTCGCGCACGGTCCCGTGGAGGTACACCTCCGTGAAGGGCGCTTCCCCGTGGAACTCGTAGCCCATCATGATCATGCGGGCGACCCAGAAGAAGAGGATCTCGGGC
>ERZ869936.1745-NODE-1745-length-14499-cov-14.486223_pt1 | contig 14499 bp, 8 predicted proteins | sample MGYA00520876_ERZ869936 | MGnify/ENA primary metagenome ERZ869936 (study PRJEB32218, sample SAMN09650985) | biofilter metagenome | isolation source: enrty point of leading RO module | place: Saudi Arabia: Thuwal, RO plant located on Red Sea | collected 2016-02-17 ...
AGGGAGCAGAAGGGGTCAGGGGTCAGGGGTCAGGGAGAGAGGAGAGCGTCTCACTCGAGGCAGGTAGCTCGAGCCCGATGCACCGCACGAACTGGCGCAGCAGCCTCCCGTCTCTCTGCTCTCTGCTCTTTCCCTAATCCCCAACCCCCAACCCCCAACCCCTAACCCCTTCCCCTCCGCTCCACACCTTCGCCGAGCACGAAGTCGGCGCCGAAGAGCTTGCCGGGGGTCTGGAAGCCGGTGGCGAGCGATCCGTCCCCGGCGCGGTGCGCGGCGAGCACGCGCTCGGCGGCGTCGACCGCCAGGCGCGTCGTCCAGGCGTAGCCCTCGGGACCGGTGAGCAGAGCCTCCCGCGCCTCGCCGTCCTGCCGCTCGACGCGGGCCCACACGGTGCTGCGACCGGCGCTGCGCTGCTGCTCGCTGGGGCCGCCGGGATCGACGCGGCTCTTGAGGAAGGCCTGCACCGGACGCGACCCCAGCAGCCAGCCGAACCAGCTCGCCAGGCGCAGGCCGAAGCGCTGCCGCCCGCTCATCGCGGCATACACGGTGATGTCGCCGATGCCGGTGGAGCGGTAGGCGGTGGCGAGATCGCCCCAGGGGATCGCGACGCAGTCGCGCTCGCCGTCGCCGAAATCGACGCGGCGGGTGTGCTCGAGCAGGGCGGCGTCGACCAGGGCGCCGCCGCGCCGCACCCGTCCCGGTCGTCCCAGGTTCTCGATCATGGTGCGGGTGGTGCCGCGCGACAATCGTCCTAGCGCCTGGATGGCGATCTCGAGCCGGTCGGCGTCGGGTAGCTGCTCGGCGAGGAAGACCGCGAGGCAGTCTGTCGGCACGACGTCGAAGCCCACCGCCGGCAGCAGGACGACGCCGGCCTCGCGCGCCGCGGCGTCGCGCCGCGCCAGCGACTCGAGCACGTCGATCTCGCCGGTGATGTCGAGGTAGTGGGTGCGCGCCGCCAGGCAGCCCTCGACCATCGGCCGGAAGGTGGTGCTGAAGGGGCCGGCGCAGTGCAGCACCACGGCGACGTCCTCGAGCCGGCGCTCGACGATCGGGCCGGTGTCGAGCTGGAACGGTCGCGATTCGCAGCCGAGCTCGTGGGCCAGCGCGTCGAGCGGCTCGGGGCGCCTGCCGGCCAGGATCGGCTCGAGGCCGCGCGCCACCGCCTCGCGGGCGATCAGCTCACCGCTGTAGCCGTAGGCGCCGTAGATCATCAGGCGTTCGCTCATCGCTCTTCCCTCATTGGCTGAACCCATTCGTCGTTCGACGCCACTCTCCGTCGTCTCCGGCCCCCGCCGCGCCCCGCCCGCCGCCCGTGCGAGCCGGTGTGCATCCTCGGCCTGCTCCTCGTCGAAGCCGCATGCTCAGGCAGCGGTATCGTCGGCCGTGCGCCTCGTCGAGCTGTCTCCGGCGTCGACCGCCGCGACTCTTCCCTGCGGCTGGCGAAGCTGCCCGACACCCGATCACGGCGACGGACTGCGCCGCATGCCGAAACTTCGCACGGAACCCTAACGATGAACACCCCGACCCGCGACACTGGAAGCCGAGCGAACGGAGAAGAGATCTCCCTGCTCGAGGGCATGGCGACGATGCGCTCGATCCGCCGCTACAGCGACGAGCCGATCCCGGAGGAGGACCTCAACACGATCCTCTGGCACGCGACCCGCGCTCCGTCTGGCACCAACCGGCAGCCGTTCCGCTTCCTCGTGCTGCGCGACGGCCCGCGCGCTCGCGCCGCGCGACGACTGCTCGGTGAGGCGTTCCGCGCCGGCTGGGCGACGAAGTGCGCCGAGGAGGGCTGGGAGATCGATCGGGAGGCCACCGGGGGCAGTGCCCGCGACCGCATGCTGCGGGCGATGCAGATCTTCGTCGACGAGTTCGAGAAGGCCCCCGTCGTCGTGCTGGCGCTCTTCGTGCGTTACCGCCCGTTGCAGCACATGGAAGGCGCCTCGATCTTCCCGGCCTGCCAGAACCTGCTGCTGGCGGCGCGCGCACTGGGCTACGGCGGCTGCTTCTCCGGCTGGCATCTCGAGGTCGAAGAGCGGCTGCGAGAGATCCTCGCCATCCCGGAGGGAGTCGAGATCTCGCTCACCATCACGCTCGGCCGGCCGCAGGGCGGTCACGGTCCGCTGCGGCGTAGGCCGATCGGCGACCTGGTCTTCGAGGACGGATGGGAGGAGCCGGCACCTTGGGCGCGCGACCCGGAGGGGACTCGCTTCACCAGTGGCGGACCGCCGCGCCAGGCCTGAGGCGGCGGCAGGGAACAAGACGGCAGGCCGTGCCGTAGGGTCGGCAACGAGCTCCCCGACGACGTGGCGCTGCGCTCGGCGCCGGGCCCTGGCTGGATTCGATCGTCGGGAGAGCGCACTCGGGAGGGACCGGAATGGAGGCGAAGCACCGCAGGATCCTCATCGGCTGCCTCGCCGGCTGCCTGATCCCCGTGGTCCTGCTGATCGGCTCGTGCGTCGGATTCCAGGCCTGGCTGCGCACTCCCGGCGAGCTGCTCGAGCCGCAACGGCTGCTCGACGAGCAGGCGGTGGGCTACGTCGAGTGGCGCATGGAGCTCGAGAACCCGGGGACCCAGCGCTTCTTCGACGCCGCGGTCGACCTGATGGGCGTGCAGAGCCAACAGATGCCGTCGACTCCGCTGCTCGACCTGTTCAATCGCTGGAACCAGCGCCGCCAGGAGCGCGAGCTGCGACGCCTCTTCCCGGCCACCGGCGCCTGGATGGTCTACCCCCACGGCTTCACCTCGAAGGGAGCGCTCGAGGACAGCGATCCGGCACGCCTCGGCCACCTCTACTCGTTCAGCTCCGCCCGCATGGCGAACCAGCTGCGTCTGATGGACTGGATCGGCGGCGTGGTCTTCCGGCGTGCTCTCGGCGATGCGACGCGCGTCTACCGAGGCGAGCGGCTCTACGTGCTCGGCGATCGCGAGGATCGGGTCGAGGCGGGCAGCGGCGATCCGGTGAGCACCGACCGACAGCGTGAGGTGGAGCTCGCCGAGGCGGCGAGCGCGGCGGAGCAGATCGAAGGGGTCGAGGGCGAGGTCGTCACCATCGAAGGCCCGCCGCTCGAGCTGCACGTCTTCGTGCGCGGCGAGGGTGTCTTCGTCGCCAACGAGTCGGCGGTCTCGCTGCGCGCCATCGACCACCTCGAGGAGCGTCGCGCGCCGGTGGATCGACAGCCGACCCAGCTCGAGCGGCTCTTCGCCTCGGTGCCCGAGGAGTTCCAGGTCCGTGGTGCGGTGCTCAACCGCGACGGCGAGCTCAGCGAGCTGCTGGCTGTGCTGCTCGCCGGGCTCGAGATGGAGCCGCAGCGCAGCGAGGAGTTGTCGCAGGCGCTCGAGCGTTCCCGCTCGGCGGCGCTCGGCGCCGGCATCCTGCCCGACGGCGGCGCCGAGATCGAGATCGTCCTCGACGGGCCGAACGAGCTGGTCGGTCAGCTGGAGGCCTTTGGGGAGGAGGCGCGGGAGCGACTCGCGGAGCGCGACTTCGACCTGCGCAGCGACGCCTACGCCGAAGCGCGCGGCGTGGTCTGGAAGCTGCGCTTCGAGGACGTCGTCGGCTCGGTGGAGCGCAGCGTCACCCGGGCGATGGAGTCGGCGCGCTCAGAGTTCGAGCGCGCCAGGTCGTCGGGGCGGAGCGATCGCGCCGGCTCCGAGTCGACCCGGGTCGAGGTCGGCGAAGAGTCCTCGCACGAGGAGAGCGTCGAGACCGAGACGGTGAGCGGGGAAGAGAGCGAGAGCAGCGGTCCGCCGCCGAACTGAGTCACCCCGTCTCCAGCCAGCTCCGGCCAGCTCGGCGTCCTGCCGCTCAGGGCAGCACGATCTCGGTCGTCGCGCCCGCCACCAGACGCACCGGATGCTCCTCCTCGCTGCCGTCGGCGGCGCGGATGCGCAGCACCAGGTCGCCGTCGGGGAGCCCGGGGATCACGAAGGCACCGTCCTCGGCGCGGCTGGGGGATCCCGGCGCGATGCTCTCGTCGAGCACCGCGGCCCCGAGCACGGCCGTGGTGGACGCCAGGCCCGGTTCGGAGACGATGGCCGCCGTGCCCTGGGCTCGCGATCCGGTGACGATGCGCAGCACTGCGAACGGCTCGAGGGTGAGGGTGGGGATGGCGCCCTCGGGCGTCGGCACGACGGCTTCGAAGCGGGCGAAGCCGCGCTCGGTGGTCACCACCGCTCTCCAGGCTCCTACGCCGAGATGTTGGAAGACGACGCTGCCGTCCTCGGATGGGTTGACGCGGGAGACGCCCTGCACCCACCGGCGCCCGTCGGAGGCGCGCAGCTGCACGTGGCTGCCGTGGGGTGGCGGCGGAGTCAGACGCAGGCGCAGAGCGGTGGCGCGTTCGAGCACGATGCGGTTCGCAACGGCAGGGTCGAGCACCCCCTGGTCGGCGACGTAGCCCTCGGCCTGTGCCTGGTAGCTGAAGCGGGAGTCGTCGCGGTTCGTAGCGTCGGGCAAGGTCAGAGCGAAGCTCCCGTCGGCTCCGGTCAGGGCCCGGCCTGCGAACTGGTCGGAGAGCCCGCTCGATGTCCCGCTGCCCCGGTAGACCACCACCGAGGCTTCCGCGACCGGCGCGCCGGTGCCGGCTTCGACCACCTGCCCGGTCAGCTCGATCCCGCGGAGATCGATCTCGATCTCACGGTCGCCGTCGAGCGCGACCTGCTGCTGACTCACCGCACCGCTCGGCAGGGAGACGTAGACCTGGTAGTCGCCGGGCGGTAGATCGGCGAGGCGAGCCTCGCCGTTGGCGTCGGTGCGCACGTTGCCGGCGCCCTGGCTCCGCATCCCGGCTGCCTCGTCGATCGCGTAGACGAAGGCGCCGGCGGCCGGCTCGCCACGCTCGCGGACCCGGACCGCGAGCGTGAAGCCGTCCCCGAAGCGCAGCTCGACCGGCTGGTCGAGACCGCCCTCCGTCAGGGTGACGCTCTGCTGGCGGGTGCGGCCGCTGACCTGTTCCTCGCCCTTGACCAGCCAGGTCCCCGGCCAGAGCTGGCCGAGCTCGAAGCGGCCTTCGTAGTCGGGCGACGCTCCGCGCCCGAAGTAGGGGTAGGTGCCGCTCATCGGGTGGGCGGTGATCCGGAGCCGCGCCAGCGCGTCGACATCGAGGCCCACCACGACCCCCTCGATCGCGAGGCCGGGGCGCATCTGCAGCGTGACGCCGGCCGACGGCCGGTGCTCGCTCACTGCGATGCGCACCGGCTCGCTGGGCGCCCAGTCGTGGTGATGCGCCGAGAGGACGTGATCGCCTTCGGCGAGGCCTCCGAGGCGGAACGATCCGTCCGCCTGCGTGGTGGCGCCGTCGCCCAGCCTGCCGCCGCCGAAGTTGCCTGGCTCGGGCGGCCGGGCGCTCACCCGGGCTTCCGCCACCGGATCGCCGTCGGGGGTCACGACCACGCCCGTCACCGTGAGACCGGGTCGCATCTCGATCCGCAGCGCCAGGTCCTCGTCGCCGGCCGGTACGGTCCGCGTCTCGGTGCGGTGGCCCGGGTGCAGCGCGACGACGTGGATGTCGCGATCGGTCGGCGCGACGAGCTCGAAGCGACCGAAGTGGGGGATCGCGGCGAGCGAGTGCTGGCCCGAGCGCTGCGCCTCGGCCAGCTGCACCGGATCGTCCATCACCAGCTGGGCATCGATCTGGGCCTCCTCGAGCGGCAGCCCGGCGGGGTCGACCACCGTCACCAGGATTCGGCGGCCGCGCTCGAGCACCACGGTGACGGTTGGCGGCTCGTCTCCTGGCGCCAGAGCCGCCAGGTCGAGCTCCTCGGAGTGGGCTAGCCGCCCGGTCGCGTGCACCTGGAGCCGGTATCGCCCGGGAGAGAGCCCCTCGAGCAGCGCCTCTCCGTTCTCGGTCACCGCGGAGGCGGCGACCGGGACGCCGTCGTAGCGGGTCGGTTGAAGCCTCACCGACGTCGGGTCGGCGGGCTCGGAGCCCCCCGATTCGAGACGCTCCTCGACCAGCACCCGCAGATCGGCACCTGGCTGCAGCTCGATCTCGACGTCGCGGGCTCCCGGCTCGATGTCGCGCACCACCTGGGGGCCGTGGCGCGACGCGCGCACCGCGAGGTGCACCGGGGTCTTCGGAGGGATGCCGGCGATCTCGAAGCGACCGTCGGCGTCGCTGCGGGCGTCGGGCTCTCGACGAGAGCGCAGCAGGGCGTTGTCGGGCTCGCTGACCCGCGAGAGCTCGGCTCCTTCCAGCGGCGCGCCGTCGGCGCCGAGCACCCTTCCAACCACCGACAGCGCGCGGCTGAGGGTGACCTCACCGAGCTCGAGCTCGGCCGGCGCGCCATGCTCTCCGGCCACCGCGTGCTCTTCACTCACCTGCACGCCGGGAACCGACGCCTCGGCGTAGCGATCGTGCAGCACGATCAGGTCGAAGTGTCCTGCCTGTGCGTGGGGGATGCGGAAGCGGCCGGCCGCATCGGTCTCACCGGTCAGCCGGATCGAGTGCCGCGCGCCTGTCGAGCGGGCCAGACGCATCGCGTAGCCGGGATCCGGCTGCGCGTCCCGTTGGCGCTCGTACAGCAGGACCCGAGCGCCGGCCACCGGCCGCAGCTGTTCGTCGACGACGCCGCCGGTCAGCACGATCCCTCGTTGCAGGACGACTTCGAACGGCGAGGCGGCCGCGAGCTTCGCGAGCGCCTGGTGGGTCTCGTCGTGGGGAACGAAGGCGGGGTGCTCGACCAGCAGTCGGCCGCCTTCCGCTGTCACGCCGTGCAGCACGAAGCCGCCGTCGGGGGCCGAGGCGGTCGCGGTCCTCGACGAAGGGCGGCCGCGTCGCACCGTGCCGCCTTCGACGGCGACGGTGGCGCCGGGCACCGGAGTCCCCTGCTCGTCGACGATCCTGCCGGTGAGTCGCAGGGACGGCTCCACGGAGACCTCGAGGTCGCCGAGCAGCTCGAGGGTGGACGGCAGGCTCTCCGACTTCGGCAGGTAGTGCGGATGGGCGATCTGGATGGCGCTCCACTGGCGTTCGGCCAACGGCAGGCCGAACTGGCCGCGCCGGTCGCTGCGCACCACGTCGCCTGGCCGCCAGGTGCTGAACACCAGAGCGTCGGCCACCGGCAGCCCGGAGCTCGCATCGAGCACGGTCCCGTGGACGGCGCGCGGGTTCTCGAGCCGGATCCTCTGCGCAGCCGGAGATGCCTTCTGTCGCGGCGCCAGCGACAGCTCTGCGAAGGCGGGCGCCGCGGACTCGAGCCGATAGGAGACGGCGCTCTCGGCGTGGGCCATCACCCGGATGCGGCCCTCCTCGTCGGCGCGGGCGATCGGCACCGAGAAGCGCCCCATGCTCACCACGGCGCCGGCGGCGGGGCGGCCGCCGGGCTCCTCGATGACCACGCCTTGGTCCACTCCTGTGTGCAGCTGCAACGTGACGCGCTCGCCGGTGGCGTTGCTCTCGTCCATCAGGTACGCCGGATGCGCGGCGCGCACCCAGCGCGGGCCCGCGGGGAGGCGCGCGCTGGCGACGCCGTCGGCGTCGGTGCGGCGGACCTGGCGCGTGGTGCGCGGCCGGAACGGTGCGCGAACGGCGGACGAGCGCTGCTCTTCGAGCAGATCGGTGCCGCGGCCGTTGACCGAGTCGAAGAGCACCAGTGCCCCTTCTACAGGCGCGCCGCCTGGGCCGGTGACCCTCGCCTCGACGAGCACGCCGCGCTCGAGCTCGATCGCCGGCAGCACGACGTCGTGCAGCAGCGGCACCAGGTCGACGGCCACCGGCGCCAGGCGGTGCGCGGGATCCTCGATCGTGAGGCGCCAGATCCCCGGCTCGGCGGCGGTGACCACGAAGCGTCCGCCTTCGACGATGGAACGCGACGTCGGTTCGGGTGCCAGGCCCGGTTCGAGCTCCTCGATCCGGCGCTGGAACGACGACGGATAGGGCCGCAGCGTCACCTCCAGATCGCCGAGCATCGCGTCCGAGAAGCCCTCGGCGTGCAGCGAGCCCTCGATCCGCAGGCCCGTCGCCGCAGACGTGGTCTGCGGTGTCTGCGCGAGACCCTCGTCCGCGGCCGCGCCGCCGAGCAGAAAGGCCAACAGGATCGCCGCGACGCTGCATGCGACGAGGGTGGAGTGGTCAGCACCGGAGCCCGAGTCGATTCGATCCATTCTCTACTCCCCCCTCCGCTTTCCGAGAGCCCGTCCGCCACCGCGGGTCGAGTGCTCCGATGAGGATCTGCGCCCGATTGTCGCACGTGGTCGTTGCTGCGTTCGGGGGTTCCCAGAGACTTGGTACGAACCGCGTAGCCGCTACAGTCCACTCCTTCGATCAGACTCCTCCTCCCACGACGTGAGCGCCGCTCGACCATGACGCGCTGGCGCTGATCGCCGGATCGGCTGGACCGCCGGTCGAGCCGCGAGCCGTCGACGACGAAGACCATGACCTCGCTCGAGCCCTTCGCCCCTGTCGACCTCGCAGTCGCCCTCACCGGCGGTGCCGTCGCGCTGCTGCTGCAGGCGCCGCTCATCGGCGCCGCGGCGGAGCGCTTCGAAGGCGACGAAGGCGAGTATCTGGCACGGGCCGGCCGGCAGGGACCGTACGCGCACGACCGCCACGCTCCCGAGCCCTTCCTGCGTCTGCCGGGCTTCGTCACCTGGATCGCCCTGCTCGTCGGCGGTGCCCGGCGCCGCGGCGAGATGCCGTCGCCACGGCGCGCGCGCTGGGGGATGTCGCTGGTCGCGGCGTCGGTGGTCGCACTGACGGCGCTCCTCTCGGCGTCGATCGGCGGAACGCCGGCGGCGGCGTTGAGTACCCTCCTGCTGCTCCTGCTCGCCGAGCGGGCGCTGCTCGCGGTGTGCCTGTGGCCCGACGGCATGCTGGCGCTGTGCGCGGTGCTCGCTGTGACCCTGGTCGGCGGCGGCGCCGGAGGGATCGGGCGGGCGGTGCTCCTGGGAGCGGTCCTGACGGCGGCGGTGACGGTGCGGATCGACGGTCTCGCCATGGCCGCGGGCTCGATGGTCGCCGTCGCGGCTCTGGGCTGGAGGTCGGAGGAGCTGCTCTGGTGCGTTGTGCCGCCGCTGCTCGTCTTGGTCGTGTGGACAGTGCGCTCACGGCGGCGCTACGGGGTCCCGGTGCCGGAGACGACCTTCGCCTTCAATCTCGCCGTCGCGGCGCGCGAGCTCGACGGCGGCAGCGAGCCGATCGAGCGCTCGGTGGTCGAGGTGTGGGCGCACGGCTGGCGCGATCGGACCTGGAGCGAGCGTCGCGGCGCTGCCTGGTGGTCGCTGCGCCGATTGGGGTCGCGCCCCTTCTCGGCCGCGGCAGCGCTGCTGCGCCGGGTGCTCGTGCTGCTGGGCCCTGACAGCTTCGGTGAGCAGCAGCTGCTGCGCCAGGGCGGCCTCTTCGACGGCGGAGGCGGCGGCCCGGGCCTCTCCGCGCGCTGGCGCCTGATCCTCGGCGCCGGTGCTCGCTGGGAAACTCCGGCGCTCGTCGGCCTCTCTCTCGCCGGCGTCGTGGCGATGCTCGCCGGCCAGGCCCCGGCCGGCCCTCTGCCGCGCCTCGCCCTGCTGCCCTTCGCCGCCCACGCCGCGGCGTGCGTCGCGGTGCACACGCGCACCCGCTACCGCGCCCCCCTGCTGCCGCTGTTCGCTCTCGGCGGGGCCCATGCCGTGGTGGCCCTCGGCGATCTGGTGGCCCAGGGAGCGGTAGCGGCAGCGGCAGCCGCGGCGGCCCTGGGTGGCGCGACGACCTTCCTGCTGGTGCGCCATCCCGCCCGCCACGAGCGCACTTAGCGCGCCGATCGCGGGCCGCGGGAGCTTCGAGTCGCCGTCGCCGCGCGGCATCCGCTCGAGGCCGACGGCGCGAAGGCGGTGAGGGGCGTACACTGCGCGCCGGGCCGGCGACTTCGGCGTGCCGATTCCAGCGCCCCACGAGGCACTGGGGCAGGCGCGCTCCATCCCCGCCCTGGCGGTCCGGTGCGTCCGCAGCGCCGCGAGGCAACGCCTCCGCCCCGACGACCTTCCTGACGACCCTCTGCGCTGTCGCGCACTCCTCCCGCTCGCGGGCGCTCTCCCTCCAAAGCCCCCACCGTTCCCCAGAACGATGCTCCGTCGATTCCTCGAGACCCTCGCTCGCGTCTGCTTCCGCGCGCCGCGCCGCGCCATCGTGCTCGCCACGCTGCCGATGGCGCTGCTCGGGCTGTGGGCGCTGCGGGTGCCGGTGGATCTCAGCTTCACCGGCATGCTCGACCAGGAGTCGGGCGAGATCGCGCGCTACTTCGAGATCAGCCACGAGCACCAGCTCGGTGGCTATCTGCTGACGTTGATCGAGCTGCGCCGACCGCTCGCTGCCGGCGCCGCGGAGTCCGCCGAGCAGTCGGCGCGACTCGACGCTGCGGTGGCGAAGGTCGCCGAGGTGCTCTCGGCGAGCCCGCTGGTGCAGTCGGTGCAGCCGCCGGCGGACCCGCAGTGGTGGGTCGACAACCTGCCCTGGCTGATCGACGCGGAGCTCTTCGACGCCGCCACCGGGCTGCTCGAAGGCGGTCTCGATCCGGCGGCGGGCGCGCGCCTGGCCCGCGCCGTCGGTGACGCCCCGCTGCTCGACGATCCCCCCGGTGTGCGCCTGGTGCAGGTGCGGATGACCAACGATCCGCTCGAGATGGCGGTCGGACGCTGGGACTTCTTCGAGGTCGAGCAGCTGGTGCGCGAGCAGGTGGAGCCGCTCTTCCCCGAGGTCGCGGTGCGCTTCGCCGGCATGCCGGCGGTGGCGGCGCAGGACCAGGCCTACACCCTCGGGCTGATCCGCAAGCTGACCCCGGCCAGTCTGCTCCTGGTGCTCGGGCTGTTCTCGCTGGTGGAGCGGCGCTGGCAGAGTCTCGCGGCGGTGCTCCTTGTGCTGGTGCTGGCGATGGGCGCGACCCTGGGAGTGGTCGGGCTGCTCACCGGTGGACTGACGCTGATGGAGACCTTCTTCGGGGTCACCGTCTTCGGTCTCGGCGTCGACTTCGCGGTGCACCTGTTCGTGCGCTTCCGCGAGGAGCGTGAGAAGTGGCGGGGGGCCGAGGAGGCAGTGGCGGCGACCCTGCGCGGCACTGGCCGCGGCGTCGTCGCCGGCGCCGTGACCACTGCCGGCGCCTTCCTGATCGTCTCGCTGGCCCCCGACCCGGTGGCGGTGCACCTGGGGCTCTCGGGCGGCATCGGCCTGCTCCTGTGCCTGCTGCTGATGCTCATCCTGCTGCCGGCGGTCTGGGGTCTCAGCGAGCGTGACCAACCGCTCGACGACGCGGCGGAGGACGCGTCGAGACCGGACGAGGCGGCGCGGCGGCGCCGTAGCGCCAGCTCCGCCCTGCGCACCCTGCGGCGCTTCGAGGTGGTCTCCGAGCTGGCGGTCCGCCACCCGCGCTCGACCCTAGTAGCCACCCTCGCCCTGCTCGTCGCGGCGGCGTTCGCGCTGCTCGGCTTCGAGTTCGAGACCGACGTCTCGAAGGTGCTCAACCGCAAGGTCGACTCTGTCCAGACGGTGGAGCGCATCCAGGACCTCTACGAGCTGAACGGCGCCCCCTGGATCGTCACCGCGGAGGACCTCGCCGAGGCGAGGCGCCTGGCCAGGGCCTTCCGCGCCTCGGAGGAGTTCAGCTACGCGACGACGCTGGCGGATCTGCTGCCGGAGAGCGACGAGGAGATCGCCCGTCGCCGCGAGCGGCTCGAGGAGCTGTGGCCGCGCATCGCCGCCCTCCGCTCGCTGCTCGCCGGTCTGCCGCCGGAGGCGATCGCCGCGGCGCCACTCCTGCAGCCGCTGCTGGCACGGTTGCCCGAGGGATGGAGCGCGGCGGACCTGTCGCGCCAGATGACGCAGCTGCTCGCTGCGCTGGAACAGGCGCCAGGTCGGGAGGCGCCGAGCCTGGCGACGCTGCCGGCCGGAGTGCGCGAGCGCTTCGAGTCCGAGAGCGGCGAGCAGCTGGTGATCGCCTACGCGCGCGGCAGCAGCCTCGACGCCCTGGTGGCGCGCCGGCAGCGCGCCGCGGCGCAGGAGATCGATCCCGAGGCGACCTCGCTGAGCGTGCTGCTCGAGACCCTGATGCTCGGCGACCGGCCGTGGATCCGACCGGTGGCGTTCGCCATCGTCGGTTTCGTCGCCCTGGTGCTCTTCGTCGACTTCCGCCGCCCGCGGCTCGCCCTGCTGGCGCTGGTCCCGGTGCTGGTGGGCACCGGGCTGACGATCGGCGTGCTCTGCGCCGCCGGGGTGCGCTTCAACATCATGACGCTCACGGTGCTGCCGCTGCTCTGCGGGCTCGGCGTCGACGACGGCATCCACGTGGTGCACCGCATGCTCGAAGAAGGGTTCGTGCGCCCGGCGCACTCGGCGGCGGCGGTGGGGCGGGCAGTGCTGATGACGACGCTGACCACCTGCAGCAGCTTCGCGGTGCTGCTGTGGACCGATCACCCGGGTCTCGAGACGATGTCTCTGGTGATGCTGGTCGGCCTGCCGATCTGCTGGCTGTCGTCGATCACCACGCTGCCGGCCCTGGCGGTGCTGCTCTTCCCAGAGACCGGGCGCCGACATCAGGCAGAGTCCGCCGGCGGGCCGGCTGCCGCCTGAGGGCCCAGGCGGCGTACGATCGCCTCACCGTGACCCCGCCGCCTCCAGCCGCCTCGACGACTCGCAGCGGGCCGACGCCGATGCCCGGTCGGCCGCCGGTCGAGCTGACCGCCGCGGCGCGCCTTTGGCTGCGGGTCCTCGTGGCGCTCTGTGCGCTGTTCGTGGTCCAGGGGGTGAGCTGGTGCGTGTTCGGCAGCTTCGACCCGTTCGGCATCTGGGACACCATGGCGGCGAGGACGCTGTTCGGACAGGGCGAGCTGCCGCCGGAGGCGGCGCGCTTCGGCCGCCTCCTGGTGGTGCCGCTGGGTGCGACCAGTGCCGGCTTCTTCGCTCTCGCGGCGCTGGTGCTGTGGCGCGGGGTCGGCCGCGAGGGAAGGGCCTGGATCGTCGACGCGTTCGCCGTCGGCTTCGCGGTCTGGTTCCTGGTCGACTCGCTCTTCTGTGCCGCGATCGGCGCCTGGTTCAACGTGCTCTGGGTGAACCTGCCGGCGCTCGTCCTGGTCGCCATCCCCACGGCGCTGCTGCGCCGTGCTCTCGGCCAGGTGCTCGCGAGCGAAGATGCGGTGAGCACGTAGTGGGGACGTAACGACAGACCTCCCGGCGCTGTAGAAGCAGACGTGGCAGGGGCTCGTGCGTTTCGAGGGCCTCCGCCGCGACGAGGAGGTGCCCCGTGCTCAGCGCTCTGTCCGACGGAGACGGCGTCCCGGTCGACTGGTTCTTCGTCTACAAGATCCCCTATCGCGCCACCGCGGCGGGAGCGGCGGACGGCGGCGCGGTGGCCACCGGGTTCGAGTACCTCTACTTCGACTCCCGCGAGTCGAAGCCGCTCGCCCTGGCGCCGCAGCTGCTCACCGACGCGACCGGCGCGATCCACCGCACTCTGGCCTCGCTGCTGGGTGCGGCGGGCGACCAGGGCTCGGGATACGGCTGGATCCTCTACAACGACGAGCTGCCCGACAGCACCAGCAACCGCGGCACCGCCGGCCACACCAAGGGGGTGCTCGGCTACGACGTCGGCAGCGACAGCGCCTTCTGGCTGCTGCACTCGACGCCGCGCTGGCCGCACCCGGAGAAGGTGTTCTTCCCCGAGGACGAGAAGCAGTACGGCCAGACCTTCCTCTGCGTCACCCTGCCGAGTGTGGCGGAGGCCGAGCAGATCGCGGCGCAGATGCGTCGCGAGCAGGAGCCCCAGACCTACGACTGCCGCACGCCGCCGGCGCTGGCCAGCGACTCCGAGCTCGCCCTGCTGGCTGCCGGCACCGCGCCGTCCGCTGCCGGTGCGACGACCTCCGTGGTGCCGTTCTCCTCACGCGGCGGCAGGCAGTTCCGCGCCATCGCCAAGAGCCGCGAGTGGGGCGAGGACTTCTGGATCGACCTGGTGGGCCCGGAGCTCGACACCAGCCTCAACGTCGAGTCATGGCGACGCGGCACGGTGCCGTCGGAGCTCGAGAAGGCGCTGCCGGGAGAGACGCTGCCGGCCGGTGAGCACACCGACGACGTGCAGGGCATCGACATGACGCCCCTCGCGGCGCCGTACGCCTGGCCGTACACCAAGGACCACGCCAAGTGGGCTATCGGCGAGGGCAGCGACTGGGTGTGCGTCGCCGATCTCAACCGCATGGTCTCGCAGGAGAAGCGCGGCGGCGGTGCGATCTGCTTCGAGCACGCCAAGCTCAACGCCTGGCTCCGCAGCGTCGAGAAGCTGAAGCCGGGCGCCACCTGAACGGATCGGTGGCTGTCCCGGCGCGGCGGTGTTCGGAGTCCGCCGTTGGCTACGGCGTGGAGGACGACCAGGCGGTGACGTCGCCGGATTCGCCGAACACACATCCCGCCCCTGAGAGGGTGCGGGATGGATTTCATCGAGAGTCCGTTGACGACTACGCCGTGGAGGACGACCAGGCGGTGACGTCGCCGGATTCGCCGAACACACATCCCGCCCCTGAGAGGGTGCGGGATGGA
>ERZ869936.1746-NODE-1746-length-14493-cov-5.342499_pt1 | contig 14493 bp, 19 predicted proteins | sample MGYA00520876_ERZ869936 | MGnify/ENA primary metagenome ERZ869936 (study PRJEB32218, sample SAMN09650985) | biofilter metagenome | isolation source: enrty point of leading RO module | place: Saudi Arabia: Thuwal, RO plant located on Red Sea | collected 2016-02-17 ...
GACGACATGTATCCAGCGGGAGAGGCTCGATGAAATCTGACTCAGAACTGCTCGCGGACGGGTAGAGCGCGGATGGCCCGCAGATCAAGCCGTACTGCTTCCTGTGGACCCGATACATGAGCCAGACAAACTGGCTGTGCTCGCTAAGTATGGGAAAGAGATATGAGAATCAGTGAGGCGCGGGCAAACGACCTGTTTGAAGCCATCGATGTCCCAATTGTCGACCTCCGAATCGCCCTATTGAACAACAAGGTAGAAGATTTGAACGATGCCTTGTTCAGGCTGGCGCTGGAAATTCACGAACGGGTGTTTCTCGCGCTGGACATCGAGAATGATTGAACAACTGATCCGGGACATAGCGAGGATAGAGGGGCTGAATGTCCTGAAAGCGCCGATGGTCGGCGGATCCGTCCAGATCGGCACAAAGAACGGCGGATACCTGTATGACCCGCTTTCCCCATGGACCAACGATGCGCTACAGGAGAAGTACAAGGTCACGTCGGAATGGAATGACCCTGTCTGGTGGTCAGCAACCCATCACGCGGACCACAGTGACGACAATGGCGTTGGCGAGCACGAAGACAGGAAGACGGCCGTGTTGCTGGCCATCCGGGAGGTTTCGCGTGAAACCTAGGTGCAGCTCTTCTCATACGCGCGCTGCGCCTGCCGAACACGACGCTCGAGGTCGGTAACTATCGTCGGGGTATCCGCCGACGCCAGCAAGCCACGTAAATCCTCCAGGTTCCACTGCTGGACAATGCAGTCCACACGCCCCGTCAGCGCGGATACGCGATCTGTCAACGCCCCCACCGAATTCACGACTTGCTGCAGATCGTCCTTTGTCGCGGCGTCCGGGTGCGCCGATGCGATGTGCAGCTTTCGATACGCATCCTCCTGCGGGATGGTGTAGTAACCCACCTTTCCCCACAGGGCGAACGCTGACAGCGCACCGGCAATGATCGCCGCCGCAGACGACGCAGCCACCACCATACTGGTTTTGTGGGAACGCCGGTCCAGGGAGTGCTCGGCGATCATCTCGCCGAGCTTTGATAAAACGTCTTCTTCGCTGCTCAGTGCGATATCCCCCGGGCGGGGGCGCGCATGACGTCATAAACGAGATAGTCGGCACCGTACACCACCAGCATCACCACCACCGCCACCGCCACCGCGTAGCGCGGGAACGTCCGCCAGACGCTCACGATGTCCGCCTCAATCGCGCCCATGCGCTCGGACTGCACGTCCAGCACAGCCAGTATTTGTTCGTCCACAGCCTCTAGCGCGTCCAGGCGTGCAGCGATGCTCTCATCGGCGGCCATGCTCGTTCCTTGTTTGGCCAGTAACGTTTAAACCAGTGGGGCGCCACCACGCCGCCCACGATAACCAGTTGAATCCATGCAATGGTGTTGTTTGTCCAGGCGTGCAGCGCGCCGTCCGTGAACGCGTGCAGGGCCAGTTGAACCACCAGCGTGGCCCCGGTCGTGCGGGCCAGCCAGTGACGTCGCGACAGTAACAGCGTCGCCGCTACGACGTCGATTACCGCAAAGCTGATCGTGACCGGCAGGCCCGACAACAGCACCACCGTCGACAGCCCCCAGACGGCCCACAACACCAGACCCACATCAGCGACGGGGTCCGAGCGCCAGTGCCCGCGAAAAACCGCAGCCGCGCACACCAGCCATGTGGCGACACCCAGCGCGACCGCGTAAATCATTCCTTCGGTTCGCCGCCTGAATTCAGGTTGTTGGTGGTTTCGATGTCGGCGAGCTCGTCATGCATCGTCGCCGCGGCGCTCTTCGCGTCCAGCAACTTCGTTTCGAGGTCGTCCAGCGCTTCCAGCGCGTCCGATGAGAACTGACTGCTGCCGATCTCGTCACGGAGCTCCTTCAGCGCGTCCACGCTGCTCTTGGCGGAGGCGATGGTGGTTTCTACCGCCTCGATGGCATGACGGCCCATGCGGGCCTGGTGGTCGTTCACAGGCCGCCGCTACCGCTCAGCCCGCCCTCGCCCGCTTTCGTTCCGGTTCGTTGTTTCAATTGCCACCTCCGCAGCCGTTCTCGCCACCACAGCCGAAACTGCCGGCTTTGACATGGGTTCGCTGTTTCATGGTTTTCCTTATGAGAGTCCTGCCCCGATGACGGTATTTTCACCCGTCGTGCGGGCATTGATATACGCCCAGCCGCCGTCCGCTACCGCCAGGGCTGTGCCTGTGGATTTGGTACCGCCGCCGCCGGACTCAAAATAGTCGATATCATCGGTCAGGGCCGGATCGATGTTGATCGACCCACCGGACTTGTTCAGCACGCGCCACGGGCCACCGTTCACGATGGCGTCGGGCAAATCGATGTCGATACCTGAGGTGGTGACGAAGAAAATCGTGTACGCATCCGCCTGTACCACCGTACGGTTGGCGGTCACCGTTTCGAACACCCACGCTTTCTGCACGTTGGGGTCCGGGAAGTTGTCGATCACCCATTCCGCGGATCCTGTGGTGTTGTTGTCCGCGTCTGTGGAATTCTTGTAGAGCACCAGCTTGTAGGTCGCGTTCATGTGCGGGATGAATTCGCTGGTTTCGTCCGACTCATTGGAAATCGGAAAGCCGTTGGCGTTCAGCTTGCACTTCGCGAGCGTCGTGGCGCCGGTCGAGTCCGTGGCCATGCTGAGCGGCGTGGTCGTACCGGCTTCATAGGCTTTCAGGTAGTAGCCGTCCGCCATTTCATCGCCGTCTTTCGAATACTGAGGGAGCGTTCCCGCTATTGCTGCGTATGCCATAATTCACTCATGCAATGGCTGGTCTTGTTCGTTCTCGCCTTCATCCTCTACCCACCCCTACTGCCCTGGCTGGCCGGTACGTTCCTCGTCCTCTGCGCGTGCTGCCTGGGCAGCGGCATTTGGAATGGCACGGGGCACAAAGAGCGTCTGGGCCTCGAACGCTGAATCAATCTGCTTGAACATCTGCAGCCACCGATTTTCCTGGTTGCCGGCCAGGCGACGGATGCGGTTCGCTTCAACCGCCCAGTCCGGATCAAATATCACTTCCGCCGCTGCACGAATCTGACGCGCACGAGCGCCTTCGGCGCCCAGGTTGGCCACTGTATCTATCGGCTCGCGGAGCAGGCGACGCAACGCATTGACAAACCCTTTGTCGAAACGCTCCCGGATCTCCGCCCGGACGCCGGTCTGCGAACCTCTGGCCCGGCCGGATGCGGCGCGCGTCAGTGCCATATTCAACCATTTCACGGCATCCCGCTGTTCCTTGCCCATGCCGGCCAGTAGAACCTTGATGGACTTGTCATTCGGGAACAACGCGCGCTTCATCATCCCCGGTACGTTGGGAAACTGGGCAGATGACAGATCCTCCATCCCGACACGCATAGACCCCAAACGCCGCTCCATCTCGGCACGAACGATCTGATTCCACGCTTCCTCACCGCCTTCCGTCGCCGTGATCGCCTTGCGGGCACTTCGCACCACCTCCGGATTGGTCTCGGCAGGATCGAAGATCGTGCGCGAGACCCGCTTCAGGTTCTCATCGGAAATACCGGCAACACGACCGATCAGGCTTTCACGCAAGGCATCCACCGGGGCGGATTCCCGGGCGTAGGTCGCGCGCGCCTGTGCATAGGCAGGCGACGCCTCATCCATGGCATTGAGCAGCAGTGTTTCCGCCTCTCCCACTTCCCGCGTTGCCTTGCTGGCGGCACTGGTCGGGCGATCCGCAAAATTCGCGATCTGAACGTCGATCCCTTCCTTGACGCCATGCAGGCGTTCCAGGCTGTCGGCGTTATCCAGGATGTCAGCGCGCATTTGTGACAAGGCTTTGGCGGCCGGATGGTTTTTGGGGTATTTCAAAAGCGCACCGTCTATGTGACGGACGACATCATCCACATTCGCGCCAATCCCTTCACCAAACGCTTCCTGATACAGCGGGCTGGCCTTTTCGGCCCTCGCAGCTCTCTTGAGTTCAATGGCCTTTTGTGCGCGATCACGAATCGTGCGAGGACCCACCACCACGCTATTGGGCGGCCCGATGCTGTCCAGCACGGATTGAACGGCCTCTTCGGCTTCCTGGTTTTGTTGTCGCAAGGCGCGCATCGCCGGTCGCGCCCCTTCCGGAAGCTGTCCAACAAACGACTGTTCCTCTACCAGAAACGGGTCCATCGTTTGCTGCGCCCGGGTTAACCGGATCCCCGTTTGTTCTGTCGCTTCCTGTGCGGCCTCTACCGCGTCCGCAACCTCCGTACCTGTGTCCGGTAACACCCGATTGGCGCGCGCATGACGAATGGCGCCGACAGCGCCCATAGCGCCCTCTGCGACGCCACCAAGCCCTGTAGCGAGCCCTACCTCCCCTGCGTCAAACTCGCCCCCTGCGGCCGCCTCGACGCCCTGGAGGCCCGCCTCCGCTACTCCGCTCTTGAGGCCGACCTGTGCCGCGCGACTGGCCAGATTGCCCAGCGCACTGGTTGCCGCGGATTTGGCCCGACCCGCCGGCAGATTGACGAAGGTTCGGAAGATGAACGATGTGATATCCGACCCGGACAAACCGGGCGCATTCAGCGCAAAGACTTCGCCTTTCTTGTTACGGACCAGAAGGTTTCGGTCCTGGTCTTCCAGAAATTCGAATTCGCCAGGGAACTGCTTCTCCAGGATGGCTGCGCGCTCATCCTGGCCAGCCGCCGACAGAATGCCGGTCGCGGCAAGCCCCTGCTCGAACAGCCCGGACCCTTCCGGAAATCCGCGAGAGGAAATATCCGGGAAGTCATCGGCCCGCAGGTTATCCACCTTGCGAAAACCGGGCGGCGGTTTTGGTGCTGCCGCATTACCGACCTTTTGGAAACCCGAGGGCAATTCAGCCATTGAACGGCACCCACTGGCCGTTCCGCAGGATCATCCGATTACCCTCTGCGTCTTCGATAATGTCGTTTTCCTGAATGGTCTGGAACGTATCCAGGACGCCGCTCACGTCAACCTTGGCCTTTGCCGCCCGTGACAGATCCAGGCGACGCTGCCGGATGTAACGATCACGGGTCTTGCCGTATTCCCGGACGACCTTGGAAATACCCCTGCGTAACAGTTCTTCACTGGAATTGGGGTCGATTGCGGTAATCGCATTGATCAATAGATCGAGCTCGGCTTCGCTGACGGCGCCCAGCGTTGCCCCGGATTCCTTCAGTTTCTGCAGTCGGTCCAGCGCCACACCGCTTTGAAGGGTCCTGACGACAGCGCGCAAGTCCGCGGCATCAGAACCGGGAATCAGACCCAAACCCGCACCCATCAACCCGGTGGTGTCATTCCCTATCAGGCCCTGAGCGAACCCGGCTTCCTCAATGAAGCTGTCAATCCCGCGAATGGCTGTATCCGCAGACTCAATCGCAGACGGAATGGCGCGCAACTCTGCCCCTCGTCCTTTCGCGATTTCGTCTGAAACAATCCGGGCCGCGGACGGGTCGATAAGTGCCAGTGCTTCCTGTACCGCCTGCTGGGTGTTGATATCCCCCAGCCGCACCGCCTCTCGCAGCTTTCGTTCCGTTTCCTGATCGGCCGTCTGCCCCTGAACGTCCACGAACTCGGCGCCCTCTGGCAGAAAGGTGGTTTGCGCCTGACCGCTTGGGTCAACAAAGGTAAATCCTTTCCGGCCGCCCAGATCGAACCGCTGAGGGCTGCCGACGACATTTTTCTGGCCGATCTTCGCAAGCGCTCCGGTCAGGGAGTCACGGAATCGCCGCGCACCCGCCAGCGTCGTCGGGATGTCTCTCAACTGCGCTTCGTCAAAGCCCAGGCGGCCCAGATCCGGGGCAATCTGATTGATTCGCGCCAGATAGTCCGCGTCTGTCCGAACGTTTTCGTCCGACAGGATGTTGTCGAGGACCCGAACACCAATCTGCAATTCCCGGGTGGCGTTGGCCACCTCTGCGGCTTCTGCCTGGCGCCGCAGCGCAGCCATGTTCAACCCGCTTGTCTCTACGCGCTGGCGCAACAGACCGTCCAGCAACGGCTGGTTACGAATCGTCGTCGCCTGCTGGAATCCCCGCCCAAAGGCACCGGAATCCCCCATCAGCGGTATCAGCGGATTAATGGGCATCAGAAAGGAATATCTCCGGCCTCGATGGCGTTATCGATGTCGCGGTTCAGCAGGAAATCCTGAAGCAGCGGCGACGCGAACCCCGCAATGGATCCAAACATACCGGACCGGGCATTGGCAGCACCCACACGACCGGCCGCCGTCGCCTGTGCGCCCCCTGTGACCAGATCCGAAAACCGACCCGCCTCACCTGTATCGAGGTTCGCGAGGTTCTGACCCATCGTGTTCCGGATATTCGCGATGTTCGTCGCCGCGTTCTGGCCCAGCGCGCCCGACTCCAGGAGTAGCCGCAACTGGTTCTGCAGGAGCGGGGCCCCCGCCAGAAAGGCGTTGTTCATCAGCCCTTCCTGCGTATCGCCTGCGCTCAGCCGTCCCCGGGCGGCGGCGAGCTTGCCGGTCTGTGTGTTCAGATTCTGAAGGCCCGCCTGAAACAGCGGGTTGTTCTGCAGAAATGCCGTTTGCCCTTCGTTGGTCAGGAGGTCGTCAAAGGCATCCAGCCGATCACGGCCGCCCAGCGCAAACGGCGCCAGTCCGGTGATCGCCGCATTGCCCTGATTCAGCAGGTTCTCGCGCCCCGACTGGAACAGACGGGTGTTCGCGCCAATCGCATGGCCAATGCCGGCGTTGATGTCTCTCGCGGCCCCCTTGGCGGCTTTCCGCTGGCTGCGCTGGCCCAGCAGGCTGCCGACCAGCGGGATACCGACTTTCGCTATTCCGGCTGCAAGTCCCATTTACTCAGCCCCATATACCATTGGTCATAGTGTACCCCACCCTTCACGATGGAGCGTTCGTTCACGCCTTCTTCGACAAAGCCGACTTTTTCCGCAAAAACCTTCACGTTCTCATGACAGAACGGGATCTGGGCCGTCAACTTCTCCCAGCCTGCCTCAAACAGCAAATCGCGGGCGTGACAGGCCATCTCCAGCGCATCGTCCCGGTACTGCGGTAACACCTGAATATGAACATCCAGGCAGATCCCGGAAAGCGGACGACACACCACCGCGCCAACAGCGAAGTCATCCCAGAACACCAGGCTTTGCGCATCCTCAGGCAGAGCGAATTCATGCACATCCGGGCTGGAATCGTCCGAAATCAGCGCGTAAATAGCCGGATGTGAGATGACCTGCAGCGCCCCTTCTGCTCTCACGGCATACTTCATGAGACCACCGCCAGATCCGTCACCCGGCGCCAGTCCGTACCATCCGAGAACGCCGGTACCGCCCCGCCGGTTTCGTCCGATACGTAAATCATGCGGCCTTCGTTGGCTGAGACATCCGGTACACCCGCGACAGTAAACGTGGGCATACCGTGCAATTCAATCTCCCCATCCACCAGCCCCGTGGTTTGACCGGACGCCCGCTTGTACACGTACGTGATCACCGTCGATTGGTCATTCTCTACGGCGTGCGTGCCGCCGATGATCATCGCCGGATCAACCAACACATGCGTGAAGTTCACGTTGGCATTCCCCGAAATGAAAAACGCCTCCGTGGAGCCGGTGGTTTCCCAGGGGCCACCACCAAAGCGGGCCTTGTTGATCGTGTAGCTCGCGCTGCCGGCATCCCAACTGACACACCGGCTGGCGCATTCAACGTCCAGCTCAATGTTCAGCATGTCGATAGCACCGCCCGAATGCTCGGAGTGCGACGTCACCGTGACGCCCCGGGAATTGCTGCTGCTCGAGGATCCGCTCGCCTGAATGTGAACGAAGTCCATCACCGCGCTGTTGTCCTTGCGGAAGGACAGGTTCACCAGTGAATTGGACCCTGTGGTATTCGTGCCCCAGTCCGTTGCGTTGAGATTGCGAACCGACAGAAAGTCGTTCGGGGCCGCCGTGTTCAACTGCGCCAGCAAACCATGGCGCTCTGACCCCTTCAGGTTGACGTTCGATATCGTGTTGTACGCGCCCTGGATCGTCAGGCCATCGCCCTCTGACGAACTCTGGGTGTTCGCAAACGTCGCTTCCACATTGGAAATGGTGACGTGCGCCGTCCCCTCATGGCAGTCCACCACCGATTCCGTACACGCGCTACCGGTGATGTTGGAAATGCCGATATTCCAGGTAATGCCGGTCGAACCCCCGCACGTGACCACATGGCGCAACCCCTGTCCGTGGCAATCCGATACGTGCGCCGCCTCATGCTCCCGGGTGATCATGGAACCGTAGGCAAGTCCGGTGGCGTCGTCCCCGTTCAGGTATCGGTTACCGGAGTGATGGCAATACACATTCGATGTCGAGCTCGCGCAACGACGGGCAAAGTCCTTGAACGTGCAGTTTTGGACAATGAAGTTTTCGGTGAACGTGACGGTCAGCGCGTCTTCGTCGTCCGCATCTCCACCGCCGATGAAATGGCAGTTGATGAACGCGATGCCCGGCTGCAGGGTGGGCGTGTACACCTCCGGGGTGCTGTCGTAGTCCAGGTGGAACTGCCGCTCGTAGGTGTTCACCGTCGCGGAGTCGACACTCCGCACCATGTTCCACTCACCGTGGGTGGTCCCGCCATTACCCCAGACATTCGCACTGCGAAAGAGATGCCAGTCGCGCTTCGCATGGCCGGACGTCGACGTAAACGTGGCCGTTGAATCCCCGGCCGAGATATTCGAGGGCGTGACCGCGGAGCCAATAGAACCATTGGAGGTGAACATCACCCCGCCCGATGCGGAGTAGGAAAAGGTCGCGTTGCGGACGATCAGCCAGGCCGTGCGATCATTGAACGTGGTGGCTGACCCGATGTTGTAGGTCAGCCCTTCGCCGTCAATCGTGGTGATCCGGTTGTTCCGGAACGCGGTCTGCACCGCCGACGCATCGTCGGTCGTGCCGTTCCCTTTGGCGCCGCGCCGGCGCAGCGTATCCCGCGATGACTCGTCCAGGGCCACGATGCGGTCGAACATCTGACCCAGCGCTTCGCGGTCATTCGTAACACGCGGATTGAGGTCAATCGCCGGCCGCACGCAACTCTACCCCGGCGCTGTGAAACGCTATCGATACGGGATCCGTGTAGGCAACATCGAAGGTCAACTGGTACCCGGCCGCCATGTGCGGCCATTCGATCTGCGTATCGAAGTCGCCCAGCGTCCCGGTGTTGATCCAGTGTTCCATGCCCCAGGTCTTGCCGGCGTCCAGCGAGCGCCTTAGCATCAGCTTCGGGAATTCCCCCTGTCCCGTGGTTAATCCCGTACCCGACGATACATTCAGGCGCAGCTTCGACATCTCCATGCGCCTGCGGGGCTCGTTGAACTGCTCACCCCCTATGGTGTGAAGGGTGCGCCGACGCTTGATCGCGGTACCGGCCCAGGTGAACGCGTCCCGGTCCAGTTCATGGATCTTCATGGACGTTTTATCGCCCACCAGGTGCTTCCCGTACGCGTAGGCGTAGTGCACACCATGCCACGCACCGTTGTTGTCGAGCTCGAACCAGTCCACCCCCTCCGCATACGCCCAGGTGGCCTCAGGGAAGGAAAAGACCACAAACTGCATCCCGTCCCACGGGATCACAAAGGCGGTGATCTCATCCAGCGAATACGTGCGAAACAGGCGCGAGAGAGCCGGCGGCGAAATAGCCTGAGGCTGTCGGCCTGAAATCGCGTACGCCACCCCGGATTTGTCCACGAAATACAGCGCGGTGGGGGTGTGGGTGATGCCGTGCTTCGACAGCGTGCCGATCCCCTCGATAATCCCCCCGTTCACGCGCTCGAACGGCGGGGTCCCCACCCCCGTATTCACCCAGGGCTCTATGGAGTTCTCACCGAACAGCCACAACCACTGATCAAACGCATAGGGAGCGGTGAAATGATCCGGGTCTGATTCCGGTTCGGCGGACTCACCTGACGTGAATGTCGTACTGCCGGCGTCCGAGACGTGGAACGCGTTGTCGTCCGAATCCGTAATGAAGTGGTTGTTCAGCCGGGTAATGACCGATTCATCATTCGGCCCGGACCCCAGCGTGGACAGCGTGGTCCCGTCAAACGTGTATAGCTCGCTCCCCGGGGCGTTCGGAGCGATCAGCATGTTCAGGCCGTCATTGGCCATACCCACCGGGCGGGTCGTGTCGTCAATCGCGCCGTGGTTGGTCTCGTTTCCGCCCCCGTCAATAGTCCGAAACGTCGCCGTTGAACCGCCCGCCCCGGTTGCCTTGCGAACAATCCGAAGCTGTCCCAGAAACGTCTGCATCCCCAGAATAACGCCACTGGTGTTATCACTCGAATCATAGAATGTCGTCAGGCCGGGGAACGGGTACACGCTCACCTCCGATACGCCCCCGGGATCCTGTCGCGGGTACATATTGACGAGCTTCTGCGCGCTCATAGGCACGGACGGCATGGAACCGCCCGCCAAAGGAAGCGGGACGTTGGTCACGGCGTCAGGCGCTCCGCCACCATCGCGGGGGCAGGACCCATGCGGGCTTTCTTGCTGGTCTTGTTCGCACCCCTGATCGCGCCCAGGAAGCGCTGGTAGTTGGTTGCCTCTGCCTCCGCGTCATTCTGATACAGGTACGTGGCCCACCGACAGCCGAACAGGTAGATATTCGGGTAGTTCGTCAGCACGTCGTTGGTGGTATTGGTGGCATCCAGGGCCGTGGGACGCTGGTAGTACAGCATCTCAAGGTCATAGGCCGAATCCGCCGCAATGTCGAATTCCAGTTGGGCCAGAATGGAGAAGTACAGCGGCCGCCCTGTGCCTCCCTTGATCAACAGGGATTCGGGGGTGCGATAGCGAATGTCAAACTCATTGCCCCCGGACGTGAGCTTCAGGCGCCGCATATCGAGGAATCGCGTGGGCAGGGCCACATAGCGAGAGGAAGCGGTAGCCGTTGCGGTCGCCCGCACTTCCATTTCTCGCACACGAAGGGGCGCAACCTCGTTGTTGAACATGGTGGCTTCGACAAGGCCGATGATTTCGTCCTTGTCCACTTCAGCATTGCGCGTCCAGTTGCCAATCGCGGTCTTCAGGTTCGCGTAGGTATTAAATGCCATTCACCACCACCCAGAAGCCCGGCCCCATCAGGGAATAGGACACCAGTGTAAAGCGTTCCATGAGTTTCGGTAGCCACCATTCGGGGCCTTCCTGGATCAGATGGGCGTTTCGTCCATCGGGAAGGGTCTTCACCGCGGCCTCCGTGTGGACCGAAAAGAAACCCACCCGGAGAGTCAGTTCTTTCAGGTGATCCAGCACGGCATCCAGACAATCCGGCTCGATATGCTCGAGGACATCGATACAGGCGACCATTTCACAGGGAGAAGGGGCCTCTGACCACGCCGGAATAGCCGGGTCATAGTGATCCACCGTGAGGACGTGCCCGGGGGCAAGCTCAAGGCCCTCTTTCAGCCGCCCCTTCCCCGCGCCGTAGTCCAGCAGCTCCGTGACCTGAAACTGCTTGATCACCGTGGACACGAACGGCGCATAGATCTCGGATGCCCGCCCGTAATCGGGGTTTTCGTGCATCGTCTCCTGCTGTTCGCGGTATTCAGGGCTTATGAGCATTTCAGCCTCTCGAGGACTTTGGGCATGTGGACGGAACCGCCCATGATTTCGATCCAGGAGGGCGTATTCTCGGCATTCTGCCGGTACTGATGCCAAATCGAAGCGTCGTAGAACCGGCACTCCTTGTAGGCCGGAACCCCCATCGTGTAATGCAGCAACTTCGGATGCGGTCGCGTCTCATACCCGACCAAAACATTCCAGTTCGGATCCAGCTCGCCCACCGAATCCGCCCATTCAAAGCATTGGGGCTTCCCGATTTCAATGAAATGAGGCGTCAGGCGCTTGCACTGCGCACAGTCGAACACCATCACGCTGGATTCTTCGAACTTCAGCTCCCCTTCGCGTTTGACCACTGACACCGGATGGTCTGTGGATAACTCGGCCACATCCCCCAATACCAGCATGTCCGAGTCCATGAAAATGGCCTCACCCTCGTAACCACACAGATACGGCACCAGATAGCGCGAAAACGTGAAGTCAGTGAGCCCACGACGCTCTATGGGAAGCGTTTCGAGCACCAGAGGGGTAATGGCTACCGGGACAGAAGCGTTCTCCAGGATGCTCTGACAAAGGACGTGGTAGGCGATGGGCTGGCGCTTGTCGTAGCCAATAAAGATGCGTTTCATGCGCCACTCAGCCTCTTCTCTCTGTACTCCTTGATGATTTCAATCAATTCCTCTGACGTGCCATCCAAATCCGGCAAAACCTCGTCCTTTATCAGGTCCTCCCAGGTGGTTTTCTGTCTGTACGTCTCAACACAGCCGTACCAGGGCATATTCCCTTCCATGTGGCAGATGTAGGGCGGCACTTTGGGCGCCAAAACCCAACAAGGGGTTCCCACAGCACCCGCGGCGTGCATCACCGTGGTCGTCACACAGATCACAAGGTCCAGTTCGCTGATCAACGCAACGGTTTCGTCGAAATCCACGCCCTTTTCCACGGCTCTGGGCCAGTGAATGATCGGAATCTCGCCCGGATCGGCGTATTCGAGCGAAATGTACGTGTCCCCGGTGTCCAGCAAGGGTGAAAACGTGTCGAACGTGAACGAACGTCGTTCCGACATGGTGTTGTAGGAACCGCCGGACCACGCAAGGCCGATTTTTCGTCCCGGGAACGTGTCCAGCAAGGCCCGCCACTGAGTACAGCGTTCGGGGTCGGGCGTCAGATACGGCGTCCCGGGGAAATCCGCCGCTTCGGTGCGGTAAAACCGCGGCAAATCGCCCAACGCGCACTGATAGTCGATGGTCTCGAGGTCTATGGTCGTTTCGGCTTCGAATCGGGTGCCGTGGGCCTCGCCAAAGGACCGATGAAACAGGCCCTTCAGTCGGCTTTGGGTGTCGATGCAAATATTGGCGTGCTTTTTTGCATCGGGGATGCAACTGGCAAAAAGAATTTCATCCCCGATTCCCTGTTCGCCGTAGACCACGACGGTTCCGGGCGATTTTCCGTCCCAGTCAGGCACGCCGTAGTCAAGCTTTCGCCTGAAGTCCGAGCCCAGACCATACTGGTAGTGTTCCCAGGCATCTTTCCACTCCCTCAGCATGATATGGGCAATCGACAGGTTTTCGTGTGCCCCGGGATTGTCCGGGGACAGCCGCAGGGCTTTCTGGCAGGCCGCCTTGCCTCGCTCCGGTTTGCCGACACGGCACTCCAGAATGCCCTTGTTCATCCAGGGCTGCGGGTTGGAAGGATCGATCTCTATGGCTTTGTCTATGAGTCTCAGGGCCGTTTCCGGGTCCCGGTACTCATGGCACATCGCCAGATTGATGTACGGCTCCTGGCGCTCCGGATGCAGGCTGATAACCCGCTCCAGCAGGTTCTGCGCCAGCCCAAACTTCTCCGCGCGCTGCATCACGACGGCGGACAGAAACAACGCCTGCCCGTCATTCGGGTTGGAATCCAGAATCCGACTGCAGATAGCCAGCCCTTCGTCGGGCTGCCCGCCTTCAATCAGTTGATGGGCTATCCTCAGATCCGTCACCGTCGTCCTCTGATTTCGGCCGACCGGGGCCGCGCTGGCGGCCGTGCGCCTGCTCGTAGATGTCGTTCGCGTTCTCAGGCGGATTCGGACAGCACGCCCGAACCCAACTGTCGAACGTGTCGTGCTTGCGCATCTGTTGGGCAAGCATGGCGGAGTATCTCATTCGCCTTTCCTTACGTGATAACCGGCGGCCACCTTCGTGTGGGCATTGTCTCGCTCATGCACTTTTCGCGTGAGCCAGCGTATCCCTTCCTGGCGGTACACCTTTTCAATCGGGAAGCCGTCCTCCTGGCACCACCGCATCAGCAACTGATTCGGGATGTGCGCCAGGTGCATCCAGGACTGCTTGATGCCGTCCTTCGTGCGACCCGGCAGGTTCTGGAGGGCTTTCGATTCTTCGAGGATCGGGGCCACGTCCTGAACGGTTGATACCGCATACCGTCCATCGGGCAGGCGCTCCATATACGTATGGACACCCGCGACAGACTGAATCAACCGTTTGGCCATGGCCCCTGCTCCTTACGACGTGGTCAGGTCGGCCACCTTCGAGGACGCGGCTTCGTTGCGTACTTCCGCCGTGCCTTCAAAGATGATCTGGACCCTGTCCGAGTCACCCGTTTTACCGAGCTCGGTGGTTTCCATGTCGCGCAACGTCGCGAGCGCCAGGTAGTCGTAGTCGAGCACCAGCGCGGTGCGATCCCGCGTGAAGTGGTCCGGCACCAGTGCGTGTTCGCCGAAGTCGCTCACGTACAGGTCGGCGGCGCCGATGATCTGCACCCGTGCGTTCCCGGTGTCACGCTGTGCCGTTGCGACACCCGTAAACCCGGACGCCTGCCGCTTGTTGAACGATCCCATCACGACGGCGGTCGGGTTTCCACCCTGCGCCCAGCAATTGGCGATGGCGTCCTTCAGCGAGGCTTCCTCGAACGTCCCCTGAACGGTGGAGTCCGT
>ERZ869936.1747-NODE-1747-length-14490-cov-5.182127_pt1 | contig 14490 bp, 11 predicted proteins | sample MGYA00520876_ERZ869936 | MGnify/ENA primary metagenome ERZ869936 (study PRJEB32218, sample SAMN09650985) | biofilter metagenome | isolation source: enrty point of leading RO module | place: Saudi Arabia: Thuwal, RO plant located on Red Sea | collected 2016-02-17 ...
CTGGATCGTGCCGAGATCGACGACGGCGCCTGGTCCGAGCCGCAGCGAGCGACGGTCGGGGTCGGTGTGGCCGGGGTGGGGAACGATGTCCTCGGGGACCACCGCGCCGGGCGGGGGCACCGGCGGCCCGAGCGACGCCATCCCCGCCGCGAAAACGCCCGCCCCGAGCAGGCCGGCGAGCACGCTGATCACCGTGCTGGTCCTCGCCCTCGGTGCCGGCACCATGAAGATCTTCGGCGGCGGGCCGGCCGGCTCTGAATCACACCGCGTGGCGGTGCTGCCGTTCGAGAACCAGGGCGCCGACGACGAGGCGTACTTCGCCGACGGCATTGTCGAGGAGCTTCGCAACCGGCTGGCGCGCCTCGACGGCTTCACGGTGATCGCATCGACGTCGGCCGATCTCTACCGCCAGACCACCAAGAGCGCCACCGAGATTGCGCGCGAGTTGCGAGTGAGCCAGGTGCTCACCGGTCGGGTGCGCTGGGCCAATGCTACCGATGGTACGCGACAGTTCCAGGTGGTCACCGAACTCGTCAACGGCGAGACCGGCGAGGTGACCTGGCGCGACACCTTCACCGGTACGCCGGCGGATCCGTTCGCGGTGCAGGGACAAATCGCGACGCGCGTGGCGACCGCGATGGGCGCCGCGCTGAGCCAGACACAGGCTCAGGATCTGGCCGGCCGGCCGACCGACAACGCCGAGGCGTATAACCTCTATCTCCAGGCGCGGGAGATTCTTGATCCGGCGCTGGCAGCTATTCTCCCACAGGATGCTCGACGCGCAGTCAACCTCCTCGAGCGCGCCGTGGCGCTTGACGATCGCTTTGCTGGCGCGTGGACGCAGTTGGCCCGGGCACTGATTGTCGGCGTGTCCAACAATGTTCCGGACACGGCAGCGGCCAACCGCGGCAAGGTGGCACTCGATCGCGCCGTGGCGCTCGCGCCGGATTCGCTCGAGACGCTGTTGATGGTGATGAACTACCATACCATCGTCACGAGCGACGAAGCCGCTCGACGGCGCACCACAACGCGCGCACTCCAGCTGTACCCCGACCACCCGCGCGCCTTGATGGCGGCGGCCAGCATCGACCTGGAGGATGGCAACCTCGAGGCCGGGCTCGCGAAGCTCGACAAGGCCAAGGAGCTGGATCCCCGGAGCATCCGGGTCCTGGTGCGGATCCAGAACACCAACCTGACCCTCAAGCGCTACGCCGAAGCGCGGGTTGCCGCGGAAGATCTTCTTGCGCTCGAACCGACGGATATCACGGCAATCCAGCAGGCGTTGCATGCCTTCGTTGCGGCCGGCGATTCGGTGGGCGCGCGGCGGGCGGCATCCGAGGCGATGCGCTGGGTGCCGCGCACCGACCTGGTCACCTATTTCGCGGGGTACAACGAGATGGCCTGGCTGCTGAGCGAGGACGATCGCCAGCTGCTCTACCGGCTCACTCCGGCAGCATTCGACAACGACCGCGCCTGGTGGTCACAGGCGCTGGCCACCGCCGCGTGGCAGCAAGGCGACCGCGATCGGGCCCGGGCCTACGCCGATTCCGGCCTGGCCACGGCGCAGGCCCAGGTCAACGCCGCCCCGAACAATCCCGAGCTCCGCGTCCTCAACGCCGTGACGCTCGGCATGCTCGGTCGCCGAAGCGAGGCTGTGCGCGAGGCGGAACGGGCGCTGGCCGACACGGTCGACTTCCCTGCAGCTGGCCGGGCGTACATCCTGCACAAGTACGCCGTCGCCATGATGCTTGCCGGCGAGACCGAGCGCGCGCTGGACGCCATGGAGTCGTTGCTGCCACGGCAGTACCACCTCTCGCCCAATCACCTCAAGACCGACCCGACCTTCCGCCCGCTTGCCGGCAACCCGCGGTTCGAACGGCTGGCGAATCGGGGGATCGGCGCGACGGTGGATTGACCCCGCCACTCGGGCTGAAGCCCGAGGGCGGGACGGAGAGTTGCGCCCTCCCCCATTCCGCCGTTTCTTCAGGGATTCCCGCGACAACCGGAGCCCCGTGACCGACACGCCCCGCTCCTGCGCCAACTGCCAGACGCCGCTCCCCGACGAGGCACTCTTCTGCCTCAAGTGCGGCACGCCCACCCCCACCGAACCGGGGGTGCCCGAGCGCACCATGCCCACCGGGGCGATCGAGGTGTCCAGGGTCCGCAAGGCGCTTAGCCGTAACTACAAGATCGAGCGGGTCCTCGGCGAGGGCGGCATGGCCACCGTGTACCTCGCAGAGGACCTCAAGCACCACCGCAAGGTGGCGGTCAAGGTGATGCGTCCCGAGCTCGCCGAGACGCTCGGTGCCGAGCGGTTCCTGCGCGAGGTGGAGATCGCGGCCAAGCTGTCGCATCCGCACATCCTGCCGGTGCACGACTCCGGCTCCGAGGACGGCGTCCTGTACTACGTGATGCCGCTGGTAGAGGGTGAATCACTGCCGGCACGGCTCAAGCGCGAGAAGCAGCTGCCGGTGGGCGAGGCGCTCCGCCTCGCGCGCGAGGTCGCCGAGGCACTCGCCTATGCCCACAAGCGCGGCATCATCCACCGCGACATCAAGCCCGCCAACATCCTGATCAGTGACGGCCACGCCTTGGTGGCCGACTTCGGCATCGCGCGCGCCACCGAGGACGCCGGGGCGCTCACCAAGACCGGCCTCGCCATCGGCACTCCGGCCTACATGTCGCCCGAACAGTCGAGCGGCGATCCCGACCTCGACGGCCGCACCGATGTGTACGCACTGGGCTGCGTCCTCTACGAGATGCTGGCCGGCGAGCCACCGTTCACCGGGCCCACGGCCCAGGCGATCATTTCGCGCAGCATCACCGAGGATCCGAGACCGCTCACCAGGACGCGCAGCGCCCTGCCCGCTGCAGTGGACACCGCCGTGCTCAAGGCACTGGCCAAGTCGCGGGCCGATCGGTATGCCACGGCGAACGAGCTGGCCGATGCGCTCACGGCAGCCGAGGTCGATGGTCGATCGTCAATGGCCGGTGGGCAATCGGCCATCAGCCAGCAGCGATCGACCCCCTGGTGGAAGCTCGCCGTCGCTGCGCTCGTCGTCCTTGCCCTCGGCGCCGGCTCGATGAAGATCTTCGGCGGCGGTTCGGGGTCCGCCACCACGGTGCGCAGCGTCGCGGTGCTGCCGTTCGAGAACCAGGGCGCCGAGGAGGACGCCTACTTCGCCGACGGCATTGTCGAGGAGCTGCGCGACCGGCTGACGCGGCTCGACAGGTTCACCGTGATCGCGTCGGCCTCTTCCGACCAGTATCGCGGAACCACCAAGGCACCCACCGACATCGCCAAGGAGCTTCGAGTCGATCAGGTGCTGATGGGTCGCGTGCGGTGGGCCACCGCCGCCGATGGTAGCAAGCAGTTCCGCGTGACCACCGAGTTGGTCAATGGGCAGACCGGACAGGTGACCTGGCGCGACACCTTCGATGGCGACGTAAAGGATCCGTTTGCCGTGCAGGGCCAGATTGCCACTCGCGTTGCCGGGGCACTCGGCGCGGCGCTCGGCGGCAACGAGCAGGAGGACCTGGCGGGGCGGCCGACCGACAACGCCGAGGCCTACGACCTCTATCTCAAGGGACGGGCGATCAACCCAGGTGGCGCCGTGGCGGCACGCGAGAGGGCGACGCTGATGGAACGCGCGGTGGCCCTCGACTCGAACTTCTTCCAGGCGTGGGGGCACCTCTCCGTCGCCCTGACCGACCTCTGGCTCTCCGGCACGCGCGATCCCGCCGTGGCGCGGCGCTCCCAGGAGGCGATGGAGCGCACCCTGGCGCTGGGCCCTGACTCCTCTGCCGCTCACATGGTCGCCAGCAACTACTACGGCACCGTGGGGCGTGACCAGCAGGCGGCGCGATCCGCAGCGGAAGAGGCCTTCCGGCTCGACCCCAAGTCGACTTGGGCACTCCGGACGATGTCCTCCTATGACCTGCAGGACGGCAAGTTCCAGGCGATGTTCGAGAAGCTCGCCCGGGCCCGCGAGATCGATCCGCTCGACAAGCGGAATCTCGGATCACTGATTCGCGCACAGTTGTACACCGGTCAGCACGACGAGGCACTGGCCACCGCCAAGGAGTTGCAGGCTCTCGGCACGACGAGCTACGCAGGGATGCAGTGGATCGCCGCCGCCTACCTCGCCAACAACGACCTTGACGGTGCCAAGCGCGCGATCGCCGAGCTCACCAAGGACGTGCCAGAGACCGAGGTCGTGGCGTACTTCGCCGGGTACCATGAGCTGGCATTCCTGCTGAGTGACCAGCAGCGCCAGCTGCTGTACCGATTGACTCCAGCGTCGTTCGATGACGACCGCGCGTGGTGGGGCCAGGCGCTCTCGACCGCCGCGTGGCAGCAGGGAGACCGGGCGCGTGCTGCGGCCTGGGCTGATTCGTCACTCGCCGTGGCGCGACGGCAGATCGAGGCAGCGCCCGACGACGCCCAGCTCCGGATTCTCAACGCCGCCTCACTGGCGGTGGCCGGGAAGAAGACCGAGGCGCTCCGCGAGGCCGAGATCGCCATCGCGGACACCACCGGGATCGGCCCCGACAACGTGAACTACGTGCTGCACCAGTATGTCCGCACGCTGATTGCCGCAAACGAAACCGAGCGGGCCCTCGATGCCCTCCAGGAGTTGATGGGACGACAGTACTACGTCACGCCCGGCTACCTGAAGACCGATCCCACCTTCCGACCGCTCAACGGCAACTCGCGCTTCGAGCGGCTGGCCAACCGGGGAATCGGCGGGACGGTGGATTAAGGACCTCCCCGCCCTCCGCGCGGCTGTCTCCCCGAGCCGGCCGCTCTTCGCGGCCGCCCCGAGTGAGCGCAGCGAGCGAGGGGGTTTAGGCCGGCATTCGCATTCGGCAGGCTCCGCCCCCTCGCCCTCGCTGCGCGAGGGCTCGGGGTGACAGCGCCTCAGGGTAACGGATTCTCGCCACCGCACTAACCTCCAAGCATCCCCCCGCCCCACCCGCGCCGGCCCTGCCATGCAACGCGCCATCCGGATCCTCCTCTCGGTACTGGTCTTCATTGTCATCGCGCTGGTGGCCCTCACGGTCATCCGCAATCCCGAGCGCGCCGACCTCGACGACGAGGCCCGCGCCCAGGCGCCCGGCGAGTTCGTGACGCTGTCGCAGGGGGTGACGCACTACGACATCACCGGACCCGACACCGGCCGCACCGTGGTGCTGGTGCACGGCTTCTCGGTGCCGATGTACATCTGGGACTCGACCGTGGTGGGACTTGCCGCTGACGGCTACCGGGTGATCCGCTACGACGCGTTCGGGCGCGGGTACTCCGATCGTCCCGACGTGGAATACGACGAGTCGCTGATCGTCGGTCAGCTCACCGAGCTGCTCGATTCGCTTCGCGTGACCGGACCGGTGGACTTGATGGGACTGTCGTTCGGCGGCTACACCACCGCGGCATTCACGGTGAAGTATCCGAGTCGCGTCCGCACCCTCACGCTGGTCGATCCGGTGGTCGACAGCATCGTGCTCACCGCACCGGTGAGTTGGCCGGTGATCGGGCCGTGGTTCTTCCAGGTGATCGGCGTGCCGACCATGGACGAGGGACAGCTGAGCGACTTCGTGCACCCGGAACGCTTTCCCACCTGGGTGGATCAGTACCGGGTGCAGATGCAGTACCGCGGCTTCGGGCGCGCGCTGCTCTCCACGCTCCGCAACTTCGGCACGACCGACATGGCGGCGCTCTACGGCGAGGTGTCGCGCACCGGCGTGCCGGTGCTGCTCATCTGGGGGCGGGAAGACCAGACGGTGCCGTTCGACAAGTCGGAGGTGGTGCTGCGCGCCATCCCGGACGCGCAATTCGTCCCGGTCGACTTCGCTGGCCACCTGCCGCACATCGAGGAGGCCGCGGTGGTGCGCGAGGTGATGCTGGGGTTTTTGGCCGGGAGTCCGTAGAACTGTCACCCCGAGTCCTCGCGCAGCGAGGGCGAGGGGGCGGAGCTTGCCGGGCAGGCTCCGCCCCCTCGGTCGCTTCGCTTCCTCGGGGTGACAGGGCTCCGATTCACGTCGAGCCCGCGGCCAACTCAGATCCCTGCCGGCCTCCGCCCCCTCCCCCTCGGTCGCTTCGCTCCCTCGGGGTGACAGTTCCTCGGGGTGACAGTTCCTCGGGGTGACAGTTCTACGGCCTCCCCGCCAGCGTCTCCACCGTCCCGCGCGCGACGTCGATCCGCCGGACCAGTCCCTCGCCCGACACCGCCACCACGTAGCGGCCCTGCTCGTCAATCACGAAGTCGACCATCGCGCCGATCGCCGGATTGTCGCTGAGCGCGCCGTCGGGATCGTGGCGCCCGAACGCGGTCGAACCGGCGACCACGCGCAGCCGGCCGGTGGTGCGGTCGAGCCGCACGATCTGGCTCGAACCCCACTCGGTCCAGAGCAGGTCGCCGTCGTCGAGTTCATGGATCTCACCGAAGAACAGCAGCGGCGACTCGAGCGCGAGCGCGCCGTGCTGCGCCGGTCGCTCGCCCAGCGCGTCGCCCACGCCGGCGATGGTGCGGATGGTGCCGTCGCGCGCCGACACCTCGCGGATCCGGCGATTGAATGAATCGCCGATGACCAGGTTGCCGTTGCGGAGTCGGAGCACCACGTGAGGCCTGGCCAGCGTCGCGTCGCGTGCCGGTCCGCCGTCGCCGCTGAAGCCGCGGTAGCCGTTGCCGGCGAGCGTGGTGATCGTGCCCCGCCGCAGGTCGAGTTCACGAATGCGGTGCGCGTCGGTGTCGGTGAAGAGGATCGTGTTGTCGTCGTGCACCCGCAGGTAGAACACCCCCATCAGGTTCACGTCGAGCGCGGGGCCGTCCGGCCCGGGACCGCGCAACCCGCTGCCGGCCACCGTGGTGATCACGCCCGTGGCGGCGTCGACGCGCCGGATCCGTTCGTTGCAGCGATCGGCGATGTAGACGTTCCCGCGCGAGTCGGCGTCCACCGCGTCTGGACACTGCAGCTGCGCTTGGCGTGCGGGCCCACCGTCGCCCGAGAATCCGGCCTCCCCCGTTCCCGCGAACGGCGTGAGCGTGCCGGCGTCGGCGTCGAGGCGCATCACCCGGTGGTTGCGGCGTTCGCTGATGAGGAAGGTACCGTCGGCGAGCTGGGCGATGCCGATCGGAAAGCCGAGGGTCGCTTCGCGGGCGGGCTGCTGAGCGGCGGCGGAAATGGTGCACGCGACAAGGAGGGCCGCGGGGGCGCACAGGCGCATCGGGACTCCGGGGAGGGTTCCGGGTACCGGACGCGCGAAGGTGGGGGTGGTTTCACCGATGCGCGCCGCGGAAGCGCTTGTCACCCCGACCCCGAACGAAGTGAGGGGGAGGGGGCGGAAGCCCGCCGCTCTTCGCGGCCGGCTCGAAATGACAGGACCCGGACCTCCCCTTGCGCCGCGCCGCCACGGCGGTAGGGTTGAGCGCCGCCGGATCGGCACTCCGATTCCCGGCGCCGCGCCCGTCCCCACCAAGGAGGAGTCGTGCGTTCCGGGTTCCTGCTTGCCTGCCTGGTCACCCTCGGTGCCTGCACGTCGGTCGTCTCGCTGAAGCCCGCGGTTCCCTACGATGCCGGCATCACCGATTCGAGGATCCTGGGTAGCTGGACCCTCGTTGGCCCCGAAGACTCGGTGAGCCTGTTGATCACGGAGTCCAAGCCCGGAGTCTACAGGATCACCTCCCCAGACCCTGAGGCCCAAACCCCGTCGTACGAGCTCCGAATCGGGACGTTCGGGGGAGACTATGACCTGCTCGAGGTGCGGCTCGACCTCAGCTCGCTGCCTGGCAGCGATTCCGTGGGCTACTACCCGTGGGCGCTCGAGACATATTCGCAGTACCTGGTGCGGCGTACGGGAGCAGAACTCGAGTTCGCTGCATTCGACCTCGACGCCCTCGCGGATGCCATCGCCGGGGGATCGCTCTCCGTTTCCCACGTGCGACTCACCGAGGGGGTCCTCGGCCCGTCCGATATCCTGATCACCGCCGACACCGAGCAGCTGCGCGCCGCACTTGCCGAGTTCATTCAGCAACCGGGCGCAGTGACGCCGATCACCCGGAAGGGCCGGAGCCTGGTGCTGCCTGAGTAGGACGATGTGGGTGGTGGACTTCGTGGAGCAGGACGATGGTGCCCGCGGGCCTCAGAACCTCACCCCCATCCCCACTCCGACCCCGCCCCGCACCGGCACGACGACGAACGACCGCTCGCTCATCGCCGTAGTGGGAGCCGACAGCCGATCCCACCGCTCGCTCTTCATCAGCGCGCCGACCAGCAAGCCCGTCAGGGCACCGACGCCGACACCACCGACCACGTAGGTGCCGCCGCAGAGTCCGGCAACGGGACTCAGTTCGAGCTCGTTGGCACAGTCGTCGGCAGCGATCACGCCGACGATCAGTCCGAGGCCGGCTCCGAATGCGAGTCCCGCCAGCGCATGGCCGCGGCTACCCCGGAACACCTCCACGGTCGATGCGGGACTGATCTCGTGCTGCCGCTGCGCGCCCTGCCCGTCGCGAAGCGTCAGGGTGGTGCCGTTCCACGCCACATAGCTCCCGGTGACCGGGACACAGTGCTCCCCGATGCCGCACGGTCCGCGCACCCGGATCCGCGATCCGGGGCGGACGTCCTGGGCGTGCAATACCAGCGGCACGAGTGTCAGGGCGCCAAGTGCGAGGAGCGAGAGACGAGGCATGAAACCTCCGGGGATGCGAAGCGCCGGAAACACACTCGCGGGACTGGGCACCGATGCCACCACGGAACGACCACCGACCCGTCGCACCGCCAGCGCCGCCGGTGGAACCCGTTGACATCGTGTGGTGCGAATGCTCGCGCCGAGGCCGTGTCGTTTGAGGGTGTAGCGGCGGATGCCGGGGAGATGCCACCCCTGTGGAACGGGCGATCGCCTCAGATCGCCAACTGCACCCCCAACCGCACCCCCCTCACGCCAGGCGCCATCACGGTGGTCGCGCGCGGCACCGCCTCCCACCTGTCCGTCTTGATCACCGCGCCGACCAGCATGCCGATCCCGGCTCCCGCGAGGGTCCCGAAGGCATAGCTCAGGTCGCACAGGTCCTCGCCGGGCGCCTTGTGGCAGCGCTTGGCGTCGATGGCCCCGGCGACCAGACCGGCGAGCGACCCGACCAGGAGCCCCTGGACCGTCTGGCCCCGGCGACCGCGATGTACCTCGAGCGTGGCACGTGGGCCGAGAAGCAGCCGACGTTCACTGCCATCCTCGGTCCGGACCACCAGTGAGTCGCCCTGGCGTTGGTGGAGGGTACCGATCACGGGATCGCATCCGGCGATAGCCGGGCACGTGCCGAGCACCCGGATCCGGGAACCCAGAGGAACGTCCTGCGCTGCTGCGGTCGTGGCCGCGAGCGTGAGAAGGCCGAACGCCCTGACCAGCGGGTACGGGATCCTGCATGCCACGGTAACCTCCTGAGCGGACACCACTCAATGCTACGGGTCGTGGATCGTCGGCACCAGAGGCTCGGTCCCGTCGCGTTCAGTGCCCGAATTGCACCCCCACGCTCATCAGGGTACTCGACCAGGAGCTGCTCGTCCCAACCGTGTTCCAGCTCGGCGGCGCGGTGTGCGTGGCCCGACTCACCTCGGCGGCGACCGAGACAGCCCTGCTCAACCGGTACGATCCACCGATGAAGAGCACCTGTCGTGACGCATCGAAGGAGCCACCCTGGGTGTCGGTGACGCCGCCCGGATCGGTGATGGTGGCTTCAAGCGCGGCGGTGGCTTGCAGATCATCGTTCCCCCACCCGGCAGTGACGCCGAGGCGACCGAAGTGCTTCTCCGCCGCGAGGCGAACGCTGCTGACGTGACCATCGAACTGGCTCATGCCGAGCTCGATTGATCGTCCGGCGTCGGTGGGTATCCCGGTGGTACGGAACGCAAGCGCCGGCAGGGTCGTGCGCTTGAAGCTGAGTGAGACTCCTGGCACTTGCTGGGTTTCGCCAACGATGCCGATCCGGCTTCCGAGCCCGAGCGCCAGTCCACCAGACCGCTCGAGTCCCAGTTGGCCGCTTCCGGACTTGTCCTGCGCCGACACCGAAACAAGCGCCTCGAGCGAGAGGATTCGGGTCTTCCCGCTCCGGAATCCCGCCCAAGGCGTGAACGCCAGGTCGGCCGCGACCGTCATGGACGACGATGTCATGACCGGAATCGTCGCCGACTGGCTGCCCTGCTCGCTCAGCGTCGCGCCGTCCAGGGTCGGGGTCCCGCGATCGCGCCGCGAAGCCCGCACCACGACCGTCACTCCCCCGGCGCGTACGGTCGGTCCCCCCTGTCCCAGCACGGCGTTGCCACCGACCACATCATCCATGGACTCCATGGCGAGTCGCTGGGCAATGTCACGCGCCTTGCCGAGGCCGTCGAAGACCTCCACGTGGAACGGATTGTAGGGGCCACAGGCTCCCAGGAGCGCCACCACGGCGAGGAAAGGCGCATGCGTCACACGTGACATCGTGACCTCCAGGCAATGAACCGGCAACAGGATCGCCCCGGTGCGTGACGGGACCATCAAGCGAGTAGAGTCGATGGTTGGAGCTGTGGCGTCGTCCTCGATTCTCCATCTTGAGCATCGCCCCGACCACCAGGCCGGCAACGGCGCCGACGGGAATGAGCACGGCGGTGTGTGCAGCGCGCAGTCCGGCGACCGGACTCGCGCCGACGGCGACGAGCGAGAGACGGGGCATGTAATCTCCGTAAACGGGAAGCGCCAGAAACACTCACGGCGCCGTCGGGCGCCGCTCCGCCCGCTAGAACTCCACGCCCAGTGCCACCACGGAACGATCGCCCACGCGTCGCACCGCTAGCGCCGCGGGTGGCACCCGTTCCCATCGTGTCGTGCGGATGATTGCGCCTACCAGGGCACCGACACCGGATCCCAGGAGCAGACCTCCCGTGACCTCATAGCCACAATAGCCCGTGCAGTTCGCCTGACTGATCGATCCAACGACCAACCCGGCGACCGCACCGAGCCCCAGTCCCTCCAGGGTGTAGCGGCGGGTGCCGTGGGGGTAGTCGACCGTGGTGGCGGGTCCGACGCGGAGATGATGCTCGACACCGTCGGGCTCGCGGATCACCAGCGAGTCGCCCGAGTGGTGTCGCAGCGTGCCGATCACCGTGGGGCAATCGGGGGCGGTGGGGCAGGCCCCGCGCACCCGCAAGGTGCTGCCGAGCGATGGCGCCTGCGCGACCGCGACCAGCGGCGCGAGGACGAGGAGGACCAGCGACATCAGGGCCGACCGTGCCATGGCAACCTCCCGGATCGGGACCGACTAGACGCTACAGGGTGAACACCAACGGCGCGAGGTCGCGGCTCCTAGGGCCGCACCCGTGCCCCGACGCTCAGCCGGCTCCGCGACCAGCTGGTCCCTTCACCCACCAGTGGGTCGCCGAGTCCCTGGAACGAGCTGTTGCCGTGGGCGAACTCGACACCCAGGGCGAGTTGCGGCACGACGCGCACATCCACCCCACCGAACACCGACCACCGCGAGCTTTGGTAGGAGAGCTGTTCCAAGCGCTTCTCGCCGGAACCCACCTCGGCGAACACCACGCCCTCACCCGACACCGCGTCGTGTCCCCATCCCAGCGACAGGCCGACGCGACCGAAAGTCTTGCCTGCGGCGAGCCGGAGCGAGGTCGCCGTGCCGGTGGCTTGGCCCATGCCGAGCTCCATCGGCGCGCCGTGGGTGGGCAACTCGGCCGACCGGAAGGCAGTGGTTGGGAGAGCCTGACGCCGAAGGCTGAGCGACACTCCCGGCAGCGTCGGCGTCTCGGTCATCATGCCGAGCCTGACACCGACCCCGAACGACGGACCTTCGCGCATCAGGGTGCCGCTCGAGGTGCGCGTGGAGTGGTCCGCGAAGAGTGCCGAGCCGAGGAATTCGACGCTCATCACGCGTGTTGCGCCCACCGCCACGCCGGGGAGGAGTCCCACCGCCACATCCATCGCGACGCTGGCCCCTGGCGTGTCCCTCGTGCCGATCGATTGTATCTGGCCGGCGTCGGGGGAGAACGACGTGCCACGCGAATCGGGCTGGTATCGCGGAACCCGCGTGCTCCGGATCCCCACGCTCACCGCGCCGGTTCGCGCCACCGGGGCCGCCTCGACGAAGGTCGCGTTCCCTGCGGGAAGCTCGTCCACCGCCTGGGCGGCGAGGTAGCGGGCCATGCCGCGCGCGGCGGCGATGCCGCTGGCGAGCGAACCGCTGTAGTCGGGCGGCGGCTGGGAATCGCCGCCACGCCCGCCGCCGCCCCAGATGCCGCCGGTGAAGGCGTCGGTGCAGCCGGCGAGGAACAGGGCCATCAGGGGAACGAGGGTGCGACGTGTGGGCGGCATGGTGCGCTCCAGTCGGAGGTCTGGAGCGACGATGCCGGAGGGGGATCAAGTGGGGGTCAAGCGGGGCGCCAGAAGCGGCCCAACAACAGGCCGACCCCCATGCCGAGCACGGCCGGAAGGATGCTGGCGCCCAGGATGATTCCCACCTCCATGGGTGCCGCGTGTTCCATGTACAGTGGGGCGGTGCCGCCACTCAAGCGGCGCAGCACCTGCTCCTCCAGCACCACCCACACCACCACGCCAAGCGCGATCCCCGACAGCAGGACGAGGAAGTGCCGCACGGCTGTCGCGATCAGATCTGTGTCTCGTGCGCGACCGATTCGCGCACCCACGAGCACCGCGAGCAGCACCGCCATCAGGTACACAAGCCATGGCATCTGCAGCGGATGCGTGTCCGTGGAGGTGGACACCGCCACCACCTTGGCGATCGCGAACACCAGGGTCATCGCCGCCGTGCCGAGCAGCAGCGATGAACGGAGGGGCGGGCGCTCGGGCTCTGCGGATGGGGACACGTCGTTCCTCCCCTGAGGGGTCTCGGGCGGTTGAAGCATGCCGCCGTGGCCGGGAACGGCCAAACGCTACCCGTCGCCACGAGCCGACACCAGAGGGCGGCATCAGCACCGGGAACGCAGCGAGGGGACTCGAGGTGCCGGCTCCTCCCTCGCCTTCGCCCCGCGCCGTACATTCACCCCATGGCCGCTGACACCCCGCCGGCACGCTGGAAACGGATCAAGGATCTCTTCGCGGCGGCGCTGGCGGAGGCCCCCGACGCCCGGGCCGCCTTCCTCGAAACCGCCAGCGGTGACGATCCGACCCTCGCCGTCGAGGTGCTGGCGCTGCTCCGCGCCCACGACGAGCCCGGTGCGGTCGACCGCCTCGCCGGCGACGTCGCCACCCTCGCCGCCTCGCTCCGCCCCGTGGCGCGCGACGGCCAGGAGATCGGCCACTACCGCATCGAAACGAGGGTGGCCGGCGGCGGCATGGGAGAGGTGTACCGCGCCCACGACCGTGAGCTCGACCGTCGCGTCGCCCTCAAGTTCCTGGCGCCGCACCTCGGCGACGATCCCGTTGCCGCGGAGCGATTCGAGCGTGAGGCCCGCGCCATCGCCGCGCTCGATCACCCCAACATCTGCGCGATCCACGAGATCGGCACCACCGCGAACGGCGCCCGCTACCTGGTGATGCCCTACTACGAGGGGATCACCGTCCAGCGCGACCTGCTCGCCGGCCCGATGCCGGCCACCCGTGCCGTGGCCATCCTCATCGACGTGCTCCGCGGTCTCGGCACGGCGCACGCCCGTGGCATCGTGCACCGGGACATCAAGCCGTCGAATGTGCTGGTGACCGGCGATGGAGTGGTGAAGCTGCTCGACTTCGGGGTCGCCAAGCTGGAGGACGCGGCGCGCGGCGTCACCGGCGGCGGCCCCGTCGGCACCGCCGCCTACATGAGCCCCGAGCAGGCCGTCGGTGGCGTGGTGGACGCCCGGAGCGACCTGTGGTCGGCCGGCGCGATGTTCTACGAGATGCTCACCGGGGAGCGGCCCTACACCGACGGCCACGTGGCGGCACGCAGCGGTGAGCAGGCCCTTCCCGCACCGTCGCTGCCGCCCGCGCTGGCCGAGTCGGTTCCGCCGTCACTCCGTGAGGTGACCGCCAAGGCATTGCAGCACGATCCGGCGGCGCGCTACCAGACCGCGGCCGAATTCGAGGAAGCGCTGCACGGCATCATCTGGGACGACGCATTCGCGGTGGCGCAGCGTGCCGCCCGGCGCACCCGCACCATCGTGGCCGCCATGTTGATCGTGGTGGCGCTGCTGGCCGGTGGCACCTGGTACCTTTCCGCGCGCGGCGATGGCGCGGCCGCGCTTGTCAGGGACGAACAGCGCCTGTCGATCGCCGTGCTGCCAATCGTCGATCGCAGCGTCACCGGCGACCAGCAGTACTACGCCGATGGTCTCACCGAGGAGCTGATCGCCACGCTGTCGCGGGTCGACGGCCTGCGCGTGGCGTCGAGCACGTCGTCGTTTGCGCACCGCGCCAGCACCGCCGACCTCCGCACCATCGGCCGGCAACTCGGCGTGTCGCACGTGGTCGAGGGCAATCTGCAGCGCTCGGGCGACCAGCTGCGGATCCGC
>ERZ869936.1748-NODE-1748-length-14475-cov-17.049098_pt1 | contig 14475 bp, 14 predicted proteins | sample MGYA00520876_ERZ869936 | MGnify/ENA primary metagenome ERZ869936 (study PRJEB32218, sample SAMN09650985) | biofilter metagenome | isolation source: enrty point of leading RO module | place: Saudi Arabia: Thuwal, RO plant located on Red Sea | collected 2016-02-17...
GGATTGTGCGCTGGGAGGTCAATATGTTCAGTCTGACTCAACTGTTTGGAATCGCATTCCTGATTTTCGGCTGCGCTCTCGCATTCGTCGTTCGCGGGAACATTCGAGACGGCGTGATGACCCGCAAGGGGACCGGCGCCATTCGCATCAGCGAGCGGCCGATTCAATTCGTGACCAATGTGTTTCTGCGCGCTATGAGTGCGTTTCTCGCCGTGCTCTTCGGAATCGTTGAAATCTTCGGTCTGTAGATCAGGTTGACAACATGCCGGAGGCCGCACATCTTCGGGGAGAGGGTTCTGAAAAAGAGTTCGACAGAAGTGCCATGAAAAGCTGTCCCGACTGTCTCAGCGAAATCCCGGACGACGCCGTTGTTTGTCGCCACTGTGGAGAACGGGTCGAAGGCAAACAGTGTCCCGATTGCGGGACGCGATGCTGGGACGAGGCCGCCTGTTGCCGTTGGTGTGGTCATCAATTCACCGCGCCGAAGTCCGGCCCGGAATTCGAAGCCTTCTCCGTTTCAGCCAGTTTGTTGCCCACTATTCTGCAGAGAGGCCGGTTCCTTGTGCAGACGATTGTGCTCTCCGAGGAAAAAATCACGATTTCAACGCCCGGCGTCTTCGGGTTGAGCACCCACGAAGAGGAAATCCCCTGGAAGAAGGTGGCCGGTTTCGACTACCGATCGGGCATTTTCTGGGACATGGTCCGCATCGAAACCCGCGGCCAGTCTTCCAGCGCCGTGCCTTGCCTCACGAAACCCGACGGCGCCAGAATCCGCAGCGTTCTCCAGCAACTTGAGCGCTGAGCGACTGCGCGGACGTGGCGGACTCGTTCCGCCGAGTCGGCTGCCGCTCCACCCGCGCCGGTCGGTGAGGCACCCGGAAGCGCTCATGTGCCGCAACTGAAGATTCCCGCTTTCAGAAACCGTTTCCCGCCACGGTGGAATTCCGACTCGTCCTCCGTGACACTTGGCTTCAGCGAAGAACCAGATTGACCAATGGAATCTCGGGAGCCACCTGATGCGAATTGCGACCGGCGGAATCATTCACGAAACCAGCACCTGCGTCGACTCTCCGACGACGATGGAACAGTTCGAATTCGACCGCGGCGTGATTCGCGGCGCCGACGTGCTGGAGCGGTTCCGCGGGACGAACGTCTGCACGGGCGGCTTCATCGAAGGGGCCGAACAGAACGGGTTTGAACTCGTCCCGCTGCTGCGGGCTTCGGCCTTTCCGAATGGGCTGATCGTCCGGGCTGACTACGATGCCCTGAAACTGGAGATGTTCGATCGACTTGCGGAGGCGGAGCGCGACGGCGGCCCCGTCGACGGGGTGCTGCTCGACCTGCACGGCGCGATGGTGGTCGATGGAATCGACGACGGCGACGGCGACCTGATTCAGGCGTTTCGCGACTATCTCGGCCCCGACCGGCCGATCGTTGTCACACAGGACCTGCACGGCAATCACACGCAGGCCCGAGTCGCCGCCGCCGACGCGATTGTCGGCTTCGACACGTACCCGCACGTTGACATGGCCGAACGGGGCGTGGAAGCGGCCGCGATCGTTGCGCGAACCGTACGCGGAGAGATTCAACCCCGGATGGCGATCCACCAGTTGCCGTTGTTCTGGGGGACGTCCCGGCAGGTCACCGCGCACCCGCCAATGGACGAAGTGCTGCGACTCCTGCACGAACTGGAATCGCGAGACGGAATCATCACCGCCACCATCGCCACCGGCTTCCCCTGGGCAGACGTCCCGGAGGCCGGCAGTTCGGTGATCGTCGTGGCGGACGGCGACGAAGCGCTGGCACAAGACGCCGCCGACGAACTCGCCGGCTGGATCTGGGATCGCCGCGACCGCTGGTTCGCGCCGCCCGTCAGCGTTCGCGATGCCATCCAGAAGGGGGAAGAGATGGGCCGCTACCCGATCATGCTGGCTGATCACTCCGACAACACCGGCGGGGGATCCCCCGGCGATTCGACCGAGGTGCTGCAGACGTTTCTCGACCTCCGTCTGACCGACGCGCTGGTGCTGTACATGGTCGACCCTGCGGTCGCCCGACAGGCGCATGAGGCCGGCGTCGGCAGCCGGATCGAAGTCTCACTCGGGGCCAAGTCCTCTCCCGTGCAGGGCCGCCCGGTGCTGGGGACTGCTGAGGTCGTCGCACTTTCCAACGGCGCATTCGCCTACGACGGCCCGATGTTCGCCGGGCTGACCGGTTCCATGGGAACATCCGCCTGGCTCAAGATCGAGGGCGTCAACGTCGTTGTGGTCACCGCGCGCGAGCAACCGTTCGACATGGCGTTCGCCCGCTCTCTCGGCATCGACTGCGCGGCGATGAAATACATCTCCGTCAAGTCGGCCGCCCATTTCCGCGCCGCGTTTGAACCGATCGCGGGCAGCATCCACAGCGTCGACGCCGCCGGCATCCACACGCACGACTTTTCCGAATTGCCGCACAGCAAGCGGACGCGGGACATGTTTCCCGTCGAGATCAAGCTCTAAAGTCGGCGATGGGGGCCTACCTGTTCCTTTTCCCGGCCACTTGGAAGCAGGAATGCAACAAGTACAATGTGCTCTTCTGGCTGGAGTGGATCGCAGTCTGGGCGTTCGCATCGGCCTGGTTGACCAAAGGCCGCGCGATCGTCGCTGACGTCGCGATTGACCTGATGGCCGTCACGCAAGATCGATTGATGAAACCGAAATCGTAACCGGGTGACGGCTTCCGGTTGACCTGCCATTCGATGTCCAAATGACGACAACCGGAGAGAACCAACAGGCCTCTTCCCCCCAAGCGGCGACCTGGTTCACCATTGCCGTCGTATGGACGTTGAGACTGCTGGGGGCGGCCTGCCTGATCGGCACACTCCTTCCGCTGCTGCCGAGTGGAGAGTGGTTCATCCGCGGCTGGGACTTCCCGCGGTTTCAGTTGGCCGTCGTCCTGCTCGGCCTGGTGTTCGTCAGCATCTTCGGATTATTCAAACTGCCGCGCCGCAGGGAATATGCGATCTGGCTGCCGCTGCTGATTGCGGCCTGCGTCTGGCAGGCCTCGCACGTGATTCAATTCACGCGGATCTGGTCCACTGAAGTCCCCCCCAGCCGTCCCGATCAATCGTCGTTCTCGCTGTTGATTGTGAATCTGAGCTACAAGAACGACGCACACGAGGCCGTGTCCACAGAAATTCGGAACATCAGTCCGGATGTCCTGATTCTCATCGAGATCGACGAAAATTGGAATGAAGCGCTGTCCGGTCTCAAAGCGGACTACGAACATCGGCACGAGGAAATCAAGGGAGAGGGTCTGGGGCTCGCTCTCTGGTCGAAGTTGCCGCTCGACGGAGCGGAAACGAAGTACCTGGTCGAGGACCGACGCCCTTCAATCTGGGCGTCGATCTCGCATGAGGAGACCGAAATCCAACTCGTTGCCGTTCATCCAACGCCCCCCGGCCTGGATGATTCTACCGGAAAGTCGCGGCGAGACAGCCGCACCCGTGATGCGGAACTGGTCCAGATCGCGAAAACCATCGCCGAGCGAGCGTCCCAAGCCTGGATTGTGGCGGGAGACTTCAACGACGTGGCGTGGTCTCACACCACCCGGCTGTTCAAACGCTTGAGCGGTCTGAAGGATCCCCGTATTGGAAGGCACTACATGGGAACGTTTCATGCGAAGTACCCGCTCGTTCGGTTTCCGATCGACCACGTCTTTCTCTCCGACGGGCTTCTGATCTCCGAGCTGACGCGGCATCGCATCACGGGTTCCGACCATTTCGGCGTGATCGCGGGCATTTGCGTCGAGGCGCCGTCCGCCGGAGTCACGCCGGAACCCGAAGGCGACGACCGCAGCGAGGCGTCGGAAATCGTCAGCGAAGGAAAACAGCAAGCTGCCGAGCGCGGCATCTCCAGCGACGACGAACCTCCGTCACAGTGAACGCGGACCATGCACCGCTACGCGGCACTCATGTGTGAAGTCGGCTTGTTCGCGTGAAGGATGTCGAAAGCCGAATGTGCATCGGACGCGAAGCGTTCGGCATTCAGCCCGTCTAATTGTCGGATGTCCTCACATTTAAAGATCGGTTCGTTCGCGAAGTGCGCGCCCCAACTAATCATCGATCAAGGCGACCGTCACTCCGGTAAGGCCGCATCGCCGGGATTCAATCGGTCTTGCCCCGGTCCACGCACGGAAACAATGTGCACGGTCGTCTCACGAATGACAAACAAGGCTCGGTACACGTTACCGCGGCGGGTCTTGAATGCGATCTCCCGCAATTCCTCGTCAAAGGCATCCGATTCGGGGGCGAGAGGGCACTGGTCGGCGCCTTCGCTAAGTCGTTGCTTTGCGCCGTCGAATGCCTCCAGCCAAGTCCGAGCACCGTCGCTGGAGCGAGAAGCAATCCAGCCATAGATTCCGCGTACGTTCGCCTCCGCTTCCCTCGTCAAGCGAATTTCGAACATCACGGCTTGAGGAGCTCATCCCGAAGTTCGTCGAGCACCTCGTCTGCGGAGCGCGTCCGCCCGTCGTCAATGTCCTGCAGGCCGCGTCCAACGGAATCGATCGTTTCGAGCCGCTCTCGCCACATTGCCAGCACCTGCTCAGGCGTTAAATCCGCACCGCCATTCTCGAGTTGTCTGCGGACAAACTCGTGAAAGGTCTGGAGGTCGTCACGTGCTGCCGTGCTCATTTTCCATTTACTCCTACTCCCGGAGTTGAAACACAAGCATACTCCGCGCTGTCGGTCGACTCAACAAAACTCTGAGCACGGATCCGCGATTGGTGACACTTGTTTCCGTCTCGCCGACAAACTCGCTTCACATATCTCGCTGAACGGACGTATGATCGATTATTCACCTCTTGCACGGGACGATCGAGATGTCGGACTCTCCCGGAAAGCAGCCGCAGCAGATTCCGGCCGGCGTGAAGATCGCAATTGCGGTCTTGTTCATCGGGATCGTGATTGCGTGCCTGCTCCCGGCGACGGGAAGTCGCACAGCGCCGAAGCGAACTGCCTGCAAAAACAATCTCAAGCAGTTGGGCCTGGCGCTTCACAACTACCACGACGCTTACGACATGTTCCCGCCCGCGTATGTGGCTGACGCGCGGGGACGACCCGAACACAGTTGGCGAGTGTTTGCTCTCCCCTACATCGATCAGGCGGTGCTTTACAATCGATACCGGTTCGACGAACCGTGGAACGGTCCGCACAACTCAGAATTAGCCGAAAACACCTTGATGGTGTACCAGTGCCCGTCTGATGCCGAGCAGCGGGAGGAACCCGTGGCCTGGACAAGCTATGTCGCCGTGGTCGGCCCTCACACCGTCTGGCCGGGTGCGGAAGCAACGAAGATCCGAGACATCACCGACGGCACGACCAATACGTTGCTCGTCGCAGAGTCTCGCAATACCGGCATTCACTGGATGGAGCCGCGCGATCTGCACATCGGACAGATGGCGATGACGCTGAATCCAGTCGGCGGCCAGGGGATTTCCAGCCAGCATTGGGGCGGCGCGCATGCTTTACTTGGGGACGGCAGCGTGCACTTCATCTCAGAGGGGGTCGATCCTGCACTGCTCCGGCGCCTGATGGAACGCGACGACGGCGAGGACGTTGGAGCGTTCTGAACTCGTCCACCGGCATCGAGATGTTGCATCGTGCTCTTCGACCATTCAAAGCGATCACGCACAGCCAGACGTTGGGTCATCCGCATCACGGCGGTTGCCGTAGCGATCGGTCTCATGGCTTCCGGCATCGGCGGCTGCAATTCCATCGTCACACATTTGCGTCTGGCTGAATGCAAGAACAGCTTCAAAGCCATCGCGCACGGACTGCACAACTATCACGACGTGTTCGAGAGCTTTCCGCCCGCTTACATCGGCGACGATCGTGGATGGCCGCAGCACAGTTGGCGGGTGCTCCATCTGCCATACATTGCCGAGTACATCAAACCAAACGCTTACGGTGATTACCGATTCGACGAAGACTGGAATGGACCAACGAACTCGCAACTCGCGAGACCGATGCCGCATGTTTATCGCTGTCCGGCGGATGATCGAGACGGACCCAACGGCCTGACCTGGACGAGTTGCGTGGCAATCGTCGGCGAGCACACCTGCTGGCCCGGATCGGAACCAATCAGCATTGCGGACATTTCTGATAGCACATCAAACACCCTGTTGGTCGTCGAATCTCACAACACCGGCATTCATTGGATGGAGCCGCGCGATCTCCGAATCGGGCAGATGGCGATGACGGTGAATTCTGCAGGCGGTCAGGGGGTTTCAAGTTCTCATACCGGCGGCGCGCACGTGGTCTTCGGCGACGGAAGCGTACGGTTCGTTTCAGAACACACCGACCCCCGGACGCTCCGGCGACTCATGCAACGCAACGACGGCGAGGACGTTGGCGAATTCTAACGTCGATTTCCGCACGCTGCCGCTTCAGGTTTGAAAACCGACCAGATGAGTGGCATCGGAAAAAAGTGGTTTGCAAACAATGAAATTAGAAGCCGGCAATTATCTGAAATGTCGGCCAATTTCCTGAATGCACGCGATTTGACTGGGAAAAAATACTTTCTGTCGATACTATTTCAATGCCGACAACTTGTATCTCCGGCTGCGACAACACGGATTCCAGCGGTCCGCCGCATCTGACGGCGAATCGCTGCCGACTTCGCGACAACTCACCCGAGGCTGCGATCTGTATTCTCGTCGACCAATCCAACACATCGGCCCGTTTGCATCCCAGGTTGTCGAGCTTCAGACGCGGGAATCGGTGCAGCGCACCGTGAACCGCTCAGAGGTGTCGCTCATTCGCTTCGCCCCGGCGGGCGTCAGCATCGGGCAGCCGAGAGCAACGAGAGTTGGATCAGTGTCGATTTCCCCGGCAGTGCGGATCCAGACTGCTGCCTGCCGGCGGCATCGGGTCGAACCGTCAAGCACGTATTTGGATCTCACAATCGGAAAGGAGCGCCGTCACCATCAAGCCCAAGTCCCTTTCGTCACCAAAACAGTCATTCGGCGAGAATCCCGTCGAACTGCGAGAGTCGCGGAATTACACAAAGGAATACGTCAAGGGTTTCGTCGAGAAGTGGGACGAACTGATCGACTGGAAGAACCGCGCCCAGAGCGAAGGCGACTTCTTCATCCAAACGCTCAAGCAGCATCGCGCCCGGTCCGTCCTCGACGTCGCGACGGGCACCGGATTTCACTCAGTGCGTCTGCTCGAAGCCGGCTTTGACGTCGTCAGCGCGGACGGCAGCGCGGAAATGCTCGCGATGGCCTTCGAGAACGGCAAGCGTTACGGGCACATTCTCAGAACGGTGCGGGCCGATTGGAGATGGCTCAATCGCGACGTTCACGGGGAATACGACGCCATTATCTGTCTCGGCAACTCGTTTACCCACCTGTTCGCCGAACGCGACCGGCGCAAGGCGCTCGCCGAGTATTACGCCATGCTCAAGCACGATGGGATCCTCATCCTCGATCATCGCAACTACGACCGCCTGCTCGACAACGGGTTCTCCACCAAGCACACCTACTACTACTGCGGCGAGGACGTGACGGCCGAACCGGAACACGTCGACGACGGGTTGGCCCGCTTTCGCTACAGATTCCCCGACGACTCGACGTATCACCTCAACATGTATCCCTTGCGGAAGTCGTACGTTCGGCGACTGCTGCATGAAGTCGGCTTCCAGCAGATCGACACCTACGGCGACTTTCAGGAAACGTACCAGGATGAGGAACCCGATTTCTTCATCCACGTCGCGGAAAAGTCCTATCGCGAAGAACAGGAGGAGTTTGAAGCATGAGCGACGGATGCTCCACGGCCGTCAGTACGGCGCGGGAATATTACAACAGCGAGGACGCCGACAATTTCTACTTCACGATCTGGGGCGGGCAGGACATCCACATCGGGCTGTACGAGTCCGAGGACGATCCGATCGCCGCGGCCAGCCAGCGGACCGTCGAGCGGATGGCGTCTCGGCTGCCCTCGATCGATTCCGACTCCCATGTGCTCGATATGGGGGCCGGCTACGGTGGAGCGGCCCGCTATCTGGCCGCAAAGTTCGGCTGCCGCGTGACGGCGCTGAATCTCAGCGAAGTCGAGAACGAACGCAACCGCCGGCTCTCTCGAGAGCAGGGACTGGATCACCTGATCGACGTCGTCGACGGCAATTTTGAGGATCTTCCGTTCGAGGACGATTCGTTCGACGTCGTCTGGTCGCAGGACGCGTTTCTGCACAGCGGTGCGCGGGAAACGGTGTTCGCAGAGGCCGGCCGGGTTCTCAGGCCCGGCGGCGATCTGGTCTTCACCGACCCGATGCAGGCCGACGACTGTCCCGACGGCGTTCTGCAGCCAATCCTCGATCGAATTCACCTCGAAACACTGGCCTCGCCGGCGTTCTATCGAGAGATGGGCGAACGGCACGGCCTGACCGAAGTCGCCTTCGAGGACCACACGTCACAACTGGTGAACCATTACTCCCGCGTACTCGCAGAGACGGCCTTGCGAGAAGACGATCTCGCCGATCAAATCTCTCAGGAGTATCTGGAGCGGATGAAGCGCGGGCTTCAGCACTGGGTAAACGGCGGTTCCCGCGGCGATCTCGCCTGGGGCATCTTCCACTTTCGGCGCTAGAGCGAATTGCTCGACCGTGTATCCGCATCGGGTGGTCTTCTGACTGTTGAATCGGAGACTCCGCGACAGATCGTCAACACGGTTTCTCCAAGCGCTCAAGAAGGGCATCGATTTTGAACCGGACTGTTCGTAAGCGCGTCTTCGGGGTCGAAATCGAAGCCCATCCGATTGTCTTTCCCGCAGCCGCGATTCTGATCATCGCATTTGTCGCGGCGGCGGCCTGGGCGCCGGGGCGGGCGCTGATGCTGTTCGGCTGGCTGCAGGATGAAATCGCAACCCGCTTCGCGTGGCTGTACGTCGTCGCGATGACCGGGTTTCTGGTCTTCGCGGTTTATCTGTGCTTGAGCCGATTCGGCAAGATTCGATTGGGGCCCGACGGCGTCGAACCGGAGTTCTCCACAATCACCTGGTTTTCGATGCTCTTCAGCGCCGGGATGGGCATCGGGATGCTGTTCTTCGGCGTCGCCGAGCCGATGTGGCATTACCTGGCGCCGCCGACCGGCGAAGGGGAAACGCTTGAAGCCGCACGAAATGCGATGGGGATCACGCTGTTTCACTGGTGCCTGCACCCGTGGTCGCTGTACGCGCTGGTGGCGCTGGCTCTGGCCTATTTCGGCTTTCGCCGCGGCCTGCCGCTCAGTTTTCGCAGCGTGTTTTACCCGCTGATCGGCGACCGGATTCACGGCTGGATCGGCAATGGAATCGACATCATGGCGGTTCTCGCGACCCTCTTCGGACTGGCGACTTCACTCGGTCTGGGCGCTAAACAGGTCAATGCGGGGTTGAACTACGTCTTCGGGCTCCCGCAGGGGACCGGGATCCAGATCATTCTGATTGCCTGCATCACCGCGATGGCCGTGGCGTCTCTGGTCTCGGGACTGCACGTCGGCATCCGCCGGCTGAGCGAGGCGAACATGTGCATGGCGGGAGCGCTGCTCCTGTTCCTGTTCGTCGCCGGGCCGACCAGATACCTGCTCGACGCGCTCGTCGCCAACGTGGGGACGTACTTTCAGCGGCTGCCGCAGAATTCGTTTCGCACCGGCGTGTACGACAGCCGGTCGACGGCCGACTGGCTCGGCAGTTGGACGGTGTTCTACTGGGGCTGGTGGATCGCGTGGTCGCCGTTCGTCGGGATGTTTATCGCTCGCGTCTCCAAGGGCCGGACGATACGCGAGTTCCTCATCGGCGTCTTGCTCGTCCCCTCCACCGTCGCGACCTTGTGGATGACGGGCTTCGGAAACACCGCCCTGCATCAGGAGGTCTACACGCAGGTCTCCGAGAATCCGGCGGCGGTTGAGGCCGCATTCGGTTACGCACCGCACGAGTACGAAGTCCAGGTGCTCGACGATGCGACGAAGCTTCCGCAGACCGAGGACGGCCGCTGGCTGGTGGGACCGAATGCGACCGCTGTCGCCACGCCCGTCGGCGTGTTGATGGAACAGAACGGCGACCGACTCGTCACCAGCAGCGGCGATGAAGTCGAATATCATCGCGGCGTGCTCGTCCACCGCGGCACAAAGCGTCCCTACTGGCCTGACGAGGAGTGCCGCTACGAAGGCGCTTACCGTTCGAAAACGGCGGAACTGACGCTGGGAGAGTATCTGACCGAACCGGTCCTGACGGACGACCGGACCAGCAGGATGGATACGACGGCGACCGCGATGTTCGTCATGCTCAAGGCATATCCCCTGTCGACGCTGACGGCATTGATCGGGACGCTGAGCGTCGTGCTGTTCTTCGTCACCTCGTCCGACTCGGCTTCGATGGTGGCCGACATCATCGCGTCCGGCGGCAGCCATGATCCGACCACGGGGACGCGGCTGTTCTGGGGAATCCTGGAAGGCGTCCTTGCCGCCGTCCTGCTCGTTGCGGGTGGTTTGAAGGCCCTCCAAACCGGCTCGATCACGATCGGGCTGCCGTTCTGCCTGATCGTCATCGGCATGTGTTTCAGCCTGTATGTCGGTTTGAAGCGCGAGTTCGACGGGAAACTACTCGCAGCCGACAAGTCGCGCGCTTCAGATTGACGCGGTCGGGGCGTTGCTCGCCGACGGCAACCGGCTGGGGACGCTTGGAAAGAGGCCCGCATTCCGCGATACTTCGCGGCGCGCGACTGCGACACAATGCAAACCCTGAGCTTCCAACGAAGGAGCAAGCGAAATGGCAAGCGTGACACTGAAAGGCAACCCGGTGAATCTGGCCGGTACGGAACTGAAGCCGGGAGACAAAGCCCCCGATTTCACACTGCAGAACGACGGGCTGGAAGACGTGAATCTGGCCGCATCGTCCGGAAAGACGCGGATCATCGCGACCGTCCCCTCTCTCGATACGCCGGTCTGCCACGAAGAGACCAAGCGGTTTAACGATGAGGCCGCCAAACTCGACAACGTCGACGTCATCGTGGTCAGCACCGATCTGCCCTTCGGACAGAAGCGGTGGTGCGGCGCTGAAGGAGTCGACAAGGTCTCCTGCCTCAGCGATCACCGGACGGCCAAGTTCGGCGAAGCGTACGGCGTACTGATCAGCGGCGGCCCGCTCGATCGCTGCCTGGCGCGGGCGATTTTCGTCGTGGGGCCGGACGATACGATCAAGCACGTCGAATACGTCAGCGAGATCGCCGAGCACCCCAATTACGACGCCGCCCTCTCGGCCGCAGCCTCGTAGCACAGGTTTTTCACAAAGCCCCCAGGCTGCAACCCGGGGGCTTTGTCGTGCGCTCCCTCAAAACAGCGTCGGTCCGCCCTCACCGCCCCCCTGGGATCTCCGACGGCCGAGATGTTCAAACGCCGCATCCGTGGCCACGCGGCCGCGGGGCGTCCTCTGCAGAAGCCCGCTGCGGAGCAGGAACGGCTCGACGTCGTCCTCAATCGTGTCGGCCGGAAGGCTCATGCTGTGGGCGATGGCCTGCACGCCGGCCGGCCCGCCTCCGAACACGTCCATCAGCGTCTGCAGGTAACGGCGATCCTGCCGCTCCAGGCCGAGGCCGTCAATCTCGAGCATCTCCAGCGCCTCGGCTGCGATCTCGGTCGTAATCTTGCCTTCCGCGTGCCGGAGCGTCGCGTAGTCCCGCGTCCGGATGAGGATATTGTTCGCTTTCCTCGGCGTCCCCTGGCTGCGGCGGGCGACCTCATGCGCCGCCTCGCGCGTCACGTCCGTCTTGAGCTTTGTCGCATTCCGGCACACGAGTTCCACCAGGTCTTCCAGTTCGTAAAAGTCGAGATGCTCCCGATAAACGAACCGGTCGCGCATGGGGGCGGTCAGCATGCCGGAGCGGGTTGTTGCGCCGATGACCGTGAACGGCTTCAGTTGCATGTTGATCGTTCGCGCGTTGAGTCCCTCGCCGAGTGCGATGTCGACCCGGAAGTCCTCCATGGCCGGATACAGAAACTCCTCCACGGCGGGCGGCAGGCGATGGATTTCGTCGATAAACAGCACCGACCCGTGCCCCGCGTTGGTGAGGTACGGCAGCAGGTCTTTCGGAGCGGAAAGCGCCGGTCCGGCGGCGATCTGGATGTCTACGCTCAATTCACGCGGGATCACCGTCGCGATGGTCGTCTTGCCGATGCCAGGCGGGCCGTCGAGCAGCAGGTGCCCCAGCGTATCGCCCCGCTTCTTCGTGGCGTCGAGCATTACCCGCACCCGCTCGACGACCTTGTTCTGCCCGATCACATGACACAGCCGCTGCGGACGCAGAGCATCGTCGAACGCGTCGTCATCCGGGTCGAACGGCTGTCCGCCGCGCGCATGATCGGGGGGCCTGCCGGAGTTTCCTCCCCCGAGACCGCGCCGGCCTCCGTCTTCGTCGCCTCGAATAACGCGTTCCCTCGGCATATCGATCGCATCCCGTGCGGAGCCTGAATCGGCCGAATCCGGCCCTCCGGGCCGCAGGATATCGCGAAGGCGCACATTCGTCCATCGCGATGTCCCGATCTGCCGCAGCCGCTCCCGTGATCAGTGGAAGTGATCAATCGCGGTCTTTTGCTGAGACAAGCGAAGGTAGCTGACTGCGTAGAGCAAAAACATGTAGGGAAAGGAGAAGATCATCACGATCAGGCCGATGCAGCAATAGGTGAGCAGTACCGTAGCGAGATTGATGCCGAATGCGACCAGTCCGATCAGGACGACGAATCCAATCGAGGCTCCAAGCTGTTCGAAGAAGCCGCTTAAGGTCTCACCAATCGGTGCCCGACGATCGACGTAGTACAGCGGCAAATGCCAGAAGAACAGCATGCCAATTCCCATAGACAGCCCGTGCAGCAACAGCAGCAGAGGGGCAATCAGAAGCATTCCAGGGATAAGACGCCGGCCGTCGCCGAACGCATAGAACAAGTCACTGATCTCTGCGGGTTCCCCTTTCGCAACGCGGAGATTGAGCCGCGACATTCCAATCGTCGCAACTGCCGTGGCGAAAATGTACGCCACGAACATGAAAATCATCCCGGCGACCACGGCGACCGCAGCCAATTCCTCGGCAACCTGTCCCAGACCGAAGGCGACCCCCAGAAAACCGACGTATGCGACCACATACATCAGGAAAAACAACAGGATCAGCAACAGACCGGCTCCGATCAGCAATCCCATTCGGTCCTGATAGATCCTCCACGCCGTCGACATGGCTTCCCCCACATCCGGCACCGGGGGAGACCAGGACGGCGTCGCCATCGGTTCGACGCCCTCCAAAGACTCGCCACAGATCCGGCAATGCAATGCGGCAGGGCCATTGGACGCCTGACAGTTTGGGCAGATAATCTCCTCGCCGGCCGGCTGACGCCGTCGCGGCGGCGGCTCAACCGCCTCTTCGCCTTCCGCCTCCGGCCGACTCCAGTCGGAGGCAACCTCATCCGTTTTCGGAGGGTCTACCGGCGGATAAGGCGGGGGGGGCAAGTCCTGGGCCGAAGACTCCCGTTGTGCATTTTCTTCGACCTCGAAAACGTCCTCCTTTTCGAGGGAAACGTCATCCCGATCATCTTCCCCCGAGGCGGACCGGCCTTCCGCTTCGTGCGGATACGGCACCCAGATCGCCTCTCCGCAGGCGGGGCATTTGGCACTCAGGCCCGCCTTGTCCTCAGCGGTCCGCAGAAGGTGGTCGCACTGCGGGCAGGTGAACTCAATGGCCAACGGATGCTCCCGGGTCAGAATCACATTGTCTACGGAATGACGCGCAGACGACTGGTGCGCCGACTCAGAGTTTACAGGTTGAGCGATTCTTTCGGGAGCACGAATCCCGCAGGGTTTCGTGCGGATTCGAGGTCCAGCCAACTCGAAAACTCAGCCCTGTCAGGGCACTACCACGTCGTACCGTTCTTCGCCCACCGAACCTGAATCTTGGAATTCTGACGCCGAATCGTTGCCTTCTGCCTGAAACCCGCAGCCCGGCCGGAGTCTCCGAGACATTGGAGTCTCAAGGTCACCCATTCCACCGAGCGGGAGCGGTCCCGAGAGGGGACGCACCAAGCCGTTTCGAGCGCAGCTCATTGAGAATCTGCCAGTGACACACAATCCGTCTGTGGCCCGGCCCCGAGGCGCCAGGCCCAAGGGATTCTCGAACAGGACACGGATTTCCGCGGATCTGGCGGATCAGCACGGATTTTTCGGGAAATTCCTTAAACGCGGCAGCGCCTAGACTGCATCGATTCAGGCGCGCATGGCGTCGAGACGCAAGAAGACTATCAGTGAAAATCGGTCCCATCCGTGGTCATCCGCGTTCCATTCGAATCTCCTGGAGAGTCACTCGATCGGGAATCGAGAGACGTGTGTAAACGACAGCATCGAGAATCCAGTGCTCGCTGGGGGAACGTTCGCGTTCGTTCCCCGGCCTCCCTATGGCGTTACTCCTCCGCCATGAC
>ERZ869936.1749-NODE-1749-length-14462-cov-18.753384_pt1 | contig 14462 bp, 13 predicted proteins | sample MGYA00520876_ERZ869936 | MGnify/ENA primary metagenome ERZ869936 (study PRJEB32218, sample SAMN09650985) | biofilter metagenome | isolation source: enrty point of leading RO module | place: Saudi Arabia: Thuwal, RO plant located on Red Sea | collected 2016-02-17...
CCGTCTACCTTGCACTCTGCGCTCTCGGAGTCCTCAGCCTGTTGTCGTCCGTGATTCGTCACCTCTTCCGACGCGCGCCGGCGACGTTGCTCTCCAATCATACTCGCCTCGTCGATGTCGCAGACGAATTGGGAACCCCGCCGATCGGCGACGGTCCGTTCCGCTGGCTGATTCGCGTTCCCGGAAACCAGGTCTTCGAAATCAGCGTCGCGACCAAGCATCTCACGCTTCCGCGCCTGCCACGGGAGTGGAACGGCCTGTCCATTCTGCATTTGAGCGATTGGCACTTCATCGGCACAATCGACAAGCCGTTCTTCGAACGCGCGTCCGAACTGGCCTCCGAACAGAACGCCGACCTCATCGTCTTCACCGGCGATCTACTTGATGAACAGGATCTCGCCGCCTGGATTCCCGGCACCCTGGGCTCGCTGTCCGCCCCGCTCGGGTGCTGCTTCATCCTCGGTAACCACGACTGGTACCTCGACCCTCGTGCGATTTCCGCGGCGCTCCAGCAGCAGGGCTGGGTCGACGTGATGGGCCGCGTCGCTTCCATCAACCATCGTGGGCGACGCCTCTTGGTCGGCGGGACCGCCGCGCCGTGGATCGGCGATCACCCCGACTTCTCCGCAGCCGCGCGAGACGCTCACTCAAACCCGGCCCTTCGCGACTTTCGCCTGCTGCTCAGCCACACTCCCGACCATCTCAGGTGGGCGCAGTCCGAGGACGTCGATCTGATGCTGGCCGGTCACAACCACGGGGGACAGGTCGTCCTCCCGCTGATCGGTCCGGTCTACTCACCCAGCCTCACCGGATGCCGTTTCGCGGGGGGCCTGTTCGAAGACTCTCCCACAGTCCTGCACGTTTCCCGCGGCCTCTCGGGCCGGCACCCGCTGAGAATCAACTGCCGCCCCGAAATCACCAAAATCGTCCTGCACTCGCCCGAACCGGGATCGAATTCCGCGGGATGAGGGCGTCCCTTGCACATTCCAACGCAACGGGGCAAAGACTCGACACAATGAAAGGTGTGAAGGGCGGCTGACATCGAGATCGCGCACGGCCGGATAACAGGCACGATTCTCAATTCCACAGTTCCGAATCTGTGAAACATTCGCCTGACGGTAGAGCCCGCGTCCGGTTTGTGAATTCCCTCTCCAGGCTTCTTTGCGGCCCTTTGCCTCTCAGCGCCTTTGCGTTGAAAACCTCGTGCGGCGAACTGCGGCCTTCACTCGCCTCGCTGAACTGTTGAATTTCCCCGTGAAGTTGGTACAGAATACGCCGATTGCTCAGTCCCTTCTATCGACACCACGATCCAAGGAGCATCTCTCATGGAAATCGGTAGTCCCATGTATTTCGTGGTTCTGGCAGTCTTGCTGATCGCTGCGATCGGAGCGTTCATGTTCTTCAAAAACAAGTCCTGAACTCCGTCTGCATTGCTGCCGCGACGGGCGGCTGCGAGCTTCATCTCGCCCGCCCTTGAGGCGCCGGTCGACGAGCGCGAATCGCTCGGGGGCCTCCCTGATGTCCCCGATGACGATGTGTGCGCACTATTCCCGTTTTCGCGTTCAGGGTGACACATGGCAGACAGCGACCGCATCGTCCGATCCGACGACGAGTGGCGCCAGCAGCTCACGCCGGAGCAGTACCGCGTCTGCCGGCGGAAAGGGACGGAACGCGCCTTTACCGGCGAGTACCACGACTGCAAGCAGGCCGGCGTTTACCACTGCGTCGGTTGCGGCGCGCCCCTGTTTCGTTCCGAGGCAAAATTCGATTCCGGCACCGGCTGGCCCAGTTTCTGGCAACCGGCCGACGAAAACAGCGTCGAAACCGAAGAAGACCGCAGTCTCTTCATGCGGCGCACCGAGGTCCATTGCCGCCGCTGCGGATCGCACCTCGGTCACGTCTTCACGGACGGCCCGGAGCCCACCGGCCTCCGGTATTGCATTAACTCCGTCTCCCTGAAGCTCGACGCCGACTCGCCTGCGGAATAACCCCAGGCCGACCGGCCGCGTCCGCCGGGTCTCGCGAGAAGTGAGAGCGCACAGGCCTCAATGATTCTCGGCTCTGGCGGCCCGCCACAGCAGCAGCGCCGTCAACCCGCCCAGCACGAACACCCCGGCGATCGTCAACGTCCAGAGCAGCAGCCGGTGCTCTTCCGACCAGGGAAGCTGCGGGGCGGTCGGTCCCGTGAAGTACGGGTTCGGTTCAACTCTCCCCAGTGATGCGGCCGCGGGAGGTTGATCCGGCTCGATGGCGGCGATCGTTTGCTTCAGGTCATACTGCGGAGCAGCCAATTCCGGGTCTCCCGCATAAACGGCGATCTCCGCGCCGGGGAACTCCAGTTCGCGCCGCCGGCAAATCAACCACCGTTCCACGGTTAACGCGGTGACGCGTTCAACCCGCAGCGGCCGATCGTCACCGTTCTCGATCACGGCCCGCACGTATCGCCCGCGTCGCTCGCTGTAGCGGGCTGTGTCGTCCACCGCCGGTTCGCGTCCCGGGCGAGAGATCCGGTACGCTGCAAAGGAAGCCAAGGCCCGCCAACGGGTCTCTGCGGGGTCTGCTTTCAACTCGTCCGCAATCTCGAGCCGCACCGGACGGTAATAATCGCCGTTGTAGTCGAACTCAAATCGCAGCGCATCGGTCGGGATGCGGTCGTAACCGACGTCGACGATCACCATCGTCTGCTTCGTCTCAGGATCGAGTCGCCGTTCGAGGATCTCCGTCGGCAACTCTCGTCGCGGCGCGAGAACCTCGTTCCGGTCGGCGACCATTGCACCGTCGATCTGAAGCGGCTCGGCTCCGTCGTTTTCGATGACCACCTTGTAATAGCGAAAGACGCTGCGGGGAAACCGAACCCTCTTTACCCGCAGCCGATGGGCGCCGCGCGTGCGATCCAGGAGATAGCCGTCGGAAGTCAGTTCCGCCCACCGCTCCGCATCGCGGCGATCAGCTCCGAAGACGGTCACCGCTCGCTCAAAATTGTGTTCCGTCGGGGAGACGTTCACCACGATTTCCCGAATCGGCTCCGAGGCCGAACCGACGTCCAGGAGCAACTGGGTCTCGCCCTCGATCTCGGAGAGGTTCAACAGCGGAATCTCCCGCTCGGTGACCTCAATCACGTCGACCGGCCGGTGCAGGACAAACGGGACGTCCGCGTGTCGCTCGCCCCCCCTTTCCACCGCGATTATGCGCACATCCCCCATGTCGTCGCGGGTCACGCCGTACAATTCGGGTGGAACCGGCAACCGGACGAGTCCCGTCGCATCCGCCTCCGGCAGGGTGTCCGGGATCGACCAGCGATAGGCGAGAGTATGCAACGGATCGACAGGCCGGGGATCGTCTGCGAGAACTGCGCCGGAACCCGCTCCCAGCAGCAACCCGCCCGCCAGTAACGCCGCGGAGGCCGTCAACCACTCCCGAATTCGCCCCTGATACCGTCGATAAAAGAACGACACCAACATCAGCGCCACCCCCAGCGAGCCGAAGGCGACCCACTTCCACGCCTCAGACACGTGAAACACGTCGTACAGGAAAACCTTCCCCGCCGTGAGCACGAACAGCGCCAACGCCAGAATCCGCACCACGCCCGACCGATAGTAGATCCCGGCAACGATCGTTCCGATGGCGTACGCCAGCCAGACGATCGTGATCGACAGCGCCGTCCACGTTTTCCAGTCGTGAATCACGCCCTGGGCGTAAGTCTCAGTCGTCAGCATCGCGAGTCCCGTCAGGTGGGCGAAGACTCCCAGCAGTCCCGCCATCGAGAGCGGACCGGCGATCGCTTCGCTCTCCGAATCATCGCGATCCCTCCGCAAAAACAGCACAGCTCCGAAGATGGCCGCACCCATCGCGGAGAGAAATCCGACGCCGCGCGGGTTCATGAGCGGCAGACGCCAGATGCCGGGAATCGCGCCGTGTCCGCTCAATCGGTGCCACTCCGAACGCCAGTCAATCAGCGTGCCCCCCAGCGACGCCAGCAACAGCAGCGCAACCAGCGCGAAGAGGCCCAGTCCTACACGATTGAGCCACTCCGGCCCCACGCGAACCGCCGTCACCAGCAACATGGCCGCCGCCAGCGCCGTCCACACGGTAAACAACCCGACCAGTGTCGGGCCGATCCAGTCGTAACGGTAACCGAGCACGAACGTCTCGACGATCATCATTCCCAACAACGTCATCGGCACGAGCGCCGTCAGCCATCCCGCAGTCAGGGATGACTCTCGGAGAAGCACCGACGTCGCCTCACTGTCGCGGCGGCGTCGATACTCCCATGCCAGAATCGCCATCACCAGCGCGCTCGCCAGGAAGCTGAACGAGCGACCGTTGAACACGTCGGTCCAGGATGGTTCGTCTGCAGCTTGCGACCCTTCGGCCTCAATCACGCGTGACGGCATCACGTCGACGGCAATCGGGTCAACACGCCTAAAGCGCGTCTGGAACGACCCGGGATGGTCGAATGTCTGCACGGAGTAGAAAACGAGAATCAACTGCACCACCGCCAGCAGGCCGAAACCGGCCCACTGCAGTTTCGGTTGACCGAATCTCAGCCCCAGTTCCACCAGCAGCAGACTCTCCGCCGCCCACGCAATCGCGATCCAATGCCCCGTCAACTGCAATGGAATCGCGACCGTCAGAAACGACGCTGCAATCCCCGCCAGACAGACAATGACCGGTTTCCCCGAGGGATTCCGTGACAGTTGCAGCATCGCCAGCCCCAGGTACGAACCAGCCAGCCCCACCGCCATCAGCCCGTGCCACGCGGAGAAATCCGACTTCGTCACGCCGTAAAGCGCGATGAAGTACACCACCGGCGTCGCCAGCATCAGCACAAAGTCACCCGGCTTCGCCGGCAAGCGTTTGAGCGTGTTATGCCACACGCCCAGCAGGGCAAACAGCAGGAAGAACGCCGTCATCAGTATGATCGTGCTCGTCAGCTTCTCCGGTTGGTAATGCTCCCTGAACCAGCCCAGCCACATCAGCAGCGTGAACCCGAACGCCGTCAACTGCAGCGGCTGCCACTTGCGGAAACTCGCGATTCCAAGCACGCCCAGATCGAGCAGGAAGATGTAGGAGAACAGTTCCCACTGCCGGTCGGCGCCGGTGGACAGCATGATCGGCGTCAGGAAGCCGCCGATGAGTCCAATGATCGCCGTCGGCTGCGAATGGAAAATCGTCGAGAACGCCAGCACGGCAACCGTCACCACGGCCATTCCGGCGAATGCCGGACCGATGCTGATCAAGCCGTAGAAGTCATGCGCCGCAAACAGCGAGAAATAGAGCACCCCCGCCGCCGCCCCCGCCAGCGCCTGACCCTGCCACCGATAGTCCTGCAGCATGGCGTATGCGGCGCCCGCGAATGCGAACATTCCGATTACGATTCCAATCACGACGCGCCCCGTGGGCCCGAGCACTTCGGTGTCAATCGCGTACTTGAACCCGTATCCGGCACAGAGAATCAGAGCGATCGCACCCGCCCAACCGAGCCAGCGACCTGCCAGAATTTCCTCAATCGAAGAGGAACCGCCCGTTTCAACCTCTTCCGCGGATCTTGGTTTCGGAGCGGACGGGCGCTCCCGATCCGCCATCCCTCCTTCGTCGCCTCTCCGCGATATCGCCACTTGCTCGCTCGCACGCCGCCGGGGAGGTTGGACGACTTCGATGTCCGCCGGATCGACGAACGATTCGGCTTCCTTCGTCGGCGTGGAAGTTTCAGCCGCGCGGGATCGTCGCCCCGCCTGGATCGGCCCCTGACGCAGAGACTTGATCTCGTCCCGCAGCCGATTGACCCGCCCCCACAGCACAGCGATCAGAATCACCGGCAGGAGGAACCAGATCAGCCCGCAGGTTCCCAGCGCCAGAAATAGAATCTGTTCAAAATCAGCCATCGCGTGGTCCGGGGCGATTGATCGAGGGTCGTCTCTTCACCGGCGGGAACGCTTTCAGAATATAACGTGTTCGACAGGAACCGGCTCAGGCGCGGCGGCAGACGCCCCACCGGCATGCGGGAATCTCCCGGGTCCGCACGATGCCCGATCGCGAAAACCCTCAGGCGGAGACTTGACGTGCGCGCCGTCAATCGTCATAAGGGCTGTTTCCCGATTGTGTTACGGGTTTGCGGCGCCGTCGGCAGCCGGTTGCTCGGCGACGTCGCAAACAAGCAATATGGAGACCGCCCAGAATGGGTCGCTACACCGGGCCCAAGGCCCGCATTAACCGCCGGCTAGGATTTCAAATCTACGAGAACGCCGGGGCCATCCGCGCCATGGAGCGGAAGCCCGATCCGCCCGGGATGGTGACCCGTCGCCGCGGGAAGCAGTCGATCTACGCGCTGGCGCTGATCGAAAAGCAGAAGATCAAATTCTACTACGGGTTTCGCGAGCAGCAGTTGCGGAAGTATTTCGCCAAGGCGCGGAGGCTGAAGGGCAACACCGGTGAGCACCTCATGTTGCTCTGCGAGCGGCGACTCGACAACGTCGTCCGTCGCGCCGGCTTCGCTTTGACGCGGCCCCAGGCCCGCCAGGGAATCGTCCACGGACACTTCCAGCTTAACGGTCGAACCGTGCGACGACCGTCGATTCAGGTCCGCGCCGGAGACGTCATCACCGTCAAGAATCGTCCCAACCTGAAGAAGCTCTACCAGGAACTCGTGGAATCCGGCGGAGACCCCGGCTGCAACTGGATTTCGCGCGACAGCGACGAACTCAAGGCCGTCGTGACGTCTCTGCCGGGAATGGACGACGTCAGTCTTCCCGTCGACGTCGGCCAGGTTGTCGCGTTCTTGTCCCGGTAGGAATCATGGAGCCAGCGACAGCCTCGAAATCGTCTCAGACGCGCGCAAGAGGCAGATCGATGCAACAGGCTCCGTACCCATACCCGGCCGCGCTGATCTTCGGCGTGCCGGGAGCCGGGAAGGGGACGCAGGGCGACATCCTCCGCCACGTTCCCGGTTTCTTCCACGTCTCCAGCGGCGTCGTCTTTCGCAAACTCGACCCGCAGTCGCCCGACGGACGCTCAGCCCGCGAGTACATCAGCCGCGGTGAACTCGTCCCCGACGACATGACCATCCGCCTCTTCTCCGATCACCTCGAAGCAGAGAGAACGTCCGGACGGTTCGATCCCGCAAACGATCTGCTGCTGCTCGACGGAATCCCCCGCAACCTGACGCAACAGGAGTTGCTCAAGCAATACGTCGACGTCCGGCTCGTGCTGCACCTCGTCTGCCGCGACAAGGAAGCGATGATCGAGCGCATCAAGCGCCGCGCCCGGATCGAGAATCGGGACGACGACGCCAGCGAGGCGATTACCCGCAAACGATTCGAGATCTACGATCGCGAAACCGTCCCCGTCCTCGCGGGCTACCCCGATTCGATCATTCGGGGGATCGAATCCAGCATGACGCAGGCCGAGGTTCTTCTGGAATGCCTCGAAGCTCTGGTGCCGGTCTTCAAGGAATGCATGCCGCGAGATCTTGCGGCGGCAACCTGAGATTGAATAGACCGCGGATTTGACGGATGCGGCGGATCGGCACGGATTCGACCTTATCTTCCTGAGCAAGAGGAAACGCAGAGAGCACGGCGATCCAGCCGTTATTGGTCTGCACACTCGGAAATCGAATCAGCGAAAATCCGTTCAATCCGCGCTGATCCGCGTTCCAATCGAGACTCTTGTGAAGCGAACTGATCGAGAGAAGATTGCTCAGGAGTTGTGTGTCAACGACAGACCCGCAGGGGAGCGCTCGAACCGGTAACGGCGACCACCTCGACTCCCCTCCCGTCTCCGTCGTACACGATCGGCACGAACGACTCGATTCCGCGCAGCCACTCACGGTATCATCGTTCTTGAGATGGTCCTGACGCCGATCACCACTGACGCACCGATCTACCATTGGCCGCGCGCGACCGTCGGGCTCATTGTCGCGAATGTCTTTGTCTTCCTGCTCGTCGAGAGCGGCGTCTGCGGTCCCTTCCCGGAAATCGTCGCCAGATACGGCCTGACCCACGGCCAGGGCCCGCAGCCGTTGCAATGGATCACCTCCAACTTTCTCCACGCCAATGCGGTCCACCTGGCCGGCAACATGTTGTTCCTGTGGGGCTTCGGGCTCGTCGTGGAAGGCAAGATCGGCTGGCGGGCGTTCTTGAGCCTCTACCTCCTGATGGGAGCGCTCGAGTGCGCGATCGAACAGGTCTCCTTCCCCGGTGTGTCAGGCGCTTCATTCGGAGCGTCGGCTGTCATATTCGGACTCATGGCCATCGCTCTGGTGTGGGCCCCGAAGAATGATCTTGTCGTCGGCTATTGGCTGCCCGGCATCGGGGTGGGAACGTTCGATGTGTCGATCCTCACGTTCTCGTTGATCGTCGTGACGATGCAGGGACTGCTGTTGTGGTGGATTGCCTCCACGTCCGAATTGTTCCTCAGCAGTCCGCTCCTGCATTTGCTGGGCGCTCTGCTCGGCCTGATCGTCGGCGCGGTCATGTGGCGCTGCGGTTGGGTCGACTGCGAAGGTTGGGATTTGTTCTCGGTGCTGCTGGGCAAGCAGCCTCAACCCGTTGCCAGCGATTCGTACATCCCGGTCGTCGAACGCCCGGTCGCCGAACGACCCGACGCGCATCCGAAACGGGATCGTCCCGAATCGAATGGCGCGATGAATCCGGAGACCGGCGTCGCGCGGCACAAAGCCAGGTGCATTCGTCGAGTACGCGCCCTGCTCGACAAGGGCCGTCCGCTCGACGCCTGCAACGCGTTGCGGGAAACTCAGCATGTTCTCGACCGTTGGACGCTCCCGCGCGCCGATCACGTGCGGCTGGCCCAGTCGCTGCAAGAGTCCGGCCACTGCCACGAAGCCGTGGCGCTCTGGGAAGAATATGTCGCAGAGCATCCCGAAGACTCCGACCCGATCCGGATCGAGGCGGCCGAAATGATGGTGAATCAACAATCCCGGCCCCATGCCGCCATTCGAATCCTGAAGCCCGTCGACTCCACAGGACTGCACCCCGAACTCCATAGCCGGCGGGCCGCAATTCTGCGCCGCGCCGCCGAATTGATCGAACAGGGCGCTGTCGAGTTCGCGGACCGACCGAGGAGTTAGCTTCGGCAGTCGCATCCGGTGCGATACGTCCAGACTCAATTCGCAGAGGAACAGATGGCTGAAACCGACCCGGCCCTGGTGGAACAGGTCAAAGCGGGAAGTCGCGACGCGCTCGCTGAGTTCATTGCGCAGAGCGAGCGGCAACTCACGGCCTACATCGAACGCATGATGAGCGACTCCCTCCGCCGCAAAGTGGAACCGGGCGACATTCTGCAGGAGGTCACGGTGAGCGCCCTCAGTGCGCTCGACTCGGTCGATCTGACCCGTCAGAACCCCTTCGGCTGGCTCTGCCAGCAGGCGGAACGCCGGATCATCGATGCGCATCGGCACCACTTCGGAGCGCAGAAAAGATCTGCCTCACGGGAAGTTCCCCTGCAAGCGCGATCCGGCGCGGACGATCCGGGGGGCGGCATCGCCGACTTGCTGGCCGCCAGCCTGACCACCCCCAGCGCCGCGGTCTCCCGTCAGCAGAAAGAGTTTCACATGCTCGAAGCCCTCTCCGCACTTCCGGAAGAGAGCCGCGAAGCGCTCCGCATGCGCTATATGGAGCATCTCCCGAGCAAGGAAATCGCACAGCGGCTCGGAAAGACCGACGGCGCAGTCCGCGTCATGGTCACCCGTTCCCTCCAGAAACTTCAGGATATCCTGGCACAGAATTCCGACTTCCAGACCCTCGTCGCCCAGCAGCGGAAGAAGGAAGCCTGACAGCCTGTTGCAAATGGCGGTCACCGAACCGAACACCGGCCTTCCAAGACGGGCGCTTGGCAGCGCTCCGTCGTCCCAACCAGGGGGCGAGCCGCCGGGCGTCAGCCGGCGGTTGCGTCCCTTCAGGTCCAACTCTTCACTGCACCGCAACGACTTCCCCGATGACCACCGGCGATTCCGTCTTGCCGATCAGATCACAAACTGTCTCCACAGACTCCTCCCGAACAACCAGCACCAGCCCGACGCCCATGTTGAACACGCGGTACATCTCATCGTCGGCGATGTTTCCCAGCTTCTGAATCCAATCGAAGACCGGCGGAATCGTCCACGCACCGCGCTCAATGGACAGACCGCATCCCTCGGGAAGAATCCGGCCGACGTTCTCTTCCAGGCCTCCGCCGGTGATGTGCGCGATGCCCGCGACCGCCGGGCGGATCGCGTCATTTCCCAGCAGTTCCGAAATCAGCCCGGCGTAAATCTTCGTCGGCGTCAGCAGCGCCTCGCCGACGGACGCCCCCAACTCGGGAACCTGATCGTCAACGCTCAGCCCGCCAGCCTCAAACACCGCCTTCCGCGCCAGCGAGTAACCGTTTGAATGCAGACCTGACGACGGAATCCCGATCAGTCGGTCGCCGGGCCGAATCGCCCCCCCGTCAACCAGTTTCGTACGTTCGACCACTCCGACGCAGAATCCCGCCAGATCGAAATCACCCGGACGGTAAAGCCCCGGCATGACCGCCGTCTCGCCTCCCAGCAGTGCCGTCCCGGCTTCCCGACAGCCCGTCGCGACCCCCTGCACCAGAGCCGAAATCAATGCCGGATTGTCTTCGGCGACGGCCAAGTAATCGAGAAAGAACAGCGGCTCCGCGCCGACGCACAAACAATCGTTGACGCACATCGCGACCAGATCGATGCCGATCGTGTCAAACCGCTGCGCGAGCTGCGCGACGCGAATCTTCGTACCGACGCCGTCCGTGCCGGAGACCAGGACCGGGTCCGCGTAACTCCGCCCATCCCCCAGCAGTCGAAACAGTCCGGCGAAGCCCCCTTCGAGAGGCAACACCCGCGGCCCGTGCGTCGCCGCCATCATCGCAGGCAGCTTCTGCATCGCCCGTTGGTATTCGTCCAGATCGACGCCGGCGTCTTTGTACGTGAGTGACGGCATGCGGGTCAGCCTGCTGCTCGAATTCAATTCCGGAAATACCCAGCGCGGCCGTTCGCCGCAAACATCGCGGCCGACTCGCTCTGCGAGTCGGCTTCCTCGTGATCTTCCTCATTCCCAAACTTCCGTTCGGGAACGCGCCCCGCCTCTCCAATCAGCCCGTACGCGCCGTGTGCTGAACGGCGATGGCCGTGGCCGTGGCGTAGCTTCTGCAATGGGAGATCGTGATAAAGACCTCGTCGATCCCCAACCGCTCCGCGGCGTCCGCAGCGCCCGACTTCAGGCTGATCTGCGGCTGCCCGTTTCGTTTGTTCACGACTTCGATGTCCTGAAAACCCACCCCCCGCGTCATCCCCGTACCCAGCGTCTTCATCACAGACTCTTTCGCGGCCCAGCGACCGGCGTAATGCTGAATCGCCTCGCGGCGACGCTGGCAATAGCGAATTTCCTGTTCGGTGAACACCCGCTGCAGAAACAGCTCTCCGTGCCGTTCGATCATCTGACCGATCCGCACCGTCTCGATAATGTCCGTCCCGAGTCCGACAATCACGGATCAACTCTCTCGTCTTCACCCAGAGGGGCTCTTTTGTCGTCTACCTCAATCGCAGACCGCATCCCTCGCCGCGCCCCCCACGCTCCGGCCAGGCCCGCCAGCGCCAGTTCCACCCCCCAGACGATCTCCGGCCAGGGGGATCCATACCAGCCCAGAGCCGAGATCCGCGCTGCCAGATAGTCGCTGAAGCCGGGCTCCAGACGGAGTCGATGCTGCTGCAATTGCTGAGGACGCGAGCGGCCGTCGCGCATCCCTTCCAGCAATCGCATCCCCGCCAACTCTTCCGGATTCTCTTGTACTCTTTGCCGGGCCCGGGCTTCAAGCTGCGCGAAGTTCAATCGGGCGATGTTCGCCAGCCCCGCAATCACCAGCAGCGGCGCACCGAGGAGAACCAGTCGCGGATGCCGGATTTCGAGTTCCCCCGCCAGCCGGCCCATCGCCCAACCCGCGCCCCCTCCGAACACAACCGAGAACAGGAACAGTAACCGCGTTCGTTCGGGAGCATGCGCCAGCATTGTGGACAGCAGGAGAACACCTGCGGCAGAGATCGTTAACCAACCGACAGCGCGACGAAGCATCACCGTTGTTCCATCAGTTCGCCCTTCGGGTCAAACCACACGCAGACCGCGCCCGATCCAGAACTTCGCGGCCCTTTTCCCGAGCGCGACGCGCGCCGTCCCGCAGCACGTCATCGACAACGGCGGGATTCGCAACCAGTTCTTCCCGTTTCGCCCGGGCCGGCGAGAAGTTCGCATCAGCCGCCTCAAACAGGGTCTGCTTCGCCTCCCCGTAGCCCATGCCCCCCGCCCGGTATCTCGCCGCCAGCGCCGCTTGCTCAGCCTCTGATGCAAACAACCGGTACAACGCAAACACGGCGCACCGGTCGGGGTCTTTCGGCTCCTCCACCGGCGTTGAATCGGTCTTGATCGACATGATCTTTTTTCGCAGTTTCTTCGGCGGCAGAAACACTTCGATCGTGTTGTCGTAGCTCGACGACATCTTCTCCCCGTCCAGTCCCGGAATCTTTCCCGTGGCTTCCACCACGTGAGACTGCGGCAGAACGAACACGTCCTCCGAATAGATGCTGTTGAATCGCTGCGCGATGTCCCGCGTGACCTCGATGTGCTGAATCTGATCCGCGCCGACCGGCACGATGTCGCTGTCATACAGCAGGATGTCGGCCGCCATCAGCACCGGGTAGGTGAACAGTCCGGCGTCCGCCGCGATTCCCTTCGCTTTCTTGTCCTTGTAGGCGTGACACTTTTCCAGCAGATGCATCTGCGTCACCGTCATCAGCAGCCACGTCAGTTCGGGAATCTCCGGCACGTCCGACTGGCGGAACAGCGTCGCCCGTTCCGGATCGAGTCCGAGCGCCAACAGGTCAACGGCCGCGTCGCGGCTCAGTTCGCGCAGCCGCTCAGGGTCGCGAATCGTCGTCAGCGCGTGCAGGTCGGCGATGAAGTAAAACGCCTGATCGTTGTCCTGCAGGTCAATGTATTGCCGGATGGCGCCGAAGTAATTGCCCCAGTGAAAGCGGCCCGTCGGTTGAATGCCGGATAAGACTCGCATGATGCAGACGTTGAAAACTGAATTTCAGGGACCGTCGATCGGAACTCGCACGTCGCCGGGACGTTTCATCCGCAGCACACGCCGCCGGCGTCGTCGTCGCTTCCACTCGATCGCGCGGCGCAACACGATTCACCGACCCGAGCGCGGAACATCCGACGCCGTCGTCATCCCCCAGGTCAGGAAGCTTTCAACGTTCCGACGAGATCGACGACGCGCTCGCATCCTTCCGCGTCGACGGTCTTTTCCAATTCCTCCACCAGTGCGCTGGAGAGGCCGGGATTGTAGAAATTCGCAGTGCCAATTTGAACGGCGCTCGCTCCGGCGACGAGAAACTCCATCACATCGTCGATCGATTGGATCCCCCCGATCCCGATCACCGGAACCGGCACGCTCTGGGCCACCTGCCACACGCACCGCAAAGCCAGCGGCTTGATCGCCGGGCCGCTGAGTCCGCCGATGCGATTCCCCAGCACCGGCTTTCGCCGTCGCCAGTCGATCGCCATCCCCTGAAACGTATTCACCAGCGAAACGGCGTCCGCCCCCGCTTCCGCCGCCGCCGCCGCGACGGTCGTGATGTTCGTCACGTTCGGCGTCAGCTTCGCGATGACGGGTAATTCGCACGCCCCGCGAACGGCCGCCACCACTTCGTAGGTCAATGTCGGATCGGTGCCATAGTCCACGCCGCCACTGACGTTCGGGCAGGAGATATTCAACTCCAGCCCCGCAAGTCGCTCGAATTCGCCGAGGCGACGCGCCATCTCGACAAACTCATCCGTGTTGCGCCCCGCGATGTTGGCGATCACCGCCGTTTCCAGCGTCAGCAGATAACCCAGATGCTTCTCGATGAACGCCTCGAGGCCGTCGTTGTCGAGGCCGATCGAATTGAGCATTCCCGAGGCGGTTTCGACCGTTCGCGGCGGTCGATTTCCCATCCGCGGCAGCGGCGTAATCGTCTTGGGGATCACACCCCCGATGCGCCCGAAATCGACGTACGCCGCCATCTCCCTGGCATATCCGAACGTCCCGGAAGCGACGAGGATCGGATTCCGGAGCGAGAGCCGATTGAGAGTGACTCGCAGGTCAGCCATTCAGAAAAACCGGACAGGTCGCTGCGCATGCGACTCCGGAAGGCGTCCACCCGCCGGAGCCCGAGCGCGGCGCAGGCTGCGCCGCTCGCTCAAACTCCCGGCATCCTATCGGTCGGCCACGGTCCGGGCAATCGGCCGTGCGCGAAGGCGAGCCTCGCCGACCGTTCGCGATCAGCCGGCCGCATCGTCGGGCCCGCGACGACAGCCCTGAGAAGGCACTCTTGGCTCCTCCAGGCTGAATTGACGGGTGCCACTGGCTCCGCCAGTGCGAACCAGAAACGACGTCGACTCCGCGATGCA
>ERZ869936.1750-NODE-1750-length-14449-cov-17.837363_pt1 | contig 14449 bp, 11 predicted proteins | sample MGYA00520876_ERZ869936 | MGnify/ENA primary metagenome ERZ869936 (study PRJEB32218, sample SAMN09650985) | biofilter metagenome | isolation source: enrty point of leading RO module | place: Saudi Arabia: Thuwal, RO plant located on Red Sea | collected 2016-02-17...
TGGGGGGGGGTGGGGGGGTCGTGGTGTGCGGCGGGGGGTGGGGGGGGGGGGGCGTGGGTGGGGGGGGGGGGGGGGGGGCGCGGGGGGAGGGGGGGGGGGGGGGGGGGGCAGCTGGGGGGGGGGGCGGGAGGGGTGGTCGGTGGGGGGGCGTGTAGGGGGGCCGCGGAGGGGGTGGTCCGGGGGCTGACGGCGCGCGGCTCGCGTTGGGGGCGCAAGGAAAGCACCCGCCGTGGGGGGGGCGGGTGCGGAATGTGAGGGGGTTGCATTCGGGGGGTAATCCGGGGGCTTACGCCTCCCGGCTCGCCGGATTGGTCAGACGGAGAAGCTGCTGCCGCAGCCGCAGCTCTTGGTGACGTTGGGGTTCTCGAAGGTGAAGCCGCGTTTTTCGAGGCCGTCGTAGTAGTCGACGGTGGTGCCGTCGAGGTAGAGGTCGCTCTTCTTGTCGATGGCGACCTGCAGGCCGTGCTGCTCGGTGATGTGGTCTTTCTCGGTGTTGACGTTGTCGGCGGCGTCGAAGCCGAGCTTGTACTGGAAGCCGCTGCAGCCTCCGCCGGCGACTCCGATGCGGAGCACGGTGCCTTCGGGGAGGTTGGCCTCGCCCATGGCTCGTTTCACTTCACCAATGGCTTTTTCTGTGACGGTAACCATAAGTTCACAGTCTCCTCGGTCTTGAAAGGACGAGTGCCCTGTCAGGGCTTTGTGTTCGGGTTGCCTGGACCTCAGATTCGCACGAAACCCTGCAGGCTTCGTGCTTCCGTAGAAACCGCTCGAACCGCGAGGTTCGGGCTGACGGACCACTTCTCCGGTCCATCGGAAATTATAGCACGGGGGATCAGGAATCAACACAGGAATGTGGGGGGGTGGTTGTCCTGTTGTCCTCGGAGGCGCGCTCCCCTGCGGGTCGCGGCTAAACGAGTTGGCGCTCTATCCGCCGCCGATGGCCTGGAGGAAGTGGAGTTCGTCGTTTTCGGCGAGCGGGCGGTGCAGGCCGGCGTCGGTGACGGTGGAGCCGACCGCGACGGTGAGGCCGGGGCGGATGCGGTCGCCGTCGCAGAGTCGGTCGCGGATGCCGGGGAATTCGGCTTCCAGCGCGTCGATCGCTTCACTGACGGTGGAGGCCTTGACTTCAACGACGGCCTTGCCGCCGGTCAGTTTGCGGAGCGGGTGGGGGATATGAGCTTTTGGCATGGGGAACGCTTGGAGTTGACGCGGAAACGCAAAGGCACGGAGGGACGCAGAGGGAGACGCGAAGATCGTTGAGTTATGGGCGGTTGCCGGGGATCGGCGTTTTCGGAACTTCGATTTCACGGAGCGTGGTCAGGAACATCCGGTGTGCGGCTGCTGCGTCGTCTGAGAGGTCCTCAGTAGACAACGGGTTCGACTCTTCCAGATCGGCAACGACATCATAGAAGCGGCCGTCGCGGTAGAGTTTGAATTGCTGATTGCGGATGTGCTGGCTGGCCTTTGTGCGTTTGCCGTTGCGTTCGTACCAGCAGTAGATCCATTCGCGGGGTGTTCCCGGTTCTCCGCGAAGCTGCGGCGCGAAGCTGCGGCCGTCGGGGGTCGTTGCGTCCTCGATGCCGGCCACTTCCATGAGGGTGGGGAAGAAGTCGGTGGAGGCGATGAGGTCGCCGTTGACGGTTCCGGCGGGGACCACGCTTGGCCAGTTGGCGATGAGGGGGACGTGCGTGCCGTTGTCGGTGGTTTTCCCTTTTCCGCCGGGGACTGCGGTGTCACCCATCATCGACGTGATGCCGACGGCGGTGCCGTTGTCGCCGAGGAAGATGACGAGCGTGTCGTCGCGCCGACCGGTTTCTTCGAGCGTGTCGACGATCTTGCCGACCATTTTATCCGTATAGGCGACCATGTCGGCGAAGTAACGGCGGTTGCCCTGACCTTTGAGGACGCCCTCGGCCGTCGGATCCCAGTCGTCACTGTCGGGGGTTGGTTCAAAGGGCCAGTGGGGCAGGATCATGGGGTAGTAGACGAAAAATGGTTCATCGGCGGAGTCGCGGATGAACTCGCAGATGAAGCCGCTGGCGATATCCGGGCCGTACTGGCCGTCGGTGAAGTCGATTTCCTCGCCGTTGATTTCGAGGCCGGGGTTGGGATAGCGGCTGGGCCGGCGGGTGAGTTGCCAGAGGCAGTATTCGTCGAAGCCGAAGTGACCGGGACCATCGAGTCCGCCGAGCAACTGCCACTTGCCGGCGATGCACGTTCTGTAACCGGCGTCTTTGAGCCGGTGGGCGAAGGTGGTCGCGTGGGGATCGAGGATGCCGAAGCGGATGTAGTTGCGGTGGTTGGAGAGCCCGGTCATGAGTTGCACGCGGGTGGGCGTGCAGAGGGGCTGGACGTGACAGTGCTCGAACCGCATGCCGGTGCGGGCCAGTTCATCGAGGACGGGCGTGGAATACGACGTACCACCGTTGGCGGAGACGCATTCGTAGCCCATGTCGTCGGCCATGATGAGGACGATGTTGGGAGGCCGGCTTGATTGTGCGTCGGCGGAGGACAGTACGAAGACGGGGTAAGCCACCAGAATCAACAACACATACTTGACGGCTGGACGACGGAGCGGGCGGATCACGGGTCGAGTGTTCGAGTGGCCGTTCAGCATGGTGTCTATCGCCGATTGAGGATGAAAGGCGCAACGAAGGAGTTCGCGCAGGTCTTTGGCATGCAACGCGCGGTAAGCGGATTTTCAGGTTCAGTCTAACGGGCGATGGGTCAGTCAAAGAACCGAAGGAGCGGGATTCCCGCGCAGAGGATAATGAAGAGTGCAACCACCCCGGCGGAAATCACAACGACTCGCAATACGGCGATGTTTCGAACGCCCGTTCTTGCCAGAGTCTTCTTGCCCAGGGGATCGTCGCGGAAAAAACCGGTCGGCATTGACGCGAGTCCGAACAAGTGCAGGCCTCCAAAGACCGCGAGAGTCTGGAGTGTGCCAAGAAAAAGGATTCCCGCTGGAGGAAGAACCCGGTTGCGGGTGACCATCCAGAACAGGAGCCAGGTCGTACTGACGGCGAGCAGCGAGGCCCACTTTGCGACTTGAATGATGCGCCACCAGGTTGCGGATCGTGATTGGGGGCGCCCACTTGCCGTGTCGACCAACAGCAGAATATCGGCGAGGCACTCGTCGAGGCTCTCTTTGAGCATGGTCTGCGCTGGGCTGAGATTTGTCTTCTCCCCGGCTCGACGTGCGAGTGCAAGCGCTGCCGGCTCCAGGAAAAGTGCGGCTGCACTGACAAGGGCATTGCCACCGGGTACGCCGTGAATCTGTCTGCGGTGAGAGAAGCGGCGATGAACTGTGGTCATATTGACACGCCCTTCAACAGAGAGGGCGGCGCGTGCGAAACCGTTGTCTGCGTCGAGCCGATGAACCGTCACCTCGAGTCGGGCGAATTCGATCGCGGGGTTCTCCAAGAGTCCAGCAAGGAGCGCCTTGCGAATCCGGCGCAGGGCCGGCGCGTCCTCGTCGGGCGTCAGGTCTGTCACAACTTCAATGCGCAGATGTGGGGACGCAGACGCGGAATTCGTGGAGGGGTCGCCGTGCATGTCGGTGCATCTCTATTCGAGGATCAACTGATGCGCGGAGAGATCAATTCCCAATGGTGGCCAAGTCGAGGCCGCGGATGCCCGATCTTACATGGATGGACTGCTCATTCCAGCGGTTCGACGTCGACGCTGACGGTGAGTTCGTGCTGGCCGCCGCCGAGGAAGACTCCTTTCAGGGGGGTGACGTCGCCGTAGTCGCGGCCCCAGGCGGAGGGGACGTGGTCGGTGGTGCAGATGCAGTTGTTGGTGGGGTCGACGTCGACCCAGCCGATTTCGCTGCCGCAAAAAATCGAGAGCCAGGCGTGGGATTCGTCGGCGCCGATTTTCCTCGGTTCGCCGGGCGGAGGGATGGTCCGCAGGTATCCGCTGACATAGCGGGCCGGCAGGCCGAGCGACCGGAGACAGGCGATCTGGACGTGGGCGAAGTCCTGGCAGACCCCTTTTCGCATCTGAAAGGCCTCGTCGGTCGGCGTGGCAACGGTGGTGGCCGTCGTGTCGTAGGTGAAATCGTGGTTGATCCGTTCGGTCAGTTCGGCCGCCGCCTCGACGATCGGGCGGGCCGGCGAGAACGATTCGGCGGCATACTCCGCGAACGGTGCGTCGCGCAGGACGCGGGGAGAGTCGAACGTCGTCAGAGAGGCCGGGAACCAGTCGGCGTCGGCCGCATTCGCGACCGCGTCGCGGATCGTCTCCCAGGGGGGCGTTTCGGGGAGGGGGGGCAGTTGCAGCGCTTCGACGGTGACTCGGCTGGTTGCCGTGACTTTGAGCTGGCGGTGACTCTCTTCGATGGAGAAGCAATGCACGAGGTTTCCGAAGTAGTCTTCGCGGCGCTCGACGACCTGGGGGGTGGGCTGAATCTTGATGCGGTGAGATTCGCAGCGGGTGCGCGAATCGTTCCGCGGGGTCATCATGACGCGGCTGTGGCAGACGCTGACGGGATCGGCGTACTGGTAGGTGGTGGTGTGCGTTATTTTGTATTGCATACGTCGGCGGCGAGGCGGGCGCCGTAGTGGCGGGGTTGTCCGGCGTGGATAAGGAACCGGCTGGAAACGGCGTCGGCGAGTTTGGGGAGTTGATTGATCAGCCGCATGAGGAGCCGCTCAAGTTGGGGGCGTTCCCCCTCCCCCTCGCTCTTGACGAGTTCATAGACGTCGGCGAGCCGGACCGCATTGCGGAGGGAGACGGCGAGCCGCTGTTCGGCGCTGAGGCCGGCGCGGGCGGCGTCGCGTGGCAGTTCGCCGACGTGGTCCTCGATGGCGCGGAGTTGAAATGCGATGGACCGGGGACTCGATTCATCGAGAATCAACAGGTCGAGCACGGCGGCGATCTGGACGCTCGCCAGATACCGGGACCGGTAGGTCATGATGCTGTCGGCCGCTTGCAGGATTGCATCGAGGAGCGGTCGTTCATCGTCGATCGACTGGGTGAGGGCGGCATTAAGGAGTGTGGACGTCTGCCAGGCGCGCTCGACGCGGCGGCCGAGGTCGAGGAACCGCCAGCCCTGGGTGCGGGTCATGCTTTCGCCGGCGAGGCCGGCGAACGCCAGCAGTTCGGTGAGAACCTTGTTGAGGAGTTCGAGCACGTCCGAAGAATCGAGGACGTCAAACTGCGGGCGCCGGCTGGCCTGGGAGATCTTGTGAACGGCGCGCCAGGCGTCGACCGAGACGCGATCGCGGACGGTCGAGACGAGCCTCTCGGCCTGGGCGATGGTCGACCGCAGGCTGCGGGGCATGCGGTCGTCGAAGACCGCTTCGAGGAGGACGTCGCCGACGTCCGGCAATGGCGCGCCGAGGTCGTCGATCACGTAATCGGGTTCAATCTGTCCGAGTTCGGCGAGGGCGCGATAGAGCCTGTGGAGCATTTCCGGCTGCTCAGTTTCGCTGGAGGAAAGCTCGAGGACGGTGCGCAGCAGCCGAATCGATCCTTCGGCCCGTTCGACGTAGCGGCCCAGCCAGAAGAAGTTGTCGGCGACGCGGCTGGGCAGATCGGAGCCTGCACGGCGGAGGACGACGTGGTCCTCGGCCACCGGGAGCAGGCTGACGTTCGGCGTGGGGGCGTCGGAGAGAATCCAGACGTCCTGGCTGCGTTCGCCGGCCGTCATCACGAAGTCGAGGTCGTGGGCGTCGGGCGCGACTCTTGCGAGAGCGCCGGGCAACGCCGTGTAGCCGTAGTCGCGGCTGACGAGAAAGCTGCGCAACGCGACGTGCCAGGGGGCCGGTCCGTCGTCGGTCATGACGGGGGTGGTGGAACGCATGACAGTCTCCTGCCCGACGTATTGTTCGGGGCGGGAGTTGATGGCCGCGATGAGTTCGTCCCGTTCGGCGGCGGAGAGCCGCGTGGGATGGATGGGCGGATCGTCGGCGGTTCGGAATGCGGGCCGGATGACGATCTGATCGAGATGATCGAAGACGTACTGGCGCGCCTCGGGCTGGCCGCACCACCAGGTGGCGATCGAAGACATCTTCAGCTCTTCTCCCAGCAGATGCCGGCAGACGCCGGGGAGGAACGCCTGCAGGATGGGGGATTCGACCAAGCGGCTGCCGAGCGGGTTGGCGATGGCGACGGCGCCGGAACGTACGATTTCCAGAAGGCCTGAGACTCCGGCGGTCGACGCGGGGTTGAGTTCGACGGAATCGCAGTCGTCGTCATTCAGCCGGCGGAGCAGGACTTCGACCGGGAGGAGACCGCCGAGGGTCTTGAGCATGACGCGGCCGTTGCGGACGGCGAGATCGCCCCCCTCGACGAGCGTGTATCCGAGATAACGGGCGAGGTAGGCGTCCTCAAAGTAAGAGCGGCTTTCCGATCCTTTCGACCAGAGGAGGATGCGGGGGTTGTCGCGGGCCCGCATCGCCAGTTCGCGAAGCTGTTCCTTCATGGCGATGAAGAACGGGGCGAGCCGCTGGACCTGGCAGCGGCGAAAGGCGGCGGGGAGCACGCGGGATGTGACGACACGGTTCTCGAGGGCATACCCTAGGCCTGACGGGGCGCGTGTGCGGTCCCCCATCACCCACCATTTTCCATCCGGCGCGCGGGCCAGATCGGCGGCGTAGAGGGTGAGGTGCTTTTGTCCCGGCGGCGTCAAACCGCAGTAGGCCGGGTAGAACCCCGGATGGCCGAACAGCAGATCGGGCGGCAGGATGCGGTCCTTCAAGAGGCGTTGCGGACCGAACAGATCGCCGAGGATCAGCTCCAGGAGATGCGCCCGCTGTTCGAGCGCCGAGGTGACCTCCGTCCATTCGGACTCATGCAGCAGGATCGGAATGGCGTCGTAGGCCCAGGGGCGGGAGCCGCCGCCGTCTGCATCGTGGGGGTTGAACGTGACGCCGTCGCTTGCGATCTGTCGCTTCGCCTGTTCCCACCGCCGCAGGAACTCATCCCGGCCGATGGCGTCGAGTTGCCCGAGGAACTTCGCCCAGTGGGGGCGGGGAGCGCCGTCGGCATCGCAAAATTCGTCGAAAACGGCGTCGGTCGGCCGGTAGCTCGAAAGCACGGACGAGGGATCGTCGTCCGCAGAGGACACAATGTCATTCATTGGGCGAGTGACCGGCGATGCGATTCCGGGGACCGGCAGGGCATGGCGAAAAAGAGGTTACTTTCGGAATTGACGCGCGGACTGCTGAATCCCAAAGCGGCGACAGGTCGCCGCACTCCGAAGGCAAGGGTTGGCGCGGCGGGTTACGATATCATTCTCCGCAGGTCGAGTGTCAGGGGGAAGGCCGGATTTTCTTCACGGGGCGGAACGTCCATTGGCCCCGGGGTGTGCCCGAACGGGAAGAAGCGGGCGGTGCGGCGGGCCTCGGCTTCGTAGGCGTTGACCGGAAACGTCTCGTAGTTTCGTCCGCCGGGATGCGACACGTGGTAAGTGCAGCCGCCGATTGACCGCTGCGACCATTGGTCGAGCACGTCGAACACGAGGGGCGTGTGGACGGCGATTGTGGGATGCAGGCAGTTGGGGGGCTGCCAGGCCCGGTAGCGAACTGCGGCCACCGCCTCTCCGGGCGCTCCGGTCGGCGCCAGCGGGACGCGACGCCCGTTGCAGGTCACAAGGTGCCGGGGGCTGGTCAACCCGGTCGCTTTGATCTGCATCCGTTCGACCGACGAATCGACGAATCGCACGGTGCCGCCGCCGGCCGGTTCTTCGCCGAGGACGTACCACGGCTCGATCGCGGTGCGCAACTCGACGTGGACGTCTTGATGGGTGACTTCGCCGACGAGGGGAAAGCGAAATTCAAAGTGCGCGTCGTACCATTGCCGCTCGATGTTGAAGCCGGCGCGGTTGAGTTCGTCGATCACGGCCCGGAAGTCTTCGCGCACGAAGTGCGGCAGCAGAAACCGGTCGTGCAGGGCGGTCCCCCACTCGACCACGGGTTGGTCGTAGGGATGTTCCCAGAACCAGGCGAGGAGCGCGCGAATCAGCAGTTGCTGGCTGAGACTCATCCTCGGGTGCGGGGGCATTTCGAAGGCCCGAAATTCGACGAGTCCCAGCCGCCCGCTGCTGCTGTCCGGGGAGTAGAGTTTGTCGATGCAGAACTCGGCCCGGTGGGTGTTGCCGGTGAGATCGGTCAGCAGATTGCGGAACAGGCGGTCGACCAGCCAGGGGGGCGACCATTCCCCCGGTGCAGGAACAAGTGAGAACGCGAGTTGCAGTTCGTAGAGAGCGTCGCGACGCCCCTCGTCGACGCGCGGGGCCTGACTCGTCGGTCCGATGAACCGGCCGCTGAAGAGGTAGGAGAGGGAGGGGTGGTTGACCCAGTAGCCGACGAAGCTCTTGAGCAGGTCGGGTCTGCGGAGGAAGGGGCTGTCGGCCGGTTTCGGTCCGCCGAGGACGACGTGGTTGCCGCCGCCGGTTCCGGTGTGGCGTCCGTCGAGGTCGAACTTCTCGGTTCCGAGCCGCGTCTGGCGGGCTTCGTCGTAGAGCGCGGTGGTTGTCTCGACCAGTTCGTCCCAGGAGGCGGCGGGGTGTGTGTTGACTTCGATGACTCCCGGGTCGGGCGTGACCTTGACCTGGTTGAGCCGGTCGTCCTGCGGGGGCAGATAGCCTTCGATGACGACAGGTGTTTGCAGGCGCGTGGCGGTCTGTTCGACGGCGGAAACCAGGTCGAGATAGTCTTCCAGCAGTTCGACCGGCGGCATGAAGACGTACAAGCGTCCCTCTCGCGGTTCGACGCACAGCGCGGTGCGGACGACGTCTCCCGGCGCGACGGTCTGCTCGTGGTCTCCGGACGGCTGCGGCTGTTCAGAAATGCCCTGCCGGCCGACTGCATCGGGGCGGCCTTTGACAACCGGTTGCCGCAACTCCCGATAGTCCGGCAGCGGAGGCCGCTCGGCCATCGGATCGCGGGGAAAGAAGCCGGGAAGCTGGTTTGCGGGCGCCCAGGGGAGCGCGTCGAGGGGCAGCCGGAGCCCGATCGGCGAATCGCCCGGCAGCAGAAACATGCGCTTGGAACGGGTCGGCCAGGGACCGCTGGTCCACTTGTGTTTCGCCTGTTGCCATTGCCGGCGCAGCGGCATGATGAAGCCGACCGGTTCTCCGACGCCGCGTTCGAAGACCCGCGCCATGCGGGCGCGTTCCTCCGGATCGTCGAGCCTGGGGTCGCTCGGATCGACGTTGACGGGCAGCCGCTGTTCCTTCCAGAGGAAATAGGCGACGTCCTCGAAGGCAGGGACGATCCATTCCGCCGTGACGCCCAGTTCGTTGGCGAGATGCTCGGTGAACCGCCGCGCCGCCTGCGGGCCCAATCCGTAATCGCGATCGACGTCGGCAATCAAGGCGGGATCGTTCCAGACCGGGACGCCGTCTTTCCGCCAGTAGCATCCGAGCGCCCAGCGGGGGAGTGATTCGCCGGGGTACCATTTGCCCTGCCCGTAATGCAGTAAGCCGCCGGGAGCGAACCGCTCGCGCAGGCGTTTGATGAGCAACTCGGAGATCCGCCGTTTGTCGCGTCCGACGGCCTCGGTATTCCATTCGGGACCGTCCATGTCGTCGATGGAAACGAACGTCGGCTCGCCTCCCATCGTCAGCCGTGCGTCCAGTCGCGAGAGCGTCTCGTCAATCTGCTTGCCGAGCGAGTCGATGCGGGTCCACTCGTCGTCGGTATAGGGTTTTGTGACGCGCGGATCTTCGTGAATCCGCGTCACTTTCATGTCGAAGTGGAAGTCGACTTCACATTCTTCGATGGCTCCGGTGATCGGGGCGGCCGAGTGAGGTTCCGGCGTGCAGGCGAGCGGGATATGCCCTTCGCCCGCCAGCAGTCCGGAGGTCGGGTCGAGTCCGATCCAGCCGGCGCCCGGGATGTAGACCTCCGCCCAGGCGTGCAGGTCGGTGAAATCGGCCTCGGGACCGCTCGGTCCGTCGAGAGAGGGGACGTCTGGGGCGAGTTGAATCAGGTAACCGGAGACGAAACGGGCCGCCAGTCCCAGGCGACGGAGGATTTGCACGAGCAGCCAGCCCGAGTCGCGACAGGAGCCGGAGCGATTCTGGAGCGTCTCCTCCGGCGACTGGACGCCGGGCTCCATGCGGATCAGGTAACTGATTTCCGACTGGACGCTGCGGTTGAGCGCCACCAGAAAGTCGACCGTATTCTGCGGGGAGCGGTCGATTGCGGCGAGGAATTCGGTTCCGAGCGGTCCCAGCGGAATCGTTTCGAGGAACGGTTTGAGATCTCTCTGCAGCCAGTCGTCGTAGACGAAGGGGTAGTCGTCGGCGGACTCTTCGACGAAGAAGTCGAAGGGGTTGATGACCGTCATGTCGGCGACGAGATCGACTTCGATCGCCAGACGCCGGGTCTTTTTTGGAAAGACGTACCTCGCCAGGAAGTTCCCGTGCGGATCCTGCTGCCAGTTGACGAAGTGGTCGCGCGGTTCGACGTTGAGGGAATAGCCGGTCACGGGGGTGCGGCTGTGAGGAGCGGGTCGGAGCCGCACGATCTGCGGGCCGAGCGCCGCCGGCCGGTCGTAGCTGTAGACGGTCTTGTGGTTCAGTGCGACGCGGATGGACATCGTCTTGGTTGACTTCGCGCGGCCGGGTCGATTCCAGAAAGGGGAGACTTCCGTCCGTCAGGTGAATGCTGACTGCGATTGGGATTGGGACTGGGATTGTTGTTGCGATTCGACGGGCCGCAGCGCGAAGAACGTTTCGTGGATGGCGTCTCCCGTCTCGTTCAAGCGTCCCTGCATGCGGTCGATGAACTCGTGCAGGCCCTGGTCGATAATTGAATCGACGTCGTGGTAGGCGAGTTCGGCGTGGGTCTGCCCCAGGAGTCGTTCGGGCGTGTTCTGAAAGGCGCCGAGCGGCGTCCCCGTGATCTCGTGCAGCGACGTATTGGCGCCGTCGATGCAGAATGCGACCGACCTCGGAAAGCAGGGGTCGAGAATCAGGAACTCGACGACGCGGTGGACGGTAATCGTGTGATAGCGCTTGCGGAAGGCTTCGAAGGCGCTGACCGATCTGAGCACGGCCGACCATTGGAGGTCGTCGAGCGTGGTGCCGACGTCGCCGAGATTCGGCAGGAGCGTGAAGTATTTGACGTCGAGGATGCGGGTTGTCTTGTCGGCCCGTTCGATGAGGCGGCCGAGGTTGGCGAAATGCCAGCCTTCACCGCGGGTCAGCGTGGCGTCGAGGACGCCGTTGAAGGAATGGCTCTGTTCCTTGAGGTGCTGGAAGAAATCGGAATCGGGGGGTCCGCCGTTCCTGGCGTCTCGGACGTAATGGTAGTATTCGTTGAGTTGCTCCCAGGCTTCGGTGGAGATCGCTTCGCGTACGGTGCGGGCGTTTTCGCGGGCGATGGCCAGGGAGGAGACGATCGAATTTCCGTAGTCGCGGTCGAAGGTGAGGAAGCGGACGACGTTCTCGGCAGTCAGTTCGGCGTAGTGTTCGTTGAAATAGTCCTCGTCTCCGGTGGTGCGGACGAGCGGTTCCCATTGTTCGGGGGCGTCCTGGGGCTGATCGAGAATCAGGTTCTGCGTGACGTCGATGAAGCGGGCGAGGTTCTCCGCGCGCTCGACGTAACGCGCCATCCAGTAGATCGATTCGGCCACCCGGCTGAGCATGCGGCCCCGCGGCTTGAGACCGCGCGTTGTGGGACTCCCGTCCATGTCATTTCCCGTTGCGTGCAGTATTCATGGTCGATCTCCCGGACAACAATCGTGCTGGGACGTCGGTTACAGGGGCGTGGCCACTTCGGCGGCCTCATCGTCGGTCCGCGCGACGACCCAGGTGTCCTTGCTGCCTCCGCCCTGCGAGGAGTTGACGACGAGGGAACCTTTTTTGAGGGCCACCCGCGTCAAGCCGCCGGGCAGCACCCAGATGTCTTCTCCGTACAGGATGTAAGGCCGCAGGTCCACGTGGCGGCCTTCAAAGTGGTCGTCGACGACGGTGGGCACGCGCGAGAGGGCGAGCGTCGGTTGGGCGATGTAGTTGCGGGGGCGGGCTTCGATCCGCTGCGCGAACTCGCGTTGTTCGTCGGCCGTGGAATGCGGTCCCACCAGCATGCCGTACCCGCCGGCCTCGTTGACCGCCTTGACCACCAGTTCGTCGAGATGCGCCAGCACGTACTTGCGATCTTCTTCGCGGGCGCAGACGTAGGTTGGCACGTTGGGGAGAATCGGCTCTTCGTCGAGGTAGTAGTGGATCATCTCCGGCACATAGGCGTAGATCGCCTTGTCGTCCGCAACGCCGGTGCCGGGCGCATTGGCGAGCGCCACGCGGCCGTTGCGATAGGCGTCCATCAATCCCGGGACGCCGAGCATGGAGTCCGCCCGAAACGCCTCCGGGTCGAGAAAGTCGTCGTCGATTCGCCGGTAGATTACGTCGACGCGTTCGAAACCGCCGGTCGTTCGCATGCAGACGAAGCCGTCCTTGACGGCCAGATCGCGGCCTTCGACCAATTGGATTCCCATCTGCTGGGCGAGGAAGGAGTGTTCGTAGTAGGCCGAGTTGTAAATGCCCGGCGTGAGCAGCACGATGGTCGGCTCCGAAACGTGGCCCGGCGCGAGGCACCGCAATGTTTCGTAGAGGCGGGTGGGGTAGTCGATCACCGGACGCACCCGCGACGCCGAAAAGACCTGCGGAAAACTGCGTTTCATCAACAGCCGATTCTGAAGCACGTACGAGACGCCCGACGGACAACGCATGTTGTCCTCGAGCACGTAGATCGCGCCGTCGCTGTGCCGCACGAGATCGGTTCCTGTGATGTGACACCAGACGCCCCGCGGAGGATTCAATCCGCGGCACGGTTCCCGAATCGACTTCGCGTCCTCCAGCAGGTCGCGGGGGACCACGCCGTCCCCGAGGATTTCCTGTTCGTGATAGACGTCGTTGATGAACAGGTTGAGCGCGCGGATTCTCTGCTTGAGGCCGGCTTCGATGTGGCTCCATTCGTAGGCCTCGACGATCCGCGGCACGATGTCGAACGGCCAGATCTTTTCAGTGCCTTCTTCGCTGCCGTAGACGGCGAAGGTAATGCCCATCCGCAGCAGGGCGCGGTCGATCGCCGACTTGCGGCGCGTGAGTTCGCCGGGGGGGAGGGAGTTGATCGTCTCGATCAGCAGCGAGGCCCCCGGGCGCGGACGCCCGTCCGCGTCGAACAACTCATCGCAGAACGATTCGAGTTCGTAGTTCTGGAAGGTATGTGTTTGCGACATGCCGACATGATGAGGCTGCGGCGTGCGATGAGAGCAAGAGGCTCTACCATGTGTCCGCATCGAGCGATTTTCAGTCTGTCGGACCCGAGATTCCGCGAGACAGAACGTCAACACTGAGACGCAAAGCGCTCGAGCAACCGGACGCCAGCGAGAGTTTAGCAGATGCACGGAGGTGTGCTACGCAAGGGCCTGAGGGAGCGGCGATGAAGGGCTCCGCTGCGGGTCGCGGCGAAACGGAACGTTTGAAGCGATGCGGCGTTATTGAAATGAATGAGCCGGCAGCGGAAGTTCTTCAGGAACACATCATGGAAGAACCGTGTAGTGGGATTCGCCAGAATTCCGTTTCCCACAGGAATTCTGGCGAATCCCACTACGACGAAAGTCAAAAGGAAGTAGTGGAATTCGCGAGAATTCCCGGCATGGGGATTTCTGGCGAAATCCACTACATTTTTTCTATACATGAATCACGCCATTCTTTCGGAGATACGAGACGGTGCGATCGAATCTCGTCCAGAAATCAGGTTCGAAGGGTCTTAATTCCGGATAACCCGGAATGAGGCAACCTGAGTATGGGTAATCCGCATACTGGTCCACGCCGACAAGTGCGGCGCGCTCGGGGTTTCGGGCGATATACTCACAAGTCTCGATAAATGCTGCTTCCTGTCGCTCATCCTCACGCAGGACGTGATCGTAGGGCTGATCCTGCAACTCAAACCCGATACGGGACAGCGTTTCGTTGAGCCGCCGTCTCAAGTGCCTCATCGCAAGTTTCTGATCAGACGAGTCGAGAATTCCCATCCACATGAGATGTACGTGGTCCGGCATGAGGCAAAAGATCGGACATGCGATTGCGAAGCGAAACTGCGAATGCGTGAGAAGTTCACGGAATCGGTAGTAGAACTTCGGGTCCAGCCAACCCGTATGGCGATCGCGCATCGTCATTGTCCAGTGTATGACGGCATGTCCGCGATAATCCGCTTCGCCGAGGCGACGTAAGTGATCACGTCTTGCCATCTGTCGCGCTTCCGTGGTTCCGTGTCTGGTCGTGGAACTCGCCAGAGTTCCTTGTCCCGTGTTTGTGCGACATGCTGAGTCCTTTATAGGGACTTCTGGCGAAGTCCACTACATCGCATGAAAGATGACGAAGAAGTGTACACAATCGGCTCTTCCGTAAGGGGTTGTGACATAAAAAAACACCGGCTGGCACTCGTTGGCACAACCGGTGAGAGTGGAGGCGGCGGGAATCGAA
>ERZ869936.1751-NODE-1751-length-14446-cov-4.552012_pt1 | contig 14446 bp, 13 predicted proteins | sample MGYA00520876_ERZ869936 | MGnify/ENA primary metagenome ERZ869936 (study PRJEB32218, sample SAMN09650985) | biofilter metagenome | isolation source: enrty point of leading RO module | place: Saudi Arabia: Thuwal, RO plant located on Red Sea | collected 2016-02-17 ...
CCCGTCGGTCGTCTCGGTGGCGGTCGGTTCATCAAAAACCGCGACGTGGAACGCGTGCTCCGCCCCGATCGGCGGTAGCGAACCTCTTCTAGCGGCGCCCGACCTCTCCGGCGGCGCCCCCCCAGACGAGCTCCATGCCTTCCGAGTAGTCGAGAAGGGTCGGGGGCGCACCGTCGACGAGGACGAAGGCGCTCCCTTCCCACCCGGTCAGCGCAGCCAGGTTTCCGGCGGGGCCGAGGTCGCGGGCCACCACCACCGGGCGCCGGGGCAGGGGCGGATGACGCCACGCATAGAACTCCAGCTCCAAGGTCCCGAACCGATCGGCCACGGCTTCCCGGCGGCACGTCGCATCCGGCGGGAGGGTCGGATCGACCCGAACCGCGTTGCCAGGGGAAAGCTCCCGCATCTGCAGAGACGGCGGAGAGCCGGGTCGGGGGACGAGGTCGAGATCGGGGCGAGGTCCATTCCGGCCCCCCGATCGCCACCGGGCGTAGCGGTCGACCTGGCAGATGTCGTTTCGTCGGAGCGCCGTTTCGATGGAGTCGCGCCGCATCCCGTCCGCGGCGAGGCGCGCCGATACGCGTGAAGCCCAACTCCCGTGGACGAAGACGAGAGCAGGCGTGGACGGGGGCTCGGGAAGATCGGGCGAGCGTGCGCCGGCGGAGGCAGATCTCAGGGCCGTCGGCGCGAAGGCGATGCCCCCCAGCAGGGTCACCAGGGTCGTCCAGCGGAGAAACCGAGCGGCGGTGCCCCCCGAAGGATATCCCTCGCTACGAAGAAGGACGGCGGCGGCGGTTGCCACCAGAGCCATCCAGGCGGGCACGGCCTCGAAGAGCCTCCGGGGTCCGAAGTGTACCCCACGGTGCCAGTACACGACGCTCGCGACGACGCCCGCTCCCGCCCAGGCGCCGAACACCGCAGCGCCACGCCACCAGCACCAGCGCGGGCAGCGGACCCTCCAGGAGGCGCACTCCGAGCATGAGGAGGTCCGCCCCGGTGTACGCCAGCGCCTCGACGGGACCGTAGGCGTTCCCCCACGGGTCGTCGTGGAAGCCCAGGCCGTGGGCCGGGCCGAAGGCCGCCGTGTACCCGAGTCTCGTCGGCGATCCGAAGAGGCGGAGATTCCACCCGAGAAGGAGCACGGCGAAGGGGGAGCCCCCTACCACGAGCGCCGCGGTGCGTCGCCACGTACCGCGGCCGGCGCGCAGCCCGGGCCCCCAGAGGACCCCCAGGATGGCCGTGGAGCACAGGAGCCCCGTCAGCGGCCGCGCCGCCACCGCGAAGCCCACGGCCGCGCCGGTCGCGCACGCCCATCCAAGCCGCCGCTCGCCCTCACCTCCGTGGACCGCCCCGGCTCCGAAGGCCAGGACCAGCGAGAGTCCGCACGCCGCAGCGACGTGGTTCGCGGGGCTGGCGCCCAGGAGGAGCCAGAAAGGGGAGAGGCAGAGAAGAAGCCCGGCGAGTCGCCCCGTGCGGGCGCCGAGGAGGTGGTCGGCGGCCCACGCGAACGCGGCCGTCGCCACACCGGTGAGGGTCGGCCCCACCAGCCACGGAACGCCCAACGCCAGTCCGCCGGCCAGGGCGAGGGTGTGCATGGGTGGATAGATGGACACCCAACCCGCCTCCGTCGCGATGCCGTTCTGCGCCATCCACGCTGCGGGGGACGTGCCCAGGGGGATGCCCAGGCGCCCGCCCACCACGGCGGCGGCGTGGTAGAGCTGGGTCAGCTCGTCCACCGATGTCGGCGCCCCTCCGTGTACCACCCGAGCCACGATGGCCGTCGCTACGGCGGAGAGGAGGCCCACGCCCAAGGCGAAGGGCAGGCGCCCGGGGTTCTCCACCGCCGCTCCGACGCGCGCCACCGGGTCTGGCCGCTCGGGGTCGTACGGCACCATGCGCGCCAGAAGCCACGCGAAGGTCAGGACGATGAGAGAGCCGGAGAGGCCAAGGACCCAGGCCGTTTCGGCTGCCTCACGTACGGACGCACCCGCCGGCCCGGTCCGCTCGACGTCGAGGAGGCGGTGGAGGGGGAGGTAGGCGGCGAGGACGAGAGCCGCACCTGCGAGACGGCGCGCGAGGGGCATGGAGACAATGTGCCCCGACACGGCGGATCCTACCACCCGGCCAGGCCAGGACGGTTCGTGCCGTCGGTGTTCTTGCAATATGCCAGGAAGAAATCCTTGCAGATTGCGAAGCGGCACGACTACCCTTGCGGGAGCGCCCGATCTGGCCGGATCCCCCACCGGCCGGCCCTTTCAAGCGACCGGCTCGGAGCCTGCCCTCGTGGCACAGTTGGCACCTCAACGAAGTACGTCCGGCCCCCCGGACACGCCGTGGATCCGTCGACGGGATCTCCTGCAGTGGCTCTATGTGGGACGGATGACGCTCGTCACGGGCATCCTGGTGGCGGCGCTGAGCGACTGGTTCGTCGCTCGGCCGTCGGAAACGCTCATCGTGAGCGTGATGGTCATCAGCGCTCTGGCGATGACGGGGTGGTCGTTCTGGTTCACCCACCTGAACCGCAACGAGCCGGGCGAAGGCTTTCTGTATGCCCAGGTGGTCCTCGACGCCTTCATCGTCACGGGGATCGTGCATCTCACGGGAGGGCCGGACAGCGGGTTCGCGTCCCTCTACATCCTCGTCATCAGCGCCGGCGCGCTCATGCTGCCGCTTCCGGGCGGGGTGCTCATCGGCGGGCTGGTGAGCATTCTGTACTTCGCCGATCTGGTGTGGGGGTACCAGGAGACCTTCGACCTCTTCGTGGCCCTTCGGATCGCCCTGTTCACCCTCGTCGCCCTCATCACCGGACTCCTCGGCGACCGGCTGCGGCGGGCGGGCCAAGCCCTGGGCGAGGTGGAGTCGAAGCTCCAGCAGCTTCGACTGGATACCGGGGACATCCTGGCCAACCTGGCCACGGGCGTCATCACCGTCGACGGGGACGGTCGTCTGGCCTACGCGAATCCGGCTGCCGCCGTCCATTTGAATCGTCGGCTCGACGGCTTCCTGGGGCGTCCCGTTCTCGACGAGTTGGACCGGGTGGCCCCGCCCCTCGGCTCCATGCTGCAGAAGGCCATCCACGGTGGGACGGCGGTTCGACGGGGCGTCGTGCAGGCCCGGTCGCCGGAAGGGCCCGTCCGTCTCGGCGTCAGTACCGCCATCCTGGAGCGGGAGGGCGGCATGCTCCCCTCCGCCACGGCCCTCTTCCAGGACATCACCGACCTGGAACGCCTCGACGAGTTGAACGTCCGCAATGAGCGGCTCGAGGCGGTCGCTACCCTGTCCGCGTCGCTGGCCCACGAAATCAAGAATCCACTGGCCTCCATCCGTAGCGCCGTGGAGCAACTGGCCGGGAATCGCCTGGCCGATCGCGACCGCGACGTCCTCGAACGACTGGTGCTCGCCGAGTCGGATCGCCTGAGTCGGCTGCTCACCGAATTCCTGGACTACTCGGGTCTGGGCATGGGGTCCACCGAGCGTGTGGACCTCACCGCGCTGGTGCGGGGATGCGTTCTCGTGGCGAAGCAACATCCGGCGCTTGAGGACGTCGACGTGGTCTCCGAAGTGGAGGACGACGCGGTCTTCGTCAACGGGGACGCCGACCTCCTCCACCGGGCGCTCTTCAACCTCATTCTCAATGGGGGCCAGTCCGCAGGGCCCGGCGGTCGGGTGAGGGTGGTCCTTCGAAACGAATTCGACCGGACCCGTCCGAGGGGGACCGAGGTCCTCCACCCGGTGCGTCTGTCCGTCGGCGACAGCGGCCCGGGGATCCCCGAGCATGAACGTGCCCGGATCTTCGATCCGTTCTTCACCACGAAGGATGCGGGAAGCGGGCTTGGGCTCGCAGTGGTTCACCGGGCCGTGGAGGCCCACTCCGGAGCCACGTTCGTCGAGGAGAGCGAGGACGGGGGCGCGGAGTTCGTGATCTTCCTACCGGGGGCCCCGGAGGCCGCCGAGGTGCATACGACAGGTGTGACGACGTGAAGATACTTCTGGTCGACGACGAGACCGCCATCCTCGACACGCTGGAGATCCTCTTCCGCGGCGAGGGCTACGACGTTGCGGTGGCCGACTCCGGTCCCAAGGCGCTGGCGGCGCTGGAAGATGAGCAGCCCGACATCGTTCTTACGGACATCCGGATGCCGGGGGCCACCGGGCTCGAGGTCCTGGCCCACGCCCGGCAGGTGGACCCGGAGATCGCCGTCATCCTCATGACGGCCCAGGCGTCTCTCCAATCCGCCGTGCGAGCCGTGAACGAGGGCGCCTACTACTACCTCCAGAAGCCCTTCGCCAACGACGAGCTGCTGGCCATCTGCAAGCGCGCGGCGGAAGCACGGGAGCTCAAGGTCGAAAACAAGAGGCTCAAGCGGGAGATCAAGCGTACGTCGAGGAACGGGGGGAAGGGGCGCCCCATCGGGGTGGCCAGCAGCTTCGTGGAGGTCCTCGATCTGGCGGAGACGGTGGCGGTCACCGAGTCGACGGTCCTGCTGTCCGGAGAGAGCGGTACGGGTAAGGAGGTGGTGGCCCGCTACATCCACACCCTCTCCGAGCGGTGCGAGGGACCGTTCATGTCCATCAACTGTGGCGCGCTGCCCGAGAGCCTTCTCGAAAGCGAGTTGTTCGGCCACGTGAAGGGTTCGTTCACCGGGGCGGTGAAGGATCGCGACGGTCTCCTGGTCGCCGCGGCCGGAGGCACCTTCTTCCTGGACGAGATCGGGGAGATGAGCCCGGCGACCCAGGTCAAACTCCTGCGGGCCATCCAGGAGCGGGAAGTCATTCCGGTGGGTTCCACCCAGTCGGTGCCCGTGGACGTGCGAATCATCGCCGCCACCAATCGGGACCTGGAAGAGGAGATCGGGCGCGGGTCCTTCCGGAGTGACCTGTACTACCGCCTCAACGTCATCCAGCTGCACCTGCCGCCCCTGAGGGAACGGCGGGAGGACATTCCCATTCTGGCCAAGCACTTCCTCCACGAAGCCGGGTCCGAGAACGGTACCACCCTGTCGCTGTCGGAGACGGCCATGAAGCTTCTGGCGGAGTACGAGTGGCCCGGCAACGTGCGCGAGCTCGAGAACGCCCTCGAACGCGCCGTGGTGGTGAGCGAGGGCTCGGTCATCGAAGCCGAGGCCCTCCCGGAGCGCGTCCGGGAAGCACCACCCCCGCGTCTGGCCGGAGCCGACGCGCCGGCCAAACCCACCATGGAGGTCATCGAGCGGGCCTACATCATGTGGGTGCTAGAGTTCGAGGGGGGGAAAAAGACCCGCACCGCCGAGGTGCTGGGGATCGATCCATCGACGCTCTACCGCAAGCTCAACCGCTACGGAATCGACGCATGACGATGCCAGGACTTCCAGGATACGGACTGAACGAACACCGCGACCTGGCCTGGGACCGGGTCCGTCTGTCGGTGGTCATCCCCGTCTTCAACGAGCGACGGACGGTGGAGAACCTCCTGCGACGGGTGCGGGAGGTGCCCCTCTGGCTCGAGGTCATCTGCGTGGACGACGGGTCCACCGACGGCACCCGTGACATCCTGGCGGAGCTCGACGGGACGCTCATCGACACCCTGGTCTTCCACGAGAAGAACCAGGGGAAGGGGGCGGCTTTGCGGACCGGCTTCCAACATGCCACCGGAGATGTCGTGGTGGTCCAGGACGCCGATCTCGAGTACGACCCCCGGGAGTTTCCCCTCCTCCTTCAGCCCATTCTGGAAGGGAAGGCGGACGCCGTGTACGGATCGCGCTTCCTGGGAGGTCCCCACCGGGTTCTCCTCTTCTGGCACTCGGTGGGCAACCGGGTCCTCACCCTCCTGTCGAACATGTTCACCGACCTGAACCTCACCGACATGGAGACGTGCTATAAGATGGTCCGGCGGGACCTCCTCCATTCACTCCCGCTGTCGGCGAACCGCTTCGGGATCGAGCCGGAACTCACCGCCCGCCTCTCCCAGGCCCGGGCGCGCATCTACGAGCTTCCCATCAGCTACGACGGGCGCTCGTACGCCGACGGCAAGAAGATCGGGTGGAAAGACGGAGTTTCGGCCCTCTGGTGCATCCTCAAGTACAACCTGGTGGGACCGCGCCCCCCTCTGTGGGAAACCCCACAGGTCGATCCGTGGGATACGCCGGAGCGGCTCTCGTCCATCTCGGTGGAGGTCGAGGCCGAGGCGTCGGGTGCTTCGCACGCTGCCGGAGAAGACTGAGTGGAGGACGCCGCCCGACCCCGCGAGGCCGGCGCGTCGCGAACCGTTCTGGGCCTCGGCTCCCCCCTGGAGGACCGGCGCTCGGCCCTCCTCATCGTAGGCGTGCTCGCGGTAGCGGTCTATCTGAACTCGCTGCCGAACCTCTTCGCGTACGACGACCTCCACATCATCCAGAACAACGAGGCCATCCACTCCCTGGAGACCCTCCCCGGGGCGCTGGTCGGCCCCTACTGGACGGGGCACTACGGCAGGGAGTTGGGCCTCTGGCGCCCCGTCGCCACGGGCCTCTTCGGCATCCAGTGGATCATCAGCGACGGGCAGCCGCTCCTCTTCCACGCGGTCAACGTGGTCATGCACGCGGCGGTTTCCCTCCTCGTGGTCGTCTTCCTGCTGCGCCTCATGCCGCTGGCCGGGGCGTTCGTCGGCGGGCTGGTGTTCGCCGTGCACCCCGTCCACGTGGAAGCCGTAGCCAACGTCATCGGGCTGTCGGAGATGGTGTCGACGGCGTGCGTCCTCGGCGCGTGTCTCGTGCACATGAGGGGAGGCGAGCGGTCGGGGTGGTCCACCGCGGCATGGGTGGGGCTGCTCTACGGTCTCGGCATCGGGGCCAAGGAAAGCGCCATCACGCTGCCGGCGCTCATCCTGCTGGTGGACGCGGCACGGCAGGAGATCGATTTCCGTGCCCTGCCTCGCTACGTGGCGGACCGCTGGCGGGTGTACGGCGTGATGCTCGTCGTGTCGTTGGCCATGCTCGCCGGGCGGTACGCCATCCTCGGAAGCATCGCCGCACCGTTCGCCCCATTGGGTGCCGACCTCCTCCTGGAGATCCCGCGAATCTGGACGCTTGGAGAGGTCTGGCTCCACTACGTCCGCCTCTGGGTCTTCCCTCTGGACCTCTCGTCGGACTACTCACCCGACGTGATCCCCATCTCCTTCCAATGGGGTCTCGACAACACCATCGGCGCGGTCCTGGCCTTGGGGGTGCTCTCCCTGTCGCTGGTGACGTGGAGGCGTCCGCTCATGGAGCCCGGCAAGGCCAGCGCGCGTGCGGCCGCATTCGGCGTGGTGTGGTTCGTCATCGCCATCTCTCCCACGTCGAACGCGCTCTTCCTTTCTGGCATCCTCCTGGCGGAGCGCACGCTCTACCTGCCGTCCGTCGGCCTGGCCGCGGCCACCGGGTGGCTCGTCGTCCGGTTCGCGAAGGAGCGCCGGCGGGTCGCCTGGGTGGGGCTCACCGCCATCGTCGTTCTGTCCAGCGTACGGGTGTGGACGCGCAATCCCACATGGCACGACACCCTCACCGTGCTCGGTGCTCTCATCGAGGACTACCCCCACTCGGGTCGGAGCCAATGGATTCTGGGAGACCAGTTCATCCGACAGGGGCGTACCAGTCAGAGCCTGCTTTCATACCGTGCGGCCATCAACGTCCTGGGCACCCACTACGCACTTTCGACGGAGATCGCCCGCGTTCTCATGGACGAGGGGCTCTACGATCCGGCGGAGGTCCTGCTGAAGTTCGCGGTGGGGGATCAGCCCGAGCTGCCCCTGGGGTACGCGCTGCTCGCCCTGGTGGAAGCCGAGCGCGGAGACGCCCAGGCGTCGGAGGCGTACGCGCGCCAATCCCTGGCCATCGAGCCCGACGACCCGACTCGACTGCACCTCCTTGCCTGGTCCCTGGCCGCACAAGGGCGCATCGAGGAGGCCCGCGAGGCCCGGTCCCAGGCGGAGGAGGTGGGACAGGCGCTCTTCTGGCAGCAGTACATGTACCACGCACACGTGCGCTGGGCCGACGGGGATACGACGGGGGCCATGCTGGCCCTGGACTCCGCTGCAGTCACCGTGATCTCAGAACTGGGCCGGAGCACGCTGGATTCGGTCAGAGTGGCCGAATTCGGCCTCGAATCTGCGGCCCGTGACACCGCCGAGGCCGGGGAGTCGAATCGTTGATGGGTCACCGAAACCGCCCCCAGCACCCTTGCAACATGCCTGCGAATTGCAGAATCCCACGACTTTTTGCCCGTAAACAAAGGTTTTCACCTCTGGGGCATACTGTGTAAGTTGTTGTATTACAGCTTTTTAGGTCGATGGTGCCAACTTTGGACTCGTGCTTGCTTCTACCATCGGCCTGAGCTACAAAAATCCGTGTTTCACTCACACCTGGAGTCATCCAATGCGGGACACCAAGGGTTTCACCCTCATCGAGCTGCTCATCGTGGTCGTGATCATCGGCATCCTGGCGGCCATCGCCATTCCGAAGTTCAGCGCCACGCGTGAGAAGGCCTACTTCGCGGCCATGAAGTCCGACCTGAAGAACCTGGCCAGCCAGCAGGAGATCTACTACTCCGACGCGTACACCTACACGACGGCTTTCGCGGACCTCGCGTTCACGAACTCCGACGGTGTCACCGTCACGCCGGCCGCCTCTTCGTCCGGTTGGGCCGCCACGGCCGTTCACGCTGCGCTCGGCACCGCCGAGGGTTGCGCCATCTACTACGGCACGGCCACCGCGCCGACGGCACCGGTCGCCCCCACCCAGCCGGGTGAGGTTGCCTGCACCAGCTGACCTCTCGAGGTCATGTTGACAGGCTCCCGCATCTCGATGCGGGTGTGACATGAAGCGGTAGGGTGGTCCGGACTCGGTCCGGGCCACCCTTCGTTTCGTTCTGGGGATCGAGTCCTCGATCTCTCACCCTCCTTCTTTTCCACGGCCACCATGCGACGCAGCGGAACGATCCGTACGTGAACAAGCGTCGCCTGGTCGTTCGCCTGGCCATCCTCTTCGCCGTCGTGCAGGGAATGGCGGTGGCCGGGGTCTACTTCGCCGTCCCGTTCATGTCGGGACTCGTGTCGACCCCCACCCTCGCCGCCTTCCTTCTGGCCGTGGATCTGGCCCTGCTGGTGCTCTTCTCGGGCTGGCTCGTGTCGGCTTCGGTGGAAACGTCGGTCGGCAAGCTGGCCCGGGACGTGCAACGGATCGGGGACGGCGACTATCACCACCGGGTGAGCGACCCGGTCCGACCGGAGCTGCGAGAGATCCAAGCCAGTGTGAATCGTCTCGCCGATCGGCTCATCGCGGATCAACGACTCCTTGCCGAGAACATCGAGTCGTTGGAGAGCACCAACCGGGAGTTGCGCCACGCCCGAGACCAGGTCGTAAAGACCGCGCGGATGGCGTCCGTGGGTACCCTCGCCGCGGGAATCGCACACGAGGTGGGAAATCCCCTCGGCGCCATCATGGGATTCGTGGATGTCGCCCGCGGTCGGGTGGTCCGGGAGGGAGGAGATCCCGACCTCCTCGATTCCATCCGACGTGAAGCGGAGCGCATCGACCGGATCGTACGTGGCCTGTTGGACTACGCCCGACCCACCAACGGAGCGGGTGAGCCGGCCCCGGCTCCCGAGCCTGTGGAACGGGTGCGGGAGATCCTGGAGAGCCAGGGCGCGCTGGAGGGTATCGACGTGCAGTGGAAGGTCGAACTGGGGCCCGGACAACTCGTCGACCAGCCCCGGCGCCTGGAGCAGGTCCTCATCAACCTCCTCCTCAACGCGAAGGATGCGGTGGCGGGCGTATCCGAGCCGGTCATTGTCGTCTCGCTCCGAGAGGAGCAGGGCGAGCTCACCGGCCTTCCCCGACGGCGGGAGGACGACCCGCCAGGCATCAATTACATGCATCGCCGCCGCCGTGCCCGTGACGAACAGGCTCCCGCTTCGGTGGACGGGGCCGAGCGGATCACCGTTCTCGAGGTGTTGGACAACGGGCACGGCATCGACGAGGATCAGATCAGCCAGCTCTTCGACCCCTTCTTCACCACCAAGGAGCCGGGGGAGGGGACGGGGCTGGGCCTGTCGATCTGCGCGCGCCTCGTGGAGGGGATGGGCGGGCGCATCGACGCAGAGAACCGGGAGGAGGGCGGCGCTCGTTTCGTCATCCGTCTCCCGGTGCTATACGATATCGGCGAGGACGAATCCTCGGACACTCACCAACCAGCGCCATCGTGAAGATCCTCATCATCGACGACGACGCGGGGCTGCGGAAATCGCTGACCCTCATCCTTTCCGACGCCGGCTACGACGTGGTCCAGGCGGAGGACGGGGAACAGGGATTGGCCACGGCCCAGGAGCAGTCCCCCGACATCATTCTATGTGATGTCCGGATGCCGAAGCTCACCGGGATCGAGTTCCTCGAGGCGTATCGGGAAGCGGGCGGTCGCGCCCTCATCCTCGTCATGACCGCCTACGGAGGCCTCGACCTCGCCATGGAGGCGATGAAGAAGGGCGCGTACGACTACATCCCCAAGCCATTCGGATCGGACGACGTCCTTCTCATCGTGCGGAAGGCCGAGGAGCGCGAGCAGCTGCGTCAGGAGGTGGGACGCCTTCGCCGTGAAGTGAGGGCCGACGCCCGCTTCGGCGAGATCGTCGTCGGATCCCCGGCCATGCGGAAGGCGATGGAGGTCGCCCAGAAGGTGGCACCCTACGATTCGCCGGTCCTCATCACCGGATCGAGCGGGACGGGGAAGGAGTTGGTGGCCCGGATGCTCCACCGGGAGTCGTCCCGGGCCGACATGCCCTTCGTCCCCGTCAACTGCGGTGGCGTGCCCGAGCAGCTTCTAGAGTCCGAGTTCTTCGGCTTCGTCCGGGGTGCCTTCACCGGGGCGGACCGTGACAAGGAAGGGCTCTTCGAGGCCGCGGACGGCGGCACCCTCTTTCTCGACGAGGTGGGCGAGCTGCCCGGCGCCCTCCAGGTGAAGCTCCTGCGTGCTCTGCAGGAGGGGGAGGTCCGCCGCATCGGGGCCACGGAGACCACCAGCGTCGACGTCAGGGTCGTGTCGGCCACCAACCGTGATCTGGAAGAGGGCGTGGAAGAGGGCACCTTCCGGAAGGACCTCTACTACCGGCGTGCCGTGGTTCCCATCCACCTTCCGACCTTGCAGGCCCGGAAGGAGGAGATCCCCCAGCTGGCCCACCATCTCCTCGAGCGACACTCCGCGCGCCTCGGGGTCGCCGTGGAGGGCATCGAGCCCGAGGCCATGGAAGTGCTCCTGACGTATCCGTGGCCCGGCAACATTCGGGAGTTGGAGAACGTCCTCGAGCGTGCGCTGGTCCTCACCGAGGGCGACACCGTATCCCTGGACGACCTCCCCGAGGCCGTTCGGCGGCCCGCTCCGGAGACGCCCGGCCTGGGTGTCGACACCGACGACCTCTCCGTGAAGAAGCACGGCGCCCGCTTGGAGAAACACCTCATCGGCCTCGCCCTCGATCGCACGGGGGGCAACAAGACCCAGGCGGCCGACCTCCTGGAGCTCTCTCCCCGTGCCCTCCGGTACAAGATCCAGGAGTACGGCATAGGGTAGGGGGTCCCGGAGCGGGGCCCTTTCGAGCATTCGCTCGCCCCACCCGGCTGAATAGCGTGCGTCATGCCCACGCCGCCGACGTACCCGCCCCACCCCCTCTCCGGGTCCCGGAGCCGAAGGGGGTTCACCCTCATGGAGGTCGCCGCCGTTCTGGCCGTCCTGGCGGTGGCTTCGTGGGCTGCCGTTGCTCCCGCGCGCTCCGTCGCGGACGCCACCCGGCTGTTTTCGGCTCGTGAGATCGTGGTACGGGGCATCGCGCGGGGCCGCATGGCGGCCGTGGCCGCCGGAGGAGGTACGGTCACCGTCCTGACGGAGCCCCCGCGCATCAGGGTCACGGCTGGTGGTGGTGTGGTGCACGACGCGCTCATCGGAGACGGGCGGACGTCGCTCCTCCTGTCCGGGGCCCGAGACTCCCTGTCCCTCCGCTTCGACGGTCTGGGCATCGGTCGCTTTGCCAGCGCTTCCATCGGGCTGCGCCGAGGCGAGAGGGACGTGGGCGTCGTGCTGTCGAGCTACGGACGGGTTCGCCGGAGATGAGGCGCGGGGGCTTCACGCTGGTGGAGGTCGTCATGGCGCTTCTCGTGCTCCAGGCAGCGGCGCTGGGCGTACTCGGTACGCTGACACTGGCCCAACGGACCGTGCACCGTGCAGAGCGACTCGAGCGGGCCGCGACGCGGGTGGAGATGCTCCTCGATTCCCTACGGTCGGCTCCGGCGGAGCCGGACTCGGGGCACTGGGCCGCCGGCGACCTGCGGGTCCGGTGGTGGGTCGAGGCCGACGGGGGTGTCCTCGTGGTGGCCACCGACGACCGTGGCGGGGGGCTGGTCCGGGCCCGTGGAGCGGCGGCCCGCGTGCCCAGGCGTCACCCGTGAACGAGGGCGCGTCGCTGGTGGAGGTCCTCGTGGCCCTGGTGCTCGGCCTCTTCGTCCTCCACCTCGGCCACGCGACGCTGGGCGCCCTGGGCGACGCTCGCCGCAGCCTCGAACGGCGTGTCGATCTGCTCACGGCCGAGCGGGTCGCGCGCACCGTGCTGCGAGGTGAGCTTCGCCACGGCGTCGGGGAGCGGGACTGGCACGCCACCGCGGACTCCATCGGGCTCCGCGCGGTCCGGGGGGGGGCTCTGGTGTGTTCCGTCGACGCGGAGAGAGGGCGAGCGGTGGTCACCTACCGGGGAGATCGGCGCCCTTCGCCCGTCAAGGACTCCCTGGAGGTTCTGGATTCCAGAGGGAGGCTCATCCACCGACGGCTGGACCGCGTCCGGTCCGTCACTCCGATGTGCAGCGGGCTGGGACCGGACGAGGTCGCCCTCGAGGTGGGCGTCGAGGGAACGCTCCCTGGGGATGCACTTCTTCTCCGACCCTTTGAGTCCGGATCGTATCACCTGCACGGTGCCGCCCTTCGCTACCGCGTCGGCCGGGGTGGGCGGCAGCCTCTCACGCCCGAAGTCTGGGAGGATGCCCACACCCGGTTCCTCGTCGGTGACGCCGCCATCGGAGTGCGATTGACGCCGCGGCGTCCAGGTCGTGCCCACACCGCTGGCTTCCTGGCCTGGCGGAGGGCGCCCCGATGAACGCCACCACCTCATCCGAGGTCGGTGCGGTCCTGGTCTTCGCCGTCCTCGTGAGCGTCGGACTCCTCGCTCTGGGCCATGCGCTCCTGGTCACGGCGGAAGCCGCCTTCCTCACGTCGGGGGCACGGGCCGGGCTCGTCGAGCTGGGGGGGGCACCGGAGCCGCGCCGGAGCGGGGGAGCAGATAGCGGGTGGTGGCCGTGGATGGACTCGGTGGCTGCTGGAGAGCGTCGTACCGGCGCACCGAACCGCGCCTGGGGCGTGGAGACTCGGGGCACGTGGCTCCGTCTCACGCCTGAGGCGTGGCTGGTGGCGTCCACGGCCCACCGAGTGGGCCGCGGCCCGTCGGTGCACCGGAACCGGATCCTCTGGCTCTACGATCCCGCCACCCGGGTGCGGGCTCTGCCGGCCATCGTCGGCGTGGCGGCTTCCTCGTCCGTGACCGGCGGGGGCACCATCGCCGGCGACACCGTCGCGGTGGGCCCCGTCGCGGCCCCGTCGTTGGGGCTCATGGCGCCGGGTCTCCTCCTGTCCCTGGCCGATACGGTGGGCGAGCGCGGGCGCCCGGGTCCGGACGTTCGCTCGGGCCGCTGTCGTGCCGAGGCCATGTGGAACTGGGGCGATCCCGATGGTCTCGGTCCGTGCGGGACCCACGTAGCCGTACGAGGGAGGTCCGGATCCCTGACGGTCGATGGGGGCCGGGGCCAGACGGTCCTGGTGGTGGACGGTGACCTGGTTCTCCTCGGTGGGGCCCGCTTGAGCGGAATGATCATCGCTACGGGAACGGTGACGCTGCGGGAGGGCTCGTCCATCGTCGGGAGGCTCGTCGCGTACGGAGGCGCGACGGTGGAGGCGGGGTCGAGTGTGGTCGGGTCCGGGGCGGTCGCCGCCACCGTCCTGGAGGCTTCTCGCCGGACGCTGGGAGTCCTCCTTTCCATGCACCCCGCCGATCGTCTCGGACCCGGGTGAATCCGGGGCCGCGGAGAGCCCCGAGACGACCCCTTCGGAGGCCGACGAAATGGCCCTCCTCTGGCCACTTTTTGCCGGGTGAATGCGTCAAATGTTTACCAATTATTGCCCTCTCTGCAGAACCGACATTTTTCTTGACAAGGCTCGACAAACGGTGGTAACCTGACATCGCACTTCTCAGGAAAATGTGTTTTCCCATCCCCTCGGCTGAAGGCGGAGCATGGGCCTCTTCGGACGAAAGCGCACCGTGATCGGCCTGGACATCGGATCCGGGTTCGTGAAGGTCGTGGAAGTTGACCATTCGGGCGATCAGCCCGAGGTGGTCCGGGTCGCCATGCGACCGCTCCTCCCCGAC
>ERZ869936.1752-NODE-1752-length-14441-cov-5.480815_pt1 | contig 14441 bp, 13 predicted proteins | sample MGYA00520876_ERZ869936 | MGnify/ENA primary metagenome ERZ869936 (study PRJEB32218, sample SAMN09650985) | biofilter metagenome | isolation source: enrty point of leading RO module | place: Saudi Arabia: Thuwal, RO plant located on Red Sea | collected 2016-02-17 ...
GACGGCCGCGACTGGAAGACGCGCCGTCGCGTTTCAGGCGCATTTCTTGTCTACCGATACTCCAGTCGCACCACCCGACCCTCTCGGGAGGCTCCATCGGGTGGGCGACCCTTCCCATTGAGCGTGCGGGGCGCCATGACATTTCGCCAGCGGATCGTGCGAGCCGCAATGATCGGGACCCTCGCGGCGGCCGTGGCGGTGGCGATCCAGTACTTCGTGGGGATCCCCGTGGGGGACCAGCCCGAATGGCTGGCCACCCTCACCCTGGTGAGCGCGGTCCCCTCCGCCTACGTGACCTTCCCGCTCCAGGCGCCCTTCGAGCGGTTGCTCGACTTCCAGGTGGGCAGTGGGGTGGTCTTCGAGGCAGAGACTCCGTTCGGCCCCGCGTTCCGCGTGGGCAATGCCGACCTGGTGATGGTGGCGGTCGGGACGCTCGTGATGGTCGGCCTGGCGGCCTACCTCGCCGCGGGAATCTCCGAGATCTACGACGAGGTGCGCACCTGAACGTTCCCGATCATCCCGGATAGCTTTCGCGGGCGGTCCCACGGCGGGGCCGCCCGCTTCGTCTTGCGGATCCTCGTGCGCGGACTCCGGCCATGTCCACCCTGATCGTCCTGCGGCTGCTCCACATCGTCACCGCCATCCTCTGGGGAGGCACGGTGGTGTTTGTCACGTTCTACCTCATGCCGGCGCTGCGCGATGCCGGGCCAGGCGGTGGAGCGGTGATGGCCGGACTGATGAAGCGGCGGCTCATGACGATCCTTCCCCTGATCGCCCTGGTCACGATCGCCTCGGGCCTGGCGCTGGTCTGGGTCGCGAGCAACGGCAACCTTGCGGGCTATGTCCGGAGTCCGTCCGGGAAGCTGTTCACCGGCGCCGGGGGCCTGGCGATCCTCGCGTTCGCGATCGGCGTGACGGTCTCGCGCCCTGCCGGGGTCGAGACCGGGCGCCTCGCGGCCCGACTGGCAGGGGCCAGCGAGCCAGGCGAGCGCGAGGCGATTGCCGAACGAATGGCGAGGCTGCAGCGGAGAAACCTCCAGGCGTCACGCGTGGTGGCGATCCTGGTGCTCCTGACGGCGATGGGAATGGCCGTGGCCCGCTACGTCACCTGAATGGCGATCTGGGATATTTCCCAGTCCGCTCCCGATCCGGCCCGATCGGGCACAATTGTTTCATCGCCCTGAAGGGACTCGTTCCGCGAAATTGCGGACTGTACCGATCCTGAACAGTGAGCCGTTCGGATGCCTTCCCCCGACTCCGACCGCGCGACATCCGAGGGGCACGATCCCCTTCCGCTGAGCGAGCTCCCGCGGCACATGCTGGACCTGCTGCTGGAGGGGTGTCAGGTCATCGATTTCCACTGGCGGTACGTGTATCTCAACGACACCGCCACGATGCACGCGCGCCGCGCCCGGGTCGACCTGCTGGGCAAGCGGATGACGGACGTGTATCCCGGGATCGAGGAGACGCCGATGTTCATGGCGCTCCGTCGCGCGATGGTGCTGCGCCGCCCGGCCCGATTCGAGAACGAATTCACCTATCCCGACGGCGAGCGGGCGTGGTTCGACCTGCGCTTCGTGCCGGTTCCCGAAGGGGTGCTGGTCCTCTCGCTCGACGTCACGGAGCAGAAGCTGGCGGAGGGCGCCCTCCGTCGCAGCGAGCAGAAGTATCGCGAGCTGTTCGACCACGCCCAGGTGGGGATGTTCCGGCTCTCGCGCGACGGCGCGCGGCTGCTCGATGCCAACCTCAAGCTGAGCGGAATCCTCGAGGTCGATGCCGAGCAGCTGATCGCGGCGGGGCTGGGGATTCCCTGGGCAGATCCCGACCGATTCGACCAGTTCCTTTCCCTGCTCAGTGATCAGCGGACCATCGAGTACGCGGAGCTCGACGTGGTGGCCGCGGGCGGTGCGCGCCGGTCGTGCCTGGTGTCGGGCGCGATGCTGCCCAACGGCTCCGGCATCGAGGGCACCCTTCGCGACATGACCACGCACGTGCGCGACGAGCGGCACCGCCTCAAGCTGGTCACCGCGATCGACCAGTCTGCCGAGATGGTGGTGGTGACGGATCCGGCGGGACTGATCACCTACGTCAATCCCGCCTTCGAGCAGGTGACGGGATACCGCTCCGGCGAAGTGGTGGGTCGCAACCCCCGGTTCCTCAAGAGCGGCTACCAGGACGATGCGTTCTACGTCGCGCTGTGGCGCGCGCTGGTCGAACAGGGGGTGTGGCGCGGCCGGATCATCAACCGGCGCAAGGACGGCACGTTGTTCACCCAGGACAGCACGTTCAGCCGGGTGACGGACCAGGGCGGCGAACCGGTGGGGTACGTGGCGGTGAACCGCGACGTCACCAGCGAGCTCGAACTCGAGGCGCAGCTGGCGCACGCCCAGCGGATGGAGACAATCGGCCGACTGGCCGGCGGCATCGCGCACGACTTCAACAACCTGCTGTCGGTGATCGTCGGGTCGGCGGAGTTCGCACTCGAGGGGCTCGATCCCGGGCATCCGAGCCACGGCGATCTCGAGGAGATCCACCGGGCTGGCGAGCGCGCGGCGCGCCTCACCCGGCAGCTGCTCGCGTTCGGGCGCCGTCAGCCGGTGCAGCCGGTCGCGCTCGAGCTGGGCGAGATGGTGCGCGAGATGGAGCCGATGATCCAGCGGCTCCTGACACCCGAGATCACGATGACCTGCTCGATCCAGTCGGGCAGCTCACGGATCGTCGCGGATCGGGGGCAGGTGGAGCAGGTGCTGATGAACCTCGCCGTGAACGCGCGCGATGCGATGGCGAGCGGCGGGCGCCTGACGATCCAGGTGTCGGAGGCCGAGCTCGACGAGAGCTCCCTCGGGGCGCACGCCACCGCGCGGCCCGGCAGGTACCTTCGCCTCACGGTGTCGGACACCGGCACGGGGATGGACGAGGCGACGCGCGCCCGGGCCTTCGAGCCGTTCTTCACCACCAAGCCCGCGGGCCAGGGCACCGGGCTCGGCCTGGCGATGGTGTACGGGATCGTGAAGCAGTGTGACGGCTACGTGTGGCTGTACAGCGAACCGGGCCACGGAACCACGTTCAAGCTCTACTTCCCGTTGGCGGAACCGTCGGTGCTCTCGGAGCCGATCGCCGTGGCCGAACCGCAGCGCCACGGCACCGGTCAGCTGGTCCTGCTGGTCGAGGACGAGCCGGCCGTGCGTGCGATCACGCGGCGCATCCTCACCGCCGACGGTTACCGGGTGGTCATGGCCGGGTCGGTGCCGGAGGCGCGCGCCGCGATCGCCCAGTACGGCGACGCGATCGCGCTGGTGTTGAGCGACGTGGTGATGCCCGATGGCGGCGGCATGACGATCGCGAGCGAGCTGCGCGCCGCCGGTCGTCCGGTGCCGGTGCTGCTCATGTCGGGCTACGCCGACCAGTCAGTCCTCGACCGCGGCACCGAACTCGACCTGCCGGCGATCCTCGGCAAGCCGTTCAGCGCGGCAGACCTGCGGGCACGGGTGCGGGAGGTGCTGGAAAGCCGTGAGAAGTGAGTCCTGAGAAGTGAGGTGGTGCGATCTCCCCCCACGTCTCAGGACTCAGGACTCACTTCCCCTCGCTACTGTTCTGCCATGCCGCCCCGCATCCTCCCCTACCGCCCCGAGTTCGCCGCGGCGTTCCGCGACCTGAACCTGGCCTGGATCGAGGAGCTCTTCCGGGTCGAGCCGGTGGATCTCGAGGTGCTCGAGAACCCCGATCGGGCCGTGATCCGGCCGGGTGGCGAGATCTTCTTTGCGGTGGACGGAGAGGTGCCGATCGGCTGCTGCGCGCTGATGCGCGTGGGCGACGGCTGGGAGCTCACCAAGATGGCGGTCGCCCCGGCGTGGCGCGGCCGCGGCATCGGCGAGGCGCTCGGTCGCGCGGTGCTGGAGCACGCGGCGCGCGTGGGTGCGACCACCGTGTTCCTGTTCACCAACTCGTCGCTCGCCGGGGCGATCCGGCTCTACGAACGCCTCGGCTTCCGCCATGCCCCGATGCCGGGTGATGCGGAGTATGAGCGGGGGGATGTGTACATGGAGTGCAGCTTCAAGAAGTGAGTCCTGAGAAGTGAGGAAAGGCGCCATTCCCCCCACGTCTCAGGACTCAGGACTCACTTCCTTCCGCCGCCTCCCGAATCGCGGCGATCCGCTGCGGATCGGTCACCAGCCGGGCCGCCTCGTCGCCGGGGAGCGCCTTGCGGAACGGCACGATCGCCCAGCTCTCCCAGCCCGGATCGTCGCGCACGATCATCGACGCGCGCACGTGCACCTCGCGCACGCCCGTGGCGCGCACCAGCTCGCCCACGTCGGCCTCGCTCACGCCGCCGCCCGCCATGATCCCGATCCTGCCATCGGCGCGCTGCACCAGCTCGCCGATCAGGTCGCGACCCTCGATGGCGCGGGCGCGCTGGCCGGAGGTGAGGATGCGGTCGATCCCGATGGTGATCAGTTGCTCCAGCGCCTCGAAGGGGTCGCGACAGCGGTCGAAGGCGCGGTGGAAGGTGAGCGAGAGGTCGCCCGCGGCGTCGCGGAGTCGGGCGACCAGCTCGTGGTCGATCCGCGCGCCGGGGGTGAGGGCGCCGATCACGGCACCCGGCGCGCCCAGCGCGCGCACGTGCGCCAGGTTGCGGAACATCACGTCCCGCTCGGCCGCGTCGTAGACGAACCCGCCGCCGCGCGGCCGGATGATCGGGAAGACCGGGACCGACACCGTCTCGAGCAGGTACTCGAGCATCCCGTGCGAGGGCGTGGTGCCGCCGTCGGCGAGGTTGTCGCAGAGCTCGAGACGCCCCGCCCCACCCGCGATGGCGTTGCGGGCGGAGGTGGGGTCGTCGATGCAGGCTTCAATGAGCATCGCACCTCCTTGCGGTGTGCGACAGCGCGAGGGGCGAGGGGCGAGGGGCGCTGACGTGTCGTGCGTCCGCCCTTCGCTCCTCGCCCCTCGCGTGTCGCGTCACATCGTCCACCCCTCCCGGTACACCGGATTCACCCATTCGTCGGGCACCGGGGTCAGCACCTCGCCGCTCGGCGAGAGGTCGATCACCTTGCCGCTGCGCACGGCGAGGCAGCCGTAGAGCACCATCTCGGTGAGCGGTCCGGCGTGCTCGGGGAAGTTGCTCATCGGCGCCGGACCCTTGCCGGTGATGGCGTTGATCCATTCCACGTACACGCCGGGCGAGCGGGCGTACTTCGGCTTGGGCGGGTTCTTGGTGAACTGCTCGTGTCGCGCCGGGTTGAGGATCCGGGTGCTGTCGCCGTAGGCGTCGGCGATCATCGATCCCTCGGTGCCCACCCACATCTGGCCACCCACCTCGCCCACAGGCCAATCGTCGTACTCCCCGAGCTCCGGCGGCTTGGCGGGCCAGAGCGACCCGTCACGCCAGACCACCTTGACCGCCGGGCGGTTGCCGCGTGCCGGGAAGTGGTACTCCACCCGCGACTGCTTGGGAGCGGTCTCCTCGTAGGTGGTGCTGCTCTCGGGCTCGATCCGGGTCGGGTTGCGCAGGTCGAACGCCCAGAAGGCCGCGTCCATGGCGTGGCAGGCGATGTCGCCGAGCGCGCCGGTGCCGTAGTCCCACCAGCCGCGCCAGCGGAACGGGGCGTACACCGGCGAATACGGCCGCGCCGGTGCGGGGCCGAGCCAGAGGTCCCAGTCGAAGGTGGGGAGCGGATTGTGCGCCTCGGTGGGACGATCCATTCCCTGCGGCCAGATCGGCCGGTTGCTCCAGTAGTGGATCTCGCGAATCTCGCCGATCGCGCCGGCCTCGTACCACTCGCGGATGATCCGGGTCCCGTCGCCGGCGTGGCCCTGGTTGCCCATCTGGGTGGCGAGGCCGCTCCGGCGCGCCTCCGCCATCACGGTGCGCACCTCGCCGAGGGTTCGGGTGAGCGGCTTCTGGGTGAAGACCGGCTTGCCGGCGCGCAGCGCCATCAGCGTCGCCGCGGTGTGGGTGTGATCGGGCGTCGAGACGCTCACGGCGTCGATCTGGTCGCCCATCACGTCGAGCATCTCACGGAAGTCCTTGTACCGCGCGGCGTCGGGGTAGCGGCCGAACGACTTGCGCGCCTGGCGCCAGTCGACGTCGCAGAGCGCGGCCACCGACGCCCCGGCCTTCACGATGCCGGTGATGTCGCTCTCGCCCTTGCCGCCCGCGCCGATCGCCGCGAGGCGGATCGTGTCGCTCGGCGCCGTGTAGCCGCGACCGAGGACGTGGCGCGGGACGATGTGGAAGGCCGCCCCGGTGGCGGCGAGGGACTTCACGAAGTGGCGGCGGTTGCTCATGCCGGACTCTCCCCCATGATGGTCGAATCGGTGCGTGACGCGTCGATCGGGCCCGACGGCCTGGACTGCCGCGGCCGGAACAGCACCGCGAACAGGGCGAAGATCACCAGCGCGCCGATGGCGGGGATCCGCCAGATCGCGGTCCAGTCGTGGGTGCCGTCGGGAAGCGCGTAGGCGTCGACGATCCGGCCGCTGGCCCACGACCCCACGAAGTTGCCGACGCCGAGGGTCACCAGCGCGATGAACCCCTGGGCGGCGGCGCGGATCTTCGGGCCGGCCTGCTGGTCGACGTAGATCTGGCCGCTCACGAAGAAGAAGTCGTAGCAGACGCCGTGCAGCAGCAGGCCGAGGTAGATCAGCCAGATGCCGTCGGTGGCGTTGCCGGCGCCGAAGGCGAAGTAGCGCGCCGCCCAGGCGAGCATCGCCACCAGCAGGATCACCTTGATGCCGAACTTCCGGAGCAGCACGCCGATGAACAGCATGAAGAACACTTCGCTCATCTGCCCCATGGTCATCTTCGCCGCCGCGTTGGCCACCCCGATCTCGTTGAGGAAGGGGTTGGCGAAGGCGTAGTAGAACTGCAGCGGGATGCAGAGCAGGAATGAGCCGATGATGAACACGACGAACGACGGTTCCTTGAGGAGCGCCAGCGCGTCGAGTCCCAGGGCGTCGCGGGTCGAGAACGGCTTGCCGCGCGCTGGCGGCGGGGTGTGCGGCAGCGCGAACGAGTAGAGTCCCAGCACCAACGAGGCGAGCGCCGCGATCTGCAGCGGGGTGGCGGAGGCTTCGTTGACGTAGGCGCCGATGAACAGCCCCACCACGATCCAGCCGATGGTCCCCAGCACCCGCACCGAGCCGAACTGGCCGGCCGGGTCGTCGAGGTTGCTCATCGAGATCGCGTTGGTGAGCGCCAGTGTCGGCATGTAGCAGAGCGAGTAGGCCAGCATCCCGGCGTACATCGTCTCGAAGGTGGTGAGCGTCGAGACGTAGTAGAGGAGTGCCGCGCCCACGAGGTGCAGCAGGGCGAGGATCCGCTCGGTGGGGAAGAAGCGATCGGCCACCATCCCCATGAAGAACGGCGAGATGATCGCCGCGACCGCCGTGGTGCCGTAGATCAGGCCGATCTGGGCGCCCTCGAACGCGAGGGTCTGGCCGAGGTAGGTGCCGAGGGTGACCGCCCAGCTCCCCCAGATGAAGTACTGGAGGAACATCATCGCCTGGAGCCGGACGCGGACGCTCATCGACGCTCCCGGATCTTGATGTTGCGGAACCAGACGCTGTCACCGTGGTCCTGCAGCCCGATATAGCCGCGGCGGGTCTTCCCGAAGGTGGGCCACTCGTTGAACTTGCTGTCGGCGATCTTCTGCCGCATCTCCTCGCTGTCGAAGTCCGCCTCGACCACCCGCACGCCATTGAGCCAGTGCTCCACCCGTCCCCGTCGCGTGATGATCCGGGAGGTGTTCCACTCGCCCACCGGCTTCACCAGCTGCGGGTCGCTCGGATAGAGGGCGTACAGCGCCCCCGCCGCGGTGAGCGGAGAGAGGCCGTCGCGGTGCCCGACGTTGTCGAGGACCTGGTACTCCGGCGCGTTGTGGTAGATGCGCTCCGACGCCTCGTGCGCCCAGTAGAAGATGCCGCTGTTGCCGCGCGGCCCGAGCCGCCACTCCAGCTCCAGCTCGAACGAATCGAATTGCCGGTCGGTGACCAGGTCGCCGCCGGTGCCTGTGCGCACCAGCATGCCGTCGATCGCCTCCCAACCGGTCACGGTGCCCTGCGATCGGTAGGTGTGCCATCCCGAGGTGGTCCGCCCGTCGAAGAGCAGCTGCCACCCGTCGCGGATCTCCCGCGCGGTCAGGGTATTGGGGCCCATCGGGGCGGGATCGACGCTGGGCGGCGACGACGCGCAGGCGAGGGCCAGCGCGGCGGCACCGAGGGCAGCGACGCGGAGGGCGCGTCGGGGCATGGCAGGGGCCTCGGCATGTCGGATTGTCGTGGTGGGACGGACCGGGGAAGGGTACGGCGGGAGGAGGGCTGACGGAAGGGCGACATCGCGAAGCGCGAAGGGCGAGGGGCGAGGAGTGGAAGGCGGACTGGTTGCCGCCCTTCGCCCCTCGCTCCCCTCGCTTCGCTCGGGGCATGCCTCACGATGTCGCGCGCTACCGCGCTTCCCGGTGGAACGTCTTGTTCACGATCCGCCAGCCGTCCTGGAACTTGAGCAGCGTCATGTAGTCCACGAACGTCGCGTTGGCGAACTGCATCTCGATCCGGGCCACGCCGGCGGTGCCGCTCACGTCGAGCGAGGCGATCCGGCGCGGGAAGGTGTCGGGCTGCGCCTTGGGACCGCCGGAGCGCATCCGCCCGATGTAGTCGGTGATCGGCACGGTGGCCATGCCGGTGTCGGTCATGTAGGTCATTCGCGCCGTGGGATGGAAGGCGCGCTCCATGTGTGAGGCGTCACCGGTGCGATGGCCGAGCATGTAGGCCTCGAGGGGAACGCGGGCATCGGCCTCGTCGCCGGCCTGGGCCACGGCCGCGCCGATGCCGACGGTGGCGAGGCAGATCAAGGTCACGTATGAAGGGCGTGGCATTCGGGTCTCCGGAGGCTGGGATGTGCGGCCCGGACGACGCTCCTCCGGGCGAGGTTTCAGGGCGCCGCGCCATGGTTACGCGGCGCCGCGACCGGCCGTACCCTTAGGGCACCCACCGACCAGGATCGTCCCGTGCCCAACCGTCCCGTGCACTTCGAGATCCACGCCCAGAACCCGACCCGCTGCGCTGGCTTCTACTCCGTGGTGTTCGGCTGGCAGTTCATCAAGTGGGACGGTCCGATGAAGTACTGGATCATCGACACCGGCGAGGGCGAGGGAATCGACGGCGGGCTGCTCGAGCGCCGCGGCCCGCCGCCGGCCGACGGCCAGCCGGTGAGCTCGTGGGTGGTGACGGTGAACGTCGAGTCGGTGGACGAGACGATGCAGGCCGTCACCGACCACGGCGGCACGGTCGCGGTGCCGAAGATGGCGATCCCCGGTGTCGGCTGGCTGGCGTACGGCAAGGACCCGGAGGGGAACCTGTTCGGGGTGATGCAGGAGGATGAGGGGGCGGAATAGCGGTTGGTTATTGGTCGTTAGCCGTAGGTCATTGGTCGTTGGGGATGAGCCGCTCAGGATCAACCATCAACGTTCGGCAGTGGCGCACACCTCCAACCACCAAAGACCAAAGACCAACGGCCAACGACCAACGACTATTTTCTTCTCCATGCACGTCTCCTCCCTCCACTGCTATCCGATCAAGGGCTGTCGCGGGCGGGTGCTGACGTCGGCGACGCTCGATGCCTACGGGGTCGTCGGGGACCGGCGGCTGATGCTGGTCGACGAGGGCGGGCGCTTCCTGTCGCAGCGGGAGGAGCCTCGGCTGGCCACCATCGAACCCGAGGTCGATGGCCCCACGCTGATCGTGCGTCACGCCTCCACGGCGCCGCTCGAGCTGGAACTCGACACCGACGGGCCGCCGCGCGACGTGCGCATCTGGCGCGACACCGTCACCGCCACCGACCAGGGCGATCGCGCGGCGCAGTGGTTCACCGCGCTGCTCGGCGCCTCGGTGCGGCTGGTGCAGTTCGGCCGCCACGCACGCCGCCCGATCGACGCCGAGTTCTCGCCGCGTGCCGAGGCGGAGACGACGTTCACCGACGGCTACCCGCTGCTGGTGGTGGTGGAGGAATCGCTGGCCGACCTCAACGAGCGGCTCGAGCAGCCGATCCCGATGAGCCGCTTCCGTCCCAACGTGGTGGTGATCGGTGGTGCGCCGTGGTCCGAGGATGCGTGGAGTGCGATCCGCATCGGCGAGCTCCTTCTCGATGCGGTGAAGCCATGCGCCCGTTGCGTGGTGACCACCACCGACCAGGCCACCGGCGAGCGCGATCCCCGGCAGGAACCGCTCCGCACGCTGGCCCGGCTCCGCACCATCCCGCGCTTCGGCGCGATCTTCGGGCAGAACGTGGTGCCGCGCGCGACGGGGACAATCGCGACGGGCGACCGGGTCGGGGTGGTGGCGGAGCATGACGCCGCCCACGTCCCGCGACCGCGTTGAACGCCGACCCATGACGACGCGCCTCTATTGGAACTCCGATACCCTCACCTTCGACGCCACGGTGGTCGGCCACGACGGCGAGGCGACGCGGGTGATCCTCGACCGCACCGCGTTCTACCCCACCAGTGGCGGCCAACCGCACGACACGGGCCGCCTCGGCCCCGCCCACGTCCTCGACGTGATCGAGGTCGGCGACGAGATCGTCCACGTCACCAGTCACCCGTTGCCCCTTGGTCCGATTCACGGTGAGGTCGACGCTGCGCGTCGTCGTGATTTCACCGTGCAGCACACCGCGCAGCACCTCCTGTCGGCGATCGCGGGCGACCGGTTCGGCTGGGTCACCGAGAGTGTGCACTTCGGCGAGGAACGTGCGACGATCGAGTTCGGCGTCGAGAGTGCGCCTGACGAGCAGCTCGAGGAGCTGGAGCGGCTGGCCAACGTGGCGGTGGCCGAGGCGCGGGCGGTGACGGTGGGCTACGAGGACGCCGGGGTGGCGTCGGGACTTCGCAAGCCGACGGAACGGACCGGGACGATCCGGGTGGTCACCATTGAGGGGCTCGATCGCAGCGCCTGCGGCGGGACCCACGTGACCAGCACCGCCCAGCTGGGGTCGGTCATGGTGAGGGGCGCCGAGCGGATCCGTGGCCGGATCCGGGTGGGATTCCTCGCAGGGCCTCGTGCCCTGGGTCTGGCGCGGCGCGAGGCGGCGATGCTGGAATCGCTCGCCCGCGAGGTGGGGGCCGCGCCGGATGAACTCCCCGAGCTCGTTCCGAGGCGGCTCGCCGCCCTGCGGGACGCCGATCGCCGAATCGACGCTCTCGAGCGAGAGCTGGCAGGATTCCGGGTCCGCGAGTTCTTCCGCGATGCTCGGCCAGGACCCGGCGGGGTGCGGTGGGTGGTGCTCCACCCCTCGAACCAATCGGTTGCCGCACTCCGATACATGGCGCAGGCTGCAACGGCGGAGCCCGCCGCGGTGTTCCTCGCCACCAGCACCGATCCCGCCACGGTGGTGCTCGCCACCGGGGAGGGGAGCGGTGTCGATGCCGGTCCCGCCCTCAAGGCGGCGCTCCAGGCGGTCGGTGGGCGCGGCGGCGGCTCCGCGACGCTGGCGCAGGGGAGCGTCCCCGACCCGGCGGCACTCGACGCGGTGGTGGCGGCGCTGACGCCACCGAGCTGAGCCGCACCTCCCCCCGCCTCCCGCATCCGAGGGCGTGCATGCAGAAACCCAACGGCAGCTGGTTGGCGATGGTCGCCGCCGTGGGGGCGTGCACGGGCTCCGCCCCCACCGGAGCGGGCGCGGGCGCGGCCCGCGTCGAGCTGCACGCCGGCGCCGGCCAGTCCCAGGTCGCTGGCTACCTGCTCACGGACACGATCGTGGTGCGCGTGGTGGACGCGGATGGTGCGCCGATCCCGTTTGCCATTGTCGATGCGGCGGTCGACGCCACCGACGAGGCGCCGTTTGCCACGGTGACCTCGATCGACGCGCGCACCCGTGCCGACGGCACGGCGCGATTCACCTGGCGGCTGGGGTTGGCACTCGGTGCGCAGACGCTCCGCGTCACCAGCAGCGCCGCCGCGACGGTCGAGCCGCTGGTCGTGACCGCCACGGGCACCAGTCATCCGGTGCGCGCACTCGGCGGCAGCGACAGCGGGTTGTGCGTCATCGATCTCGCCGGGCAGCTCGCCTGCTGGGCACCACTCGACCACGCGGATCGGCCTCCGCGCCTGGTGCCGCATCCCACCACCGAACGATTCCGTGCGATGGCGATGTATCCGCTTCGTTCCGGCGGCCATCGCGGCTGCGCCGTGTCGACCGCGGGTCGGTTGTGGTGCTTCGGCATGTCCGATGGGGTGATCACCGAGCTCGGCGAACTGGCGGGCGCGTACCCGTCGCTCACCGGCATCGCCACGGGCGGTGGCGGACTCGACGATGACCCGCCGTTCTGCGCGCTCGCTCCCGATGGTGCGGCGTGGTGCTGGGGCAGCAACCCCAGCGGGGTGCTGGGTGACGGAACCACCGCCGCGCGCGCGGCGCCGGCGCCGGTGGCCACGGCGACCCGGTTCACGAAGCTTGCGGTGGCATCGCACCACGCGTGCGGCGTCACGGCGACCGGCTCGATCTGGTGCTGGGGAAGCAACATCACGGCGCAGGTCGGACTCGCCGCCAGCAACTCGCCGGTCACCACGCCGCGACGGATCATCGAGCTGATCACCTTCTCCGACGTGGCAATGGCAAGCGATCACGCGACGTGCGGCATCGGCATCGGCGGCGGTGGTGCCTGGTGCTGGGGGCGCAAGACCGACCTCGGCATCGGCCCGATCGTGCTGGCGTTGATCGAGGGGCCGAGCACGCCGCACGCGATCTTCGTGTCGGACCTCCCGTCGCCGTGGGCGCTCGGCCGCGTCGACGAGGCCACCGTGGCCGTCGGACCGCCGGGTCGCGGCGCGTGGTGGGGCGACCTCTCGGCCGTCTCGGAGCAGGTGAAGGCGATCGCCCCGCGCCCGTTCGTCAAGTCGATCCGCTGGAGCGGCCTGGCCATGGCGGCGAGCCGCGGCGTGGTGTGCGGCCCGATGGAGGGGTCCGCCGATCACCATCTCTGCGGCCGACTGTCGGCACTGAGCGGGTACCCCCCGCGCGGTGCCGCCCCCGCGCTCGCCGGATTCGGGGTGCCGTTCCCATGAGCCGCCTCCTGGTCGTCGTCGCGACGGTCGCGGCCTGCGGCTGCAGCAGTCCGGCCACCGCGCCCGCGCCGGTGGCGCGGGTGGAGATCGTCGCAGGCGATTTCCAGTTCGGCGTCCCCGGGTACGTCCTTGGCGACTCGGTGGCGGTTCGCGTGATCGATGGAAGCGGCGCCCCCGTGCCGGGAGCGCTGATCACCTGGATCGCGGAGAACCGTGATGCGGCGATCTCTCCGGCAACGTCGGTGACCGGACCCGACGGGATCGCGCGCGCCGCATGGCGTCTCGGGCGCGACGATGGCGAGCAGCGCGTGCGCGCGACGTTCAGCAACCTTCCCGGGGTGCGCTTCACCGCCAACTCGCGCACCGGCGACGTGCTCGAGGCCGGGGGCTCGACGAACCATCAGTGCGGCAGGTTCCTCGATGACGTGGTGCGCTGCTGGCGCTCGCCGGACGGTGGCCCCGCCGCCGCGGTGGCGCTCGACACCGACCTCCGCTTCAGCACCATCGCCTACGCGGCGGGGGCGTGGTGCGGCGGCACGCGCGACGGCGCCATCGCGTGCTTCGACGATGCCGACCTCACGCCAGGCGGGAACTTCCGCCCCGACGCCGCCCCGGTGCGGGTGGTGGCCACCGGCGTGCCGCTGCTGCTCAAGCTGGTGGGCACCGGCCGGATCGAGGAACCGCGCGCATGGTGCGGCATCGCGATCGACAGCAAGGTGCTCTGCTGGGGCGACAACCGGTCGGGACAACTGGGCGACGGCACCATTGGCGGGGTGCGCAACGCACCGGTGGAGGTGGTGGGACCGCTCCGTGCGCTGTCGATCGCCGTCACGCCCGGCGCGGCGTGCGCGGTGGATCTCGACAGCCGCGCCTGGTGCTGGGGGTCGGTGGCCGACGGCGTGGTGGATGCGGCGGCGGACTCGCCGGTGCCGGTGCCGGTGCCGGGGCCGACAACGCGGTTGATGGTGCAGATCGCCGCCGACGGCAGCGGCTCGGTGTGCGGATTCGACGCCGTGCTCCAGGTCTCCTGCTGGGGATCCGGCCGCAACGGCGGGCGCGGGCGCGGCGGAGTGGGATCCTCGCCGACCCCGGTGCTCATCGAAGGGACCGACTTCTTCACGTCGATCAGTGCCACGAGCAACGGGTTCCTTGCCGTGACCGTCGACCGCGACCTGGTGGTGTGGGGCGGCCTGACCGGCACGTCGTTCACCGAGCGGCCGGCGAGTGTGCTCTCCGGGTACGTGTTCGCGGACGTGCTCCCCGGCGGCGGCGAGGGGGCGGTGTGCCTCCGCGCCTTCCCCGTCGGCACCCGCTGCGTGGACCGCATCGGCCTGGCCCGCGCGCTCGCCATCATCGCCCTGGCCCACGTGGTTTCGATCCTC
>ERZ869936.1753-NODE-1753-length-14433-cov-4.595284_pt1 | contig 14433 bp, 10 predicted proteins | sample MGYA00520876_ERZ869936 | MGnify/ENA primary metagenome ERZ869936 (study PRJEB32218, sample SAMN09650985) | biofilter metagenome | isolation source: enrty point of leading RO module | place: Saudi Arabia: Thuwal, RO plant located on Red Sea | collected 2016-02-17 ...
TGGATCCCTGAGCGCAAAAACACGTTTGCGCTGGTTTTTTTGGCATTGGCCTTGCTGGCCTGGCTGCGGTTTGACGGGGAGAAAAAAACGGCCCACCCGGGCTGGTATCTGCTGGCCATCGGCGCGTTTGCGTTGTCGCTGTTGAGCAAAACCGCCGGCGTCACGCTGCCGGTGGTCTTGCTGGGCATCGCGTGGTGGCGGCGCGGCAGAATCACTCGCCACGACTGGGTTCAGGCCATGCCGTTTTTTGCCCTGGCCGTTGCCATGGGGCTGGTAACCATCTGGTTCCAATACAACCGCTCCATCTCCGAAATTGTCGTCAACACCAGCAGCTTCGCGCAACGACTGGCCGGCGCCGGGTGGGCGGTCTGGTTTTATTTGTCCAAGGCGTTGCTGCCCGTCCAATTGACCTTTGTCTATCCCCGATGGGAAATCAATGCCGCCAACCCGCTGGTGTATCTCCCCGGCGTCGCGGTGCTCGGATGCCTTTTAATTTTCTGGAAGTATCGCGGCTCCTGGGGGCGCCCAGGCCTGGCGGCGTTCGGCTATTTTGTCCTGACGCTTTTTCCGGTGCTGGGCTTTTTTAACATCTTTTTCCATCGCTACTCCTTTGTTGCCGATCATTGGCAGTATTTTTCCATCATCAGCGTGACAGCGGCGGGATGCGCTGTGGCGGTTTATTTTCTCAAAAGCAGGGCGCTGCCGGTGATGGGAGCGGTCGCCGTAGTTATGGCCGCGCTGACATGGAACCAGGCTTCAATTTACGAGAATCAGGAAACCCTTTGGCGCGACACGTTGAGAAAGAACCCCCGCTGCTGGATGGCAGAAAGCAACTGGGGCCTTTACCTGCACAATCAGGGCCGATCCAGTGAAGCCATTCCACACTTTGAAGCCGCGTTGCGCATCAACCCCAGCGACCATGGAACGCTCTACAACCTGGGCGTGGCGCACTTGACGCTGGGACGCCCGCGCGAGGCCGCCAACGCCTTCACCGAAGCGCTGAAGGTCAATCCCGACCACATTCTGGCGCTCATGAGCCTGGCGTTGATCCGGTCCATCAGCGACGACGACTCGTTGCGCAACGGCGAGGAGGCGGTGAAACTGGCGCGGCGCGGCGTGGAACTGACCGGAGGCGAGGACGAATGGCAACTCGACACGCTGGCGGCGGCCTACGCCGAAACCGGCTATTTCGAGGGCGCGGTCCGGACGCAGATCAAGGCCGTCGAGACCGTCTCCACAAAGGGCAACCACGCGCTGGCCGCGGAGATGAAACAGCGCCTTCAGCTCTACCAGTCGGGCCGCCCGTTCCGGGAGGGGCAATGACCTCGGACAATTTTGTTTTGCCACCGATGTGTGCTATTAAACGTGTAATGAAATGGAGCTGCCTTCTTGTGATGGCCTGGGCGATGGCGGGAGTTTCCGCCGCCGAGCTCAAATGGCTGGATAATTTGCCCAAGGGCCTCAAGCAGGCGCACACCAACGACGTGGCGGTCCTGTTGAATTTCCATGGGCCTGATGAATACAGCCAGCAGCTTCAGGATGAAGTCTTCAACCAGCCCGAGTTCATCGCCTTCGCGCAATCCAATCTCGTCCTGGTGCAGATTGATTTTTCCGGAGCGCAAACCCTCAGCCCCGAACAATCCCGCGCCAATCGCCTGCTGGCCGACGAATTCGAGGTGGACGGCTGGCCCACCACCTACATTCTCGACAAAAACGGGCAGAAACTCGCCAAGGCCGGCTACGTCGAAGGCGGGGTCGCCAATTACATCGGGTTGCTGGAAAAAGTGCCCGGGTTCCGGGTCAAAACCGCCTCTCCTGCCGCGCCCGCTGCGGCCAAAGCCGCCCCGGCACCGGGCAAAAAAAGCGCGCCGTTCGTGGCCCTCGTGCCCGTGGTCGGCTACACCGAAATCGTCCTTAAAGGGGTGTCCATGGGCGAAACCAAGACCGCGCTCATCAACAACCAGACTTTCGTCGAGGGCGAGGTCGCCAATATTCGCGTGGCCGACCGCCGCGTCAAAATCCAGTGCCTGGAAATCCGCAAGGACACCGTGGTGATCCGCGTGGAGAACGAGGCCGGCACCCGGGAATTGCGCTTCAGGCCGCGCGCCCTGGAAACAACCAATTAACCCTTTCCCCGGACAACCCATGAAACTGTTGCTCACTGTTTTCCTCTCAATGGCGCTGATTTCCCCTGCACTCGCCGCCGAACTCCAATGGCTCACGGACCTGCCCGCCGCCGTCCGCCAGGCCAGCGCGGAGAACAAGGCCATTCTGGTCAATTTCACCGGCTCGGACTGGTGCGGCTGGTGCATCAAGCTCAAGAAGGAGGTGTTCGACAAACCCGCCTTTGCCGCCTTTGCGCGCGACAACCTCGTGCTGGTGGAAGTGGACTTTCCCCGCGCCAAAAAACTGCCCGAGGACCTGCGCAAGGCCAACGACGATCTCGCCGGCCAGTTTGCCGTCCAGGGTTTCCCCACCATCTTCATTCTCGACAGCCAGGGCAGGCGCTTGGCCCGCGCCGGCTACATGCCCGGCGGCCCGGAAAACTACATCGCCAAGCTGGCCACCATCCCGGGCTTCGTGTGGAACATTCCGCCAGCCGCTCCGGAAACCCCGGCCCCGGCTGAATCACCGACTCCGGCTGGCGTTCCCTCTGCCGCGAATGCCCCATCGACCACCGCGCCGGCCCAGCCCAATTACACGCCTCCGGCGGTCATCCGTTACGAGGAACTGGCGCTCAAGGGCATCACCGGCGGCTCGCGCAAGACCGCGCTCATCAACAACCAAAGCTTTTTCGAGGGCGAAACCTCCAGCGTGAAGCTGGGCGACAAGCAGCTTTTAATTCGCTGCAAGGAAATTAAAACCGACTCCGTGATCGTGGAGGTCGAGGGCGAATCCGAGCCCCGCGAACTGCGCCTCAAAAGCGCCGGCGCGGCGAAGTGACATTTACTTGCAGTTAATGAATTTGTGGGCGTGCCCTTCAAAATTTGATCGACCTAACAAGGATCACTCCGAAGGCATCAGGTTTTTCCACGGGCAGCGCAGGCTTAATTGTATTCGCATAACTGTGGTAAGGAGGATGTTTATCTGTCCGGCCTCGACTTTTTGCAAATTTCGAAGGCTAATTTCCGCCATCTCTGCAAGCCGCTCTTGAGTAAAACCCCGTTGAAGGCGTTCGCGCCGCACATTTGCGCCAAACACTTTTAGTCTCGCTTCTTCCTTGCGGCTCAACGGCACGCACTATTAACTCGCGCCGCACACCCAAATTTGAACGTCACAATGGATCGTATAAAATTTTGCTTTGTGTTTGCCTTTTGGCCAATGCGCGAATAGATACACGCGCGGGTTGCTCAGGGTGACTAGGCAACGTCAAGACAACGCATGAAAATCCCATCCATCGGTTACAAAATATTACCGGCACTTATTTTACAATTTTGCTGTTTTCTGGTCGCACTAGCCCAACACACAAGACCAATGCCTCCCCTGCCGCCGGGTGTAACCAATGGAATGACTTATGGATCGAATGGATTCACCTACTCCGGCGGAGAGCAAATGAACAGCCAGGAACCTGGTGTTCCGGGAGAGGGTGAGTGGGGTGCTGGCGAATCACCGCAATTACCGCCACCCTTTAGCTACACACATGGTTTGTGGTTGGGCATTTACTATTCGGACTCGAACTGGATGACACTCACGGTCAATGGCACTTTGGAAAATGAGTATTATGAAATTCTGTCCAAAACTAACTTGAATGACGTGGGCTGGGAATTCGAGGTGGGTGTCATCGGTGCGCCAAGCATTACTTTGGCTCCATCCATCGCCATTGCTGGCCGCACTAATGTTTTCTGGCAGGCACGTCACGCGAGCCTGGATTCCGATGGCGATGGATTACCGGATTGGTGGGAACTTAGGCACGGCCTCGACCCAAACTCGGCCGATTCGGGAAACACCGGCACACCGGACGGCTACAAGGACACCGATGGCGACGGGTGGACCAACTTGCAAGAATGGAGAAACGGAACCAGCCCGACCTCATTTGATACGCCTCCGGCGCCACAGGGACTGAGCGTCATTCTAAATACATCCGCGACAGAGGCGACTATAATTTGGGAGCCTTCAGGCGGAACCATCGTCGGCTATACCCTGGAAAGAACTATTCCAGGGGATTCCTATGTTATTGATGAGTTCGTGATTTCAGCCACAGCCTCCGAGTTTGTGGACATGTCGCCACCGGCTCACACAAATCCAAACTATCCAGCGCCCAGTTATCGGATCAAGGCCCGCTATGTCTCATCCGAATCTCCTTGGAGTGAAAGCGTTCCTGTTTTAAGACCAGCAGGGGTAAGTGCGGCCCATTTGATTCGAGGACCAGAAGGACGGCTTTATTTGGTGATCAGTGCCCTAACTCCCAATATTGACTCTATTCGGGTGACCCAAATCAATTATTCAACTTTCCCGACTCAAACCAACCAATTCACCATTCTAATCAGCAATTTTACGAATGGGATAGCAGAAATAGAACCAACGCCCCTGGCGGAATATTGGATTCAAACGATTAACAAAAACGGTAGGGAAGATCAGTTCAAACACGCGGGTTGGGATGCTGGAATTCCATTCATTGACGGCAGTAAACAATTGAATGAAAACCTTTCATTTCTGCTGCGTGCGGCCGATGGCTTTGAACCCTTTCGCTTCCAGCTTAATCCGCCTTCTGGTGAAACATTCGGAACACCTTATGAATACGCTTACGCGGGATTTTACAAACCGCTTGAGGTAGGGGTATTTTTCTATGCCAGCTTGAATGAATTTCTCCCTTTCGAAGAAAATCACCTGTTCCGGAATTTTGTTTACGATCCTGCCCACGTCAACAGCAGCGGCAAGCTTACGACAGGCGTTGGCGGACAGGCTTACACGACGCTTGTTTCGCCTACCTTTGAATTTTCTCCTCCAAGCAACCCGGCTGCCTTTGAAAGTGTGTTGTCTGCCGGAGTCTCGCAATGGATCCATTTCAGGAACTATTTTTTTGATTGGGACCCGATTGGTATTTATTTCGATGGAAACGACATTTTTTCCATGAGCTCGTCGGCAAGAAACATATTCGGACTGTCTTACACTGCCGCCAGATACGCTTATCCGACAAATCAGCTCGTCACGCTGAATGCAGGAGGGCATCTCAACAACGCCACACTGGGAGGCACTTTTTACCCGCACGCAGAGCAGCCGATTTTGAGCACCATCGATTTCTTTTTCGGACGCCCCAACATTGATCATTTGCCTGGCAACACCGGCTTCTCGGTGACAAATTCGACGCCACTGCTGATTATTTCCGGAAACTCTTACTGGAACGTGGACCAATTTGGATGGTGGTACGGGCCTTTCCGTCTTGCTGCCTACGCCAAGCAGACAATCCTCAATGGCGACACGAACAAGCCTGCGTATCTGGGTCAGTATTTTGACAAGGCTTTCAAGGTAAACCCGGACGGAACCCGCAGCACCAATGAAACCGGTATTCTATCCGAATACGGCGAGTTTTTTCCAACGGAACCCGGACGGGTGATTCTCACCACCAAGCCCGACCCTAACCAGAGCAACTTACAGGGCGAATGCCTCGTGTATGTGATAAAGCTGGAGCTCGACGTGAACCACGACGGAACCATCGACCGCACCTTCACCGGCCCAGATAACACTTCATTCGAGAAGCCATTCCGGTTTTGGATTAACAACGACCATGATGGACAGGTGACTGGCAGTGATAGGGACCTTTCGCGCTTCCCGGACTACAAAGACTTGGCGATCACGTCGCAACGCGACCTTGAGGATTTCGCGCGATTGTGGATTTCGGGCATGCCGACCCTGCCATTTTCCCAAGGTTATACGGTTCTGTTGAGTTGGCGGAATGTATCCGGCAATCCGGGCATCAACCTTTATGCATCCATCGAAGCCGATGGCGGAACAGGCTATCTAACTGACACGAATGTGGCGCAAGGCATATTAAACGATTTTCGCCGTTTCAGCCTTGCCAATGTCAACGGCCCTTATGAATTTCCGGCGGGCTACTTCCAGAATGGTGTGCGCAAACATTTTATTTTCGAGGGAGCCACTGCGGGCAAAGGCGAACTGGTTCTGACCGTACAAAAGAATGGACAAGCAATTGCTGAAACTTCGGTCTGGATGGAGCTGCTCGACATCAAGGATATGTATGAACGAGCCCATGCCGAAAACATTGATTTGAGGCCGCCCGGAACAAAAACAAGCATCTACCGTTCAGACCGCCATTTCGCTGCCAATGCAGATGAAAGCAAAGATTTGATCCTATTTGTTCACGGGATGAACATGAGCCAGTGGGAATACCAGAACTTTTCTGAAACGATGTTTAAACGGTTGTATTGGCAAGGCTATCGGGGCAAGTTTGCCACCTTCTACTGGCCCACTCCGCTCTTTGGTATTCTGAGCAGCGAGATGACGATCCTGCCAACCGAGTTCAATCGCGCCGAATGGGTTTCCTGGAAATCCGCGCCCGCACTCAAGAACTATATCAACAATTTCCTGCGTCCGCGAAATCCCGGTTACAAAATTCACCTTGCTGCGCACAGTTTGGGCAACATCGCAGCCAATGAAGCAATACGCCAAGGAGCCATTGTGGACAATTATGTTTTGATGCAGGCAGCGGTTTCAGCCAAGTCCTTTGACGGAAACAACGCCAATTTGGATTATGCGTATTTGACTGGCCAAGAAGCTAGTAAACCCACCCCAAATGAAGACGCCTTGGGCGGGTACAACAACTGTTTTACAAATGCCACGCGCCGAGTGAATTTTTACAATGAGTTTGATTGGGCGCTCGCCGAAGGGCCCCTCAAGATGTGGGAGGGTAACCAGCATGATTTTAAGCCGTTCTTCGGTTTTCGATGGGACTACACTTTTGATGCAACCGATTGCTTTTACAATACGTATAATGAAGAATTGAATTTGCTATCCTCCAGACTCATCACTGACGATGCCGAGAAAAAGGCTTTTGCGGCAAGGTCACGATCGAGAGCAGTGGGCGCGGCGGGTTTGGAGCGAGCACCGAACACTCTGCCAATGGGTTCGATTGTCAATCGAGTAAATCTAAGGGATGCAGCCCTTGGCTTTGTTGGTTCTCGCCGTTTTTTAGACACAAGAGCAGACCACAGTGGGCAGTTTACCAAAACTATTCAAAATGCAGTGCCATTCTACAATTGGTTATTAATTAGGGGCTTTGGAATTTTTGAAGAAATCGAATGATGTCCAAGAATAACAACAGAATCTGGGTTTGCGTCCTGTTCGGTATTAGTGCGGTAATGGTTTTGCTCCTGTGGCTGGCAAAGCCAAAGAGAGCCTCGCAGTTCGAATCTACAACTCAGGCAGCAAGCCATGACAATAAGTCAAGGATTCGCAACCCCTCCTCTTACAGGCAAACTGTTGAAAACAGAGGCCAGGAATTACGCACGAGAGAGGAATATATCCGGCAGAGCCGATCGGAGTGGCTAGCAAACCACAAAACGCCAATTCTCTTCTACGGAAAAGTCCTTGATCAACACGATCAGCCGGTCGGCGGAGTTAATGTCTATTATCGAGCCAATGCGGTTAACGACTCTTTGACCAAACAAGAATATCCCGAAGGGAAGGCTGTTTCCGACAGCAGCGGAATTTTCAAAATTGATGGAATACATGGAGCGACTCTCAGCTTTGAACTACTCCACCCAGATTATTATAACTCCACTACGAATCGAACGGGCATCGATTACGCAGAAGAGTTGAACCGTGGTGTTCCCAATTCTGAGAGCAGAGCAATGGTTTTTCGTATATTCAAAAAACAAAATCCCGTTCCATTAATTTTTTGGAGAAGCGGTTTCCAATTACCGCATGACGGCACCAGCAAAGTTTTCTCATTACGTGGAAAGACGAAAACAGAGTTAATCGGACAGATTCAGGTGCAAGCTTGGGCAGATCGGCCAAACCTTTATCACGGAGGTGCCTTCGATTGGAAAATCCGCCTTACCGTTTCAGAAGGCGGCGTGCTTGAGGCAAAACACGAATTCGATTTCATCGCTCCAGACAGCGGTTATCAGGATTTTATCGAATTTTCTGTATCGAAAAACGATCCCAATTGGCAGCCATCTGCCGATAAAAGGTTTTTTTTAAAAATGTCCAATTATTTTGTTCGGGCGGATGCACATTTCGAAATTTGGAAGGATTTATCTTTTACGATGGAATACTTCATCAACCCAAACGGCTCCCAAAATTTGGAATTTGATCCAGAGGCTCAGCCCAATCAAACGCATTTTGAATAATTCAAAGCCTCGTCATCGAGTCGGTTTCAACCGGTCGAGCGCGGCCTGTAGGCGTTTTTTGGCGGCCACGATTTCCGGGTCGGCGCTGTCGCCAAGGTCCTTGGTTTCCAGCGGGTCGTTGGGAATGTCAAACAACCGGCCATCGTCGTGCAACAGGTAGCGCTGCTCCCGCGCCAAACGTCGGTTGCCAAGCTGGCTGAAAATCCAGTCGCGCGGCTGGCCGGCCTGCCCGCGTAGCTGCGGCGCGAAGCTGCGTCCGTCAATCACCGGGCGGCGCGGCAGCTCCACGCCGGCCAGTTCGGCCAGCGTCGGAAACACGTCGCTCAGGTCCACCAGGTCCGTGCAGACTTTTCCGGCGGGCGCGGTGCCCTTCCAGTTGGCAATCAGCGGCACGTGCGAGCCGACGTGCGCCACCTGTCCCTTGCCGCCGCGAATCTCCAGATCGCCCACCCTGGAGGTGATCTGCTTAGGCGTGCCGTTGTCTCCGGTGAACAGGATCAGCGTGTTCTCGCGCAACTTCAATTCGTCCAGGGCCGAGGCCAAACGCCCCACCACCTTGTCCATGTAGGCCACCATGTCGGCGAAGTTCTTCGGCGCGTTTTTCATTTTGTTAATGGCCGCGTCGCTGTCGGGCGTGGGCAGGAACGGGTCGTGAACGAGCGTCATCGGGTAGTAAACAAAGAACGGTTTTTCGCGATGGCGCCGCATGAAATCGACGAGAAATTCAACAAAGACATCCTCGCCATAGCGGTCGGCGACATCCTCGCGTTTGCTCCCGTTCTGCCAGATGACCGGCTTCCAGTAGCGGTCGGTTTTCTTGCCGTCCCAGAGCCACATCCAGCAGGAGTATTCGTCAAAACCGCTTTGCCGCACGTGATCGGGATGCTGTTGAAATTCCGCGAGCTGCCATTTGCCCGCCATCGCCGTGGCGTAGCCGGCTTCCCTGAGCATGTGGCCGAAGGTCCGTTCCTTGGTGAAATCAAAGTATTCCTTGCGATCGTCGTCAGCTCCGGAACCGCGCCCGATGAGCTGCGTCCAGCCGGTGCGGAACCCGTAGCGCCCGGTCATCAACTGCACCCGCGTGGGCGAGCAGAGCGGCGTGGAATAGCAGGTTTCAAAGCGGATGCCAGAGGCGGCCAGCGCGTCCAGGTGAGGCGTCTTGTAGGAGGTGCTGCCGTAGCTCTGAAGGCATTCCGCGCCGAGGTCGTCGGCCATGATCAGGACGATGTTGGGCCGTTTAGGCGCAGCGGTGGCTTGATGGACAAAGCAGAACAACCCGATCGCGGCGAGCAGCAGGCGCGCAATTTTCAGACAGTCTCTAACGGAAGATGAAATCGGATTCATGCGATGAGAATGGACGTGTTTGACGCAAGTTTGGGTTACAAGGGAACCGCTTCGCAACGCTGGTTATTAGCTTTCACCTGCCCGCCCACATCTCCCAGCCAAAGCGCAAGAGCATTACGCCAACGACGACCAGGAAGAAACCGCGCACCAGCCGGTTGCCCTTGAGGATGGCCAGGCGGGTTCCCAAGAGCGCGCCGAGCACATTGCACAGGCCCATGGGCACCGCGTATTCAACGAAAATGTGGCCGGCCCAGGCGAAATAAAGCAGTGCGGCGAGATTGGTCGCGGCGTTGACCACCTTGGTGCTGGCCGAGGCGTTGAGAAAATCAAAACCAAACAGCCCGATGAACAGGAACATGAGAAAGCTGCCGGTGCCGGGACCAAAAAAGCCGTCGTAGAATCCCAGCGCCATGCCGATGACGATGCCGGCCATTTGCTCGGCTCGCGCTGTCAGACGCGGCGCGTGCAGGCTGCCGAAATCCTTTCGCCACACCGTGTAGACTGCCACAACCAGCAGCAAAATAAACAGCAAGGGACGCACCAGTTCGGCCGCCAGATGCGACACCACTCGCGCGCCCAGCGCCGAAAAGGCAAACGCCGCCACGCCAGTGGGAAGAATGGAGGCCCAGTTGATTTGGACCGCTCGCGCGTATCGCAGCGCGGCAAAACCGGTGCCGCAGAAGGCTGAAAATTTGTTGGTGCCCAGCACCGAAGCCGTCGAGGCCGCCAACCCAGGCGGCAGGAAAATGAACAGCGCCGGAAGCTGGATCAGGCCGCCGCCGCCGACAATGGAATCGACAAAGCCAGCCAGAAACGCGAGCGCGCAAAGAGGCAACAGCTCCATTTTATTTACCTGACGGCAATGGAATCCATCCGCGGTTCCTGTGCCCGAAATCAAAGGTGTCCGAGTGGCAGATTTCGGCCAGAATTTCCAGCGATTCCACCAGGCGCGGCCCGGGGCGGTTGAAGTAGTGATTGCCGTCGGCGACAAACACGTTGCCGGATTTGACCGCGCGCAGTTTGGCCCAGGCGGGATGGCGCTCCAGCACCGACAGTTCTCGGCGGATGCGCGGCATGTCAAACCCGCAAGGCATGAGCACGAGCTTGTCCGGATTCTTTTGAGTCAATTCCTCCCATTGCAGCCAGGGCGAATGCTGGCCGGCCTCGCCGAAGACATTTTTGCCACCAGCGAAATCGACCAGTTCCGGCACCCAGTTGCCGGCGGCCATCAGCGGGTCAAGCCACTCGATGCAACCGACCGTCGGGCGGCGGGTCATGAGGCAGGTTTTTTCGATGACATCCACCACGCGCATCTTCAGTTCCTTGATGACCGAGCGACCGTGTTCATCGGTACCCAGTTCCTTCGCCGCGTTGGCCATGTCGCTCCAGACATCGGCCAGCCGCTTTGGGGAAAATGAAACGATCCTGGGACGCAGCCCGGTGGCTTCATTAAGCGCTTTTTGCAATTCAACCTCGCTCACCGCGCAAACCTCGCATTGGGCCTGCGTGAAGATGATGTCAGGTTTCAACTCGCGGATTTTTTCGACGTCCACCGCGTAGAGGGACAGCGCTTGATGGAGGTGATTTTTAATTTGCCGGTCAATTTCTGCGCTGGAGGCGTCGGGGTTGATCTTGGGCGCGGTGCAGACCGGGATGCGTTGCACGGACTCAGGGTAGTCGCATTCGTGCGAGCGGCCCACCAGTTGGTCCGAACACCCGAGGGCGCAGATGATTTCTGTCGCGCTGGGCAGCAAGGAAACGACGCGCGGTTTCATGGGCCGGAGTGTGTGGAAACAGCAGGGTGAAGGCGAATCTTTTTCGGATCAGCAAGCGGCATGGCCCGCGATTCCTGACAGCTTTCGCATTGATTTGTCCCGGGAAAAATGAGGAGACTCCATGCCCTATGCACCAGGTGAAATTTTTCAAAGGCGGCGAGCTGAAAATGAGCGAGATGGAAGCTGAAATCAACAAGTGGCTGGCATCGGAACCGATTCGTGTGATCCAGATTTTCGGCAACATTGCCCCCCAAGGGCCCAAGACCGATCTGGAGGCCATCAACACGGCGTATTCAGCTTACGCCCCGTCGGATATTTTTATTGCCGTCCTGTACGAGCGCAACTGAGTATCCGCCCTTTCTGTTATGCCCCAGACCGCCGCACGCCTGGCCGGGTTTACCGAGTCGGTGATTCGCGACATGACCCGGCAGGCCAACCGCCATGGCGCCATCAACCTGGCGCAGGGTTTTCCAGACTTCAATCCGCCGGAGGAATTGATCGAGGCGCTGTCCTGCGCCATTCGCGGCGACCATCATCAATATGCGGTCACCTGGGGCGCGCCCCGCTTTCGGGAGGCATTGGCTCGCAAGTTCAACCGGTTCACCGGGCTGTCCATTGATCCGGACCGCCACATTGTCACCACCTGCGGCAGCACCGAGGCGATGATGGTGGCGATGATGACCGCGTGCAATCCGGGCGACAAGGTCGTGGTCTTCTCGCCGTTTTATGAGAACTACGCGGCGGACGCGATTTTGTCAGGGGCGGAACCAATCTTTGTGCCGTTGCGGCCGCCGGACTTTTCATTTGACCCGGAGGACCTGAAGAAAGCCTTTGCGCAGAAGCCCAAGGCGCTGGTGCTGTGCAATCCGGCGAATCCCTCGGGCAAGGTGTTCACACGCGAGGAGCTGACGCTGATCGCGCAACTGGCGGAGGAACACGACGTGTTTGTTCTGGCCGACGAAGTGTACGAGCACATTGTGTACGCGCCGAACAGGCACATTTCCTTTGCGACGTTGCCGGGCATGTTCGACCGGACGCTGACCTGCGGTTCGCTCTCAAAGACGTATTCGATCACCGGCTGGCGGCTGGGTCATGTCGGGGCAACCGCGGAAGTCATTTCGGCGGCGCGCAAAGTGCATGACTTTCTCACCGTCGGCGCGGCGGCACCGTTGCAGGAAGCGGCGGTGACGGCGCTGAATTTTCCCGAAAGCTATTACGCGCAACTGACAGCGGACTACACGGCCAAGCGCGATCTGTTCCTGGGTTATCTGGGGCAAACGGGCCTGCCGTTCACCGAGCCGCAGGGAGCATATTACGTGTTGCTGGCCATTTCGTCGCTGCGCCGGGGCGATGACACCGCGTGCGCGCAATGGCTGGTGAGGGACATCGGCGTGGCGGGCGTGCCGGGGTCGAGTTTTTTTCGCGAACCGGAGAAGCGCTTTGTGCGGTTTCATTTTGCCAAAAGGGAGGAGACCTTGCGCGCGGCAGGAGAACGGCTGTTGCGCCTGAGGAACGCCTGAAGCCCTTCAAGGTTCGCCCACTGGTTTTTCTGCTGTTGCCCCACTGCACGCGCACCTATCGTGAGGCATGCTCTCGCAGATCATTCGATCGTTGACCTACCTTGTGGAGCCTTTGGGCATCATCTGGCTGGCGCTGTGGATCGGCGCCTTTTTGTTATGGCGAAATAAACTGCGGCGTCTGGCTCTGGGTTCTGCCGCTGTGGCGCTCTTCATGTTTGTCATCGGCTGCACCTCGGTTCCAGGGCGGTTGCTGGCGACATTGGAGGAGCCGTTTGTCATTGAAAGCCTGGAAAGCATTCCGGAGTGCGATGCGGTGGTGATGCTCGGCGGCGGCGTGCGTCCGTCCAAACACGAAGCCTTTGGACTCGACCTGACGGCTGCGGGCGACCGCATGGTGATGGCGGTGGAGCTGGTGCGCCGCGGCAAGGCTCCCAACCTGGTGTTGGGCGGCGGCGCGCACCGGGGCGGCGAACAGGAGCGCGTGGAAGCGGACCGGATGAAGCGCTGGCTGGAGACGTGGAACATCGTCCAGGCGCCCATCTTCAGCCTGGGAGGCTGCGCCAACACGCGTGATGAGGCTGTTCGCACGGCGGCTTTGGCCCGGGAGCAGGGCTGGAAGCGCGTGGTGCTGGTCACTTCGGCGTATCACATGCGGCGCGCGCGCGCCGTGTTCCTGACTGAGGGTGTTTCCGTCGTCTGTGTGCCGAGCGACTTCCAGACCGAGGTCAGTGTGGAAACGGAAGATTCGATCCAGCTTGTTCCTCGGCACGCGGGTTTTTACAAAATGTCCCTTTTCTTCCATGAGCACATTGGCTGGGCGATGTACCGGAAGCGCGGCTGGATTCAACCGGAAAAAATTTGAAACCCGGTTTACGCCCACCCCAAACCCGGCAGTCACATGCCGGTCATCTTCAACCCTCCCGGAAGGGGGACCGGCTTGGCGTCAAGTTCTCCCAGCCTCATTTTCATGGTGGTTGAGGACGAGCCCAGGTTGGGGTTGCGGCGCTTGTTCACCAGGTCGATGCGCTGGCGGATGATTGCCTTGTTGGTCGAGTATTGCAGCGCGGTTTCCTCGGTGATCCATTCCTCCTCGTAGGCTTGGATGAGGGATTGTTCAAAGCTGTGCCATCCGGAGGTGGTGCCGCTTTCGATGATGTCAAACAGCCTGCGATTTTCGCCCTCGCCCAGCAATATGGCCTCGCGGCTTCGCAGGTTGTTGCCCATCAGTTCCGTCACCAGCAGACGTCCGCCGGTCTTGCGGGGCACCAATCGCTGGCTGATCACGTAGCGCAGGGTTTCGGCAAGGCGCTCCCGGACCTGATCCTCCTCCTCCTTGGTGAACATGCCCAGGATGCGGTTGATGGTCTGGCCGGCACTGATGGTGTGCAGGGTGCTATAAACCACATGGCCGGTTTCGGCCGCAGTAAGCGCGATTTCCATCGTTTCGCGGTCGAGCCGGGTGTGCTCCTTGAGCGGCAGCATGAT
>ERZ869936.1754-NODE-1754-length-14427-cov-4.562413_pt1 | contig 14427 bp, 23 predicted proteins | sample MGYA00520876_ERZ869936 | MGnify/ENA primary metagenome ERZ869936 (study PRJEB32218, sample SAMN09650985) | biofilter metagenome | isolation source: enrty point of leading RO module | place: Saudi Arabia: Thuwal, RO plant located on Red Sea | collected 2016-02-17 ...
CTACAACGTTCCTTGCCCCGCCATTAGGGACATGACACCACTTGAACTTGTGCTTCCCTTTTATGGAGTCAAGATACCTGGCAACGGTCTTCTGTAGATCGTCTTCTGATTTATATGTTTGCATTTTTTCCATAGTCGAATGTTAATAACTCTTTTTGATATGATACGTTTTTCCATATAGTAACGGTTCCGTGCTCTCCTGCGTTCCTTATGAATACACCCTTCACTACCAATGGAATCTCTTTTGCTAAGCTTGGATAGTCTCTTATTATGAGCATCTCTGTTATTTCTTTGGGAACCCCGGCCCGGTTCATGTTGCAGGCTAAGTAATGAATGTAGTTGTTCCTGCTCCCTTTTCTGAATGAGAACCTCTTCTTTGTCCACATCTTGCACACTTTAAAAATGTGCTCCTGGTCGTATGATGGGGCGGTCCCGTTAGGTAAGGTCTGTACTCCTGAATATTGAGCTTCTTTTTCAATGTCAGGTCTTCGGTTTGGGTCCACCGGCACGGATTGATATGAATCGTTGTAATACGCATCAGGGTCGTAACTAACAAAACATAGTCTTGAATAATCCTTTCCCGATGTATCACACTTAACACGGAGAAGTCTTTGCACCCTATCCTTTATCTGAGGGTAGACACAATCCTTGTGCAACTCAGGGCCAAGGTCTGTCCTGTAAAATAGCTTTAGGCCGCCCGAAGGGGATATGAATGCCATGGCAAGGTATGGGTCTTTCATGGCTTTAGATTTGAGGGCTTGGGCGTTTTTCACATCATCTATATCAATAGTGACTAATCCATTATATTCTATTAAGCACTTCTCATTCCTTTTGCTGAACGTGCCGGAAAATGTAGCTGCGGCAAGGTTTCGTTTTAGCGCATCCTTCTCTTCGCGATTCTTCGATGCACGAATAGCATCTATCTCCACCTTCCAGTCTCCTTCAATTATCCCCTGCAGAACCTCCAGGGCGTGCATGGTTTTCTTGGAGTTCTTGTCATATACGTTGTTGTAGAAACTTACTATCGCGTCGTCCATAACTTAACTTTTAAGTTAACTATGATGAAAATGCTATTGGAGCAAACATCCATAGCTCATTTTCATTGTCGACGGGGGTTATCTTACCGTTTATCCTTGGTCCTTTTAGAAACAGCCTCACTTTATCGTAATTCATTTTCGACAGAGAGCTTATGAGGAACATTGAGTTGAAGTGAACTTCGGTGTCTTCTACGCCATGGTTTTCTGCATTAATAGACTCATCTGCCCTGTGTCCAATTTCTTTTGTCTCAGACATTAAAAACAGCTTTCCCTCTTTTACTATAAAATAGGCTGCTCCTTCCATTCCGTAAAGCCTGACAATTTGCATTGACCTTTTGAGCGATTGTGTATCAACGATAAAATATTCTTCCGGGCAAGTGTTCCAAATGGTGTCTATTTGATTAGGCATCCTCCCGTCAACCACTCTTGAAACAAATTCTATTCCTGAGCAGACAAGTTTAATGTTCTTGTCTGTTATATAAACATCCATGGATCCCTTGAACGGTATAGAGCAGAAGCAGTCGCATGTCGCCTTTGTCACCATAACATCCCTTCCTATTGGATCATCATTGTCAACTATATCTATAATTTGTTTGGTCGAGATGTGGTTGCTGAATCCTATGATCTTTATCACATCTTTCTCAAGCTTTAATATGACATTCATCATAAAAGCTCTCAGGTCTGACGGGTCACAGGCTGATGCTGCGCTCGACAGAGCATTAATCATGCTGTCTGCATTCACCGAGAACGACTTCTCTCCTTCGACATCAAGCTTTGAGAACGCCTCGTAATTGTCGCCTACTATATTGTAGTGCTTCTTTCTGCCTACCATGAGGTTGATAGAATGGCCACCTGAATCATGCTCCCTTTTAACGATGCCTATTTCATCTGAGTCAAGAGTCCTCAACGTCCCCGCAACAAGCTCCTTTGGCACGCAAAATGCAAACTCATCTTTTGAGTCTACCTTAACCCTGGCCGTGACTTGGCTCTCCCCGTCTGTACCTGTTATGACACACGAATCTTTGTTCACTTCAAATAGTAGGTTGTTGTAGAGTGGAATTGTAGAGGTCCTTTTGCTTGTAGCTGTTGCTACCATGGAGACTACATTTGAAAACTCTTGCCGGTCTGCTTTTAATTTCATGCTACTTTGTTTTTCTCTTTGTATTCATTTACTAAGTCTTTAAATATTTTATTAGGAATGGAGCTGTAGTTAACAACGCCATCTTTGCCCTTGTCAATTATCTCGTTAATGTCGCTGGTCTTGTCCACTATCATTCCGTATATATTCTCATCAATAGAATCCTTACAGATGGTGTAATAGACGTTTACATTGTTTTTCTGACCTATTCTGTGTGCTCTTTTGTACGGCTGCTCTAAGTCGTCCGGAGTGAATGGGAAGTTGCAGAATATAACATCACTTGAATTCACCAGGTTAATTCCAACACCAGCAGCCTTCACGTTACCCAAGAACACTTGACACTCGGGGTCGTTTTTGAATCGCTGAATATTCTGGTCCCTGTCGTATGAATTTATCGAGCCGTCAATTTTCACGGCGGATAAGCCGTAATGCTCTAACAGCTTATTGAGTGGGTCAGTGTAGCTGGAAAACACAATAACCTTTCTACCCATATCCCTTAGACTATCAATAAGCTCTATGATCCCTTTTATCTTGCTAATTGCTATGATCCTGTTCAGGGTGTGCAGGGAAGCTCTAATGTTTTGGGCCATTTGTGTTTTCTCTTTGTCTGACAGCCTCCCGTACTCTTCCTCTTTTTCAACAAGAGACAGGAGCTCTCCCTCATACTCTTTCTTATAATCCTCGTTGTGAAAGAAATACTTATTTATAATGAGTTCCGGTAGGTCAACGCACTCCTCGGTCTTTTTCCTTATCATAAAGTTGCTCATCTTAAACCTGAGATCGTCAACATTCTTAGCTCCTAATATTTTCACACCTCTACTACCCCTGTTAGATATGGTGTATTGGTTCAGGAACTGTGCGTAGTTGCTCCCTAACGGGTGGCCTGTTAGTTTGCAATAAGCAAATAGGTCATTCACCCTGTTCGTTATCGGAGTCCCCGACAGCAGAGTGATTCGTGCGTTAGGAAATTTATCAACAAGTTTTTTAACACCCTTGTATCTCTTAGTCTTAGTGTTTTTTATATAGTGACACTCGTCTATGATTATGTGGTCACACACATCGCGGGTGAGATAGTCGAAGTATTTTTCCACCATCTCAAAGTTGATTATCACCCACCACTCCTGAAACGCTGTGATGGATTTCTTTTTGTTCCTGTCCAGCACAGTAAACTTGAATGGGTCAAACCCCCAGGTTTCTGTAAGTTCGTGATACCAGTTCCATTTGACAAGGGATGGGCAGATAACTATAGTTCTCCGTAAATTGAAGACTTTTGAAAGCGTTGCCGAGGTGATCGTTTTCCCCAGCCCTTGCTCAAATGAAAGCAGATTGCATTTTTTAGGAGCCATTTGGAACACAGAGTTCGTTTGGTGGCCGTACAGTGGTAATGGGTATTCCAGCTTAGAGAAAAAGGTATCATTAAACTCTCTCTCTACCTCATCATATAGGTTAGAAAGACTCTGGTAAAAACTGTTCATGTAGGCATAGTTCCCGGGATCCATGGTGAAGACAGTCATGTTCTTTTTGATGAACATCCATAACGACATCTTGGTAGTCATACCCGGGTCTGCTATCAGGTTGTTGCCCTCAAGAGCAAAGCCAAGGCACATTGCGTCCTCTATCTCGGACGGAGTCCACCCTGACTTGGTGAATATTACCTTCTTGTTCGATAGCTGGATGTGGGTCATTATTACAGTATTCCGTGATAAGAACTTAATATAGACCTTATTTCTGCCCAATCATCAGGTATCCCTCCAAGTTGACGGTCATCTATATATATGTGTGCAAAAACTTTAGGGCTTGGTTGAAATCCAGAGTCCGGGTCGTTGTGATTGATTGTGTCAAATTTAATTCCTTTTGATTCGAGGAACTCTTTTACATGGAATATTGTAGGGGAGGAGTCCTTGTCAATGCCAATGGCGTGTTGAGATGTTCTGCACGTCCATATTATTATAGTGTGCCCCTCGTCGTAGAGCTCATTAATAACCTCTTTTGCATGGGGTTTTAGTTCGCCTATGTAAGGGAATTCGTGATCAACAATCGTCCCATCGAAATCAATTGCGATAACGAAAGACTGTTTATGTTTTTTTATTCTGGTTATCATCTTTTATATAAATTATTTATTTAGCAGGTATTCCTCAGTAAACTTAATATCAAGGTCTCCTCCATTCTGGTCGACTATCTCAATGAGTAGTTGGTATCCATACTTCTCCGTCATTTTAATCACGGCAGAGAGCGTCTCTTTATCCAGGAGTGAGCCATCGTGTATGGTTAATACTTTTAAGTTGGGGTTCATGGCCATGGCTATCTTAGTTCCGATTCCAATGAGTGTTGAGGTGGGGATTTGCCCCTCAACAAACGGCAGCCCTTTATAGTATATCTGGTCTTCGTCGAAGGATAGCCCCTTTACCGGGAGCGAGCTGGAGGACATCACCTTTTTCTTCTGCTCTTCGAGTTCTTTCAGCTCGTTAGAGATGAAGTTTGATTTATCCTTGCAGTCGTTAAGCTCGTTGTTCTTTTCAATAAATGAGCGTATTTCCTCATGCTTCGCGTTGTGCTCGTTTATCTCAGCAAGCTGCTTGTCGATGTCTTCGGGGTTTGGCTTTGGGTTCTTTTCTAACCACTCTTTTCCTTTTTGAATATCCTTTTTTAAGTCGCTGATAGCATTTTCTTTCCCCTTCAACTTCTCCTGTAGCTTCTTAATTTCATTCTTAATGTCTTCAACATCCTCCTCCTTTGCTTTTATCTCATCTTCTTTTGACTCTATTCCTTTTAATACCGAGTCGTGGTTAGATATTTTCTTAGCCATCTCAGAGGACTGTTGCTGTATTTTGGAGGCGTCGATGGGCTTGGAATATTTGTCAATCTCCTCCTGGGTGTATTCGCTATTCTGAAGGAAAGCTTCGAGCTGTTTTATCCTTGAGTTGTATCCTGTCCTTTCCTCATACTTCTCCTTATACTCGGTTTCAATGGAGTGCATCTGATCCTTTTCCTCTGGCTTCATAAACCCTTTTAGCACGTCAATTTGCTTTTTGATGCCGGGTTTACTGACTTTTCCTTCCTTAGTCTTGGCCATGTCAAGGAACTCAAACATATCAAAGCCTATGTTTCCTACGATAGAGTTAACTATTGACTTGGTGGCTCCCTTAATAGCTTCTCCATCGGAATTGGTGACTACCAGTCGACCTTTCTTGTTCCCGGGAGTAAAATACATATCTACCCTGTATAGCGTTTCCTCTCCATGAAGCTTCCCTGAGATAGTGAGCTCAACGCTGGCTCGCTCCTCTCCATCCTTTATCGGCTCAGCCGGGACCATTTTGGCGTTAAGGGGAGACATCAATGCCTGTATCAGGCTCGACTTCCCTGCGCCGTTCTTCCCTATAATAACCATGGACCTTCCGTCCATGTCCACAATCCTGTGGTCAATGTTCTTAAAGTTTGTTACTTCTGCTTTGATTAGTTTTAGTCCGCCCATAGTTTTATTAGTATTTTTTAAAGTTGATCAATTGCCCACCCAAGCAGCTTTACAATTGCCAGTAATGTTAATGCACTCAAGAAACCAAGCCCTATTGCGTGAAGAATCCATTCAGAGTAATAGTATAATTTTATTATACCCCACACAATAAATAAAATTAGCCCGATTGCAAAGCTGGTAATGATTAGGTAAGCTGCTGTTTTTTTTATTATTTTTTGATAATTCATAGTTTTACTTAACCCTTATTATATCAATGAAATTTGTTTTTCCGACTCTCTTGACACTCATTTTGTATCCAAGCCTTTTTATTATTGGTGAATTTCTCCATGAGTTTCCGAGGCTCTGATGCTTTGCCCTTGTGTATGGGCTTAGCTCAATGGTGAGTTTATTTCCGATTTTCATAGATTCAATATCAAATTTCTTTGGGGATACTCCTCCGTACACGTGCCTATCTGCTGGTTCTTTTTTTGTTTGCAGCGGAATCTCCTTTTCAAATCTCTCTATACATTGATCTATTGCTAACAGGGAATCGTCTCCCTTAGCTCTTAGCTCTTTGTGGTATCCGGATGGGTATTTGGCCAATACAGAGGCCAAATTTAACCTTGTAGCTTTTAAAAAAGCTACAAAATCTCGCATTTCATTATGATTCTCCATTGTTTTAGTTTTTTTTTGTTAAAACCCCGTAAGGGGTCCTCGTCTATTTCCGAGGCGCCAGGGTTTAAGTTACTGCCAAACTCTGATGCTTGTCCCATTTTGATTAAAGACGTTATCACTGCCAAGCATCAGGAAAACCCGCCCTTAACGTCTTACCTTTATATCTTACCTGATGAGAAGAAGAAGTTGGTGAAATACAGCCTTCTTTGGATTGAAGCTTTTTCCAAGTAAAGCTTGTTCTCCATATAGTTCCCACTTTTCTGTGTAATGTATTTCTTCCATAAAAAATGAAAATACTTCTCTTTCTTAAAGTAAATATCATCTTGTGTTATCACATGTGTTTTTAGATATTTCTCGTCATACTCAATCTCGTTTGATTTGTGGTTTTTATCTACATGTGATTTTTGATACAAATGGCCCGATAGCCTAAGAACTCCATTCGATATTTTATGCTCTCCGGCAACAATAATGTCGAATTCATCTACGGGGTAATCGTAAATATACACACCACCGTCGTGGAGCTCTTTTAAATAGTAATAAGTTACCTGCTTCTGAGGTTGCTGTTGTTGATTCTGCTGTTGTTCCATCTTATTTTTTGTTTAACATTTCTAACTTCTTTTTTCTCTGAGGGCACACCTCAGCCACGGGGCAAAACTTATCACACCTAACATCTTCGCCATACCTTGTTTCAATATAGACTCCAGGAAACTTCTTCTCATTTTCCAGCACGTAGCTCTTGGCGAGAGATTCCTCTGTAAAATTCTTCAGCGACCTTTTTCCTCCCGGGACCATGGCTGCGTAGATGTTGGGTTTGGCCCATCGCTCTTTTCCTGTACACTCGGCCACATTTCCAAGGTCTGCTTGTTTGTGAAGCTCTATTCTCTTCTCAATGTACTTCTGCATCCTCTTGTGCTCTATGATCTCAATAGGTATTTTCACGACCTGAGCGGGCGGATAATCCCTGTTTCTGTGCATAGATGATCTTGACCAGTCTCTGAAGATAGCTATGATCTCAAGCTCGTTAACTTCATATCCATGCTCTCGAAGTAGGTAAGCGTAAACATTTTGCTGCGCTGCCCATTTCTTTTTTGCTTCAGGGTATATGTAGTTGTACACGCTACACACCTTGTAGTCGCTAAGACGTCCAAGCCTTTTGTTGAACCTATCTATTGTTCCGGAAAAGGTGTACCCGTTTACTTCTTTATGAAGAGTGACCTCAGACATAATCTCGCTTTCAGTCTCAGGTTTAATATGATCGCACACATTCTTCATGGAATTGGCTATCTTTTGGAAGTTGGGGTCTTGTCTGGCGTAATCATCCAGAATGTTGGTGGCCTCCACTATCTTCCTGTGCTCTGAATGTTCGATAGCTGAAAGCTCAAGTATGTGGTGAACCGCTGTTCCGAACAGAGCCCACATCATGTCCATAGCATCGACCTGAATATCGTTTCTCCTTTTAAGGTATCTTACCTGGGGAGCGTCGATAAGTTGTGTTGTGGAGATGTCTCCTATCGTGACGTGCTTATCTACCTTGACCGCCCTTACAAATTCTTCAGGGAGTCCATGCTTATTCGTTATAGTTGTTGCCATCTATTAGCTCTTATTTTTAATTAAACACTTGCCGGTTAAGTGGGGAAGCAAATGTATAAAATATTCGTAAAAGTTTAAGTTTTTACGTTAAAAAAGTTATTAACTAACTATTTAACTTTCCTAAACTCTACCCCCGTTTCAAGTTTCATTTTGTATGCCTCGGAATCCGGCACTTCCTGTCCCAGCTCTGCTTCAAGGAAGTGGAGTATGTCAACAATATATTTCAACAATCTATCTTTAGACATTCTCTTCTTCTCAAGTAAATAGGGAGATGGGATTCCGTCAGGATCTATAATGTAATCCTTTGCGAACATCTCCTTGAACTGGTGTTCTGCAGCTACCTTATCCATTCCTTCCCACCCGGCGTCAGAAAAACCTTGCACTGCACAGTCAAGCACCGGGCCCATCAGGTAGGCATACATCCTTTCCTTTTCCGGGTAATTGGCTTCTTCGTCAATGGTGACGATGAGCCTTTTGTCTACATGCTCCTCCAGGTACTTCTGAAAATCAACTTGGGTGACCAAGTCTTTTGAGTCTGCATTAGCCCCGGGAGCTCTTCTGGTTGGTGTGAAATGGAATATTGCTTTCATTTCTTTACTATTAGTTTATGGATGTTGTTAAGCTTCCAGCACATTGGAATAATGGGCAGCAAAGCTATTATTTTTATTGTCCACTTTGAAAACTCCGTTCCGCCTTTTATAGGGACGGATGCAATTAATACCCCATAGCCAATCATCATCAAAATGCAGATTATTAAGGCTATCGAATAAATGATCTTATACTTCTTTTGTTTTTTCATAAGGATTGTTTTTCATTTGTGAATGAAGCTGCCCGCACGTCGGACAGTTTAATGACACATCAATACCCATAAACTTGTGAGGTTCGTATCGAGTGTACATTTTCTGTGTTTTGATTTCGTAATATTCATTTTCTTTTACCCAAGTGGCTTTGTCAGGAACAGGGGCGACAACCCTATATGGTTTCGCGGCAAAAGACCTGTAGTTTTTGAAATGATAAATTGTGGGTTGGTGGTCTTTCTCAATAGGTTCTATTTTTGTTATAATGTCTTTGTGAGTAAGAATAGGGTATTTGTCGGCAAAGACAACTTCATCTCCAACAGAAACTTCTCTTGAGCAAAAGAATAGTTCAACCGGAATACAAGCTCCCATTGACATCTCATCTTTGTTGAACTTCTCAACCCATCCATCGCTGAGAGATTGAACCAATGTTCCTTGTTTAAACTCTTTTATTACTGGTAAATGTTTTGCTACTACTATCATAGGAATTGTTTTAAGTATTGAATAGGGTTCTCTTCGACCACCATCTCTTGTAAATGTGTTTTCCACTTATCACACATAAACTCCTTTGTGATGTGCGTTCTCATGTCTGCAAGTCTGGCATTGCTATCGCAAGGATGAATCTCAATTTCTGTTAATTCATCTGATTGGTAGGTGATAAACATGAAGCATTTGTGGCCTTCGTACTCTAATTTGTAAACTTTATCTTCTGACTTTTTGGCCCCGACAGACTTAATAAAGTCGTCAAGGCTATCGTCTGGCCAAAAAGCTTTGGCAAAGTCATGGGAGAGGCAACACACCTTAAAAACAATGTTTATACTCCATGGTTGATTTCTATAAGCGTTTATTTTCTCAAGGTACTGTTTTGCAACGATGCTGCCGTTATCTGCAGCCTTATTTAGTGCTCTTACTAATATTTCTTTGTCTGTCATCTTATAATATTTTAGCCTCCCTGGTCATTTGCTCAAGGAGTGGTTCTAATTCTGCTTTATTCCATATCCATTCAGTCACTTCTATTAAAAGCCAAGGTTCGCTTGTGACGCTATTTATGGGGACGTCTTCAATCTCGATATTTAAGACCTGACTTTTAGGGATAACAAAAGTCCTTCCACCATAACTCATGGTGGAGAATATTAGCGCCTTGTCAGTCTCAGTAAACCTTCTCTTAGCCCTTATCTTAAACTTTCGACTGTTCTGTTTTGTATTTTTCTGTTTCTTCATCTACAAATTTTATTAACGTGTAGTACATCATAACATGGTATGGGACGTGAGACGGGCTGCTTTCTTTAAGTAGGCTCAGCATGTGTGTCCTTACGTTTGAAACACACTCCAGGTGGTAGTCCAGGTCCTTAGTCTCCATGTTCTCTACCATGTAGTTCAATTGCCCCCTGCAAGCGTTGAGGCATTCTTTATTAACCTGATTCAATTCATAGTGTTTGAATCGGTCAACAAAGCAACTGAAGTTGTTTATGAGTAAAGACCTCTTGCACTCTCTCAGGTAGATGTTTTCATCCAGCTCTGTTTTATGGATCTGGTAGTCATTCTTTGTTTCTTTGGATTGGAAAAGTATGTAGGTGAACCCGAGCTTCACACCGGATTTAGTGCTTTTCCTTAGATAGACGTTTAGCATAGTATTCTTCTTTTAGTTCTTCTTTTAGCTCAAATATAGGAGCCCACTTTGGATCGTCTTTTATCTTGTGTTGCATAAACTCCCACTTGTGATGCTCTCCTGGAGTTTTCAGTACGATGTTCTTTTTGTACAACCTGAAGCCGGGATACGCTCCCTTGGACAGGACGTGCGAGAACTGTTGTATCCATGCAGGGTGCGATCTTGGAAATAATTGTTTTCCGCTTACCTCACTGAACGGCCCTCTCTCATTGAAGATCTCTTCAAACAACTCAAGCTCGCCGGTAGGCTTTCTCTTCTTTCTTTTAAATCGCCTTTTTATTACCTCTTTGGCGGCGCCAACTATATCTACGTCTTCGTACTCATTTTTCTTTACCACTTTCTTCTTAACCTTCTTTGATTGCTTCTCAATGGTCAGGTGATATTTGCAGGCTGGAGGCTTTTTTCTGTGCAGCCATCGATGAGGTGGGCTGACGCCCATCTTCTCGGCCTCTTCAGCACATTTTTCACAAATCCCCTTTATGGGTTTTCCGAAAGCCATAGTGAGTTTCTTGAATTGTCTTCACATATCACATTTTTATAAGGGTACAGCCCTCCGCCCTTTTTTAGATTTTGAACTTGTCGAGGGGTTAGGAGTTTATGTTCAGCCTCCAGTCTTTTTATTATTCTTCTTTTTAGCTCTCTATTTACGTTACCATTGTCTCCACTTTCGTGATGATCATAAACAATAACCTCGTACCCTTCAAACAGCTTTTGGATGGCATAATCTACTTGTCTTGTTGAGTTTCCTCTACGCCTTCCTGTCGTATGTTTTACCATGAAGCTCAACGTGTCTATTTCCTTAACTGGTCTTTTCATCTATACATCTTTTTAATGAGTTCTTAAATTTATTAGGGGGAATGCTATTCCTGAATAACCTTATAATGCTTTTTTGTATTGAGTTACATTGATCTAAGTCAAACCACTCTCCGCTCCCTGTATAGAGCCTGTAGTGGAGTCTCTTTAGTTCTTTTACGCTTCGTTCTTGTTCCCACAATTTCTTGAGCGTGTCAAAAACCAGGGATGATTCTGCCATTGATAGCCCCTCTACAGACAATAGGTAGTCTTGTAAGAAGTTTTTAATATCGTCCTCGGTTTTAAGGCGCGGTAAAATGATAATTCTTTTCGATTCAACAAGGCTTATCCATGCAGAGTATATTCCAAAAAGAATACAGCAGATAAGTATAATTAGAAACAGCTTTTCCATGTATTAAGAATTTTGAGTTTTACGAATATCGGAATAAAATTTCATTGAAGCCTCCACCATCTGCATTGACCGGATCCTTTGTTTCATGCTTTCTCTATACTTAGTAATCTCTTCCGGGTCGTTTGAAACATAGTATCCTTTTGAGGAGGAGAGCAGGTTGACAACAAGGCCCTTGACTCTAATGTAATGGATTATGTCGCGCATCTTAATGTCGGAGATAGTTACACCCCTTTTCTCCTTCATAGCGGCTCTAATAGCTTTGTTTGTGATAGCCATGTTTTTGCCGACCCTTCTTTTAAGTCCATTAACAATGTCCATTACGATGTGCTCGTCGTCAGGCATTTGAACGTGGTCTGCATATTCCTCGAATCCGGTTATCATTTTCTAAAGATTTATATTTTGTATAGGTGAGTGAGCGTTAGCTATTATTGAGGGGGAGGTGTGTAAATATGTATCTGCCGTTGTCTTAGGGCTGGCATGTCCAAGGACTTTCTGTATTGTGTACAGGTTTTCTTTTTCCTCTAATGAGTGAGTTGCATAATTATGTCTTAGCAGGTGGCAGTAAACCCTTTTCTTTATTCCTGCCTTTTTAGCGTAAGTCCGTAGCATTGAGTTTACACTTGATGAGGTGTATTTACAACCGGGCTTATCACCTTCAAAAAGGTAAGTTTCTGGCTCGTATGCTCTATAATACTCCTCAAGCAAAGATAATAGCCTTGGCTTCATAGTCACTTGCCTTTGTTTTTCTCCCTTCCCATTTATAACATGAATCACCATGTTTCCCCGGTCAATGTCGCACAACCTTATCCCAAGTAGCTCGCTCATTCTAACCCCGGTTGCATACACAAGACAAATGATTGTTTTATGCTTCAGGTTCCCACAAGCATCAATAAGCCTCTGTATTTCATCTACGCTCAGTATGATTGGCTTCTTTTCACTTTTCTTGCAGTAGGGGATGTACTTAAACTTATTGGGTTGATTCAGGCATATCTCGTAAAACTTCTTTATCGCTTGGTGATGTGACCTTTGAGTGTTGTTCTCATTAAACAAAGACAGGTACTCTACTATGTCGTCTTTGTTAATGTTTTTGGGATGGTCTTTAACTGTCCAAGCAAAGAATGATTTTACATTACTTGAGTAGCTTGAAATAGTCCTGGGAGACATCCCTCTTCTTTTCATTTCCTGAATAAAATACCCAACATGTTCAGAAACGTTCATCTTTTTCTCCTGTTTTTTAGTTGTTTACAAAGGTGTTTTACATATACTTGTTGTAGTGCATTAAGATTCTACAAAATATTCAGGTTTAGGAAATCTTGAAGAAAAACTTATGCTATCTTCTTCCGTAAACTCAACTTCAAACGCATCATCCCAATATTTTAGCAAATCTTCGTCTTTAGGTAAGTAAGCTATAATTACTGCATATTCGCCAGTTGAGTTTTCTCCATAACCACTACACCACCAAGGCTATTTTTCGTCAAACATAAGCGGTCTGTAATCTTCAACCGCATAAGTTTTTAGTCTGTATCTTTTCCAGTTTGCCATAATTGAAAAACGCACTACAACAATTTGTATAAGTAATAGCCGTTGCAGTGCTTGTTTTTAAGACTATTACCCTTTATTAATTAGTTTCTAATTCGATAATTACGTGCTTTCAGACGGCTACTACTCATACAAGAAGCCGTTAGCAAACATTTACAATTCGACAACTTCTTTGATAACTTCACCCGTTCCCCATTTTTGAAATTGTAATCTTGCGTTTGCTTCATCTACATCTTCTATCTCAGTTTCGTCATCTCTATTTCTAATTGGACACCAATGTTTAACAAGAAAACGTTTGCTAACAACAGGTAAATTGCATTGCTTTTCGCCCGTATTAGCATTTTCCACTCGCACAATCTCTTTTGAAACAATATCCCATCTTTTATCAATGGGGAATCTAACCAACCCGTTTTGTTCGTCAAATACGTTTATGAAAAACTCTTCTGTATCTCCTTTTTTATACATTCCCCATTCATCTATATTCAACTTTAGTGTAAATTTTATCTGTATTTCCATCGCACATTATATTTTTAGTTAGTATCTCGCATTTACTTTGGTAAGTCATTCAGCAAGCAACGGCAACTTACCTAAACCGTTAGGCTTCACTTTCGCTTGGAAGCGGATACATATACAATTCATCTCTTATCATCTTTCGAGCTAAATTTAAATGCCAAATTCTTTCATTTACGGAATCAGCATTTTTAGCACCATCCACACGGGAGTCAATTGATTTCAATGTTTGGTGATACCGCTCAAGCGAAATCCTAACATCCGATATGTGTCCAGATTCAGCCTTAGTGAGTGCTTCATTTAGACCGCAATCGCACTTTGCCTGCTCCTCTCGATACTGTTTGAGTTGTTCATCTCTCTGGTTAGGGTCTTCAATATCCTGAATAGCCATCCACCATTCATTGTATTGTCCCTGTTGATTTCGGTTACATTCTGGCTTGTGGCTTAAATATTCCTTTAGTTCCATTGTCTTGATGTTTATCGTTGTCTAATCGGCTGAATCCAGCCCATATCTTTATCGTTATAAAACATTGCCTGATTTGGCTTTGTCTTTAACAATTAATGGTTGGATAACAGGCAACGATTTTATAACACCAGATAAAAGCAATTTAGCTTCCATCTCTTTATAAATGTTCGTTCCTATTGCCCAATCTACATCAATCGGTGAGCAACCCCAAGTAAGTTCACATATAGTAACATACTTCTCTTTCTGCTCCTTATTTAGTTTTCTATTAAATTCCATAAACCGCTTTTATCTGTAAACGTTGTGCAAAATGTACCTCAACTATTCTAACATCGTCTGAATGGTAAAATTGCT
>ERZ869936.1755-NODE-1755-length-14424-cov-18.019695_pt1 | contig 14424 bp, 7 predicted proteins | sample MGYA00520876_ERZ869936 | MGnify/ENA primary metagenome ERZ869936 (study PRJEB32218, sample SAMN09650985) | biofilter metagenome | isolation source: enrty point of leading RO module | place: Saudi Arabia: Thuwal, RO plant located on Red Sea | collected 2016-02-17 ...
CCGTTACGCTCTGGTTGTTCGGCGGGCCGAACCTGTTTGCGTTTCTCTTCATCATTGGCGTCGGCTTGATTCGCCTGCGGCCGTCCCCGGTCCGGCAGCTCAACCTCTCCTCGCCGTCCGTCACGCAGTTCCTGATTTTCTCAACGGCCGTCCTGCCGCTCGGCCTGATTGCCGATGCGCTGTGGCAGCCTGGCGTGGACCTGTGGGAACAGATCGTGGAGAAGTTCCCCCTGCTCCAGTTGCTGGACCAATCGAACGTCATTGAGTTCATGGAAACGATTCACGGCGCGAATCTGCCGTCGTTGTTGCTGCTCGTGGCAGTTGTTCCCGCGATCGGGGAAGAGTTCGTCTTTCGGGGACTGATCGGGCGCGGGCTTGTCGCGCGGTGGGGAGTCTTCGCGGGAGTGGCCTTCACGTCCGTCATGTTCGCCGCGATGCACATGTACCCGCCGCACGTGTGGGCGATCCTCCCCGTGGGGATCATGATGCACATCGTCTACCTCTCAACGCGCAGCTTCTGGGCGCCGGTGGTCTTCCACTTCATAAACAACAGCCTGGCCTCGATCTACACGGCGTACGGCCTGACCGAGTCGGATGTCGTTGACCAGCCCGCCGCCTGGCTGTTGATCGCAGCCCCGATCTATGTGATCGTCTGCTGTGCCCTGCTCTGGCGATACCGGACGCGTTACGTCGATGAAGAAGGGCAGGAGGTTTCGCCCGGTTATTACACCGCGGCCCCGCCGGATACAATGGGCCCGACCAGGCGGCAAACAGTCCGTTCAATCCCGGTCATCATTGTGATGGGGTTGATACTGGCCGCGGAAATTGGAACGGTGGTGCACGATCTGATCTCGGCATCGGCGCCCGTTGTCGATGAGATCGAGGACGCCTCCGGCGGTCAATGAGCATGAACAAATCATCGAACGCGGTCTGCTGCGAAGCGTCGCCGGCCGGTTGCTGTTCTTCTTCCCGATTTCGCGGCACTCGTTTCGGTCGCTGATTCATGTCGCACGTGCCCTGACAGGGCTTTATTCTGGGATTGGCTGAACCGCGAATCCGCACGGAGCCCCCCGGGATTCGTGCTCTCGTACGAACCGCTCGACTCACAAATCCTTGATCGCCAAACCACTCGTCCTTTTCGTACTCGCCTGCATCGTCCCGTCGCTGGTCATCTCGTGCGTTGCGACGGCCCTCATGCGGCGCTGGGCCCCCCGCTGGGGACTGATTGATCAGCCGGCCGCACGCAAGGTGCACTCCACGCCGACTCCCCTGGGCGGCGGCGTCGGCATCTACTGCGGCTTCGTGATTCCGATCGTAGCGGCCTACTCCGCGATCCTGCTGCTGCCGCGCGATACTCTGACGTCTGCACTCCCCCTCGGATGGGAAGAGCACGTTGCCGGCGCTCTCTCGCGCGGTCCCCAGCTTGCGGCCATCCTTGGCGCGGGAACGCTGCTGGCCGTCATGGGAATGATCGACGACGTCAAAGGGCTCCCCTGGCAGCCGAGGCTCGCGGTGCAACTGGGGATCGCGCTCGCCCTGGCGCTGGCCGGCGTGCGGGCGACGGTGTTCGTCGAGGCGGAGTGGGTCGGCATGCTCGCTACGGTGATCTGGATCGTGGTCCTCGTGAACGCCTTCAATTTCCTGGACAACATGGACGGACTGTCCGCCGGAATCGGTTTGATCGCGGCCGTCGTCTTCGCATCGATCATGCTCAGTTTCAGCGGATCACCGCGGTGGCTGGTGGGCGGCAGCCTGCTTGTGCTCGCCGGGTCGCTGGCCGGATTTCTGGTCCATAATCGCCCCCCCGCAAAGATCTTCATGGGGGACGCCGGCAGCACGTTTCTCGGCCTGACGCTGGCCTGTTTGACGCTGGTCGGCACGTTCTACGATCCGCAGCAGGCGGGCCGGCACGTGATGCTGGCGCCGATCTGTGTCCTCGCCGTGCCGCTGTTCGACCTGACGACCGTTGTGTTCATACGCCTCAAGGAAGGACGCAGCCCGTTTCATCCGGACAAGAACCATTTCTCGCATCGGCTGGTGGAACTCGGTCTCAGCCGCTATCACGCCGTGCTGACGGTGCACCTCGTGACGCTGACCACCGGCCTGGCGGCGCTGCTGATCTACGAAATGTCGAGTCTCTCCCGAACAGCGCTCGTGGCAGCGCTGGTCCTCTGCGTATTGACGGTCATCACGGTGCTCGAGACGGTCGGTCGGCGGCGGAACGGAGACGCTTGATCCCTGCAGAAACGGCCGGCCGGGAAGGACCATCAGGCAGATCCCCATCCACGAGTCGAATCCAGCGCAGTTGTTGGCCGCGTGACAGTCAAACGCAAACAGCCGAATCGAGTCGCCGCGCCGGTCAACCATCCGGCCGCCGCCAAACCGTATCCGTCCGGACTGTTCGCAACGTTGGGACTCGCCCTGTTCGCCGTGCGGTTCTTTGTCCCCGCCGAATCGGCGGCGCTCGGAGACACGCTGTGGATTGTCGTGTTGTGGCTGCTGGCGGGCTGCTTCTGGAGTCTCCTCGCATATCGAAATGGAGAACGTCCGCTGCGATTGGACCGCTATGATGCGGCCGTCTGGCTGCTCGTCGCGGGGCACGTGATTTCCGCCGGCGTCGTTGTTGCAACGGCCGGACAGCAGCGCGCCGCGCTCAACATGCTGTGGGAGTGGATCGGCGTCGGGCTCGCCGTCAGTCTGTTGAGGCGCTGGCTCCCCGCAGTCGCGCTGCGGCGACAGGTCTCCGGCGTGGTGTGCGTCTCCTGTATCCTGCTCGCCGGTCTGGGAGTCTGGCAGTTCATCGTCTGGATGCCGGCCAACCGGGCGCTGGTCGAAGAGTTTCAGGAACTCACGGCGGCGGACTCTCTGACCCGCGTGGAAGCGGATCGGTTGTCGGAACTCCAGCGCGATCTGGGCGCGGCCGGTAACGATCGGGCAGCGCAGCAGGCGTACTTGGAGCGGTTACTGGCCAGCGAACCGATCGGACGATTCGCACTGGCGAACACCCTCGCCGGTCTGCTTGCCGTCGGTCTGTTGTTCCTCGGCAGCGCGACGGCGGATTGTGTCGTGAATCGCGGAAGCCGCGGGCGGCTTGTCGCGCTCGCTGCCTGTCTGCTGCTGGTCGCTTACTGTCTGATTCTGACCAAGAGCCGCACCGCCTGGCTGGCTGCGCTGTGTGGCCTGCCGGCGTGGGCGTATTTCGCACAGGGACGGCGGTTGCTCTCCCGGCGATTCGTCGGCGGAGGTCTGGCCGCTGCGATACTCGTCATCGCATTGGCGATCGTCGGCGTATTGACCGGCGGACTGGATCGCTTCGTTCTGTCGGAAGCCCCCAAATCGATGCGCTACCGGCTGGAATACTGGCGAGGAACCTGGGGCGTCATCACCGAGCATCCTGTCCTCGGGGTCGGCCCGGGGAACTTCCGCCAGCACTACCTCAAGCACAAGTTGCCGGAATCGAGCGAAGAAATCCTCGATCCGCACAATCTGTTGCTGGACGCCTGGGCGAACGGCGGCCTGATCGCGCTGGCCGGGCTGGTGGCAGTCGTCGCGCTGTTCATCATCGGCGCCCGGAGATCGGTCGCTGCCTCTCCTGCCGCAGCGACCGCCGAAAGACGCGATCGTCACGGAGATGCCAGCGACCCCGGCGGGAGATGGATGCTGCTGCGCGTCGGCGTCTGTGGACTCGGCCTGACCTGCCTCTATCTGTGGGGGATGACGGCGGGCTCGATCGAGCAACTGGTTTACCTCCTTCTCGCATGGGTCTTGCTCGCCTGCCTGTTGCCGAGATTCGGTGTCAGTCAGGCGGGCTGGCAAGCGGGAGGCGTCGCTCTGCTCGTGCATCTGCTGGCCGCAGGCGGACTGGGAATGCCGGCTGTTTGCGTTTTGTTGCTCCTGTTGTTGACTGCAGAACCGCGACCGGCGCCAGCCGGGCGTCCTCATCCGATTGGTGCTGACGACAGCCAGCCAAACGAGAGAGCGACCCGCAGCTTCGCCCTCTCCTTCTGCGCCGTCACCGGTGCGGCGGCCGCAGCCTGCGTGTGGACGGCCTACATGCCAGTGCTGATGTCCCGCACGTTTGTGGCGGCAGCAGAACACGCGATGAGCGCGCGTCCCAATCCGGAACTCGCCCGGCGCGACTTGCAGCACGCCACCGAAAGCGACCCTCTCGACCCCACGCCGTGGATGCTGCTGGCGCAGCTCGATCACCAGGCGTCCCTGCTTTCGCAACGGAACACCGACCGCGAATTCGAGAACGCAGTCGCTTCGATGGCCGAGTCGATCAACCGCGATCCGATCAGTCCCAAGCGATACTGGATCCTCGGACAGTGGCAGTTGAAACGGGCTCTGCGCACAGACAACGAGCGATTGCTCAAGGACGCCATCCGCAGCCTGCAGACCGCGGCGAACGGGTACCCGAACCATTCGGGGATCCAGGCGTCGCTGGCAGAGTCGCTGGCCGCCGCGGGTGAGACCGAAGAGGCGCGCCTGCATGCATCCCGGGCGCTCGAACTGAACGATCTCAATCACAGCCTCGGTCACTACGACCGTCTCCTGGACGATGACACACGGCAGCGACTGGAGGCACTCTGATCGCATGCACGGCCCACCCCCAAACTCCGCAGCACACAACCCATCCCGGCAGTCAATCGCCGGCCGCTGGGTGATCCCCGTCGAAGGATCGCCGATTGAGCACGGCATCATAGAGATCGAGAACGGCCGAATTGTCGCTTTGCATCAGAATCCCGCCGAGGATGCGGTCTCTTTCGGCGACGCTGTCATCGTTCCGGGGCTGATCAACGCCCACACCCATCTCGAATTCAGCAGCCTGGAGCAACCGCTTGCGGCGGACTCGTTCGCCGCGTGGATTCGCGCGGTCGTTGCCCATCGCAGGACGCGGTCGATCAGCAACGCAGCCGCAGCAAAGATCGGACTGCGCGATTCCGCCGCCTCCGGCACGGTGACCGTCGGCGAGATTGCGACAAAAGGCTGGTCCGGGGAACTCTTCGCAGACACCGATCTGCGAGCCGTCATCTTTCGGGAACTGCTCGCACTGCATCCCGACCGCATCCCCGGGCAACTTTCAATCGCATCAGAGCACCTTGAGCCGGCGCAGGAGTCCGGCGAAAGCGGACCTGTCTTCGGGCTCAGCCCGCATGCCCCGTATAGCGTTCATCCGGAATTGTTTCGCGAAGTCTGCGGTCTCGCCGCCGCGCGATCGGCGCCGATCGCGTTTCATCTTGCGGAGACGCGTGAGGAACTCCAACTTCTCGACTCATCGACCGGACCGCTCGTCGATCTGTTCCGGGAGATGGGGTTCTGGATCGACGGTCAGATTGAGGCTGGAACCCGACCTCTCGACTATCTGCAAGAGATGGCCCGCGCGCCGCAGGGAATCGTGATCCACGGCAACTACCTGAGTGACAGCGAGATCGAATTCCTCGCCGAACATTCAAACCTGACGGTCGTTTACTGCCCCCGAACGCACCATTTCTTCCGGCATGCGCCGCATCCGTGGCTCAAGCTGCACGAACGCGGCGTGCGCGTGGCGCTCGGTACAGACAGCCGGGCCTCCAATCCGGACCTCAGCCTGTGGAACGAAATCGTATTCCTTCACGAGCGATTTCCCGATGTCGCTCCCGCACTGTTGCTGCAGATGGCGACACGAAACGGCGCTGGCGGCTTGGGAATCGCAGAGGAGACCGGTTCGATCGTCCCCGGCAAAGCAGCCGACCTGACGGTCATCCAACCGGCGCACCGGGACGACCGCGATGCATTCGCCGGGCTGTTGTCTTCCGGCAGCCGCGTCGTTGCCGCGATGCGGGGCGGGAAATGGATTCAGTCCGCGCGCCTCAGACGATGACGGGCCGCGCCGTAATGTCGATCCACGTTTCGTACGTCTCACCCGGTTCGAGCACGTGCCAGCCCGCATCGACGCCCCGCTGCTCAAGATTGATTGCGTCCGTCACACAGGTGTATGGCTCCATGCAGACCGCGTCCCGGTCCGCGGGCGTGTAAACGACGATCTCGCGGAAACGCGGGTCGCACGCCTGGATCACTTCCAGCCCGGACTGCTCGTCCATGATGACGCAGGCAATGTGGTCCCCCTGGGCAGTGACGCCGGTCAGCACGTCGTCAAAGTTGGCCGAACGGACATACGCGCCCCGGCTGACGTCCTTCTCAGCCGGAATGGGAACGATGTTGCCAGTCGGAAGGCAATCCTCGAGTTCCCACTGCTTGCCGACCGGCGCTTCGATCAGACATCGCTCCACGCTCCCTTCTTCTCCCAGCGGCAGGCGGAAGTAGGCGTGCGTTCCGAATCCCCACGGCATCGGTCGCGTGTCGGGATTGATGATGCGGATTTTTGAACGCAGCGTGGCCCCCGAAAGCTCATACGCGACCTGAATCAGGCAGTCGGTCGGCCAGGCGGCGGCCCGGTCGGGATCGTCGCGGCTCAGTTGCCACTCGCCGACCACGCGGTTCGCCCCGCGTTCGATCACCCGCCAGGGGGTGTCGAGCGCGAACCCGTGAATCGCGTTCGGCCGGTCCGGTGAAAGCGGAATCTGGTAATCCTGCCCGTCCCACGAAAAGCGGCCGTCTCGAATGCGGTTGGGAAAGGGAAACAGAATCGGAATTCCGTTCCCGCTCGCTCGCTGTCGCGTTTCGGCGAAGTCGGGGCTGGAGTCGATGACGTCGATGGAACGGTCGCCCACCTGCGCCCGGAATTCGTAGCAGTTGAAACCGTAATCAGGCAGGATCGACGCGGTGGAACCGGCGTCGCTCAGCACGATCGGGGACTCGAAATCGGACATGGCGGTATTCTCCGGTGCGGTTCGCCCGCAGCGTCGCATGATCGGGCGAACGACGCAAGCACGCCAAGCCGCGAGTCACGCCGCTCCGCGAGTGCGGATTTCCCCGTTGTCGCTCACGTCGTCGAATCGCACCGCCATCCGTTTGGAGATACCCGCCTGCTCCATCGTAACGCCGTAAATCGCGTTCGCGACCGTCATTGTCCGCTTCCGGTGCGTAATCACGACGAACTGCGTCATCTCGGTGAAGTCGCGGAGGATGCCGGCGTAGCGGTCAACGTTCGCTTCGTCGAGCGCTGCGTCGACTTCATCCAGAATGCAGTACGGGCTGGGCTTGCTCTTGAACATCGCAAACAATAGCGCGATGGCCGTCAGCGTCTTCTCGCCGCCGCTCAAGAGAGAGATGCTGCGGAGTTCCTTGCCGGGCGGGCGGGCGACGATGTCGATGCCGCACTCCAGGACGTCGCTGGGGTCTTCGAGAACGATGTCCGCTTCGCCGCCGCCGAACAGCCGGCGAAACAACTCGCGGAAATGTTCGCGGATCGAGTCGAACGTCTCGGTGAACATTCGGCGACTCTCCGCATTGATCCGGCGAATGATCTCCTCGAGAGCCATCTTCGCTTCGGACAGGTCGGCGAGTTGGCTGCTCAGCCGCGTGTACCGCGTTTCCAGATCGTCCAGGCTCTCCAGCGCCTCGGTGTTCACGTGGCCCATCGACTTGATCTTGCGGCGCAGCTTCTGAACGTGCTCTTCCATCTCCGCACGAACCGCTGCATAGTCGTCCTCCGGGCGAGTCGTGTCTTCCACGGCTTCGGGCGTCTCCTCGTCGGTCCCGTCCGCCTCGTCAACAACATTGTGAGACTGCGAATCCAGCCAATCCTGATACGCAGAGCATCCCTGTTCGACCAGTTCCCGCAGATCGACCTGGAACTCCTCTTCGATCCGCTCCTGCAGCAGCGACAACTGGTGCTCGGCTTCGCGAATCTTCAGTTCGGCGGCGTGTTCCGCGTCGCTCAACTGCCGACGCTGGCGATGAATCTCGTCCTCCTCCCGGGTCTGGGCGGCGCGTTTCGCCACCAGGTCTTGGCGCACGGCGACCACCTCGTCGATGGCGTCGCACAGCAGTTCGATCGCTCCAAAGTGAGCCGCGATCTCGGATTCCGCCTGAAGGATCTGCCGCTCGATTGATCTCCGCGATGCGAGGTTTCCGCGCAACCGTTCGTCCGCCTGCTGAAACTGTCTTCGCCGGCGGCGTTGGTCCTCTTCGAGACGGCCCTGCACGTCCCGGAGGCTGCTGACCCGTTCTTCGTGCTTGGCCAGTTCCAGTTGCGCCCGCTTGGATTCGTCGCGCACTTCGTTGAGCGCCGCTTCGATCTCTTCGATTTCTGCCGATGCGCTCCGGATCTTCTGTTCCGATTCGTCAATCTGCTCTCGCCGTTCAGTCGATTCCTGCTCCAGCCGCGACTGTTCGCGGTGCAGTTCGTCCTGCCGCGCCTCGATTTTCGCCAGGTTGGCACGCGCAGACTCCATTTCGGCCAGCAGTCGGTCAAGTTCCTGCTCCTGGGCGGACAGCTTCAGTTTCTCTTCGGTCAACCGGTCCGAAGACTGCTGCCGTCGCACCCGAGCTCGGGCCAGTTCGTCGTCCACGCCGGTCAGGTTCTGCCCCAGTTGCGTCATTTCCCGAAACTGCTCGGCGATTTCATCATCGAGCGTTCGCAGATCCAGACGCAACTGTCGCAATTCGCTCTTGCGAGAAACGACCGACGTCTCGGTCGGCACGCTGCCGGCATAGAGCGATCCGTCCGAATCGATCAATTCTCCCTGCATCGTCACCAGACGGACATTCCCGGCACAGCGGTCGGCAAGGTTCCGGGCGACGTCAAGGGTTTCAACGATCCACGTCCGGGAGAGCAGGTGCTCGGCGACTCCGGAGATCTCGGCAGCCTCCGCGACGACCTGATCCGCCCGCGCGACGACTCCCGGCTCGCCGGAGAGATCGAGAGGCGATGCGCGCTCGCCTTCGATCGCCGGCGCACCGCTGCGCGGAGGATACGGAAGAAAGCCGACGCGGCCCTGCAACAGGCCGTCCGCCGAGTTGAGGTACTCGCTCAGCGACTCAACATCCCGCGTGATGACGAGTTGGGCCGCCGGGCCGAGCGCGACTTCCAGCAAGGCGGCGAATTCCAGCGGGACGTCGATGAGGTCTCCCACGCAGCCCTGGATGCCGTTCCACGGCGGTTCATCGAGTTGCGCGGCGCGATCGAGGATTTCCCGCACGCCGATCCCCAGTCCTTCGCGCCGCCGCTCCAGACTCTCCAGCACATGAATTCGAGCGTCCCAGGCGATCCGCTGCTCCCGCATCGCCGCCAGTGACTTTTCGCTGTGACCCTGCTCGTCGAGCAGACGCAGCCGTTCTGTTTCGAGCCGCTCGACGTCGGCCCCCACGGCGTTGTGCTCCTGCTGCGCCGCATGCACCGCTTCGCGAAGCTGATCGCGATCACCGGCCGCTGCGCCCGAGAGTTCTTCCATCCGTTCGAGCCGTGCCCGGGCGGCGTCAAGCGCCGATTCGGCGTCCGACAACTGCGACTGGATCAACAGCACCCGCGCGGATTGATCCGACCGCGCCTGGTGCAACTGCTCCAACTCACGTTGCGACGCCGTCAGACGCGCCCGGGCCGCTGCGGCGTGTTCGGAAAGTTGCTCGACCATTTCATCGCGGGCGGCGAGCGATTGCTCCTGTTCCGCCAGCGCGGCTTCGAAACGCGCCAGCCGCTCGCGCGTGTCTTCGATTTCCCCTTCGATCGCCCGCACGTGAAGATTCAGTTCGTGGCGTTCGCTGCGGAGAGCGTCCACTTCCTGGCCGAGTTCCCGGCTGCGGCCGGTCTGGTGCCGGATTGTGGATTCACAGGCGGCGATGATTTCCCGCTTTTCAGCCGCCTGCTGCTGCTGTCGCTGAAGCCGGCTGTCGACCTCGGCAAGTTCCGCCTCGTTGGCCGATTTGACCGCCTCCAGCTCGGCAAGCTGTTCCGTCAGTGCGGCCTGCTTGTCGGACCGGTCGACCGCTTGCGACTGTTCCTGGGTGAGCGTGTCGGAATGGCGGCGGTAGTCGTCGGCCGCCAGCCCGAACCAGACGTCGCGCAATTCCTGCGTCAGTTCACGGTAGCGGGTCGCCCTGGAGGCCTGTGAGCGGGTGGCGTTCAGTTGCGTCTCGACTTCGTCGACGATGTCCGTCAGACGGGTGAGATTCTGCGAGACGCGTTCGAGCTTCCGCTCAGCGTCGGCCCGCCGGTTCTTGAAGCGGCTGATGCCTGCCGCCTCCTCAAAAACCACCCGCCGGGTGGTCGGGTTCGCCTGCAGAATCTGGTCGACGCGGCCCTGCTCGATGATGCTGTAGGCGCTCGTGCCCGCACCGGTGCCCATCAGGCAGTCTTTGATGTCCTTCAGCCTGACGACGGCGCCGTTCAGCAGATATTCCGACTCCCCGCTGCGATAGAGACGGCGGCCGATCTGCACCTCGGTGGCGTCGATGCGGAGCAGGCCCGATGTGTTGTCGAACGTCAGCGTCGCTTCGGCGAATCCGCTCGGCTTCCGCCCGACCGAACCGTTGAAGATGACGTCCGCCATCTCCTTGCCGCGCAGGCTCTTCGGACTCTGATCGCCGAGAATCCATTTGATGCCGTCGACGACGTTGCTCTTCCCGCTGCCGTTGGGGCCCACGACGCACGTGATGCCCGGCGCAAAATCGAACGCCGTTCGATCCGCGAAGCTCTTGAATCCGAAGAGTTCCAATCGGGTCAGCATTCACACCAATCCATCAATGGCCGTATCGTCGCTGCGCTCTGGGAAGCAGAAACAGGCTGTCGTCGCGTTTGTCGCTCGTTCATCAGGTGGCTGGCGCCATCCATGCTCCCGCAGCGGAATTCGGCGGGCCTACTCAACGAGCAGGCCGACCTCTCCCAGCGATCCGCTTTCCGCGGTCTCGGTCGCTGTTTCAAATTCTTCTTCAGGCTCGATGGTGTCGGAACCGTCCAGTTCGCCCGCCTGAAACAGGTTCGGTGTCGTGCCTTCGGAACCTACCGTTGTCGACTTCGGCTCTTCCGCCGAGGCGAGCGACTCGACCGGTCGCTGATAGGTCCGCCCGGCCCGCGGCAGGGCGTCGACTCCGATCACGCCGACGAGGTTCCGTTGATTCTCTGCCTCCAGCAGCATCTGAACGACTTCGGGATAGGTCGCATCCATCTCCATCAGCGTGCGGATGACCTCCGCGACTTCGCGGGAGCATTTCTGCTGCACCACCGGGCGGCCGGTCGTGAAGCGACTGATGGAAACGACCGGTTTTGCGGGGTCCGCCTTGACGAGGAATCGCTTCCCGGCGGAGACCACCATCGGCGACAGGAACTGCTGCTCCTCTCCGAAGACGACGACCTCAGCCTTCTTTCGTCGCGTGACGTGCACCATCGGTTCGCCCGAACTGCGAACCACGCGCAGTGTGTAGCCTTGTTCCGATTTCTCGCCCGCAATCATCGCATCTCGGTCGTCGATCTCCGATAGAGCCCGCACCGCGCCGTAGCGGGTCTCGATGCTGTCGTGATCGAGCAACTTGTGCAGTTCAATCGACGCAGCCGGATCCTCAATGGCGGTCATGGCGGCCAGTCCGTAAATGCGGAACGCCGGTTCCTGTGCGATCGCTTCCCGCAACACCGGCGCCGCTTCCGACCGGTTGAGGTAAGCCAGCGCCTGCGCCGAGTGGAACCGAACTTCGAGCGATTCCGACTTCAGACCCTGCAAGAGGACCGGGACGGCGTCCGGCCCGATCGCTTCCAGCTCCAGGGCCGCCTGTTCCGCAGTCGGACCCTTCATCAATTCCGCCTGCAACCGCTGCAACCGCAGATGGCCCTCCAGCTTCTGGTCCCGCAACGTAATGTGCCGAATGCACTGCAGATAACGGGGATAGTTGTCCCGGTAACGACTGTGGACGATCAGTTCGATTTTCGAGTTCGTCAGCGCTTCGGCCAGCGGCTGCTTGATGCCCGAGCGATCGTAATCGTGGAACCGCTGCCCGATCCGCTTCGCGATGGTATGCGCCATGCGAATGCTCTTGTAATCCGGCCTCACGTAGATCGAGAGATTCCGATCGTCGCCGCGATACACGGCCCCGCCCGGAATCACTCCCTGCCGGACCGAGCCGCTCGTTCCTGAGTCGCCCGCGCCGCCGGTCAAGACCGGTCCGCCCGCGATGGCCAGCCAGTCGTTCTTCAGCACGCCCTGGCCGGGAACCATCATCTGTTCGCTGAGGTCGCAGTTCATCAGCATGCCCCCTTCGAGGCTGGTGGCCTCGCTCCCGTCCGGGAGACGCACCTCGACGTCGAAGCGTTCGCCCTTGCGGATCAGGGGTGGGAGATAAGCCCGCACCATCACCAGCGTCGTGTCGGGACGCCCCAGAAGCTGGTTCGGATCCTCGACCTTTCGCTTCCGCATATCGTCCAGCAGCATGGCCGCGTAACCCGACGGCGGCGGCGAATCGCCCGTCCCGTCCAGGCCGACCACCAGTCCCACGCCGTGCAGGACGACCGTATTCAGTCCGGCGACATTGACGTAATCGCCGATCAGATTGGAGTGCCCTTCCTCACCGCGAAGAGCGGCGCGACTGTTGTCCTCCTGCTTTTCTTCAGCGGTCTGGACCTGCGGGAGCTTCAAGTCAAGCTGCTGGCATCCAACGAGCAGAATGATGCTCGCCAGGCAGGCGAGAAGACAACGGATCATGGCGCACGTCCCTGTGCGGCGATCGGCCGCATGGCCGGAATCTTCCCGGCGCTCACGGCGAGTCGCGACGTTCTGGTGGAATCTGGGGGAGATAACGGGGTCCTGTCAGGGCTTTGTTTGTGGGCAGACCGAGGGGCGAATCCGCACTCAACCCTGCGGGATTCGTGCTCCGATGGGGAGCGGCGACCACAATTTCAAAACTGACGGACCTTGAGAGAGGGGCCGGGACGATAGCGCACCCGATCGCGGAGCGTCAACCCCGGGGCACTGACGGCAGCACCGGACCCCCTCCGCCGAACTCCGGAGCGGCAGGATTGGCCGCAGCAGCAGGTCCGAGACCTCCGGGATTTTTCCGCAGCCGCCCAGTCTCCTCACTCGCCCCGACTTCCCATTGACCTGACGAGGCCATTCCACGAACCTTCCCGCCCTCCGTCACACCCGCGGCCCGGCCCGCGATCGTCCTCGTGGCAGGAGAGGCGCTTCTCGATGAACCATCGCGATTCAGGCGGCGCATTGATTCCGCAGGGTTTGGTGCGGATTCGCGGTTCAGCCAACTCGGCAACAAAGCCCTGACTCGGCACTCAAGGATGGACATATGCACCAGGACGGCCGACACGCCTCACGCTTCGGGCGAGAATCTCGAATTCGACCGGCACTGGCCGGTGCGAGCCTGACAGCGGCGTTCTGCCTGATGCCGGCGTCGCTCGGAGCGGTTGCGGAGGAGAACGCTCCCTATCCGGTCCAGAACGGCGCGGCCACCGAAAACGGCGAAACGCGCTATCTCGTGCTCTTCGACGGACGCGTCATGCAGGGCCGCATCACCGAACGACCGGGCGGATACATGCTCGACTCCCAGCGCGGGAGGATGGTCATCCCACACGATTTCATCCGGCTCACAGCCGTCTCGCTGGAAGAGGCGTACCAGAAACAACGCGACAACATGACCAAGCCGGGCGCAGGCGACCACATCGCACTCGCCCGCTGGTGCAATGCAAATCGACTCTATATCGAGGCCGAAGAACAGCTCACGGCCGCCCTGAAACTCGAACCCCAGCGCAGCGAAGCACGGCAACTCCTCAAGCGAGTGGTGCAGGCAGCCGCCGAAGCGGAGGAACGCTCGTGGAAGAACTCCGGTTTCGACACCATCGAAGCCAGACCGGGACGCTCCGCGCCCGGTATCTCGAACGAAGCGACCGAGGAGTTCGCACGGCGCGTGCAACCCCTGCTGGTGAACAAATGCGGCAACGCGACCTGTCACGGCCGCGCGTCGAGCAACACCTTCCGGCTCGAAAACGTCAAGGCCGGATCCCGGCATCAAAGGCTGGAGAGTGACCGAAATCTCAGGAACATCCTGGCGCAACTGAATCTCGATTCGCCGTACAGCAGCCCGCTCTTGCGAAAACCACAGGACAACGAGAGCCTGGTCCACAGAGGCATCTTTTTCGGCCCCCGCGGCGAAGACCAGCGCAAGATCCTCAACGACTGGGTCGAACTGGTCGCATCACAACAGTCGGAGTCGCCGGTTGCGCCGCAAACGCCATCTCAGCCGACTCCCGAATCGTCCTCTTCAGAGGTCGAAGACGGGCAGGTCATTCAGGTTGGAGCGACACAACCGCAAGCACGCAAAGCTTCGCCTTTGACGATCGAAATCCCCAGAACGCCCCAACGACGGGAAACCGTTTCCTCCAGTAACCCGATACCCGCACCCAAGGACGACGCACTGATCCAGCGCGTGCTCGATGAAGACCGGCCCGACGCGTTCGATCCGGACGTCTTCAATCGTAAGGTCCACGGCAACCGCAACGAGGACCGCCGGTAATGCTGCATCAAAGTTGGATTGACGGGTGCCACT
>ERZ869936.1756-NODE-1756-length-14424-cov-5.021017_pt1 | contig 14424 bp, 13 predicted proteins | sample MGYA00520876_ERZ869936 | MGnify/ENA primary metagenome ERZ869936 (study PRJEB32218, sample SAMN09650985) | biofilter metagenome | isolation source: enrty point of leading RO module | place: Saudi Arabia: Thuwal, RO plant located on Red Sea | collected 2016-02-17 ...
TCGCACAGGCACCCGTCCGTGGCGACCAGCATGTCCGGCGCCGCGTCGCGGATCCCAGTGTCATCCTCAGCGAGGAGCTCGATGCGCTTCGTGCAGCCGAGGACGACCTCGAGGATTACATCCGCACGGGCCATTGATGGACCCTCTGCCTACCAACCCCTCGTGGCGTCGTGCGCTGTGGATCGGGGGCGCCGTCGCTGGCGGTGCTGCCTTGGTCGCGGGCGGATGGTGGCTGTACCAGCACACCCGGAACCGGACCCCCATCACCCCTCCCCCGGCAAGCAACCCCGTGGGGGAGTACACGTCTCCCGCCCAGAGGCAACGGCGCGCGGAGCTTCTGTCTCTTTTGTCGGCGCATTTCGAAGACGAGAGTCTGGACCCACGGTCGAGCTCGATGCAGTACGCCACCGAGCGAGCGCGTCGTCGACTCGGAGTTCCCGTTTCCCGTCTTTGGGACAGTCGATTGGAGCGCGCGGTGATCGACGTCCTGGCAGGGCAGGCGCCGTCCCCTGGGCCGAAGCCCCGACCTCGCAGCAACCCCGTGTCGGACCTCGACCCTCGCACCGACTGGGAACGCGTCTACGAAGCCGCCTTTCCCGAGGCCCTCGAGGCCTGCTGCGAGGACCCTACGGTCATCAGCTATGACCAGGCCGTGATTGCAGTACTCGCCTTCATTTTTCCCGACCACGACATGGGCGCGCCGGAAGGATGGTGCCAGGCGGCACGGGCTCGGACCGGACAGGATCTCGCCCACTGGCTCGGGCCCACGGAGGCCGAGGCTCGCGCTGTCCTCAACGCATGCATGGGGCGACGGGCTGTGGACGAAGGAGCGGACGTGGGCCAGGCGGTCCGGGCCATGGGCGAATACGCCTTCCCGACCGCCCTGTGGACAGGGGGTCCGAGATCCGGGTGGCAGGAAATCTTCGCCCAGAGGGCCGCACAGGAGCTCCGGGCGTCCTGATCTTGTTTTTGTCGCATTTGCGTTCGGCCGTGGTAGAAACGCCGACGAATGCCCAAGCAACCCCGTGAGGACGGACGGAGCCGTCCGAAGCGGGCCAAGTCCGCGTCAAAGCGCAAGCCGCCCGCCCAGCGAAAGAAGAAGACCGCCAAGACCCAGGCGGAAAGCCGTCCTGCGATCATGCCGTCGCAGAGCGTGCACCACAACACGCCTTTGCTCCCCCTGAAGGGGGTGGTCTACCCCGTGCTCGGCGAGCCGGTCGACCTCGATCCGTGCAGCAACGAGGACTCCATCGTCCATGCACGTCGTGCCGTCATGCTCCCTGAAGACGGCTTGGCGATCCCGTGGAAGGGGACGGTTTTTTGTAACCCCCCGTACGGGATGCCCGAGATCCTCGAGTGGATCAAGAAGTGCGTGCTCGAGAACCGTCACAACGGAGCCGAGATCATCGCACTCGTGCCTGCGTACACGTCGGCTGAGTGGTTTGACGTCGTCGCCGCCACCGCCCGTGCCTGTTTCTGGTGGGGACCGGGACCGGGCTCACGCCGGATGCACTTCCGCGGCGCCTCCAACCACGCCCCCTTCCATAGCTGCCTCATCTATTGGGGGCCTCACGTAGCTCGCTTTAGCCGCTTCGCGCTCCGGTATTGCCACCCCTGGTACCCGGAACATGATCTCCGACTGGCTCGGGCCTTCTGTGGGGATGGGAGGCTTCCAGAAGGGCCGGCCTGCGCCCTTGCGCAGGCGGAGGAGATCCTCACACTGGCCCGGCATGACGACTTGGTCGCCGCCCTCGCCTCGCTCGGGTCCGCCACACTGGGGGACATCTTAGATGCAGGCCACAGCTCCTTGGTCCAGCGCCTCCGTTCCTTGTCGGCCTACGAGCTCGCTACGGCGCTCTTGCTGGCCACGCGCTCGGATACGAAGCAATGGCTGGAGGGGCGCCTTCCTCGGGTTCCCAGGCCGGTGGACGAGCGACAGCTCGCCCTCCTGGGCGCGACCACGCCCCCCGAGCCCCCGCCTCCCTCGATTGTTCTTCCACCCGGGTCCGGCCGTCTCGACCAGCTCGTGTTCCAGGCGATCCATCGCGGGACTCTCGAACAGGAACCCCCCACCGCACGGGAGCTGCGAGAGAAGCTCGTCTGCACCCAGGGAGAGTTGCGCGGGGTGATCGCCCGCCTTCAACGCTCAGGAATGATCCGAACCGAAGGGCGGACCCGAGCCGCCCGATACCTCGCCGTCCACGAAGGGAACCAAGACCATGCAACAAGGCAATAAAAAGAAGAAGCAAAGAGAGGCGCGCCGCAAGGCCCACATGCTGGGACGGTCACCGCAGCCCGGGACCAACGGGCAGCAGCAGCGTCGGCCGCCACAAGGAGGCGTCCCGAGCCAGCCCTTTGGCGTGCAGCCCGCTGCCCCCACGCAGGCTCATCCGAGTCTCCACAACGAGACCCGTCCCGGCGCACACCGGGCGATCCCCCAGGCGCAGATTCAGCCCCACCAGGCCGTCCGCCGAACGGGGGACGTGGGTCCCGCGGTGGGTCAGCCCGGGACAGCGCCCCAGGCGGGCGTCTCGGTCCCGGTCCCCTTCACGCAGCCCACGCAGAGCGGGCAGCCCGTGCAGGCCCGGGAGACGCCTCGTGAGACCCAGGTGGTCGACGTCACGGTGGTGCTGTACAGCAGCGGGCAGGCCCCGCAGTTTCTCGCGGCACAGGTCGAGGCCCTCCGGCGGCAAACCGTGCACGCGCGCGACGTCTGGGTGCACGTCGACGGTCCCCAGGGGCACGACGAGCGCACCCTGACTCGGCTGCGCGCAACCCGGACTCCGGTCACGCTCGGTCGCTACTTTCGGCTCGCGCTCGCGCGCAACGTTCCCTCGAAATACGTTGCGCTCCTGGACGAGGACACCATCCCCGGCCCCACCTGGCTCGAGCGATCCTTGGCTGCGTTGGAAGAAAACGACGACCCCGAAAACCCCAGCCCCTTCGGGGCCGCCGTCATCGCGTGTGCAGGTAGCCAGCTCGTCAACGATGACCCGGCCCAGGCGCGGATCGTCGGGCCCGAGTACCCCCACCGAGATGATGTCGCCGTGGACTACGGGCGCCCACGCTGGGTCTTCCGCACCGACTTTGCCCGAGTCGCCGACTCGATCCCCCCCGCGGGCTGGGGATCCCTCTCCTTTTCGTTCGCCGTCGGCATGGCTGCGAGCTCGGCCGAGGTTCCGACGGTGGTGCTCGGGTACGGACGCACCCGGCAGACTTGGCTCGCAGAGGCCCCCACCCAGCTCGTCGACGACAGCGACGACGTGTATGAGGCGTACGCGCGCTATCGACAGCACGGGTGGGACCCAGCGTTCATCGGCAGCCCGGAAGGGGCTCCCGCCCCCCAGCCCATCGAGTCGGGGGGTGCCCTCGGGGGTCCCGAGTGGGCGCAGCCCCCCGAGGAAGAGGAGGTCGGAAATGCGCGGGCCGGCCGCCCCCCAGCAGTGGACTCCGAGGGCAGCTATCCGCCCGGTGCTCGTGTGACCCACCAGGGCCCAGGCGACTCGGCCGTCACTACGGTGGAGACGGTCATCCCAAAGGAACACTCGACCCAACGCACCGGAACCGTCGAGCGCGTCCTGGGGCCTCACGAGCACGCGCCCCCTCCCGTTCACGCACAGACCGAGCGGATCCTCGCCCAGCCCACACCGCCGCCCAAGAACCAGGCCACCGAACAAGTGGTGGGCAGCAGCACGCCTCCCCCCTACCAGGCCACCGAGCGGGTTTTGGGGGCTCCCCAGTCGGCAGCTCCTACTACCCCGAAGCGCTGACCCCGGGCGGTGGTCGACGAGGACGAGCAGCGGAACCGTTGGGCCCGCACCCATAAGGCCCGGCGCGCCCGCAAGAAAGAACGCAAGCGCGTCCGGGCCCACGGGCCCTTTCCCGCGTCCGCGAAAGCCTCGTCCTCCCGTGCACCCGGGGTGGGCAAGTTCCGCGCCGACCTCGAGCGCTTTCTTCACCCCAAGGAGCCGGTGGCGCTCGCCCGCTTCCACGATGGCGAGTGTCACATGCTCCAAGGGGAGCCCTACAACGCGCGCAGCGGGTGGCGCCTCTACCGGCCGAGCTGGATGCAGGACCGGCTGGTGGCGTCGCTGGAGGCCGACATGGAAGGGTACTGGGTGGGGATCTCGCCCCCTTGCGACTGGCCCGAGGGGACTGCCGTGTTTCGTCCCCATGTGGCGACGGTCAGACGCATGACCTTCGCCACGATCTTCTGGCACTCGAACTACGCCCCCTTCATGGCCGCCATCAAAGGCGGATCCCTGAAGGATGCATGCATCGTCACCAGCGGCAAGGGCGACTACAAAGTGCCCAAAAACGGGGCGGTCGAGCCTTGGGACCTCGACGGCCTGGTCGACGAGCTCCTCCAGGAACAGCGCACGATCCTCGTCGCCGCGGGGCCCTGCGCGTGCGTGATCGTCCACGAGTACTGGAAGCGGGCCGACCCGCAGAAGCGGCAGACCATTCTCGACGTCGGCGCGGCCATCGACCCCATCGTGCACGGACGCAACACGCGAGACTTCCACGACCCCAGCAGCCCTCTTCGGCAGCATGTCTGTTCCTTTCAGACGAGCGTCCCGTGGGCCAAGAAGAAGGCCAAGAAGCCCAAGGGCTGGCGCGGGTATCTCGCCCGCAAAGGCCCCAACCACAAGCCGGAGAAGTCATGACCACAGACGACCAGGAAGCCAAAAATCGGTGGGCCGCACGCCACAAGCAAAAGCAGGCCGAACGCCGCGCCAAAAAGAAGCGCCGCCATAGCAGCATGGCAGTGCCTAACCATCGGGTTCCGCTTCTGGGGCCGGCCGATTCGGCGCGAGGCCAGGCCCTCCACCCCACCAGCTTCCGTGACGACCTGGTGGTGGTGAGCATGCCGGTCTGGAAGATCCCGAAGCCCTCATTGGCGCGGGCGGTGAAGAGTGTCCTCGGTCAGACGCACAGGAACCTTCGACTCGTAATGATCAGCGATGGGGAGACCACCCCGAGTTGGGAGGGTCTTTCCGAGGGTCTGCTGACCGATCCTCGACTGGTACGGGTGCGCTTCAAAGAGAACATGGGCCCCTACTTCCATCACGATGTGGTTCTGCGGGGCGCCCCCAAAGGAAGCTACTTCGCTATCCAGGACGCCGACGACGAGAGTCACAAACAAAGGCTCGAGCACCAGCTTTCTGCCGTCATGGCCACCGGATCGGATGCGTGCTTCAGTCCGGTCACCAACGTGGCAGCGGACGGGCGCCGCTCCGTCGCCCGACCCGGCTTGGAGGTGGGCGCCTCCATGGGGCACCGCGCCGACCATTTCGGGGTTTTCCAGAGTGCATCGCTGCTGGCGCTGGGCGGATACCATGCCGGATTTCGCGTGGGGTTCGACACGGTCATCACATCCAGTGTTGCCCTGCTGGGTCGGGCGTGCACCACCACCCACGCCCTCTACACTCGCTACGAACGCGACGCCTCCCTTACTCGCGCCCTGTCCACGGGACACGGCAGCAGGCTGAGAGAATCCGAGAAGGAGAAGCTCCGCGCCTTTTGGTCGGAGGTCTACCAGGCGGCGAGAACGAGCCGTGCGACGGGCATCGACCGCCACCGCACGCTTTGTGCGGAGAGAAGCCGTTCGGCCTCCCAACGGCGTGAACTCGTGGCCACGGTCCGGGCCCAGCTGGTCACCTCGGGTGAGGACCGACCCCCGCCGGCCTCGGAGGCTTTCCTTCGCAATGCCCTTCAGGTCGCCGCCGCCCAGGATGGCCCTACGGTCGAGCTCGCCCGCTGGCTGTGGCGCTATTGCGAGGACCAGCGCCCCTCCGTGCTCCTGTGTGGCGGGAGCCAAATCGTCAGCTTCGCTCTGGCCGTGTACGCGTCGCGAACCCCCGGAGTTCGGCTCTGCATATTGAGCCACCACCCCGAACGGCACGCCGGTCTGCAGGCCCTTATGGCCCGCGGCGGGATCGACGTGGCCAACGCGCCGCGGCTGGCACTGCGTGTCCACCCGCGCAAGCCTCGGGGGTACCGCTGGTACGACGGCGACCTTGGGGGGCTGGTAGGAAGCCAGACGGTGGACCTGGCCGTATTCGCCGAGGACGGCCAAGAGGGACCCGAGGGCGTGGGCCCCCTCTGGCACGCTCCTCAGCTTTTCACCGCCGGCTCGGAGATATTCCTTCATGGCCACGACTGGGGGAAGAGCGCCGTCGAGCAGTGGAGAACCGAGCGCGAGATCCACCCTACCTACCACCAAGAGCGAGACCTCTGGAAAGTCGAGGTGCGGCGATGAAACTCGCAATCACGATCCTCACGGGCAACCGCGCGAACCTCCTGAAACGGACGCTGTCCAGCTTCTACAAGAAGTGCGAAGCACTGGCCAACGAGGCTCACGTCACCATGCTGGTCAACGGCGCCGACGCGGCCACGCTACGGGTTACGAAGAAGACGCCCTGGATCGACCACTGCCACGTGCGGGAAAACCAGGAGGGGGAGATAGCCACCATCGGCGTGGCTATCAGCGAACTCATGTCCATGGTGCCCGAGGACGCCACGCACGTGATGCACCTCGAGGACGACTGGGAGTTCATCGGCCCGGGCTCGGGGTTTCTCGGGCAGGCCGAGTGGCTTCTGCGAAAACACCCGGAGGTGGGCCAGGTCCGCTTGCGAAAGCACGCTCCGCCTTCGGTTCCCAGCCAGCGGACGATGCGAAACCACATGGTGACGGGAAGGAGGATCTTGTGGAAGGACAAACGGGCCAGCGGCGGCTTCGACTACCGCCTCGGTGACGCTCACCTCACCTTCAACCCGACGCTCATGCGACGCGCCATCCTGGCGGATCTGTTCCCCTGCGAAGGAGAGAGGGACGCGGCGAGGAAGTTCCTTTCCCGCCGGCACAAGGTCGTGCAGCTCATGCCAGGCGTCTTCCGCCACATCGGACGAGACGACAGCCTCCGGGAGCGACTGGGTCGACAGACATGACCCGTGGCATACTCGGAGCGTGCCACACCTGACTCCGGACGAGCAGAGGGCTTGGCGAGCGGCCGGCAAACGCGCCCGCCAAAAGAAGCGAAAGCGGAAGGAGAAGCGTCGCGCAAAGCAGCGCCGCAGCAGGGTGGCGAGCGGCCGGCGCGTGGCTCTCCGGGAGAAGGTCGTGGCTGGCCGGGTGGTCCTCGGGGCGCCGTCGGCGGGTCTAGTCACCGTCCTCATGTCTGCGTACGCGGCGAAGACCTGGATCCGCCCAGCCGTGAAAAGCATCCTCTCCCAGCGGTTGCCTTGGGGATGGGGGCTCGAGCTCATCATTGGAGTCGACGCCTGCCCGGAAACCTTGCAGGTCGTCGAGCAGTTCCGGGATCCCCGCGTAGTTCTGGTGAATATGAAGCGAAACAGTGGCACCTACCAGACGCTCAACACGCTGCTGGACCACGCACGAGGCAGTCTGATCGCGGTGATGGACAGCGACGACATCTCTCTGCAAGGGCGCTTAGCCGCGGAGATCGAGGCACTGGTTCGGACGCCCGGGATCGGCGCAGTGGCGGGCTACTATCAGAACTGCGACCCCTCCCTTCAGCCACTTCGGGAGCCTACGGAGGTCCTGTGTCACGGGGCCTCGATGACCCGCGCCTCCGTCTACGAGGATCTGGGGGGCTACAAGCCCTGGAGGTGTGGCGCAGATGCCGACTTTTTCCTTCGGGTGGAGAAAGCAGGCCACAAGACGGCCCTAGTCGACCGCACTGTTCTTTTGCGACGGGTGCACCCGAAATCACTTTGCAATGCGAAGGACACGGGGCAACGGAGTGCAGCACGGGCCTTTGCGTACCGGGAGATTGAGAAGGAGCGGCGGCGCCCTTCGGTTACAAGGTTGACGAGGGCGTCCCAGCCTCACGACCTTATCAGGGATGTTCGGCTCCGCCACCCGAAGGGGACGGTAGGGGCAGTCCTGGCGACCATCCCCTCGAGGAGCGAGACTGCGGCCCAGGTCGTCAAGACGCTGCTCGCCCAGGGCGTGAAGGAGATCGTGGTCCACTTGAACGGTCACACGGAGATCCCCGCGTGGGCGCAGGCCCCAGGCGTTCGGGCCTTCAAGCGTGCTCGCGGCACCGGGCCCCTCGTCCGCTTCTACACCGTGCCCGACACCGAGGTGGTCCTGAGTGTGGATGACGACATTCGGTATCCCCCTGACTACGTCGAACGCACCGTGGAGAATCTGCGAGCCGCGGGGCGGAGGGCTGCGATCTCGTATCACGCGTCGACCTGGCCGTCTGGCTCGCTACCTCGGTACCAAGACCGCCGCACGATTACCTACCAGGACGGTCGTACCTCGCCAACGACCGTGGAGTACATCGGCTGTGGAGTGGCGGCCTTCTATGGCCACCACGTGCCCCGGTTGGATGCCCGCTCCGCGCCGGCTCGATTTTCCATGGAGGACGACGCCTGGGTAAGTGCCGCCGCCACACGGATCGGTCTAGAGCTCATCCGTCCCACGGCCCCCGCCGGTTGGATCCGTGCTGTCGCGGGGGCCTTCGATGGCAGTCTGTTCTCCGCCGCACAGGCCGACGACTTTCGGCGCCGCGATGAGGCCATTCGACGTTTGACTCGTCTTGGGGTGTGGAGCCCAGGGAACACGGGCAGAGTGAAGGTACGCCCACCGAGTCTGCGTCAGACTCGCTCTCGACCTAACTCAGGTCGATACGATCCCGAGACGTTCTGGAAAAACCGATACAAGCAAACCGGAAAGTCGATTCTGACGGTGGGTCGAAGGGGCGCTAGCGTCGAGGTCAATGAGCGTGAGTACGCTGCTGCCAAGGCGGCGCTCCAGCGAATGCTGCGTCGGGACTTCGGATCCCGCATGGGCCAGATCAGCGTGCTCGACATCGGGTACGGCCTCGGGCACTACGCCGAAGTCCTGCATGCCATGGGCGTGCGCAGCTACCTCGGCATCGACCTGGCAAGCACGGTGCGCCCCCCTGCCTTGGTCAGGGACGGTTTTCGCTTCCAGCGGGGGAACATCGCCGACCCTTCTCTGAGCCTGGGCGGGAAGTTCGACCTCGTCCTGGCCATCGACGTCCTCTATCACATCGTCGACCCCGACGAGTTCCGAGTTGCGACACGAAACATCCGAGCACACGCTCGAGGGCTGGTCTACATCACGGGACTGATGAAAGCGCGCAAGGTCGCCAATCATGTACAGCACCGGGGACCGCGTTCTTACGGCCTAGGAGAACCACGAAGCATCGCACGATGGCGTGACAACAAGATAGCGACCTTCGACGTGAGGAAGACATGAGCGGGGGGAAGGGGCATGCGCTCCGGCGACCGCTTCATGTCCACATCCCGAAGACTGCAGGCACCTCCGTACGACATGCGCTCAGCATCCGCGATCCCCCCCATCTCCGTGCCTCCGAGCTGCGCCGAGAGCTGGGCGAGGAGACGTGGGCAGCGGGCTTCAGCTTCACCATTGTCCGCAATCCGTTCGACCGTCTTTTGAGCGTCTATGCGTATGGTGTGTCTCACCGTCGTCGCCGCACGCGCCTTCGCTACCAGGCACTGTCCTTTACGGACTGGGTCCGACAAGAACTGGCCGAGGATGGAGAAGGGAGCCCGGTTGCCCGGCGCCGGTATAGCGAGTGGGTGGACGAGCCGCTCGACTACGTGGGTCGGTTCGAGGCGCTGGCTTCGTCCTGGGAGCACATCCAGCGCGAGCTTTCCGTTGCCACGCCCATCGAACTTCCGGTGATACACCGAACCTCCCACGGCGACTACCGAGACGCTTACGATCAGGAGGCACGGCGATCCGTGGAGCGCCACTTCGCCCAAGACCTTCAGACCTACGGATACTGTTTCTGACGATGGCGCCTAGCAAAACGAGGAGGACGGTGAACCGTGACGAGCTCGAAGGCATCGAGGTCGCCGTTCGGGTTACGTCGGGGTCCGGACCTCCCTACTCCCTCCGCAAGGTCCCTTCCTTTGCCGCGTCCGTGATCGGTCGCCTCGAGCAAGTATGGCTAGAGGACGCCGTTTTCTTCGTCCCGGGCCCGAGAGTGAAGACCCTGGGTGCCCCTCATGTGAGTCGCTTCGTGGTCGGCTTCATCATTCGTCCCCGCCCCACGAGGGTGACCACTAAGCATGGATGGACCGTGGTGCGCCTGGATCCCGAGAGCGGGGGCTGTTTCCAGGATGCAAGGACAGGACGATGTCTTCGCGGAGCAAAGTACGTTCGGCTCTACGAAGGCAAGATTGCTGCATTCGGCGTACAGCCTGGCGAGGCTGTAGGAGACGCACGGGAGTGGAGAGGCACACGAATCACGCCACCTGGGCTGGCGGGGCTCCCGACGCTGGGGCCGGACCGAAAAAGCTGGGTAGGTGAGATGGGAGGCACCAACTTCGAGCCGGCGACACGAGAAGAGACGCTCGCCGCTATCCGGTGGGCTCTTTGTGAGCGGTTCCCGGGCGCAGTCATCGTCGACGGTTCTGATGACTGGGATGCTCCCCCCACCGTGCGACCGGAGCTGTGGGCGAGAGAGTTTGGATTACGGCCGCTGGCCTGGTGGCACACGGGGACGAGCGGGCAGACCAAAAGTGGCCTGGTCCTCCGGAGATCCCAGTATGACGAGCTCCGTTCCCTCTACCGGGCCGAGTTCGGCTGTGATCTCGAGGCCATCCCCGGTTGCGGGACTCCTCCCCTGACGCGTTCTTCTTGCGGTTGCTGGCAGGGGGAGGGCGTGGCGGTCTACCGCCTCTGACGGCGAAGCCAGCCGGGCTTTGGAGGCACGCGCCACACCTTCGGAACGAGGCGGTCCAGCGCCTTGGCACGCCGGTGACAGGCAGCGCATGGAGAGATCCCGGCGCGTCTCGTAGCCTGCGCGATGGCGGTGCCGAGCCCGATCCACTTGGCCTTGGGGCTCTTTGTCGTCACGGTGTCACCTACCCCGAGGGTGAGGTACCATCGAGGCGCGATGAACAACCGAGCCACGGGGACCTCGAGCTACCAGACGAACGCGCTTCAGTTCACGGTCGACGAGGGACTCGACGGAACCGAGCGTAACCCGCTCTTCTCTCGGGATGAGGGCAGCCCCGCGTATCGCCAACCGGGAGCGGCTCAGCTCTACAACTTTCGCCTGTCGAGCTTGGGGATCCTGGACTTGAGCTTGGTTCCCACGGCCACGACCATGGGAATCCGTTTCGTGAAGTGGCTGTGGATCCAGGGGGCTGCCGAACTCGTCGCCGGCGAGTCCGCCACCATCGAGCTCGTTGATGCGACCAACATCGACAAGGTGATGCGGCTTGTGGCGGCCGTGGGACCCGGACCAGGAACCCCCAAGGTGTAACTCACCGAGGGGGTCCGCGTTGTGCAGGGAGCAGCGCTTCGTTTCCGGGGGTTCCGGGCCGGGATCAACGACCCCCTCCGTCTCCGAGTGGGGGTCATCACTGCGCAGGACAACCTCCACTGGGCCGCTCAAATGCAAGCCTTCTGCTGCTCGAAGTCCCTCAGCCCTGGGGGATTCATCCCCCCTCTCGCGTAAGGTTCACCGATGCCCGCCAGTAGACGTATCCCTTTTCAGCAGATCACGGTCGAGTACCGAGTTTTGGGTGCCTTGGATGGTGTAACCCCGGCCCCGGTCGTCAACTTCAGCGATCCCAATGGGGACGATTTCGTCGCTCCGAACGAGCAGGGCGTGCGGGTCGTGGAGGTGGAGGGCAACCTTGGCCTGATCGACCCGGACTTCAACGGGGGCGCAGCTCAAGGCGACCGTTGCATTCCCTGGGTCTACCTCGACACCGACGGTGTTGCCGGGGAAGCGGATGCCCAGTTTGCCGTCCTAGACAATGTGCCCGAAGAAGGCATCCTCACGCCCGCGGCTCAGGTCGCGCCGCGATTTGCGACCGGGGGGACCGACGTCTTCTTTTCCGAAAGACCTACCGAGGTGCCACAGGGATCTGTTCTGGGCGTGACGGGATACCCGTCGGGAGGCCGGGTCAAGATCGTGCGCGTCAACGTGGTCGTGCCCTCCGACCCCCTCGAGTGGGCGGAGATTCAAAAGGCGTGCTGCTGCGTCGAGGCGAGTAGCCCTTGCGAGCCGCCCGACATCACCACGGTGGACACTCTAACCGGGCAGACGGGGGTTCCCCAGCAGTTCGTGATCACCGGAGAGTCGTTGGGTTCTGGACCCGACATGGACTTCATTCCGCTGAAGTACATGTTCGTCCCCAACCCGGATGGGGTCGACCCCTCGATGACGCCCCCGATTCAGGGAACCGTGATCGACAACCCCGACAAGCAAAACGCGACGGTTGAGGTAACCTTCGCTCAGCCAGGTGAGTACGTGCTCCAGGCGTTCGATCCCACCTCTCCCGACTGCAACACTGCCAGCAATCCGGATTTCGATCCTCTCAATGCCACGATTGTCGTCGAGGTGCTCTGCCCCACTGGAGACGTCCCCATCACGGGCGATGTCGCTCCGGTCATTGGCTCCGTAAACAACACCGTCTCCATCGCGGGCACCAACTTTGGAAGCGCCGGGTCCCCCAACGTAGTCGCCGCGCGGATTTTCAACGCGGCCAACGTGGAGCTGACCGTCAACTCGATCAGTATCTCGAGTGACACCTTGCTCGACCTGGACTTCGATGCGGATGGTCCCCTCGGCCTCTACAGCATCGAACTCACGCCTGCCGACGAGGTCAACTGCGACCCCGTGGTCCTCGCGGACCAGATCACCGTCTCGCCGTAGCTTCCTATGCCCTCCGCTCCGGCACCCTTTGGCGAGATCTGGCGCACCAAGGATGCGGCCTTTTGGGATTGGATGTGGCGGAACCACCGCAGCGCTCCCCTCACCCAGGCGCTTCTCGACCGCCTATCCAGCTCCGCATCCCTGGCTGAGGTCGGCTGCGGATACGGCCACTTTCTTGCCGCCCTTCACGACCGTGGCTTTCGCGGGACGTATATTGGTTTCGACCTCTCCGCCCCAGGGGCGCTGGCAACCCGTTCCATTGGCCAAAGGCTCGGACTCCGAACGGAGGTCGTCGCCGGCGACTTTCTGGAGCACGTCTCGACGGTACGCCGGCTGGCGGAAGGTACCGACCCAGAGACGCCGACTTCGATGGAGGCGTCGGTCGCCCACGGTGTGGTGATCCACCAGGCGCATTGGGCCCCCACCGTCCTTGCGATGCTCCGCATGTCGGAGGTCGCCATGGTCGGGATCAGGTACGTGGACTTCAAGAGCGACTACCACCGTCCCGTGCTCCGACCTGCGGGTCACTACGACACCACGTACTCGGTGCGCCTACTCGAACGGGAGGCGGAAGCCATCGGCCTGAGCTGCGAACTCGAGGCATTCGTGAATCCGAGCAAGGGTCGGGGACGTGAGGTCCTCGCCACCTTTCGAATGGGCCGATGACTGACGCCATCCCCTTCCGCGTATTCGGGCATCCTCGGTCCGGCAACCATCTGCTCGCCTACACGGTGTGGCGTACCTTCTGCCCCGACGCTGATCTTTCGGTTTCCTCCTTGGGAGGAACAGGTCATTGGTCTGGTCGGCAAAATGGCGACGAGCACTACTGCGGTGGCACAGGCGCGGAGGCGGGTCGGGTTCGTTACGGCCGAATCCTGGGGAGGCGCCTCCACGACTTCCCGGCCCAGGGGGTCTCCTACACGAACGCGATCTACATTATCCGGGACGGCCGAGACGTCGCCCTTTCTTTGTATCGGTGGACGGAGATGCGACACGTCGAACGGCGGCAAGACGACCTGGAGACCTATCTGCGCACCCCCGTGGACTGGACGGGAACGCCGGCGACACGCCGAGCGGAGAGCGCGGACGACTGGCTCGTTTGGGACCATTGGAGGGAGCACGTGCAGGCTTGGGTGGCCACCAATGCCCTCATGGTCCGCTATGAAAATCTCGTTCTGCGCCCCGATCTGGTGATGGCCAGAGTTGCTCGTCACTTCGGCCTCCCCTCTCCGGAAAACGTCCAGGCCCCCGAGCCCGTGGGCTGCAATCCGAGCCAGCAAGCCCGGGTGCAGACCGAGCTACCCCCATCCCTCCGGCAGCTGTTCGACCAGCGCGTTCCTTCGAACTTCGTGGGACGGTGGTCCCCATCGCTCGTCAAGGGGTGATTGTGGGCTACCAGGAAGGAGCGTACTGGGAGCGCCGATACCGGGGAGGGGGGTCCAGCGGCGCAGGTCTGGCGTACGAGCACGAGTTCATCGTGGACAACGTGCGGGCCCTTACGAGGGGGGCCCGGGTCGAGAGTATTTGGGACGTCGGGATCGGCGACGGTCGGCTCGCCGCCAAGCTGGTGGATGCGCTCCCGACATCCGTCCGTTACGGCGGGGTGGACCTATCCCCATCGGGCCTGACCAGGGCGAAGACCCGGCTCCCTCTGAGGGCGGAGCTCCAGCTCGGAGCTGCGGCGGGCCACGCGGTCGCCCCTGCGCGGGAAGCGGCTTTGTGCTTG